>Ga0247738_10000040_pt1 | contig 106301 bp, 84 predicted proteins | sample UWRJL013104B2_FD_180936 | JGI IMG/M metagenome (GOLD analysis project Ga0247738, IMG submission 180936) | Plant litter microbial communities from Arlington Agricultural Research Station in Wisconsin, United States - UWRJ-L013-104B-2 | ecosystem: Environmental > Terrestrial > Plant litter >...
GGGCGAGCAGCCCGAGGGCATGCCGCTCAAGCCGACTGAGCTGCAAGACCTCACCGGCTCCCCACCTAACAATTCATTCAAGCCGAAGCCGCTTCGCGGCTCGGCTTAATTCAGGCGTTAGGCGCGCATATGGGGTTTCGCTTCCAACGACGGATCAATTTGGGAGGCGGCTGGGGTCTCAACACCAGTGGCTCTGGTGGCTCATTGAGTCGTCGGACGCGGCACGGATCTATCGGCACCAAGGGTTTCAGCCTTCGCAGCGGAATACCGGGGCTTAGTTACCGCCAGAGCTGGGGCAAAAATGCTGGCGTGGCGGTAGCTGTTGCCGCTCTAGTCATGGCTGTTGCTGCAATAGCTGTCCAGCTACTCATCGTGCTAATTCCGCTCGTCTGGCAATGCCTTTCTTGGCTTGCCCTCACCACCTATGACTTCTGTGTCTATAGCACTCAGCAGTACAAAGCGTGGCGTGCTCGCTCGTCCGGGTAGCGCGCCTAACAATTCATTCAAGCCGATGCCGCTTCGCGGCACGGCTTAATTCAGGCGTTAGAAGGCCATGGAAAAGACTGGTCGCTACATCCTCATGGGCGTGCTTGCGGTCATATTTCTTCCAATCACTTCGTGCGTGACTGTCGCACACTTCCCTTGTCTTTCTTACCCGACTGCCTACTTCAAAACTCGAGACTTTGGAGAAAGAATTGAAGCGTTCTACTCCAAGCACGGGCATCTGCCCCACCCATCATCTCCCGAGCACGAATTGGAGCTTGGGTTAGAGCCGGGCTACACGTACGACTCTTTGTGGGACGGGTACTCTTACTCATTACGCGTTCTGTCCCATATCGACCCAGAGCACGAGGATTCCTCTCTTTTGCCTTTCAAGACGGGATTTGACGGCCCATGGGTTCAATACAATGCTCAGACAAGGGCTATAACTTGTGGTCACAGGTAGTGGCCTTCTAACAATTCATTCAAGCCGACGCCGCTTCGCGGCGCGGCTTAATTCAGGCGTTAGGCCGCTCGCTCAGACATCCCATGATCGGTGTGTGCTTCAGCCGTTATACCTTGCTGGCGCAAGCCTGCCGCTCCAGATGGTTGTGCAGCAACTTCACTCTCGATCTTCCGTAGGCACAAGCCGCGGGCTGGCGGTCCTTCAGGGGGCAACTCATTTCCGAGCTGTCTTGGGCAAGCCCCACGTGGTTCGGGTTGGCGTACAGTTCCGGCAGCGGGCTCCGGCAGGTTGTCACCGGCGCCCTAACAATTCGTTCAAGCCGAAACCGCTTCGCGGCTGGGCTTAACTCAAGCGTTAGGCCCCGCAACAGGCATATGATTCCCGTCCGAGTGAGCCTGCCGTTATTCTCCTCGCCAGTCGATTCCTTTGGATCGGCTAGTGGCCAGTTGGTAGTAGGTGCCGTTCCAAAAGAAGGAGATGCATTAGCATGGCCAAAGAGCTGGGATGTAGGGTCATTTCCTCACTTCGGAAACAATGATCAGAGCCGTATCTGGAGCGTTTCTTGGGAGCCAACTGGTGCAAGCTATCTTCTGATTATGTATGGATTCGTGTGCGACTCAGCGTCTGAGGCAAAGCGATACGCAGAGTTCTTTCAACATGTGGCGGGATTCGACTTTGATGAGTACTAGTTGGCAGGCTCAGCGGGTGGTGGGTGAATTCAACCACCAAGTGCGACAGTCCTGATTAAGCGCAGGCCCGCTGTTCTGGCGTCTGATATTCATAGCGCTTTCTCTGCCTAGTATTGAGTTTCTGTGCGATCGCATTGCACTGTTTTTGAGTCCGGTTCGCCATGCTCTTCCCCTTCGGAAGGTACTGGCGAATGAGTCCATTGGTGTTCTCGTTGGTGCCGCGCTGCCACGGGTGGTGCGGCCGGGCGAAGTAGATCGTCGTTCCGGTCGCCGCTTCGATGTCGGCATAGCCATGGAACTCTGTGCCGTTGTCGGACGTGATCGTGTCGCAGGGCAGCGGCGCGCCTTTGATCATCTCGATAACCCGGCGGTTGAGCGCCTTCGTCGTGCGATTGGGCAGCTTGCCGATCATCAGGTATCCGGTAGCGCGCTCGACCAGGGTCACGATGCACGGCTTCTCACAAGACGCGCCCATGACCGTGTCGATTTCCCAGTGGCCCACTGCGTCTCGTGTTTCGATCGCGGCAGGCCGCTCTTCGATCATGCGCTTGCCCTGGAGCCTGCCTCTCCGTGTGGATGTTCGAACCTTGCTGCGCCGTCTGCAGAAAGCGCAGGCAACCGCGGGGCATGACAGCGGGGCGCAGGCAGCGGCAGCGATCTACTCGTCCCGCTTCCGGAATGGCAGCACCACGCCGCGCTCCTCTTCGTCCGCGTCGCGCTGCCACAGCACGGGCACGTCGCGCGGAGAGCCGGGTTCGAAGGTGTCGCGTTCGGCCTGGGCAGCGCGCTCGGCCTCCTCTTCCTCGATTTCCCAGCTGTAGCGTCGGCGTGGCGGCAGGGGATCGGCGCGGCGCAGCAGCCAGGCGGCCAGCGCGCCGCCCAGCGCGCCGCCCAGGTGCGACTGCCAGGACACGCCCGGCTCCTGCGGCAGTACGGTCAGCAGCATGCCGCCGTAGAACAGGAAGGCGATCATGCCGGCGGCGATCGAGGGCCGGTCGCGGCGCAGCAGACCCAGCACGAACACCAGGAACATGAGGCCGTGGGTCAGGCCGCTGGCACCGAGGTGGAACGAGCCGGGGTCGCCCAGCGCCCAGGCGCCCAGCCCGGAGCCGAGCCACATCAGCGGCAGGCCGCGCACGGTGGCGCGCGGGTAGGTGGTCAGCGAGAGGGTGCCGAGGATCAGCAGGGCCGAGGCGTTGGCGATCAGGTGTTCGGGCGATCCGTGCAGCAGGGGCGCGGTGAGGATGCCGATCAGGCCCTGCGCCGTGCCCGCGCCGACCGCGAACAGGCGGTAGTCGCCCAGGCCCTGCAGGCCGAACACGATCAGCAGCAGCAATACGAAGGCGATCGCGCCGCGCAGCGCGGCGCCCAGGCGACGCCTGTCGGCGACGCGCTGGGCTTCGGGATCGAGCGGGTCGTCGGGCGTGGGCAGGTACATCCGCCAAGGGTGGCGGCGGAATGGGGGGATGCAAGGGTGTGCGGCGACCGGCCGCCCCGTCCGGCCCTGCCCCGCAGGCGGTGAGGGAGCCACGCGGTTGGGGTGGAGGCGAACGCAGCCGCGTAAACTTGCCGCATGACCGATGCCATCCCCACCGTCCACCTCAAGAACGCCTGGCGCTCCAGCCACCCCTGGATCTTCCAGAAGCTGGTCGAGAAGCCCAGCCCGCGCCCCAGGCCCGGCACCATCGTCGACATCGTCGGCGTGGACGGGGTGTGGATCGGCCGCGGCTTCTACAACGGCCATTCACGCATCGCGCTGCGCATCCTGGAAACCGATCCGGATGTGGCGGTGGATGCGGCCTGGTTCTCCCGCAAGATCGCCGAGGCCGTGCGCCTGCGCCGCGAGGTGCTGCGCCTGGACGACACCAGCAACGCCTGGCGCGTGGTGCACAGCGAGGGCGACGGCCTGAGCGGGCTGGTGGTGGACCGCTACGACGACCTGGTGGTGGTGGAGTACTTCAGCGCCGGCATGTTCCGCCACCGCGAGTGGATCCATGCCGCGCTGCGCGAGCAGTTTCCCGGCTGCCGCTTCCACGGCTTCGCCGACGAGCACGTGCAGAAGCAGGAATCGTTCGACTTCCGCGAGACCTCGGGCACCGAAGCGGCGCTGATCACCGAGAACGGGATCCGCTTCCGCGCCGACCCGGCCGGCGCGCACAAGACCGGCTTCTTCGCCGACCAGCGCGACAACCGCGACTGGCTGTCGCACCGCTGCACCGGCCAGCGCGTGCTCGACCTGTGCTGCAACACCGGCGGCTTCGGCGTGTACGCGGCGGTGCGCGGTGCCAGCGAGGTGGTGGGCATCGATATCGATGACGCGGTGCTGGAGATCGCGCGCGGCAATGCGAAGCTCAACAGTGTGCGTCCGCGCTTCGTGCAGGCCGACATCTTCCCGTGGCTGCGCGATGCGGCCAATGCCGGCGACCGGTACGACGTGGTGATCCTCGACCCGGCCAAGATGACGCGCGACCGCGAGCAGGTGATCCCGGCGCTGAAGAAGTACCTCGACATGAACAAGCTGGCGCTGGGCGTGGTCAAGCCCGGCGGCCTGCTGGCCACGTTCTCGTGCACCGGCCTGGTCAGCGAGGAGCAGTTCCTCGACATGCTGCGCCGCGCCGCGTTCTACGCCGGCCGCACGGTGCAGGTGCTGAAGGTGTCCGGCGCCGGCGCCGACCATCCCTTCCTGGCCCACGTGCAGGAGTCGCGCTACCTCAAGGCGGTGTTCTGCCGCGTGCTGGATTGAACCGGCGCACCGGCCGCGCCCGGCCGGGCACGCGGCGCGCGCTGCTGGCGGTGGCGGCGCTGACCGCGCTGGCGCTCGCCGCGACCTTCCTCTGGCAGCCGTTGCGCGACTGGTGGCGCGGCCCGCCGCCGAACCTCCCTGCAACCTCGTTCGACTGGCAGCCGCGGATCGTGCCGCTGGCTGGCGACGGCCATCGGGGGCTGCGCGATGGCCATGGGCTGCAGGCGCGCTTCGACGAACCCTGGGGCCTGGTGCGTGGGCCTGATGGCAGCCTGTTCGTTGCGGACGGCGGCGAGGTCAATCGCATCCGCCGCATCGCGCCGGACGGGACGGTGCACACCTTCGCCGGATCCAGCGAAGGCTTCGCCGACGGCATCGGCCGTGCCGCGAAATTCCACACGCCCTCGTCGCTCGCCATCGACCGGCTCGGCAACCTCTACGTGGCCGATACCGGCAACCACGCCATCCGCAAGGTCACGCGCAATGGCGTGGTGACCACGCTGGCCGGCAACGGCCTGCCGGGCTTCCGCGACGGCGCGGGCGCGCTTGCGCAGTTCCGCGCGCCGATGGGCGTGGCCGTGGATGCGGCCGGGCGCGTGTACGTGGCCGACACCTGGAACGACCGGATCCGCGTGATCGAACGCGACGGCGTCGTGCGCACGCTGGCGGGCGGGCAGGACCGCGGTTTCGCGGATGGGCCGGGCCTCGCCGCGCGCTTCGACACGCCGGCCGCGATCGCGGTCGCGGCCGAGGGACGGGTGTGGGTCGCCGATACCGGCAACCGCGCGTTGCGCTTCATCGAGGCCGCAGGCACGGCCCACACCTGGCGCGCGAGCGGCTGGGACGCGCCGGAACCGGTGCGCCCGCTCTCGCTCGCGGCCACGCACGACGGCGCGCTGTACGTCGCCGAGCTCTCGCCCGGGCGCGTGCTGCAGGTGTCCGCCGATGGTCGTTCGCGGGTGCTGGCGGGTGGCGGCGCCGGGCCCTGGTTCGCGCGTCCGTCGGCGCTGTGGCTGGAGGCCGATGGCAGCCTGCTGCTGGCCGATGCCGCCGGCCATCGCCTGCACCGCATCGTGCCGCGCCGCGACGATGCGGCTGCCGATGGCCCGGTCGGGCCGTCGCCTGCGCGCGCGCTGCCTCGCACCGCGCAGCGCTGGCCGTTCGCCCCGCAGGACGGCTGGCACGAAGTGGTCGGCACGCTGGGCGAGGTGCGCGGCAACTTCAGCGGCGAGAGTCGCAGCCATCTGCACAACGGCCTGGACGTGCGCGCCGATGTCGGCACGCCGGTGCTGTCGATCGGCGGCGGCAAGGTCGGCAGCCCGCTGGCGGCCTTCAGCTTCGGCGGCCAGGCCGAAGGCATCGCCGTCGACGAGCTGACCTACCTGCACCTGCGCGCCGGCCGCACACCGCAGGGCCGCAACCTGGATCCGTCGCGGTTCCTGATCGACCGCGATGCGGATGGCCGCGCCAGCGCGGTGCGCATCATGCGCGGCACGCGCTTCGCGCCGGGCGATGCGCTGGGCACGGTCAATGCGCAGGCGCACACGCACGTGATCGTCGGGCCCTACGGCCACCAGCACAACGCGATCCGGCTGGGCTTCCGCAACTACGTCGACAGCGTGCCGCCGCGCATCGACCACGTCAGCCTGCTCGATGCCGCGGGCCAGCCGCTGGCCGCGCGCCAGGACGGTCGCGTGCTGGTGGCGCGCAACCGGGGCGGGGTGCAGGTGGTGGTCGACGCCTGGGACCAGGTCGACGGCAACCTGCCGCGGCGCCGGCTGGGCCTGCACCGCGTCGGCTACCAGGTGCTGCACGCCAACGGCAGGCCGGCGCCGGGCTTCGAGCGGCCGGCGATGAACCTCGACTTCTCGCGCATGCCGGCGCATCCGGAGGCGGTGAAGGTGGCCTACGCCGCCGACAGCGGCATCACCGTGCACGGCGCCTCGCGCACGCGCTTCCTGTACGTGGCCAGCAACCGGGTGCGCGGCGACGAGGTGGCGCACGATCTCTGGCGGCCGGACCTGCTGCCTGCCGGGGACTACATCGTCCGCGCCGTGGGCGAGGACGCCGCCGGCAACCGCGCGCGCGGCGCCACCGACCTGCCCGTGCGGGTGCTGGCGGACTGAAGGCGACGCGCGCCTGCCTCGCGCAGGCGGCGGCAAATGCCGCGCCCGTCGCACTGCCGCGATGTACAGCTTTCGTACAAGCCCGCGGTTGACCGATGGCTAACGACACGCTGCCTAGCGTCTGCGCTCGGCAACGTCGACATCGACGGCGTCGCATCCCTTTCCGTGTTGGAGCCCCATCCATGCGTATCTGGCTGATCGTCCCGTTCTCCGCCCTGCTGGCCACCACCGCGCATGCCGCCGGTCCGGAGGCCGGTCGTTTCTCGATGTCGCTGATCGGCGGCGTCGACATGCCGCTCAGTGGCGACGTCCACGACGGTGCCGTCGCCACGGTACCCGACCTGGGTCCGCTCAATCCCGCGCTCGCCGGCGTGGATGCCGAACTGCGCATCGGCGCGCGCAGCCACGACCGCATTTACGACCTGGCTAATACCTATGGGGTCGAGTTCGCCTACGCCTTCGACGAGCAGCGCGAGCTGTTCGGCCAGGTGCGGCAGACGCGCGCGGGCCAGGGCAGCGTGCAGGTCGGCGGCGCCTACGTGCCGGCCCTGGATACCGAACTGCCGGTGTTCGGGACCTTTGGTGCCTACGAGGCGCTGTCGGCCGAGGTGGGCTATCGCCACTACTTCGGCACCGCCGGCTCGGCGCGGCCCTTCGTCGGCGCACGCCTGGGTGCCACCCGCACCGACGCCATCGCCGCCACGTTCGAGATCCCCGACGCCGGCATCACCATCGCCAACGCGCCCTTCTACGATTCGGGCTGGTCGGCCACAGGCGGGCTCGACGTTGGCGTGATCATGCCGGTCGGCGAGACCTTCAGCGTCACCTTCGCCAGCGGCGTGCGCTACGTGGCCGACCTGAAGGACGACGACAGCGCCATCGGCGGCCTGGGGCTGGGCAGCATCAACGACACCGGCAGCCGCGTCGCGGTGCCGGTCACGCTCTCGGCACGCTGGGATTTCTGAGCAGGCCCGCCGGGTAGACGCAGGACGTGCGGCGTCGCGGCTGTGTGGGCTGCTTCTCCGCCTGCGCGAATGACCAGCAAGCAGGAATGCGCTGCTCCTCCATCGCCTGGAGGGGCAGGGCACGACCAGCAGGAACACATCTCAGCTCCATCCCCGCGCGGGGGAGGGTGGGGCTGGTGGGACAATGCGGTGACAAGCCTGATGTGTGACAGCGAGGTGCCCCCATCCGCCTTGTTGAACCCTGAACGTGTCATTTCGAGCGCAGCGAGAGACCCATGCCGATGATTCGGGTTTCACCACGGCATTGGGAGTGACCACCGGATTCCTGCAGTTGCCTGGGACGCTTACCCGCAAGCGGAGGAAGGAACCGCGGGCCTGTGTTGCGCGGTGGGTTCTCCGCCCGTGAAGTGCGGGCCAGTGCAGCGCGGATCCCGACGCGCCCACATTGCGTCGCGCCGATGGTCACGGTGACCATCCGGTCATGCGCACACTGTCGGTAGCAGGTGTGATGGCGGCTTCCCGCCTCCGGAGCCGCGCCGATGCGTCGTCCCCTGCTGTCCCTCCTGCTGCTTGCCGCCAGTCCCGTTTGCGCACTCGCCGCATCGGCGGGTGCGACGCCCGCGCAACCGGCGTTCGCCGGTCCGCCCACCCGGGTGCTGGTGCTGGGCACGGTCCATCTGGCGCAGGACGAGGGCGGTGACGTGCCTGCAAGCGCGATCGAGCCACTGCTGCGGCGCCTGGCGGCATTCGATCCGCAGATCATCACCGTCGAGGCGATGCCTGGCGAAACCTGCGACCTGATGGCGCGGCATCCCACGGTCTACGACCCGGATGGCGGCGTGACCTACTGCACTGATACGGCGCCCGCGCGCGCGGCAACCGGCTTGGACGTGCCCGCGGCGATCGCTTCGGTCCAAGCGCAGCTCGCGGCCTGGCCCGGGCAGCCTACGCCGTCGCAGCGACGCCGGCTGGCCGCGACCTTCCTCGCCGCCGGCGATCCCACCTCGGCCCTGGTGCAGTGGCTGCGCCTGGACTCCGCCGAGCGACAGGCCGGCGATGGGCTCGATGCCGCGCTGGTGGCGGCGCTGCGCAAGCGCGAAGCGTCCAGCAACGAGAACACCGTGATCGCGGCCGCGCTCGCCGTGCGCCTGGGCCTGGAACGCGTGCATCCAGTGGACGACCACACCGGCGACAACCTGCGCATCGACGACATGGACGGTTTCGCCACCGCGATCCGCGGCGCCTGGGACAGCGCGCCGCCCGAATGCGCCGCGCTGCGCGCACGCGACCGCGCGCTGCGACAGGCGCCGGACCTGCTGGCGCTGTACCGCCATACCAACAGCGCCGGTTACCAGCCCATGCCGACGCGCTGCGACTTCGGTCGTGCGCTGATGGACCCTTCGCCGCAGCACTTCGGCCGCCAGTACGTCGCCGGCTGGGACCTGCGCAACCTGCGCATGGTCGCCAACATCGGCACCACCTTCCGCGAACGCCCGGGCGCACGCGTGCTGTCGGTCGTCGGCGTCTCGCACAAGGCCTGGTTCGACCGGCTGCTGGCGCAGATGCAGGGCGTGGAAGTGGTGGACGTGGAGGCGTTCCTCGCGGAGTGAGGCGATGCTGCGGCGGCAGAGGAACGATGGCGGCGCTGCAGCAGCACCAAATCAGCAGCGAACCAGCCAAGCCTGTCATCTCGACCGCAGGGAGAGATCTCCGTCGCGTGCGAGAGCAGATTGACCGGCTTCGCCGTTGAAGAGCGCTACTGTCTTCGGTCGAAATGAAAACGCGTGGAGGCGGAACGCCAGCGAGTCAGCAGCGAACCAGCCAGGTCTGTCATCTCGACCGCAGGGAGAGATCTCCGTCGCGCGTGGAGAGCAGATTGACCGGCTTTGCCGTTGAAAAGCGCTACTGCCTTCGGTCGAAATGACAACGTGTGGTAGCGGGACTACAGCGGACCAATAGCGAAACGACTCAGTAACCGTTCTCTTCCAGCGTCAGCCGCACCTGCTCGTGGCGCGTCTGCATCTGTGGCGAAGGGGCGCGACCGAGCAGGCTCACCACCACGATCGCCAGGGTGGCCACGATGAAGCCGGGCACGATCTCGTACAGGGCGCTGCCGGTCTGCTTCCACAACAGCACGGTGAGCGCGCCGGCCAGCACGCCGGCGATCGCGCCGTTGCGGGTCATGCGCTTCCACAGCACCGACAGCAGCACCACCGGTCCGAACGCGGCGCCGAATCCGGCCCAGGCATAGGCCACCAGCCCCAGCACGCGGCTGTCGGGATCGCGCGCGATCCACATCGCCAGCAGCGCCACGCCCAGCACCATCGCCCGGCCGACCCAGACCAGTTCGCCGTGACCAGCCCTGGGCCGCAGGAAGCCGCGGTAGAAATCCTCGGTGAGCGCGCTCGAGCACACCAGCAGCTGCGCCGACAGCGTGCTCATGATCGCGGCGAGGATCGCCGACAGCAGCACGCCCGCGATCCACGGGTTGAACAGCACCTCCGACAGCACGATGAACACGCGCTCGGGATTGGCGTCCACCGGCCCGGCGACATCCGGGTTCGCGGCGAAGTAGGCGATGCCGAAGAAGCCGGTGGCGACCGCGCCACCCAGGCACAGGATCATCCAGGTCATGCCGATGCGGCGCGCGCGCGGGATCGTCGCCAGGCTGTCGGCCGCCATGAACCGCGCCAGGATATGCGGCTGCCCGAAATAGCCCAGGCCCCAGGCCAGCGCGGACACCACGGCGATCGCGCCGCCCGCGCCCACCCAGTCCAGCCGCGCCGGGTCCACCTGTTCGACCAGCGCCAGCGCCTGGCCCGGCCCGCCCGCGCCGAGGATGGCGAACACCGGCACCAGCAGCAGGGCGAAGATCATCAGCGAGGCCTGGATGGTGTCGGTCCAGCTCACCGCCAGGAATCCGCCGATGAAGGTGTACAGGATCGTCACTGCCGCGCCCCAGAACATCGCCTGCCCGTACGGCAGCCCGAACACGCTCTCGAACATGCGCGCGCCCGCGACGATGCCCGAGGCGCAGTAGATGGCGAAGAACACCAGGATCACCAGCGCGGCGAGGATGCGCAGCACGCGGCTGCGGTCTTCGAAGCGATGGGTGAAGTAGTCGGGCAGGGTCAGCGCGTTGTTGCTGCGCTCGGTGTACACGCGCAGCGGCCCGGCCACGTATTTCCAGTTGGCCCAGGCGCCCAGCACCAGGCCCACCGCAATCCAGGCTTCGGATGCGCCGGTGAGATACAGCGCGCCGGGCAGGCCCATCATCAGCCAGCCACTCATGTCCGACGCGCCCGCGGCCAGCGCGGTCACGAAGCTGCCCAGCGAGCGTCCACCCAGGATGTAGTCGTCGAAGGTGCGCGTGCGCCGCCAGGCGACGAAGCCCAGTCCGATCATCAGCAGCAGGTACGCGGCGAAGGTGATGAACAGCGGCGAGGTGAAGGACATGCGGCGGGCACCGGTGGATGGGCTGGGCGCAGAGTGTGGCCGAAGTGGTGCGGCGGGCGCCAATGACCATCGGCAGGTGCGGGCAGTGGCCGGCTGCGCCTTGCCGCCGCTCGTGCCGCCGGAAGCGGCGCTCAGACCAGCGCGATCCACTGTCGCAGCAGGGCCTGCAGCGCTGCGCTGCGCCGTTGCACGTCGGCGGTATCGCTGAAGACCACCTCGGCGCGATCTGGCCCGAGGCACTGCGACCATCGGCAGGTACGGGCGGTGACGGGCAGCGCATCGTCGCCGGTCGTGCCGCCGGACGCGGCGCTCAGACCAGCGCGATCCACTGTCGCACCAAGGCCTGCAGCGCGTCGCTGCGTCGCTGCACGTCTGCGGTATCGCTGAATACGACCTGGGCGCGATCCGGCCCGCGCCACTGCAGCAGGGCGTCCGGATCGTTGATCGACATCGCGCCCTCCGGGAGCGCACGCGCCTTGGCGCCGCGGTGCAGGATCAGCGCGATGCCGGTCTTCGCGCGCAGGTGCGCGGTGGCGAAGTACTCGTGGGTGCGGAAGCTGGGTGCGTTCCACTTCACGCCTTCAACGATTGCCGGGTCGCTGTTGATGATGGTCCGGCGCAGCCGTTCGATCGCGGGCTTGTGCGGGTGTACGAGCCCGGCCATCAGGGCGTCGACGGCGGCGCTGCTGTCGGACGGGGTGGCGTGGCGGGACTGGAGGCTCATGCGCGTGTCCCGAAGGCGAAGGCGAAACCGGTGCGCTGCAGTTGGCGTCGCCGGCCGTTCTGCGATGGTTGCACTCAGTCCGGCGTCTCGTTGGTCCGTGTCCAGGCGCTTGCGCGCTCCAGCTCCAGCGGCCGCAGTTCGTAGAACAGGCCCAGCGGCAGGGTGGGGCTGGACGACAGCAGTGACGCGGCGTCCGCCAGCGAAGGTGCGATCACGAACCAGTAGCCGCCGACGAGTTCCTTGGTCTCGCCGAACGGACCGTCCAGTGCCACGCCGCGGGTCGAGATCGTGGCGCCGCCGCGTGCCAAGCGCTGGCCGGTCCGCATCCGCCCGGCGGCGATGTGGGTATCGAGCCAGTCGTAGAAGCCATCGATGGCGGCCTGGATGTCCTCGGGCGCCGCATCGCGATGCCATTGCCCGCGCGAGAGCACCAGGAACTCGCGTGAATCGTCGTCCTCTTGCATGCGTGTTCCGTCGCCGTGGCCAGGGGCGGACGCTAGCGCGAATCAATGCGCGGCGACAGTGCGCACGGCGTGACGCGATGGATCGTGGTGAAGGCCCCCGGGTGCGCTTCGCTTACCCGGGCTACGGGTGCTGCATGCCCGCAAGCCCACGCCCGCCAACCGCCTAGCCCGGATAAGGCCGCAGGCCGCATCCGGGGTGGCACTCGAGATGCGATGGATCTTGGAGAACGACCCCGGGTGCGCTTCGCTTACCCGGGCTACGGATGCCGGTGGCGGGCGGACGACGTAGCCCGGATAAGGCCGCAGGCTGCATCGGGGTTGGCGCTGGAGATGCGATGGGTCGTGGAGAACGACCCCGGGTGCGCTTCGCTTACCCGGGCTACGGATGCGGGTGTCGGGCGGACGGCGTAGCCCGGATAAGGCCGCAGGCCGCATCCGGGGAGGGCATTTGAGATGCGACGGATCCGTGGAGAAGGGGCGGATGCGCTCCGCTCACCTCTGCGAGAGGGGATGCGACGGATGCGGGGGTCGGAGTGCGTCGCCGACGCCGACGAGTGGCGACAGATCGGCCACGAACCCCGTATACGCCGCGTCGCGCGCGGCCGTGTCGCGCTGGCGAAGCACCCAGGCCGGGTGCACGGTGAGCAGGGCGCGGCGGCCGTCATGCAGTTCGCGCCACTGCCCGCGTTCTTCCATCAGCCGCACGCCGCGACCCAGCAGCGCCAGCGCGGCGGTCGCGCCCAGGCACACGATCACCTCGGGTCGCACCGCCTCGATCTCGCGCGCCAGCCACGGCCGGCAGGCCTCGACATGCATGGCCTCGGGGTTGCGGTGCAGCCGCTGCTTGCCGCGTCGTTCGAAGCGGAAATGCTTGACCGCGTTGGTGAGATAGAAGCCGGCGCGATCCAGCCCGAGCTCGGCCAGCGCACGATCCAGCAGCTGTCCGGCAGGGCCGGTGAACGGGCGTCCGTTGAGATCCTCGGTGTCGCCGGGCTGCTCGCCCAGCAGCAGCACGCGCGCGTCCGTCGGGCCGGTGCCGAATACGGTCTGCGTGGCCGGCTCCCACAGCGGGCAGGCGCGGCAGCCGCGCGCGGCCTCGCGCAGGGCGGGCAGGTAGGCAACGGCATCGCCCGATGGCGCGAGCGCAGCTGCGCCGACCACCGCGGGCTGCGCGGGCGCAGCACGCGCCGGGATCCGGCGCCGCGGCGCCTGCGCTTCGCGCTCGGCCATCTCGCGCACGCGCGTGCCGGCCTCGCGCACCAGCGTCGGCAGCAGCTGCGCCTCGGGCAGGTGCTTCCAGTAACGCACCGGCATCTCCTGCCGCATCATCCGCGGATTGAGCCGCGCCGGATTGAAGACATGCGCGTAGTAGGTGCGCCACAGTTCTTCCTGCGCGTCTTCGGCCGGCGCATCGCCCGGCAGCCCGCCATCGCCGAATTGCAGCGTCTCGCCATCCCAGCGCGCGCTGCGGTACGGGGTGAGGATGGCCCAGCGCATGCCGGCAAAACGGCGCGCGAAGAACGGCGCCACCTTGTCGACGATGCGGTGGTGGGGTTCGAACCAGGCGATGAAGGCGTTCTCGTCGCCGGGCACGGCGCGGAAGCGCACGAAGGCCTTCATCTTGTGCGCGTCGCGACGCACCGCCTGTGCCAGCGCCTGAGTGCAGCGCACGTCGGCATCGGCGGGGTTGGACAGCAGGCGTGGCTCGCCGTGGTTGGCGCGCCACAGCAGACGGTAGAGCAGGCCGAGGCGCTGCGGGTCGCGATGGCAGAGCACCTCGGCCGCCAGCCCGAGCAGTGCGCTGGAGGCGCGCGGCTCGACCGGCCGCGCGGGCGCCGCTCCGATCTCCGGCGCCGCAAGCAGCGCGGTGGGCGCGTCGCCGTCCAGCCAGTCGATGTCCTCGGGCGGCACACCCGCCTGCAGCGCGTGCCGCGCGAGCGCGCGCCAGGCTTCCGCGTCCCAGGGCGGATCGAGCCGCGCCGACCAGCGCCCCACTCAGGCCGCCGCGTCGAACAGCGACCCCTGGCGCGGCGGCGGCGCCAGCTTCGCGCGCAGGGCCTGCGGGTCGTCCAGCGCGCGTCGCGGATGATGGTCGGCCAGCTGCACGAACGGCAGCAGCTTCGACAGTGGCGCGCGCAGGCGCGCCACATCGGCCACGCGCAGGCGGCCATGGCGGCGCGCGGCCAGCACGCGATCGACGTTGCGCACGCCCAGGCCCGGCACACGCAGCAGCAGCTCCCGGGCCGCGGTGTTGAGATCGACCGGGAAACGCTCTGGATGGCGCAGTGCCCAGCCAAGCTTGGGATCCACATCCAGATCGAGCATGCCGTCGCCGCGGCCGTCCGCGATCTCCTCGATCCGGTAATCGTAGAAGCGCAGCAGCCAGTCGGCCTGGTACAGCCGATGCTCGCGCTGCAGCGGCGGCGCGCGCGGCGGCAGCTTGCTGCTGGCATCGGGAATCGGGCTGAAGGCGGAGTAGTAGACGCGCCGCAGCCGGTAGTTGCCGTACAGGTTGTCGGCCATCGACAGGATGGTGCGATCGCTGGCGCCGTCGGCGCCAATGATCATCTGCGTGCTCTGCCCGGCCGGCGAGAAGCGCGGCGCACGCTTGCGCGGCGCGCCGGCCACGGATCCAACGCCGCTCGAGGCCTTGCGTGCCTGCTTCGATTCCTCGATGCGCCAGCGCAGTTCGCCCATCGCGCCGCGGATCGCCGGGAGCTGCTTTTCCGGAGCCAGGGTCGCCAGCCCTTGTTCGGTGGGCAGCTCGACGTTGATCGACAGGCGATCGGCGTACTTCCCGGCCGCGGCCAGCAGTTCGGGCGACGCCTCGGGGATCGTCTTGAGGTGGATGTAGCCGGCGAAGCGGTGTTCCTCGCGCAGCTTGCGCGCGACCTCCACCAGCTGCTCCATGGTGTAGTCGCCGTTGCGGATGATGCCGCTGGAGAGGAACAGTCCCTCGATGTAGTTGCGCCGGTAGAAGTCCAGGGTGAGCTCGACCACCTCGTCGACGGTGAATCTCGCCCGCGGCACGTTGCTCGACACCCGGTTCACGCAGTAGGCGCAGTCGTACACGCAGAAGTTGGTAAGCAGGATCTTGAGCAGGGACACGCAGCGCCCGTCGGGCGTGTAGCTGTGGCAGATGCCCATGCCCTCGGTGCTGCCGATGCCGCCGCTGCGGCGCGAGTCGCGCTTGCCGGCGCCACTGGACGCGCACGAGGCGTCGTACTTGGCGGCATCGGCCAGGATGGCGAGTTTGCGGGCAGTGTCCATCGCGGCAGGGTGGTGGGCGCGCGTCTCAGCTTGTGAGACGGAGGCAGGGCGATCATGAACGGCCACGCGGATCCGTTCAGCAGCACCGGCGCGCCGTGCGAGCCCTGCGGCCGCAGCGCGTTGACGCGGGCCGCATGGGCGCCCGGCTAGCCTCGATCGACCTGCACGGCCGTGCCCCTTCGCAGGATTCCGGAGTTCCGATGCGCTGCATGTTCGCCGACGTCGTCCACTGCCTGCGCCCTGCATGGAGGCGGCCGTCGCGATGAGCGCCGTGCGCGACCTGGTCGAACTGCGGCCCGAGGGCCTGTACTGCCCGGCCGGCGACTTCCATATCGATCCCTGGCGGCCGGTGCCGCGGGCGGTGATCACCCACGGCCACGGCGACCATGCCCGCGGCGGCATGGGCGAATACCACTGCGTGCGCGAGAGCCTGCCGATCCTGGAATGGCGACTGGGTGCGCAGCGCTATGGCGTGGTCGAGTACGGCGAGGCCTTCGACCTGGGGAATGCGCGCGTCTCGCTGCATCCGGCCGGGCACGTGCTCGGGTCGGCCCAGGTGCGCATCGAAAGCGGGGGGCGGGTATGGGTGGCCTCGGGCGACTACAAGCGCCAGCGCGACCCCACCTGCGCGCCGTTCGAAGTCGTGCCCTGCGACACCTTCATCACCGAGGCCACCTTCGGCCTGCCGATCTACCGCTGGCCGGACACCGCCGAGGTGGCGCGCGAGATCGCGGAGTGGCGCGCGGCCTGCGAACAGGAAGGCACGGCGGCGGTGCTGTTCTGCTACGCGCTGGGCAAGGCGCAGCGGCTACTGGCCGAGCTGGCGCCGTTCCTCGATGCACCGGTGCTGCTGCATGGCGCGATCGCGGCGGGGGTCGAGGTCTATCGCGGCGCAGGCATCGCACTGCCGCCGACCGAACCGGTCATGGAGCAGGCGCGCGGCGCCGACTTCGCCGGCCGCCTGGTGCTGGCGCCGCCATCGGCTGCCGGCAGCGCGTGGATGCGCCGCTTCCGGCGCGCGCAGACCGGCTTTGCCTCCGGGTGGATGCGTATCCGCGGCAACCGCCGCCGTCGCAACTACGACCGCGGCTTCGTCGTCTCCGACCACGCCGACTGGCCCGACCTGATCCGTACCGTGCATGAAACCGGCGCCAGCCGCGTGATCGCGACGCACGGCAACACCGACGCCATCGTGCGCAAGCTGTGCGAGGACGGGATCGATGCGGGCGCGTTCCGCACCGGGTATGGAGAGGAGGATTGAGCGTGCAGAGGTCCCTCCTTCTTGCCTGGACGCGTGCACTGCCTCCTCCGCGAGCGGCGGAAGCCGCAGCGCTCGGGCGCGCAGCGGTCGATCCGACCTGACATGCGCCGCTTCGCCGCCCTCTACCGCGAACTCGACCGCAGCACCGCCACGCTCGACAAGCGCGCGGCGCTGGTGCGCTATTTCCGCGAGGCGCCACCGCGCGATGCGGCCTGGGCGCTGCACCTGCTGGCCGGCGGCAAGATCGCCGGCGCGAAACAGCGCATCGCCAATACCCGCGAGCTGCGCGAGTGGATCGCTGCCGAGGCAGAGCTGCCCGACTGGCTGGTCGACGACAGCTACGACCAGGTCGGCGACCTCGCCGAAACCCTGGCCCTGCTGCTCGACGATCCCGAGGCCAACGGCGACGACGTTCCGCTCTCGGAATGGATCGAACGTCGCCTGCTGCCGGTCGCCAATCGCGACGTGGAGGCGCGCCGTGCGGTGGTGGTCGAGGCCTGGCGCAGCCTGTGCTTCGACGAGCGCCTGCTGTTCAACAAGCTGCTCACCGGCGCGCTGCGCGTCGGCGTGTCGCAGCGCATGGTGCAGCAGGCGCTGGCCGAGATGAGCGGCGTCGACATCGCCCGCATCGCCCAGCGCATGCTCGGCAGCTGGCAGCCCACGCCGCAGTTCCTGGCCGCGCTGCTGTCGCACGAAGAACTCGAGAGCGACCGGCAGCAGCCCTATCCCTTCTTCCTCGCAACGCCGCTGGAAGCGGCATTGCGTCCTGCTGCTGCAGCGACAGCGGACGGCGATGAGATCCGCGACACCGAGGGCAACGGGCCAGATTCCGGCAACGCCAACAGCAGTGCGGACCTGTCCGATCCCGCTGCCGGCGGCGCCACCGCGGCCGGACCTCGCGCATCCGCCGAAGCCGCGGACGATGAAGACGCACCACCCACCGCACTCGCCAACGATCCGCGCGCGATCGAGCGCGCGCTCGGCCCCATCGATGGCTGGCTGCTGGAATGGAAGTGGGACGGCATCCGCCTGCAGCTGATCCGTCGCGGCGGCGAGGTGGCGCTGTGGTCGCGTGGCGAGGAGCGGCTGGACGGACGCTTTCCCGAGATCGAACACGCCGCCCTCGCGCTGCCCCGCGACTGCGTGCTGGACGGCGAGCTGCTGGCCTGGCGCGCGGACGAGGCTGCACCGCTGCCCTTCACCGCGCTGCAGACGCGCATCCAGCGGCGCAAGCCCGGTGCGAAGACATTGGCCGATACGCCGGTGCGCGTGCAGGTCTACGACCTGCTCGAACTCGACCGCGACGACTGGCGCCAGCGCCCGCAGCACGAACGCCGTGCCGCGCTGGACCTGCTGCTGGCCGCGCACGACGACCCGCGCATCGTCGTCTCGCCGCTGGTGTCCGCACCGGACTGGCCGTCGGCCGCCGCGATGCGTGGGCAGGCACGCGAACGCGGAGTCGAGGGTCTGATGCTCAAGCGCCGGGAGGCGCCCTACCAGTCCGGCCGCAAGCGCGGCGACTGGTGGAAGTGGAAGATCGACCCGCTCACCGTCGATGCGGTGCTGATCTACGCGCAGTCCGGGCATGGGCGTCGCAGCACGCTTTACACCGATTACACCTTCGGGCTCTGGGACGGCGACACCCTGGTGCCCGTGGCCAAGGCCTACAGCGGCCTGGACGATGCGGAGATCCTGCGCCTGGACCGCTGGATCCGCGGCAATACGCTGGAGCGCTTCGGCCCGGTGCGCTCGGTGCCGGGCGTGCACGTGTTCGAACTCGGGTTCGAGGCGGTGAACCGCTCGAGCCGGCACAAGTCCGGGATCGCGGTGCGCTTTCCGCGCATCCTGCGCTGGCGCCACGACAAGCCCGCCGCAGAGGCCGACCGGCTCGACACGCTGCGGGCGCTGGCGCGATGAAGGACGATGCGGCGCGCGGACGCTTCGATGCGCCGCTGGCGGACTGGTTCGCAGCGCAGGGATGGAAGCCCGCGCCGTTCCAGCGCGATGCGTGGCGCCGCTGGCGCCGCGGCGAGTCGGGCCTGCTGGTCACGCCGACCGGCAGCGGCAAGACCCTGGCCGCGCTGGGCGGGCCGCTGCTGGATGCGCTGGCGGACGCGGCGCGGGCCAAGGCCGCGAACGCGAAGGCCGCGCAGCTGAAAGCCGCGAAGGCGGCTGCAAAGACCAAAACGGCCAGCGCACGATCGTCGCGCGCGTTATCGACACGCGCATCGAAGACACAGCCCCACCACGTGATAACGGCGCCAGCAACGAAGACCTCGCACCTCCCCGCGAGTGTCATTCCGGGCGAAGCGGGGAATCTCGAAACGCCGGTAAGAAAGATTTCCCGCTCCGCTCGAAATGACAAGGTGGGCACGTCTGCTTCCGCCCGCACCCGGCTGCTCTGGATCACCCCGCTGCGCGCCCTCGCCAGCGACACCGTGCGCGCCCTGCGCGAACCGCTCGACGCGCTCGGCCTGGACTGGACGGTGGCGATGCGCACCGGCGATGCCTCCTCGCGCGACCGGCGCCTCGCCCGGCAGGGGCGCGCCGACGCGCTGGTTATCACCCCGGAATCGCTGGCCCTGCTGCTGAGCTATCCCGACACCGCCGCGCAGCTGTCCGGCCTGCGCGGCATCGTGGTCGACGAGTGGCACGAGCTGCTCGGCAACAAGCGCGGCGTGCTGCTGCAGCTGTGCCTGGCGCGGCTGCGCGCCTGGGCGCCGCAGGCGCGGATCTGGGGCCTGTCGGCTACGCTCGGCAATCTCGAACAGGCGCGCGACGTGCTGCTGCCGCACGCAGCCGACGCGCCAATCCTGCAGGCCGCGAAACCGCGCAGCATGTCGCTGGAAACCCTGCTGCCCGACGCCGGCGAACGCTTCCCCTGGGCCGGCCACATCGGCCTGTCGCAGGTGCAGCGCGTGTCCGCGCGCCTGCAGGCCGCCGGCACCACCCTGCTGTTCGCCAACACGCGCGCGCAGGCCGAGCTGTGGCATCGCGCGCTGGCCGCGACCTGGCTCGACGCACCCGAGACGCTGGCCCTGCACCACGGCTCGCTGGATCCCAGGCTGCGCGCGTCGGTCGAACAGGGACTGCGCGAAGGTCGCGTGCGCTGCGTGGTGGCCACGTCGAGCCTCGATCTGGGCGTGGACTTCCCCGCGGTCGACCAGGTGATCCAGATCGGCAGCCCCAAGGGCATGGCGCGACTGCTGCAGCGCGCCGGTCGCGCACGACATCGGCCCGGCGAGGCGGGGCATATCGTCTGCGCACCGACGCACGCGCTGGAGCTGGCCGAATACGCCGCCGCACGCGAGGCCCTGGCCGATGGCCAGATCGAGGCCCGGCCGCCGCTCACGCTGTCGCTCGACGTGCTCGCCCAGCACTGCGTCACCCTCGCGCTGGGCGGCGGCTTCCAGCCCGACGCGCTGCTGGCCGAGGTACGCGGCACCCATGCCTTCGCCGCGCTTGGCGATGCGCAATGGCAGGCGGTGCTGGCCTTCATCGTGCAGGGCGGGCAGGCGCTGCAGCACTACCCCGAGTACACGCGCGTGGTCATCGACGACGACGGCATGTACCGCGTGACCGACCGCCGCATCGCGCAGCGCCATCGCCTGTCGATCGGCACCATCACCAGCGACGGCGCGCTGCAGGTCAAGCTGCTGCGCGGCGGCGGTCTGGGCAGCGTGGAGGAGAGCTTCCTCTCGCGCCTGCGTCCGCGCGACCGCTTCCAGTTCGCCGGCCGCACGCTCGAGCTGGTGCGCCTGCAGGACATGACCGCCTGGGTGCGCATCGCCAAGAAGGGCGAGGGCATCGTGCCGCGCTGGCAGGGCGGCCGCATGCCGATGTCGAGCGAACTGGGCGCGCGCGTGGCGCAGGTGCTGGCCGGGCCGCGCGACAGCCTGGAGCTGCGCGCGCTGGCGCCGCTGCTCGACCTGCAGGCGCGCCTCTCCGCGCTGCCCGCGCCCGGCGGCCTGCTGGCGGAATTCGCGAAGACGCGCGAAGGCTGGCACCTGTTCCTCTATCCCTTCGCCGGCCGCGGCGTGCACGAAGGCCTGGCCGCGCTGCTGGCCCTGCGCTGGTCGCGGCTGGCGCCCAACACCTTCGGTTTCGCGGTCAACGACTACGGCCTGGCGCTGACTGCGCAGGCGCAGACCGCGATCGACGCCGACGACCTGCGCGCCCTGCTCAACCCCGACGGGTTGGTCGATGACCTGCGCGCCGGCGCCAACCTCGGCGAACTGGCCCGGCGCCAGTTCCGCGAGATCGCGCGCGTGGCCGGTCTGCTGCCGCCGTCGTTGCCGGGGCGCGCGCTGCGCAGCCTGCGCCAGCTGCAGGCCTCCAGCGGCCTGCTGTTCGACGTGCTGCAACGCCATGATCCTGGCCACCTGCTGCTGGAGCAGGCCGAGCGCGAGGTGTTCGAAGCCCAGCTCGAGGTGCGCGCGCTGCAGGCCGCGCTGCAGCGCTCCCATGCGGCGCGCATCGATCTGTACCAACCGAAGACGCTCACGCCGCTGTCGTTCCCGCTGTGGGCCGAGGCCATGCGCGGCACGCTCAGCAGCGAGGACTGGCGCACGCGCGTGCAGCGCGCCGCAGAACGCCTGGAACAGCGCCATGGCTGAAGCCCTGGCGCTCGAACTCGCCGGCGAGCCAGTGCTGCTGCTGGCCGACCGCGCGCTCTACTGGCCTGCGCGGGAACGCCTGCTGATCGCCGACCTGCACCTGGGCAAGGGCGACACCTTCCGCGCCGCCGGCATCGCCGTGCCCAGCGGCGGCACGGCGCACGACCTCGGCCGTCTCGCTGCGCTGCTGGCGCGCAGTGGTGCCCGATCCCTATGGATCCTCGGCGACTTCCTGCATGCGCGGCGCACCGCGGCGGTGGATGCCGCCTGGCGCGCCTTCCGCGATGCACACCCCGAAGTCGCGTTCGCGGTCATTCCCGGCAACCACGATCGCGCACTCGACGCGCCCGCCGCGGGCGTGGAGCGCCTGCCCGGAAGCGTGGTCGACGGACCGTTCGAACTGCGCCATGCGCCGCCATCACGGCCGTCGCCGCTGCATGTGCTGTGCGGCCATGTGCATCCGGTGCTGCGCCTGCCCGGTGCCGGCCGCCATCCGCTGTTCTGGCTGCGTCCGCGGATCACCGTGCTGCCCGCGTTCTCCGCCTTCACCGGTGGCCATCCCGTGCCGCGCGCGGACAGCGGCGGCAGCGTGCTCTGCGAGGGCGAGCAACTGCTGCAGCTGCGTTGAAGGTGGTCCGGGTGCCGTGCGCTGCACGGGCCCTTCCACGCATGGGTGAGAATCGGCGGCACCGGGCCAGCGCTTCCTGATCGATAATCGGCATTCCCGCGATTCCATCGCGATCCCACCGGCCCGAGGATCGGCCCCTGCCATGGCCCCACACACGCAGCGCGTCCTGCCCACCCCTGGCCAGGCGCCATCCCGCGAATGCACCCCGGGCAGGCCGGTCGAGCTCATCGCGGCCGATGTCGGCGGCACGCATGCGCGGATCGGACACGTCCGCATCGCCGCCGACGGCACGCTCGAGGTTCTGGACTACCAGCAGTACGCCTGCGCGGACCATCCGACGCTGGCCGCGATCCTGCGCGCATTCCTGGCCCGCCGCGGCGTCGACCAGGCCATGGATGCGGCAATCGCGATCGCCGGAATCCTGGACGGCGACATGCTGGTCAACAGCAATCTTCCCTGGCCCGTGTCGCTGGCGCAGACGCAGCGCGATGCCGGCCTGCAGACGCTGCGCCTGCTCAATGATTTCGAGGCGCTGGCGTTTGCAGTCCCGCACGTCGATCCATCGCAGGCCATCCTCGTGTGCGGCGAGCCGGCTGCGACCGCCGATGCGCCCGTCCTGGTGCTGGGCCCGGGGACGGGACTGGGCGCGGCGCTGTACCTGCCGGGCGAGCCGCCCAGGGTGCTGCCCAGCGAGGCCGGGCATGCCGCGCTGGCCGTGGGCACCGCGCGCGAGCTGGAGGTCCTGCGCCACCTGCTCGGGCGCTGGCCGCACGTCGATGTGGACCGGGTGCTGTCCGGACCGGGGCTGGTCAATACCTACGAGGCGCTGTGCGCACTGCACCAGGTGCTGCCGGGCCTGCACGCGCCGGCTGCCGTGTCCGATGCGGCACGCAGCGGCAGCGATCCGCGTGCCGTCGAAGCCCTGTCGATCTTCTGCGCACTCCTGGGCAGTTTTGCAGGCGACCTGGCGTTGGCGTTCGGCGCCCGCCAGGTCTATCTGGCCGGCGGCATCCCGGCGCGGATCGCAGCGTTCCTGCAGGGCAGCGACTTTGCCGCGCGCTTCCGCAACAAGGGCGTGCTGGCCGGGCATCTGGCGCGCACGCCGGTCTGGCTGGTCGACCATGGCCGGCTGGGCCTGCAGGGCGCGGCACTGGCCTGGGCGGCCAGACGGGGCCGGTAGCGCGCTTCGACCTGCCGGCCTCCAGGCCGGCTCCACCACCAAGAGGATGATCGCCATGCACCACCGCCGCCGCTTCCTTCGCGCCGCCGTGGGCGGCCTGGGCACCCTGGCGCTGTCCACGGGACTGCACGCCCGCATGCGCCCGCAGCCGCCGTCACGGGCCCGCGTGGTGTCGACGTGGGACTTTGGCGTCGGTGCCAACGCGGCGGCATGGCAGGTGCTCGGCACCGGAGGCAGCGCACTCGATGCGGTCGAGGCCGGCGCGCGCTGGGCCGAGGCCGACCTGTGCAATCCGACGGTGGGCCGCTGCGGCAACCCGGACCGGGATGGGGTGCTGACCCTCGACGCCAGCATCATGGATGGCGATGGCCGCTGTGGCGCGGTCGCCGCGCTCGAGGACATCCTGCATCCGGTCTCGGTGGCGCGCGCGGTGATGGAGAAGACCCCGCACGTGATGCTGGTCGGGGCGGGCGCGCAGCAGTTCGCGATCGCACAGGGTTTCGAGAAAACGCCACTGCTGACCGACCGGGCGCGGCAGGCCTGGCACGAATGGCGGCAGCAGTCGGAGTACGCGCCGCGGATCAACGTCGAGCGGCAGCAACGTCCCGGCGACAAGAGCAACCACGATACGCTCGGCATCCTCGCCATCGACGGCTCGGGCCGGCTGGCCGGCGCCTGCACGACCAGCGGCATGGCCTGGAAGATGCACGGCCGGGTCGGCGACAGCCCGATCGTGGGCGCCGGGCTGTATGTCGACAACGAGGTCGGCGCCGCGACCGCCTCCGGCGTCGGCGAGGAAATGATCCGCAACGCCGCCAGCTTCCTCGTCGTGGAGCTGATGCGGCAGGGGCGCTCGCCGATGGACGCGTGCCGCGAGGCGATCGAACGCGTGGTGCGCAAGCGGCCGGAGGCGAGCAGGCGCCTGCAGGTGTGCTTCCTGGCGATGAACCGGGCGGGCGAGGTCGGTGCGTTCGCGCTGCACGGTGGTTTCGTCTACGCCATGCAGGACGGCAGCGACCGCCCGCACGACACGCTGCTGGAATCCGGCGCGATCTTCGCCGGAGCGCCGGCATGAGCGACCGGGTGCGGCTGGAGATCGCGGCCAACTCGCTGGCCTCGGCGCTGGCTGCGCAGGCCGGCGGCGCGGACCGCATCGAGCTGTGCGAGAACCTCGGCGAGGGCGGCTGCACGCCGTCCTTCGGCACCATCGCCGCGGTGCGCGACCGGCTGGAGATTCCGCTGTACGTGCTGATCCGGCCGCGCGGCGGCGACTTCCGCTACGACGAGGGCGAGTGCGAGGTGATGCTGCGCGACATCGACGCCTGCGTGCGCCTGGGCTGCGATGGCGTGGTGATCGGTGCGCTGGATGCCGGCGGCGACGTCGACATGGGCACCTGCCGCACGCTGGTGGAAGCCGCCGGGCCGCTGGGCCTCACCTTCCACCGGGCGCTCGATGTCGCGCGCGATCCGCTGCACGCGCTGGAAGCAGCGATCACACTGGGCTGCGAGCGTGTACTGACTTCGGGGGCGCAGGCGAACGCGCTGGCCGGGGCCGATGCCATCGCCACCCTGGTCCGGCAGGCGGCAGGACGGATCAGGGTCATGGCCGGCGCGGGACTCGATCCGGGCAATGTCGCGACTTTGCGCGATCGCAGCAACGCCGACGAATTCCATGCCTCGGCCGGGGCGCTGCGGCGGTCCTCAATGCGGCATCGGGCGAGGTTGCCTGGCCTTGAGCCCGACTGGCGGCAGAGCGACCGCGACATCGTCGCCGCGCTGCGGGCGCAGCTGCAGCGGCACTGAGCGGCAGGGCGCCAGGATCAGGATTCCATGCTCTTGCAGTAGCCGTCGATGAACTGCCGGTGCGAGGGCATCGTCTCGACGGTGCGGGCGATGTCCTGTCTGGCCTGTTCGACGAAGCCGGCCAGCATGCTGTCGGGCATCTCGTCCACGATCGGATGGTAGCCGCGGGGCAGGATGCGTTGGCCCAGCATCACCTGCACCCAGCTGGGCAGCGCGAAGAAGTCCTCGCCGTGGCGGAAGTAGCGGCCGTCGGCGCGGAACAGGTCGATCGCCTCGCGCAGGCTGTCGGGGACCGACATGGTGCGGCAGTAGTCCCAGAACGGCGTGTCGTCGCGTTCGGTCGCGTGATAGTGCAGGACCAGGAAGTCGCGGACGCGCTCGAACTCGAACGCGCTGTCGCGGTTGTAGCGCTGTCGCAGCAGCGGGTCGAAACTGCGGTCGGGGAACAGGCTCAGCAGGCGCTGGATGCCCGACTGCATCAGGTAGATGCTGGTGGACTCCAGCGGTTCCAGGAAGCCGCTGGCCAGGCCCAGGCCGACCACATTCCTGTTCCAGAACTGCTCGCGCCTGCCGGTGGTGAAGCGCAGCGGGAACGGGTCCGAATGCGGCTTGCCGTCGAGGTTCGCCAGCAGGGTCGCCGCCGCCTCGTCGTCGCCGAGATGCTCGCTGGAATAGACGTAGCCTGCGCCGATGCGGTGCTGCAGCGGGATGCGCCACTGCCAGCCGGCCGTGCGTGCGGTTGCGCGCGTGTACGGGGTCAACGGCTCCACGCCATCGCAGGACAGGGCCATGGCCCGGTTGCAGGGCAGCCATCGGGTCCAGTCGACGTAGCCGGTCCCGAGCGCCTTGCCCAGCAGCAGGCTGCGGAAGCCGGAGCAGTCGATGAACAGGTCGCCCTCGATACGTTCGCCGCTTTCCATCAGCACGGCCTCGACGAAGCCGTCCTCGCCGCGCAGCACCGCATCGACCACCTTGCCTTCGGTGCGCGACACCCCGCGCGCTTCGGCCAGCCTGCGCAGGTACCTGGCGTAGAGGCTGGCGTCGAAGTGGTAGGCATAGGCCATGCCGGCCAGCGGAGAACCGGGCGGTGCGTCGTGCGGCAGCGTGAACCTGTTCAACGGTGCCGCCATGGTCTGCACGGTGTACTGGCCGATGTCCGGCGCGCGACCGGCCAGGTGTTCCTTCAGCCAGAACTGGTGGAACGGCAACGGCCCGCGGCCACGGCTGATCGTGCCGAAGCCGTGGATATAGCTGTCGCCGATGCGGCCCCAGTCCCGGAACTCGATGCCCAGCTTGATCGTGGCATGGGTCTGGACCATGAACTCGACCTCGTCGATGCCCACGGTCTGGCTGTTGAAGGCCTGCATGTGCGGCACGCTGGCCTCGCCCACGCCGACGATGCCGATCTCCTCGGACTCGACCAGGCGCACCGACGCGCCCTTGCCCAGGTAGGTGACCAGCGCCGTCGCCGCCATCCAGCCGGCGCTGCCGCCGCCCACGACGACGATGCGCCTGATGCGATTGTCTGTGTCCATCGATGCATCCCCTTCGTTCTGCCCGCGTCCGTGCGGAGCGCTTCCCAGGTCACGTTGCGATGGTAGATCGCCAATGGCAGAAAAAGCCCCCTCGCGCCGTCGACGCGCGAGGGGGCAAGGGAGACACCTAGAACTTGTAGGTCAGGCCGAGGTACGCGATGCGACCGGCGTATCCATTGGAGTAGAAGCGGTCCTGGGTGTCGTTGCCCAGGTGCGACCGCGTCTCTTCCTCGGTCAGGTTCAAAATCGAAGCGCTGACGCTGAACGCCGGGGTGAAGTTGTAGGCGGCATTCACGTCGATCTGCTTGTAGGGCTCTTCGTAGACATTCAGGCCGCTGACCAGGCCCTGCACCACTTCGCCGCGACGGTTGTACGAAGCGCGCAGCAGGAGCCTGTCGACTTCGTAGAACACGGTCAGGTTGGCCTGGTTCTTGGCGCTGCCCACCAGCGGGGACTCGCCGAGTTCGGTGCCGTCCCCGAGGGTGATGGCCGCTTCGTTGGTGTCGTTGTAGGTGTAGTTGGCCTGGAAGCCGAGGCCGAAATCCAGCGTGTGCTGCGCATACAGCTCGACGCCCTGCGACACCGCGTCGCGGCCGCCGGCCTGGGTCGCGTAGTTCTGCACCGTCACGGCCTCGCCATTGATGACCATGTTCACGTCGGTGATCACGGGCACCGCGAAGTTGCTGACGTTCTTGCGGAACAGGCCCACGCCCACGACCGAACCCGGCTGGAAGTACCATTCCAGGCCCATGTCGAACTGGGTCGCCTTGTACGCTTCCAGCGCCTTGTTGCTGCCGGAACCGTACCAACCCTGCTGGCTCGCACCGCCCGTCAGGCGCCGGTCGGCGACGTACTCGGGGCTGAAGTACTGCAGGCCGCCGGGGGCGGCGATGGCGTTGTAGCTCGGGCGCGAAATCACCTTGGAGGCGGCTGCGCGCAGCACCAGGCTGTCGGTCAGGTCGTAGGCCAGGTTGAAGCTCGGCAACACATCGCGATAGCTGCGGTCGAGCGCGCTGACCTCGAACGTCTCGGGTCGCCCGACGCTGTCCGAGAGCCTCCAGTACCCCTCGCTGCCGCAGTAAGTGTCGACAGGCGCACCGCCGGGGGCGGTGGCACCCTGCTGGCAGGGCAGCGGGTTGCCGTCGGCACCGTCATAGAAGTAGTCGTTGTAGGAGGTGACCCTGTCCGTCGAATCGGCATGCTGCTTGGTGCCCGCGATGCGCACGCCGACATTGCCGCGCAGGCGATCGGTGCGGAAGTTGGCCTGCAGGTAGGTCGAGAAGATCCTCTCGTCGACGTTGTAGACGAAGTTGTCCTCTTCGCGGGTCTGCATCGGACCGTAGGTGCTGTTGAGATGGGCGATGTAGGCCGGATAGTCGATCGACGGGAACGCGCTGGCGTTGATGCCGCCGGCCAGGTTCTCCATCGAGTACAGGAAGCCCGGCGAGAACTGCGTCGCGACCTGGTTGCAGCGGCCGTTCCAGTAGCGGTTGTCGTAGTCGGCCGGATCGGTGCCCGGGCACGCCCAGTAGCTGTTGCCGGTGCTGCGGCTGATGCCGCCGTCGCGGGCCTTGATGCCGAACTGGATCGAATCCAGGAAACCGCCGTCGTTGTACCAGGTGGTATCGATCTGGGCGTACTTCTGCTCGGTGCTGTTTCGGGTCCAGGACGAACCCGTCGAGCCGAGGTCGACCTGCAGGATGCCGTCCTGCAGGTTCTGCATGAGTTCGGGCGAGAACGTCATCGTCGGCGTGCCGGTCAGGTCCCACGCGCTGGCGTAGTTGCCCAGGCTCCAGCTGCCGTCCGCGTTCTGGCGACGCGGCTTGAGCGGCACCGAGAACTGCAGTTCCGGGCCGCCCCTGGCCCAGGTGCGGCCACCCTTGAAGGAGACATCCAGCGACTCGCCGCGCCACTCGGCGGCGAAGTCAGCGGTCTGCGACAGCGATTTTTCCACGTTGTAACTGCCGGTGATCTGCGGCGTCGGCACCGTGCAGTCGTCCGAACCCCAGCCGCCCGGAGCCATGCCGGCGGCAGCGGCCTCGGCCTCGCTGCAGTAGTACGCCTTGCCGGCATGCAGGCTGTAGTCCGCGCCGGTGACGATGGTGCCGCTGCGGTCGAAGCGCAGGCCGTCGAGCAGGCGGCCGCCGCGCCAGTTGCCGTCGCCGTGGTAGCGGGCGATGTTCCATTCCGGCACCTTGATGGTGTTGGTCCGGGAGTCCTGCGACAGGTCGAAACGGAAGTAGTTCGCGGTCAGGGTCAGGTTGTCGGTCGGCTTGAATTGCAGGGTCACCTGCCCGCCCCTGCGGTGGCGATCTTCCTCCCTGACGTTCAGATTGACCGAGGTCGGCATCATGAAGCCGGTGTAGTAATTCCCGTTCTGGTCCCAGAAGCCCGTGCCGCCCCACCAGTTGGAGTTGAAGTCGGAGGGTTGGCCGTTCACGTCGACCGCCGTGCCGCCTTCGTCGCGGCCATACCACTGCCAGCCTTCGGTGCTGGCGCCCATGGTGCGCGTGGTGCGCTTCTGGTCGCTGTAGCCGACGAAGACACCGAAGCGTTCGTCCTGGTCGTGCCAGGAGTAGGAGCCGGAGAATTGCCCGTCGGTGCTCTTGGTGGTGTCGGCCCAGGTGCCTTCGACGGAGACGAAGCCGGTGTTCGATTCGAGATCCAGGGGCCGGCGGGTGTGCAGGATCACGGTACCGCCAACGCCGCCTTCGTCGATGCGCGCTTCCGGCGTCTTGAACAGTTCCGCGCTGGACAGCATGGTCGACGGCAGCAGCATGTAGTTGAACGAGCGCGTCGGGTCGCCGTTGGATTCGGCCGAGGCGACGTAGTTGCCGTTCAACTGGGTCAGGGTCAGTTCCGAGGACAGGCCGCGGACGCTGACGTTCTTGCCCTCGCCACCGCTGCGGGTCACGATCACGCCCGGCACGCGCTGCAGCGCGTCGGCCACGTTCTTGTCGGGGAACTTGCCCACGTCCTCGGCGGTGACGACCTCGACGATGGCATTGGCGTTGCGCTTCTGGTCGAGGCTCTTCTCGATCGCGTAGCGGTAGCCGGTGACCACGACGGCATCCAGGCTGGTGGCCTGGTCGGGTGCCGCGGCGGTTGCCTGGGCCGACGGCGTGTCGGCAGCCGTTGCAGCCTCCTGCGCGAAGGCGGAGGACGGGACCGCGGCGGTCAGGGCCAGTGCGATCGCCGCGGACAACGCGGTCCGGATGTGCGTGTGTGACATGTGTATCTTCCCTCTCCCGGGTAGGACAGATGTCGAGCGACCCGTTTTGTATCGATCTAAAACGCAGGCGCTACGACGCGTGGGCACGTGAGTGCCGCCAGCTCCTTGCCCGCAAGGGATCGCGGGGGAGCGGTTCGGCACGCCCGGAATTGAATCGATCCAATCCGGAGCGGCGATAGATTTAGCACACGGCGGAAGGCCACGCATGCTGCTTCGCAGCAAGGGGCTGCGGGCCACGAGCTGGCGGTAGCCCCTGTTTCATCCCCCGTCCATCCGTCCGCGACGAGGCCGCTTGCTGCGGTGCAGAATGCAATCGGGCAGGAGACCGTGTCTGATTTAGATCGATCCAGTTCGGCTGCCACGGCGACCGGACCAGGGAGGATGGGTTCGCCGTCATGCGACGAGCCTATCGCAAGATCGACGCAAGCAATTGATTTTATTAACTTACCGCTCCTCGCGAGACTCGAGCCGGCTGCGGCAGACTCGCTTCCCGCGGAGAGGTCCGCTGTCGCTCCTGCCCGGACAGCCGCAATGATCGGAGCCCGTGATGCCAGAACCCGAGTCGTCATCTGCCGCGCTGTCGCCGGCGTCCCGTTCCCGCGGACGCGCCGCTGCCGGGCTTGTGCTGGCCGCCGTCGCGCTGCTGGCGGCACCGATGCTCCAGGCAGGCCAGGCCGATGATCTGGCCGCCACGGTCAACACCTTCATCGGCAGCAAGGACGATGGCAACACCTTCCCGGGCGCGTCCGCGCCGTTCGGCCTGATCCAGGTCTCGCCCATCGGCGAGCACTATTCGGGTTGGCGCTACGACGATCCGAAAATCCATGGCTTCGGCCACTCCTTCCTGTCCGGCGCCGGTTGCTGGGAGCAGGGCGGGCAGGTGTCGGTGCTGCCGGTGGTCGGGACGATCGGTCCCGGTGGCCGGTTCGACACCGGCGACGCGAAGAACTTCGACCATCGCAAGTACGCCTCGGCCTACGCCCACGATGGCGAGATCGGCCAGGCCGGCTACTACCGGGTGCGGCTCACCGACTACGGCGGCATCGACGCCGAGGCCACCGCGCTGACCCGCGCCGCGGCCGAGCGCTACACCTTCCCGGCCGACGTGCGCGAAGGCCACGTGCTGGTCAACGTCAGCCAGGCCAATGCGCGGCATCGCGTGATCGGCAGCAGCATCGAGGTGGTCGGGGACCGGGTCGTGGAAGGCAAGGTCACCACGATGAGCTTCTGTGGCGGCCACCAGTACAGCACCTGGTTCCGCCTCGAGTTCGATCGGCCGTTCAAGGCCTTCGGCACCTGGGGCCAGGCGGGCGGGACGCCGGGGGCGCGCTTCAGCATGGAAGGCGAGCACGACCCCTACAACGGCGCCTGGCTGAGCTTCGACACCTCCGGCGGCCGGGCGGTGACGGCGATCAGCGCGATCTCGCATGTCGATGCCGAAGGCGCGCGCACCAACCTGCGTGCCGATGGCATGAAGAATGGCAGGCTGGTCGGGTTCGACGCGATGCGCCAGGCGGCGCAGGACGCCTGGCGCGAGGAACTGTCCTCGGTGCGGATCAAGGGCGGCGACAGCGACGACCGCACGGTCTTCTACACCGCGCTCTACCACGCACTGCTGCAACCGCTGACGGGCAGCGACGCCGACGGCCGCTATCGCGGCTACGACGGCAATGTCCACGTCGCGGACGGCTGGACCTACTACGAATACTTCTCGCTCTGGGATACCTACCGCTCGCAGAACCAGCTGCTGGCGATCCTGCGACCGGAGCGTTCCCGCGACATCGCGCGTTCGGTGCTGGCGATCCACGAGCAGGGCGGGTGGCTGCCGCGCTGGGGTTATGCCAGCTTCGAAACCAACGTGATGACCGGCGATCCCGTCACCCCGTTCCTGGTCGACCTGTGGCGGTTTGGCGCGCTGGAAGGCCGCGAGGCGCAGGCCTGGTCGGCATTGCGCCAGAACGCCTATGGACTGCCGCCGCTCAACTCGCGCCATGCCGGCCGCAGTGGCAACGCGAGCTACCTGGACAAGGGGTTCGTCGAGTTCGACCGCGCGTTTCCGTCCAAGGGCATGGACGTGGATCCGCATCATGGCGGTTCGGCCACCTTCGAGTACGCCGTCGCCGACTGCGCGCTGGCGCAGATGGCGCAGGCGCTTGGCCACGACGCCGATGCGGCCGATCTTGCCCGGCGCGGCGCCAGCTGGCGCAAGCTCTGGGATCCGCAGCTGCACGAAGCGGACAGCGACTTCACCGGCTTTCCGCGCCCGCGCCTGGACGACGGGCGCTGGTTCACGCCGCCGACCGGCGTCTACAGCCCGCGCTCGCACTACGGTTTCCACGAGGGGACGGCCTGGCAGTACCAGTGGCTGGTGCCGCAGGATCCCGCGGGGCTGGCCGGCATGATGGGTGGCCGCGAACGTACGCTCGACCGGCTGGATGCCTTCTTCGCGCTCGATGTGTTGCGACAGGATGCAGGCAAGGCGCGCGGGCAGTGGGTGGCCGGTCCGTACGACTACTACGGCCAGTTCCGCTTCAATCCCAACAACGAGCCGACCATGCATGTGCCGTGGATGTACACCATGCTCGGTGCCCCGGAGCGGACCGCGGTCGTGGTGCGTGCGGCGCAGACCCTGTTCACCAATGCACCCAACGGCGTGACCGGCAACGACGACCTCGGCACGATGTCGGCCTGGTACCTGTTCAGCGCGATCGGCCTGTATCCGCTGATGCCGGGCACCGGTGAGCTGGTGCTGCATCCGCCGCGTTTCGAGCGCATCGACATGGATCTGGGCAATGGCCGGACCTTGACCGTGACCGCGCCGGGTGCCGACGGCGGCGCCGTGCAGTATCCGCGGCAGGTGCACTTCGACGGCGTGCCGGTGGACCAGGTCTGGCTGGACTGGGCGCGTTTGCGGGAAGGTGGCGAACTGCGCTTCGAGCTTGGCGACGCGCCATCGGACTGGGGCGTGGCCGCTTCGAGCAGGCCGCGGGCAGCCTGCCCGGCGAACGCGCCCTGAGCCGGGCATGAGGCAGCAGGTGCAAGGGCCGGGCATCGGATCCAGGCAGGTCGCGCGCCTTGCCCGGCAGCGCGTGCGCGTGCGCATCGCTGCGGCCATCGAGGGGGCGCGGCGACGCCCATTTGAATCGATTCACTTCGGCAATAATCGGATGAATCCAGGCGCCGCCCCGAGAGGCTTCCGATGACCGAACACAAGTCCAGGCGCAAGGCAGTGACGGTGACCGACATCGCCAAAGGCTGCGGCGTATCGCGCGCCACCGTGTCGCTGGTCCTGCGCGGCAGCCCGCTGGTGCACGCCGATACCCGCGCCCGGGTCGAGTCCGAGCTCAAGCGCCAGCGTTACGTCTACAACCGCGCGGCCGCGAACCTGCGTCGACAGACATCCTCGTCGGTGGCGCTGGTGATCAACGACCTGTCCAACCCGTTCTTCGCGGAGTTCGCCGCAGGCGTCGACGAGGCGCTGGGCGACGGCCGCTATGTGACCCTGCTTGGCAGTACCGCCGAATCGCCTGAGCGCCAGGACGCGGTCCTGGCCTCGCTGGTGGAGCACGCGCCCGCTGGCATCATCCTCTCGCCGGCCGAGCACAGCGATGCGGCCGCGCTGCAGCGCGTGCTGGGCGCGCGCATGCCGGTGCTGGTGTTCAACCGGGAACTGCCCGGTCACGAGTGGGATTTCCTGTCCCTGGACAACCAGCGCGGCGCGCACCTGGCCACCGGACACCTGCTGGCCCTGGGCCACCGGCGGATCGCGTTCTTCGGAGGCCACGCCGATTCGAGCTCGTGCCGGCAGCGCCGCCAGGGCTATCTCGATGCGATGCGCAGCGCCGGTATCGAGCCGGATCCGGACTGGCTGGTCGAATCGAGTCCAACGCGTGCCGACGCCGCCGCACGCACCGCCGAGCTGTTCGAGCGCGCGCCCGGGTCGACGGCGGCCGTCTGCTACAACGACAACGTCGCGTTCGGCCTGATGCTCGGCCTGCGTGCACGTGGCGTGCGTCCGGGCAGCGAATTCGCCATCACCGGCTTCGACGACATCACCGAGGCGGCGCTCTCCACCCCGCCGCTGACTACGCTCGCCGTACAGCCGCGGATCTGCGGCCACCTGGCCGCGGAAATCCTGCTCGATCGCGTGCGCGATCCCGATGCGCCGCCGCGCCGCGTGGTCGCGCCGGTGCAGCTGATGGTGCGCGGCAGCTGCGGGGAGTCGATGCATTGAACACGAGCCATGTCCCATGTCCACGCACCCGTTGTCGCGGAAGCGACGCCCGCCCGACAGAGCGTTTCCCGCATGAGTAATCCCGTCCGACCCGAACCCGCTCCGGCCCGCATTGCCACGGTCGCCGCCTGTGCACGCGCGGCCCGTGCCCCCAGTGGCCGGGGCTGAGGTGGGCATGCGCAAGATCGTCTGTTTCGGCGAGGCCCTGATCGATTTCTTCGCCCAGCCCGTGGCCACGCCGGAGACCCCGCGCGTGTTCGTGCAGCATGCCGGCGGGGCCCCGGCCAATGTCGCGGTGGGCGTAGCCAGGCTCGGGGCGCCATCGCAGTTCGTCGGTGCGCTCGGCGCAGACATGTTCGGCGACTTCCTGCTCGAGAGCCTGCGCGCGACGGGCGTCGGTACCGACTACGTCGTGCGCACCGATGCAGCCCCGACCGCGCTGGCGTTCGTGGCGCTCGACCACGAGGGTGAGCGCAGCTTCAGCTTCTACCGGCCACCGGCGGCGGACCTGATGTTCCGCGCCGAGCACTTCGACCCGGCGTGCTTCGTCGATACCGGTGCGTTCCACGTCTGTTCCAACAGCCTGACCGAGGCCGCGATCGCGCAGGCCACGCTCGATGGCATGCGCATGGCGCGCGACCACGGCGTGCTGGTCAGCATGGACCTCAACCTGCGGCCGATGCTGTGGCCGGCGGGCGTCGATCCGCGGCCGGGCCTGTGGCGTGCGTTGCAGGCCGCCGACGTGGTCAAGCTGGCGCGCAACGAGCTCGATTACCTCGCCGAAGGCCTGGGCGGTGGCGAGGCCGGCGAACGCGCCGTCCTGCAACGCCTGTTCGAAGGCCAGGCGCAATGGGTGGTCGTGACCGATGGCCCCGCGCCGAAGCGCTGGTACGGCCGTGGCGGCGAGAGCGGGCAAGTGGCCGGCTTCCGGGTCAAGGCGATCGACACGACCGCGGCGGGCGACGCCTTCGTCGCCGGCCTGCTGTTCCACCTGGCGGAGGCCGGCATCGACGTCGGCCGCCTGCCTGCCTTCGTGCGCGACCGCGAGGCGGTCGAGCGCGCCCTGCGGTTCGCCGCGGCCGTGGGTGCGCTGGCGGTGACCCGCAACGGCGCATTCGCGGCCATGCCCGTGCGTGCCGAAGTGCAACAACTCCTGGAGAGCCAGTAAGCGTATGCATGCCCAAGCCCTGCCCGATTTCCGTGCGCCCGAAGTCCTGCGCGCGCATGTCGCCACGACGATGGCGTTCTACCATCCGCGCTGCATCGACCCCGATGGTGGGTTCTTCCACTACTTCAAGGACGATGGCACGGTCTACGATCGCGGCCACCGGCACCTGGTCAGCAGCACGCGCTTCGTCTTCAATTACGCGATGGCCGCGCGCGAGTTCGGGGAGGACGCGGCCCTGCGTGCGCAATACCTCGATGCCGTTCGGCACGGCCTGGACTACCTGCGCAAGGTGCATCGCAATCCCGCGACCGGTGGCTACGCGTGGACCCTGCGCGATGGCCACGTCGAAGATGCGACCAACCACTGCTACGGCGTGGCCTTCGTGCTGCTTGCGTACGCCAGTGCGCTCAAGGCCGGTATCGAGGACGCGCGCGCCTGGATGGACGAAACCTGGGACGTGCTGGAATCGCGCTTCTGGGAGCCGGGTCCGGGGCTGTACCGGGACGAAGCCGACGCCGACTGGCACTTCAGCGACTACCGCGGCCAGAACGCCAACATGCACATGTGCGAAGCCATGCTGGCGGCTTTCGAAGCCAGCGGCGAACGTCGCTACTTCGAACGCGCGCTGCTGCTCGCCGACCACATGACCCGGCGCCAGGCGGCGCAGGCCGGTGGCCTGGTCTGGGAGCACTACGACCGCGACTGGAACGTCGACTGGACCTACCACCTCGACGATCCCAGGCACCTGTTCCGCCCCTGGGGTTTCCAGCCTGGACACCAGACCGAATGGGCCAAGCTGCTGCTGATCCTCGACCGGCACGCGACCGCCCTCGGGATGGCGGCCGACTGGCTGGTGCCGACCGCGCGCGGGCTGTTCGACCGCGCGCTGGCGCACTCCTGGGACGAAGTGCGTGGCGGCATGATCTACGGCTTTGCGTACGAAGGCCTGCGCGATGCCGCAAGTGGCCACGCCAGGGTCGAGGGCGCGGCCTATGTGTGCGACGACGACAAGTACTTCTGGGTCCAGGCCGAATCCCTGGCCGCGGCCGCGCTGCTCGCGCACCGGACCGGGGAGGCGAAGTACTGGGACTGGTACCAGCGCCTGTGGGCCTGGTCGTGGACGCACATGGTCGACCACGAGCACGGCGCCTGGTACCGGATCCTCGACGCCGACAATCGCAGGTACAGCGACGAGAAGAGTCCTGCCGGCAAGACCGACTATCACACCATGGGTGCCTGCCATGAAGTGCTGAACGTGGTGCGCAGCTGATGGCCGCCGCATCCCGCGGTTGGCACCGCTGTGCGGGCCTGGTGGCGGTCGTTGCATTGATCGGCTGCGCGCTGCATCCGGACGCGACCGCGGCGACGCCCGGGGCCACGACCCGCGCCTTCTGGTCGTTCGAGGATGCCGAGACGCGGCCGCACGACGATGGCATCGGGCCGGCCGATGGCGCGGAACTGTCGTTGCGCCGCACGGGCGGGCCCGACGCTGCGTACACCGCGCGCACCGGCGTCGGCTTCACGGGCGTGCATTCCCTGGAGTACGCCGGCACGATCGCGGGCGATGCCGGTGGCCATGCCCAAGGCGCGATCTTCGACGTCTCCATCCCGGTGACCGCGACGACCGAGCTGTCCTATCGCGTGTTCCCGCGCTTCATCGATGATGACCTTCGCTATCCGGCCACCTGGGTCGCGGTCGACCTGGTGTTCAGCGACGGCACCACCCTGTCCACCCTCGGCGCACTGGACCAGCATGGCTTCGTGCTGTCGCCGCGCGGGCAGGGAGAGTCGAAGTCGCTCTACACCGGCCAGTGGAACCACAAGCAGTCGCGCATCGGCGATGTCGCTGCCGGCAAGACGATCGAGAAGATCCTCGTGGGCGTGGACATGCCGTTCGGGCCGGCGGAGTTCCGCGGCTGGATCGACGACATCCGCATCGCCGAGGTGGCGGCGGTCGCTGCATCCAGGCGGCCCAGCGAGCATGTCTCGACCACCCGCGGCACCCATTCCAGCGGCGCGTTCTCGCGCGGCAACAACATCCCCGCCACCGCGGTGCCGCACGGCTTCAACTTCTGGGCGCCGGTCACCGACGCCGGCTCGCTGAGCTGGTTCTACGAGTACGCCAGGCGCAACGACGCCCAGAACCGGCCGCGCCTGGAAGCGCTCACGCTGACCCACCAGACCAGCCCTTGGATGGGCGACCGCCAGACGTTCCAGGTGATGCCGTCGATCGCCGTCGGCGTGCCCAGCGCCAACCGCGCCGATCGCGCCGTGCCGTTCCGCCACGAGAACGAAACCGCCCGGCCGCACCATTACCGTGTCGCGCTGGACAACGGCATCGTTGCCGAGATCGCGCCGACCGACCACGCGGCCATGTTCCGCTTCACCTTCCCGGGCGACGACGCCAACCTGGTCTTCGACAACGTCGACGACCGTGGCGGCCTGTTCCTGTCGCCCGACAGCGGCGAGCTGACCGGCTACACGGACACCCGCAGCGGCCTGTCCAACGGTGCCGGCCGCATGTTCGTCTACGCGAAGTTCGACCGGCCGGTCGTCGCAGGCGGCAGGCTGGTCGCGACCGACGGGCCCGAGGGGCAGTCGCGCACAAGCGTGCCCGGCTACTTGCGGTTCGAGCCTGGCAAGGCGCGGACGGTGACCATGCGGATCGCCACCTCGCTGATCAGCGTCGAGCAGGCCAGGCGCAACCTCGCGCTGGAGCTCGCCGATGCCGACACCTTCGAGGACGTGCGCGGGCGCGCGCAGCGCGCCTGGGACGCGAAGCTCGGCGTGATCGAGGTGGAAGGCGCAAGCCCCGACCAGCTCACCACGCTGTACTCCAATCTCTACCGCCTGTTCCTCTACCCGAACTCCGGACACGAGAACACCGGCAGCAACGCCGCCCCGCAGTGGCGCCACGCGGTGCAGTCCTCCGCCAGCCGCGAGATCGCCGACGGCACGACCGAGACGCGGACAGGCGCGCAGGTCGTCGACGGCAAGGTCTACGTCAACAACGGTTTCTGGGATACCTACCGCACCACCTGGGCGGCCTATTCGCTGCTCTCGCCGCGCCAGGCGGCGGAGATGGTCAACGGCTTCGTGCAGCACTACCACGACGGCGGCTGGGTGCCGCGCTGGTCCTCGCCGGGGTATGCCAACCTGATGACCGGCACCAGTTCGGACGTGTCGTTCGCGGACGCCTACGTGAAGGGCGTGCAGGGCTTGGACGTGGGCGGCATCTATGCGGCGATGATCCGCAACGCCGCGGTCGTGCCGCCGAACGACAACATCGGCCGCAAGGGCATGGACGTGGCGCCGTTCATCGGCTACGTGCCGAGCTCGGTGAGCGAGGGCGTGTCCTGGGCGCTGGAGGGATACATCAACGACTACGGCATCGCCAACATGCTGGCGGCGATGGCGAAGGACCCGGCATCGCCGATCCCGCGCGAGCGGCTGCTGGCCGAAAGCGGGTATTACCGCAGTCGCGCACTCGGCTACGTCCACATGTTCGACCCGGCGATCGACTTCTTCCAGGGGCGCTCAAGCGACGGCCGGTGGAAATCCGCCGCGGCCGACTACGATCCCGAAGTCTGGGGCCACGACCACGACTACACCGAAACCAATGGCTGGGGCTTCGCCTTCCTCGCCCCGCACGATGGCCAGGGCCTGGCCAACCTCTACGGCGGCCGCGACGGACTGGCGCGCAAGCTCGACCGGTACTTCTCCACGCCCGAGACCGCAGCGCATCCCGGCTCGTACGGCCGCGTGATCCACGAGATCGTCGAGGCGCGCGACGTGCGCATGGGCCAGTGGGGCTTTTCCAACCAGGTGGCCCACCACGTGCCATGGATGTACCTGTACGCCGGGCAGCCCTGGCGGACGCAGGAGATCGTGCGCGAAACGCTGGCGCGGATGTATGTCGGCTCGGAGATCGGCCAGGGCTATCCCGGCGACGAGGACAATGGAGAGTCGTCGGCCTGGTGGCTGTTCGCCGCGCTCGGCTTCTACCCGCTGCAGATGGGCAGCGAGCACCTGGTGATCGGCTCGCCGCTGTTCACCAGGGCCACCGTGCACCTGGAGAACGGCAAAACGATGGTGATCAGCGCACCAGGCAACAGTCGCGACAACGTCTACGTCGCGGGCCTCAAGGTGAACGGCAAGGCCTGGGAACGCACCGTCATCCCGCACCGGGTGCTGGCGGCCGGCGGGCACGTCGAGTTCGACATGCGCGCCGAGCCTGGCGCCTGGGGGCGCGAGGCATCCGCCTTGCCGCCTTCGCTGACCACGGGTGCGGCAGCGCCGGCGCCGCTGGTGGACTTGACCGGTGCGGGCCGCGGCGTCGCGTCGGCGAGCGACCCGGGTGCGGCGGCGGACGCGCTGTTCGACGACACCTCGGCCACGGAAGCGAGCTTCGCCGCAGGCGAACACGTGACGGTGGCCTGGTCGTCCGAGGGCGAGGATCCGGCGCAGGCGGAGTTCTACACGCTCACCTCCGGCAGCACCGGCGGCCATCCCACGGCCTGGAGCCTCGAAGGTTCCGACGACGGGGACACCTGGCAGATCCTGGACCGTCGCACCGGCGAAGCCTTCGAGTGGGGGCGCTACACCCGGCCGTTCAAGCTCCAGGCGCCTGCCCGATACCGCCACTACCGTTGGGTCTTCACCGGGGCGAGCGACCGACAGAGCTACTCGCTGGCCGAGATCGAACTGCTCGGTGCGCCGGAGTCGGCCCCGGTCGCCGGGCAGTAGCCCGGACTCCGGCCCGCCGTCGCCGGCACGGGCGGTGCGGCCGGCCTGCCGCCTCACGGGCCGGCGCGCAGCGTCAGCAGGCCGCGCCCGGCACATTGGCCTCGATTCTGGGATGAAGAATCCAGAATCGAGGTCTTTGGTCCACAATTGGAACACCCATCTTCCTGGTACGCCGCAGCAGCCGGGCCCCGCGCACCGGCCGGCGGCGGAGCAATCCGCTCATCCCCCACCAGGAGACACCCATGCGTTCCAAGCTGCTCACCACTACCCTTGCCGCCCTCCTGCTCGGCGGTGCCTCGATCGCGGTCCAGGCCCAGGACACCGGCTTCTACGCTGGCGTGGGCGCGGGCCAGGCGCTGGTCGACGAGCGTGGCTACGACGACGAGGACACCGCGTTCTCGGCCTTCGGCGGCTACCAGTTCCACCGCAACTTCGCGCTGGAAGCCGGCTACACCGACTTTGGCAAGCTCGAGCCCCGCGCCACCGGTGCCGATCTCGAACTCAGCTCGACCTACCTCACCGCGGTCGGCATCCTGCCCTTCACCGAGCGGTTCTCGGGCTATGCCAAGGCCGGCTTCCAGCGCTGGGACCTGGACCGTGCGATTCCCGGCCTGACCGGCACCGCCAAGGACGACGGCACCGACCCGGTCTACGGCCTCGGCCTGCAGTACCGCTTCAACGACCAGTTCGCGCTGCGCGGCGAATACACCCGCAGCGAGGTCGAGGACCTCGACGTCGACACCGCGCAGGTGCAGGTGCGCTTCGACTTCTGATCGAGCGTGAGCAGGACACCGCGGCCCGGTGCGCGTGACGCACCGGGCCGCGCTTGCGCGTGGCGGTCTGGCGTCATCGTCGATGCCCACCGGCACGTCAAGGCTCGCGCCGCCGCGCGGGGCATGGGACAATCCCCGGCCACGCGCCTGTAGCTCAGCCGGATAGAGTAGTGGCTTCCGAAGCCATTGGTCGGGGGTTCGAATCCCTCCAGGCGCGCCAGTTTTCCCGCAGACGACCACCACCAGCCTGACCTGGAGCGATGGCCGACCCACGTCCTGATGAATCCGCCCCGGTCCCGGAGTGGCGCCGGCGGCTGGCGCTGTACTGGACCCTGGTGCGCGGCGACCGCCCGATCGGCTGGCTGCTGTTGCTGTGGCCGACCTGGTGGGGGCTGTGGATCGCCGCCGACGGCGTGCCACCGCTGTGGATCCTGTTCGTATTCAGCGCTGGCGTGTGGCTCACGCGCTCGGGCGGCTGCGTGATCAACGACTACGCCGATCGCTGGCTGGATGGCTCGGTCGAGCGCACGAAGGCGCGGCCGCTGGCGACCGGTGCGGTGTCGGGGCGCGAGGCGCTGATGGTGTTCGCGGCGCTGATGCTGGTCGCGTTCGCGCTGGTGCTCACGCTCAACCGGCTGGCGGTGCTGATGAGTGTGGTTGGCGTGCTGCTGGCGGCCAGCTATCCCTATCTCAAGCGCTACACCTACCTGCCGCAGGTGTACCTGGGCATGGCCTTCGGCTGGGGCATCCCGATGGGTTTTGCCGCAGTGCAGGGCGAGGTGCCGCCGGTGGCCTGGGTGCTGTACGTGGCCAACATCTTCTGGGCCACCGCCTACGACACCTGGTATGCGATGGTCGACCGCGACGACGACATCCGCATGGGCTCGAAGTCGACGGCGATCCTGTTCGGCGAACTCGATCTGATCGCCCAGGGCGTGCTGTACGCGATGACGTTCACCGCGCTCGCGCTGGTGGGGCGGCAGGCGGGGCTGGGCGCGTACTACTGGGCCGGGCTCGGAGTTGCGCTGGTGCTGGTGGGCTGGGAATTCATGCTGGCGCGCTATCGCGACCGTGCGGCCTGTTTTCGTGCGTTCCTGCACAACCACTGGGTGGGGCTGGCGATCTTCGCGGGGATCGCGGTGGATTACGCGCTGCGCTGATTGGCGCAGCACCCTCAAGGCACCCGCGCACAGACCCAGGCATCCACCCGCGCCACGCCCGCACGGCGCAGCGCGATGGCCGCGGCATGCAGCGTGGCGCCGGTGGTCATCACGTCATCGACCAGGACGACGTGCGCCGGCAGCGCCCCGCCACCGGGCACCGTGAACGCCCCGCGCAGGTTGCGCCGTCGCGCCGCCGCATCCAGCTCCGACTGCGCCCGCGTCGCGCGCTGGCGCAGCAGCGCGGCCGGCAACAGCGGCAGGTCCAGCGCCTTTGCCAGCGGTCGGGCCAGCTCCAGCGCCTGGTCGTAGCCGCGATGGCGCAGCCTTCCCCGGTGCAGCGGCACCGGCAACAGCGCGTCCGGGCGCGGCAGCGGGGCGAAGCGCAAGGCCATCGCATCGGCCAGCAGCCGGCCCGCGGACAGGTCACGGTGGAACTTGAAGCGCGGCAGCAGCCGGTCCACCGGCGCGGCGTAACGGAATGCGGCCTGCACGGCCTGCAGCGGCGGCGGGTGTTGCAGGCAGGCGCCGCAGGACTCGGCCGCCACCGGCAGGGGCAGGGCGCAGCGGCCGCAGGCGGCGTCGTTCCATGGCAGTGCTGCAGTGCAGGCAGGGCACAGGTCCAGGCCCGCAGGCGCGGCCTCGCCGCAGGCCAGGCAGCGCGCCGGACACAGCCGCACGCCGAGCCGACGCCACCATCCGTCAACCGGCGCGCCCTGGATTCGGTTGACAGGCCCCGGCATGCTTTCCAGACTGCCGGCCCGCCTCCGCCGTGTCTGTCAGGGAATCCCGATGCCTGCCGTCAGCCCGTTCCGCCCCGCCGCCGCCCCGGGCGCCGCGCCGATCCGCCACGACTGGACGACCGACGAGGTCGAGGCCCTGCTGGACCTGCCGTTCACCGAACTGCTGTTCCGCGCCGCCGGGGTGCATCGCCAGCATTTCGATCCGACCGAGGTCCAGGTCAGCACCCTGCTGTCGGTCAAGACCGGCGGCTGCCCCGAGGACTGCGCCTACTGCCCGCAGGCCCAGCGCTACCACACGGGGGTCGAGGCCACCAAGCTGATGTCGACCGAGGCGGTGCTGGAAAAGGCGCGCGCGGCCAAGGATGCCGGCGCCTCGCGCTTCTGCATGGGCGCGGCCTGGCGTTCGCCCAAGGACCGCGACATCCCCAAGGTCGCGGCCATGATCCGCGAGGTGAAGGCGCTGGGCCTGGAAACCTGCGCCACCCTGGGCATGCTCAGTGGCGGCCAGGCGCAGGCGCTGCGCGCCGCGGGCCTGGACTACTACAACCACAACATCGACACCGACCCCGAGTTCTACGACGCGGTGATCCGAACCCGCGAGATCCAGGACCGGCTCGACACGCTCGAACACGTGCGCGATGCGGGGATGAAGACCTGCTGCGGCGGCATCGTGGGCATGGGCGAGACCCGGCGCCAGCGCGCCGGTTTCCTGCGCACCCTGGCCAACCTGCCGGCGCACCCGGACTCGGTGCCGATCAACCGCCTGGTGCAGGTCGAAGGCACGCCGCTGCACGGCACCGCCGAGCTCGATCCGTTCGAGTTCGTGCGCACGATTGCGGTGGCGCGGCTGCTGATGCCGGCCTCGATGGTGCGGCTGTCGGCCGGGCGCGAGCAGATGTCCGACGAGCTGCAGGCGCTGTGCTTCGCCGCCGGGGCCAACTCGATCTTCCATGGCGAGAAGCTGCTGACCACCGGCAACCCCGATGTCGCCCACGACCAGGCCCTGTTCCAGCGCCTGGGGCTGCGCGCGATGCAGGTCACCGTGGACGCGCCGGACCACGACCATGGTGGTACCGTACACGCGGACATCTCGGCCGGGTCCGGCGCTGGCATTGCCGACCCCGCCCCGGGATACCGCGCGGCAGGGGGCCGCGTCTGACAGGGAACGCCGTCATGTCGACCGAACGCCCGGATCTGCACGCCCGCGTGGCGGCATCGCGTGAACAGCGCAGCGCCGGATCGGCGCGCCGCCTGCGGCACGACGTACTGCGTCGCGACGGCGTCCGCTGCGAGGTGGCCGACGGCCACGGCGGCACCCGCAGCCTGCTCAATTTCTGCAGCAACGACTACCTCGGCCTGTCCCAGCACTTCGCCGTGGTCAATGCGCTGCAGGACGCGGCCGCGCGCGATGGCGCCGGTGGTGTCGCCTCGCACCAGGTCTGTGGCCACCACGCCGTCCACACCGCGCTCGAGCGCGAGCTTGCCGACTGGCTGCAGGTGCCGCGCGCGCTGCTGTTCGGCAGCGGCTTCGCCGCCAACCTCGCGGTGCTGCAGTCGCTGCTGGGCGACGAGGACGTTTGCGTGCAGGACCGGCTCAATCACGCCAGCCTGATCGACGGCGCGCGCCTGGCCGGCTGCCGCCTGCGGCGCTATCCGCACGTCGACGTGGAGGGCGCGCTGCGCCAGCTGCGCGGCGCGCCCGACGGTGCGGCGATGCTGGCGACCGATGGCGTGTTCAGCATGGATGGCGACATCGCGCCGCTGCGCGAGCTGGCGATCGCCGCGCGCGTGCAGCGTGCGCTGCTGTATGTCGACGATGCGCACGGCGTCGGCGTGCTGGGGCCCGATGGCCGTGGCTCCGTCGCCGCCGCGGGGCTCGATGTGGCAACGGTGCCGCTGCGCCTGGCCACGCTCGGCAAGGCGCTGGGCAGCGCCGGCGCGGTGGTGGCCGGCGACGCCGACCTGGTCGAGCACCTGGCCGAAACCGCGCGCCCCTATCTCTACACCACCGCGTTGCCGCCGGCGCAGGCCGCGGCCGCGCTGGCGGCGGTCAAGCTCGCGCGGCGCGAACACTGGCGCCGCGAACGCCTGCAAGAGCTGGTGCAGCGCTTCCGCGCGCGCGCGACGCGGCACGGCCTGCAGCTGCTGCCGTCCGAAACGCCGATCCAGCCGCTGCTGTGCGGCGACAACGCACGTGCGCTGGCCATGTCCGAAGCGCTGGCGCAGGAGGGCTACTGGGTGGCCGCGATCCGTCCGCCCACCGTGCCCGAAGGCCAGGCGCGGCTGCGCGTCGCCTTCAGCGCCGCGCATGAGCCCGCCCAGGCCGAGGCCCTGGCCGATGCGATGGCCCTGGCCCGCGACCGCGCCGACGTCGCCGCCCGTCGCAGCGCATGACCCGCCCTGATGTCCATGGCCGCGTCGCACTTGCGGCGGTCGGCCTGGCGCTGCTGTCGGCGCTGTTCTTTACCATGACCTACGTGCTCAACCGCGCCAGCGCCAGCGGCGGCGGGCACTGGGCGTGGCTGGCCTGCCTGCGCTACCTGATCACCCTGCCGCTGATGCTGCCGCTGATGCGCATGCAGGGCGGCACCGCGCCGGTGTTGCGTGCCATCGCCGCCCATCCCTGGGCGTGGCTGCGCTGCGCGGGCATCGGCTTCGTGCTGTTCTACGTGATGCTCTCCTACGCTGCGGCCAGCGGGCCGTCCTGGCTGGTCGCCGGCTCGTTCCAGTTCACCGTGATCGCCGGAATGCTGTGCGCGCCGCTGCTGTACCGCGACGCACGCCGCCGCATCCCGCCCGCGGGGCTGGCGGTGGCGGGGCTGATCCTGGCCGGCGTGCTGTTGATGCAGTTCGGGCACGCCAGCGGCGCGCTCGATCGCGCCGCCTGGATCGCGCTGGGCTGCGTGCTGGTCTCGGCGGTCGCCTATCCGCTCGGCAACCGCCTGCTGTTGCTGCACCTGGAGCGCAGCGGCGAGCCGCTCAACGCCACCCAGCGCGTGTTCGGCATGACCCTGGCCAGCCAGCCGCTGTGGCTGCTGGTGGCCGGGTATGCCGCGCTGCAGGCGGGCCCGCCCACGATGGCGCAGGTGTGGCTGGCGGCGGGCGTGGCGCTGTCGGCGGGCGTGATCGCCACGATCCTGTTTTTCCAGGCCACCGGCATGGTCCGCGACCAGCCGCTGGCGCTGGGCGCGGTGGAGGCGATGCAGGGCGCCGAAGTGGTGTTCGCGGTCCTGCTGGGCGTGCTGCTGCTCGGCGAATCACTGCCCGGCGGCATGTCGCTGCTGGGCGCGGCCGTGGTGGTCGCAGGCATCATCGCGTTCGCATGGGCGGTGGCGCGGCCGGCCGCGGGCCGGGGCGAGACGCGCGCGCTGCGTACGGACAAGGGTGCATGAACAACGACACGCTTCAGATCGAAACGACCGGCCACGGGCCGGACCTGGTACTGCTGCACGGCTGGGCCATGCATTCGGGCGTGTTTGCGACGCTGGCCGAGCGCCTGTCGACGCGCTTCACCCTGCACCTGGTCGACCTGCCCGGCCACGGCGGCAGCCGCGACAGCGCGCTGCCTCTGGCGCTGGAGCCGGTGGTCGATGCGCTGGTTGCACGCGTGCCGCGAGCGCTGTGGGCGGGCTGGTCGCTGGGTGGGCTGTTCGCACTGCACGCCGCGGCCACGCGCCCGGCGCAGGTGCGCGGCCTGGCCATGGTCTGCGCCAGCCCCCGCTTCGTACGCGGCGAGGACTGGCCGCTGGGCATGTCGCCGGAGATCTTCCGCGGCTTCGCGCTGGGCCTGCGCGCCGACTATCGCGCCACGCTGGAGCGTTTCATCGCGCTGGAGGCATTCGGTTCGGACGATGCACGGCATGAGATGCGGGTGCTGCGCAACGAGGTGTTCGCGCGCGGCGAGCCGGCTGCGCACGTGCTGGCGGATGGCCTGGCATTGCTGGAAACCACCGACCTGCGCGACGTGCTGCCGAAGCTGTCGCTGCCGAGCCTGTGGCTGGCCGGGCGCCGCGACCGCCTGGTCGATCCGCGCGCGATGCAGGCGGCGGCCGCGCAGCTGCCGCAGTCCGGGGTGGTGGTGGTCGAACACGCCGGGCACGCACCGTTCCTCACCCATGCGGACGAAGTGGCGGCCGCGATCGCTGCGCTGGGCGATCGCGTGGAAGAGGCCGCGCGATGAACCGCATCCCCGATCCGCTGTTCGACGCGCGCCAGGTGCGGCGCGCGTTCTCGCGCGCTTCGGCCAGCTACGCATCCGCCGCCGCGCTGCAGCGCGAGGTCGAGGCGCGGCTGCTGGAGTCGCTCGACCTGCTCGCGCTTGCGCCCGATCGCGCCAAGGACTGGCAGCCCGGCCTGGTGCTCGATGTCGGTAGCGGCCCCGGCCAGGCCGCGCTGGCGATGCGGCAACGCTGGCCCAAGGCGCGCATCGTCGCGCTCGACCTGGCCCTGCCGATGCTGCGCGGGATGCCGGCGCGCAGCGGCTGGAACCCGTTGCGGCGCCCGGTCGACCGCGTCTGCGCCGACCTGCGCGCACTGCCACTGGCCGACGGCAGCGTCGACGTGCTGTTCTCCAACCTGTGCCTGCAGTGGGTGGCCGACCTGCCCGCCGCGTTCGCCGGCTTCCGCCGCGTGCTGCGGCCCGGCGGCGTGCTGCTGTGCTCGACTTTCGGCCCGGACACGCTGTGGGAGCTGCGCGAAGCCTTCGCCCGCGCCGACGATGCCGTGCCGCACGTCAGCCCGTTCGCCACCATCGCGCAGTTCGGCGATGCGCTGATGCACGCCGGGTTCCGCGATCCGGTGCTGGACCGTGACGTGTTCGTGCATGGGCACCCCGACCTGCCCGACCTGATGCGCGAGCTGCGTGCGATCGGCGCGACCAATGCGCTGCACGCGCGCCGCCACACGCTGACCGGACGCGCCCGGTTCGCCGCGGCCGCCGGTGCGTACGAACCGCTGCGCGGACCCGACGGGCTGCTGCCGGCAAGCTGGGAAGTCATCACCGCGATGGCCTGGGCGCCGCAGCCGGGAGCACCGATCCGCGAGGGCGGCAACGAGATCGCGAGTTTCCCGGCCAACCGGATTCCGGTGCGGCGGCGCGGCTGACAAGGGCCGGCTTCGTCTCCCGACTTCCACACCGGGCTCTGCGCGGGTTACCGGTACACATCAGCGCTTTGCCGTAGGACGCGTGCTCCGGCACAGCCCGTCCGGCCAAGTGCAGCGCGCATGGCGTGCGACGGCGCGCGGGGCGGTGCCGCGCAAGCAGCAAGTCCTCACCCCCGCGGGCGGGGGATGGCCGAATGCATCACCTGCCTGTCGATCCCCACGCCTTCGCCTGCGCGGGCGGCACGACACAGCGCGGCATTGCTTCATCCTCCGCTTGCGGGGGAGGGTGGATGGGGGCCAGCCCGCATCGACGGCATCGATTCACGCCGCCCGTCCTAGACTCGTCGCTCCCCTTCCCGCGCGGGATCGCATTGATGAAATCCACCCTCGCAGCCCTGTGCCTGGCGTTGGCCCCCGCCCTGGCTGTGCACGCCCAGTCTTCGCGCATCGACCTGTCCGGTATCGATCCGATGCAGGTCATCACCGGCGCCAACGACGTGCTGCTGCGCGCGCCCGACAGCGACATCGACCGGCTGTTCAAGGCCGTGCACGCAAGCTCGCGCGACGAGCGCGAGGCCCGCAGCCTGTGCGCGCTGTTCGAGCCCGATGCCGACCGCAGCCTGCCTGGCCTGCAGCGCGCGGCCAACGCCCTGGGCGAACAGAGCCGCATGCGCTTCATCGATGCGGTCACGGCAGTCGCGATTGGCGGCCTGCAGGGGCAGCCGGGCGCGTACGACCCGGCCACCGGCGAGCAGGCGCTCAAGGCCGCGACCGTCACCGGGATGATGCTGCACGACGGCTTCCTGCTCGGCCTGTCGAGCACCGGCCGCGACGCCGCCAGTCGCGACGCGCGCTGCATCGCGTTCCGCCAGATGGTCGACGTGCTCGATGGCTTCAGCCTCGGCGAACGCGTCGCCGCCACCCGTTACCTGCTCAGCGAAGGCCTGTCGCGCTACGGCAGCGATCTCTGATCCAACGCCCTCCCGGCGATGACCCATCGCAACCAGCAGGTGCGCCCGTCTACGTAGGAGCGGCTTCAGCCGCGATCGTTGCGCCCGATGGCACCGGAAAGCGGTCGCGCCTGAAGGCGCTCCTACAGCAGGCGGGGCGACATCGCGTGCCGTTGACGCTGGACTGCGCCCGGAGCGGCTTGGGCTGCGATCGTTGCGTGCAGAGGGCGCCGGGCACCATTCGCGCCTGAAGGCGCTCCTACGGGAGCGCGGATCGGGGACGTTCCGATCGCCTCTCTTCGCGCGGTTTCATCGGGGCGGCAGGCATGACGATCGGCTTCGCGCCCTGGACTTGCGCAGCCGGCCGCGCACCTGCGCGCGGCGGCGCCAACGGCTGGCTGCCGTCGCGGCGCCTGCGGTCGATGGTCTGGTGCACGCGTACCCAGTCCACGTACATGCGCTGCGGGAACACGCTGCCCGTATCGGGGCTGCCCGGCCAGCTGCCGCCGACGGCGACGTTGAGCAGCAGGAAGAACGGCTGGTCGAATACCCAGGGCCCGCGCGCCTCCACCTGCGCGCGCGTGACCGCATAGAACTGCACGTCGTCGACGAACCAGCGGATGCCCGTCGCATCCCACTCCACCGCATACACGTGGTAGGCCGCGTCCGCGCGCTGGCGCAGGTCGTGGGTGCCGGCGATGGGCGTATTGCCCGAATACCCGGGCCCATGCAGCGCGCCGTGGGTGAGCGTGGGCTCGGAGCCGACGTGCTCCATGATGTCGATCTCGCCGCTCTGCGGCCAGCCGACCTCGGCGAAGTTTCCGCCCAGCATCCAGAACGCCGGCCAGATGCCCTGCGTCTGCGGCAGGCGGATGCGCGCCTCCATGCGGCCATGGCGGAACGCCTGCTTGCCGCGCGTCACCATGCGGCTGGAGCTGTACTGGCAGGCGCCGTACCAGCACGTCGCGCCGGCGGGCGCGCCGCGGCGGGCCTCGATCACCAGCACGCGGCTGCCGGCCATCGCGTCGTACTGGATGAAGGCGTTGCGGCCATCGGTGTAGTGCTGCAGCTCCTGGTTGCCCCAGCCGTGGCCGCCGGTTTCAAAGCTCCAGTTGCCGCTGTCGATGGTCTCGAACTCGTCCGACCACACCAGGCTGGTGGACGTCGCGGCCGCATGGACGCTTGCCTGCCGCGACACCGCGCCCGAAGCGCAGGCCGAAGACGTTGCCGTCGTAGCCAATGCCGCGGACGCCAGCACCAGCCGCCACGGATACGTCGAAGTCGTCATGCGCTGTTCCCCCGCTGCGTCGTCACGAACCGCGCTGGCCCACCTGCAACATCCAGTCGGCGAGGTTGTAGTAGTTGCTCACCCGCGCGATGCGGCCATCGCGGACCTCGAAGAACGCGCCACCGGGCAATACGTAGCGCTGCCCGTTCGCCGGCGGCAGGCCCTCGTCGTCGGCCAGGTATTCGCCGTGCACCACGTACTCGGCGGCAAGCCGCGCACCGTCGGCGGTCGCCATCACGACGATGTCGTGCAGCTGTTCGCGATAGCAGCGGTCCATGCGCGCCATGAACGCGGCAAAGGCCTCGCGGCCGGTCTCGCGCGGCCCCTCGTTGAGGTCGTGCACGATGTCGTCGGCGAGCAGGGCCAGCATGGCCTCGCGATCGCCGCGGTTGAAAGCGGCGTAGTAGGCCAGCACCAGTTCGGTGCCGAGGTCATGGAGACGGTTGCCGTCGATATGCATCAGCAGGACCCCGCAGGCGCGCGCATCCGCGCGGGCCGATCATAGCGTGAGGGCTAGCGCGGAGGGACGAACAGGTCGCGATGGAAGAAATAGACCTCGCGCGCGAGGAACTCCCAGCGCGTGCGGAACGAGCGGAAGCGCGTACTCGGCGTCGGCGAACCGAGCGCATCGATGCCCAGGCCGCGGCACAGGCGCAGCGCGCGCGCCATGTGCAGCGGGTCGCTGACCACGATGGCGCGGTCCAGCCCGTTTTCCTGCATCAGCCGGCGCGCCTCGAACAGGTTCTGGTAGGTGGTCTGCGAGCTCGATTCGATCAGGATCGCGTCGTCGGGTACGCCCGCGCGGATCGCATAGCGGCGCGCCACCTGCGATTCGGCGAAGCGCGCGCCGCCGCCGCCGTAGCCGCCAGTGAAGATCAGCTTCTGCGCCAGCCCGCTGCGGAACAGGTCCAGGCCATGCTCGATCCGCGCCTTGAACACCGGCGAAGGCACCGCGTCGTACGCGGCCGCGCCCAGCACGATGACCACGTCGGCCTGCGCCGCCTGGTCGCGCTCGCCGACCCAGTGGATCCACGCCGCCACGCCGCCCAGCCACAGCGAGCACAGCAGCACGAGCCGCAGCAGCAGGCGCGGGAATCGCCTGGCACGCGCCGCTGCCCGCTTCATGCCGACACCCAGGGCAGCCGATCCGGATCGACATTGCCGCCGGTCAGCACGATGCCGACGCGACGTCCTGCAAAGCGCGCCGGGTTCGCCAGCACCGCCGCCAGCGCGATCGCCGAGGAGGGCTCGACCAGCAGCTTGAGTTCGACCAGCAGGCGTCGCATCGCCGCGATCGTGTCCGCGTCCTCCACGGCCAGCACCTGCGCGCGATGCGCCTGCAGGATGCGGAAGTTGGGTTCGCCCACCAGCGTGCGCAGGCCGTCGCAGAGGGTGTCGGGTGTGACGCTGGTGCAGCGTTCGCCGCGCTGCAGCGATGCGAGCGTATCTGCCGCGCCTGCAGGCTCGGCGAGCACCAGCTCGACCCCGGAGCTGAGTCCAGCCAGGGCGATCGCGCTGCCGCTGGCCAGCCCGCCGCCGCCGACCGGCACCACCACCACGTCCAGGTCGGGCGCCGCGTGCAGCAGCTCCAGCACCGCCGTGCCCTGGCCGGCGATCACCTGCGGATCGGCATAGGGATGGACCAGGCTGGCGTCGGTGGCTGCCTGGACGCGGGCGCACATGGCTTCGCGCGCCTCGATGGTCGCCGCGCAACGATGCAGCACGGCGCCCTGGGCGGCGATTCGCCCGAGCTTGGCGCCGACCGCGCCCTCCGGCACCACCACGTGGCAGGGAATGCCGCGCAGCCGCGCCGACAGCGCCAGCGCACCGCCGTGGTTTCCGGACGAATGGGTGACCACGCCGCGCGCTGCGTCGCCGTCGGGCAGCGAGAACACCGCATTGCAGGCACCACGGAACTTGAATGCGTGGCCGCGCTGCAGGCATTCGGCCTTGAACGCCAGGCGGCACCCCGCCAGCGTGTCGAGCGCGGTGGCGCGCAGGACCGGCGTGACCCGCGCATGCGGCGCGATCCGGGCAGCCGCGTCCAGCACGTCGTCGAACTGCGGAAGCGGTGGGGCGACAGACATCGATGCAAAGACTAGCCGATCGCGGCGAGCCATGTTCAGCTACCGCAACGCGATACGGGCAGGATTAAGCACGGATTCAATGCATCCGGCCGATGCTGCGGGTTCGCAGGAACGGGGGTGGGCCATGATCCGCAAGTTGATGATCGCGCTGGTTGCCGCAGCGGCGCTGTCGGGCTGCGCCAGCGACTACTACCATCGCGGCAGTGGCGGCGGCGACTACTACTACGGCAGCCCCGCCTATTCGACCTATTACGGGGCGCCCTACAGTTCGCTGGGCTACGGCCCTGGTGGCTGGTACGGCGGCCTGGGCTATGGATACGGCGGCTACTCGCCCTACCGGCGCCATTACGGCTACGGCGGTTGGCGTGGCGATCCCTACTATGGCGGCCACGGCTATTACGGCTACTCGGGCTGGCCCTACGGCTACTACCCCTACCATCCTCGCCCCCGGCCGCGACCCGACACCGAGCGTCCGCCGACGGTGGAGCGCGTCACCGGAGGCAATCAGCCGCCGCGACGCAGGCTGATGCAGCCCCAGCAGGCCGCGCCGGCGGTGCCGCAGATGCGTCGACCGGGCGCTGCGCCGTTGATGCGGCCGGCGCCGGGCCGGCCCGCCTCGTCCCTGCCCGCGCCGCAGCAGCCGCGCATGCAGCAGCGGCGCGCCTCGCAGCCGATGTCCCCGGCGCCCTCGTTCCGCCAGGGCGCCCCGGCCAGCGCACCTCGTATGGCGCAACCGGCGCCGCGGCCCCAGACCGCAGCCCCGCGGGCGGCACCTCGCCCCGCGCCTCGCGTCGAGCGGCCGGCCTCGCAGCGCGGTGACATGCGGTTCGAACCGTAACGCGCAAACCACTTGCACCCGGCGCAAGGCGGGTTCAAGCTAGCCCCACTGACCGGTTGCGTCGGATTACGACGTAATCCGGTCCAGAGCGACAAAATAGTTCGCTAGTCGACACCCGGCGGGGGATACCGGATCCCCCCTGTTCCGCTCCCGCCGGGCGTCGGCGCCTCCTTCGCGAGGCGCCGGGCGCCGCCAGAAGCCCCAGAAGGGCTGCGGAGCCCACAAAAGAATGGGGCCGGATGTCCCCCGACATCCGGCCCCTTTGCTTCCCCGGGTTGTGCTTGGCCAGCCCTGTTCCAATCTCCAGCCACGCCCCCCAAGACGCTTGCCAACCCGGGTGCGAGGGAAGGGGTCGCAGGAAGCGTGCCAACTCATCCGGAGCGGCTCGCCACGAACCGTCCTGTCGCCTTCTGGCCCCGGGTCGCGTTGCGGGCCGCACTTGCAGGCGCGGGCCCCTGCCCGGAACATGCCGCAGCTTTCGCGCCCGCTGGGCGCCATCGACCCCATGACCCGAGACTTCCATCGCTACGACGTGATCGTGATCGGCGGCGGCCACGCCGGCACCGAGGCCGCGCTCGCGTCCGCGCGCGCGGGTGCGCGCACCCTGCTGCTCACCCACAGCATCGAGACCGTGGGCGCCATGAGCTGCAATCCGGCCATCGGCGGCATCGGCAAGGGCCACCTGGTGCGCGAGATCGACGCGCTGGGCGGCATCATGGCCAAGGCGGCCGACGCCGCCGGCATCCAGTGGCGCCGGCTCAATGCCTCCAAGGGCCCGGCAGTCCGCGCGACCCGCGCCCAGGCCGATCGCGCGCTGTACCGCGCCTTCATCCGCCGCGCGGTCGAGCACCAGCCGGGCCTCACCGTCTTCCAGGCGGCGGTCGACGACCTGGTGATCGAGGGCGACGTGGTACGCGGCGCGATCACCAACACCGGCCTGCGTTTCGACGCATCGGCGGTGGTGCTGACCGCGGGCACCTTCCTCGCGGGCAAGGTGCATATCGGCGAAACCCAGTACGCGGCCGGGCGCATGGGCGATCCGCCCGCGGTGACGCTGGCCGCGCGCCTGCGCGAGCGGCCGTTCAATGTCGACCGGCTCAAGACCGGCACGCCGCCGCGCATCGACGGACGCACGCTCGACTACTCGGTGATGCTCGAGCAGCCCGGCGACGATCCGCGCCCGGTGTTCTCCTTCATGGGCTCGCACGCCGACCATCCGCGCCAGGTCTCGTGCTGGATCGCGCAGACCAGCGAGCGCACCCACGAGATCATCCGCGGCGCGCTGCACCGCTCGCCGCTGTACTCCGGGCAGATCGAGGGCATCGGCCCGCGCTACTGCCCGAGCATCGAGGACAAGGTGGTGCGCTTCGCCGAGAAGGCGAGCCACCAGGTGTTCGTCGAGCCCGAGGGGCTGGACGGCGTGGAGATCTATCCCAACGGCATCTCCACCTCGCTGCCGTTCGACGTGCAGCTGGCGCTGGTGCGTTCGATCGCCGGCTTCGAGCAGGCGCACATCACGCGTCCCGGCTACGCGATCGAATACGACTTCTTCGACCCGCGCGGGCTCAGGACGTCGCTCGAGACCAAGTCCATCGCCGGGCTGTTCTTCGCCGGGCAGATCAACGGCACGACCGGTTATGAGGAGGCCGCGGCGCAAGGGCTGCTGGCCGGCGTGAACGCCGCGCGCTGCGCTCGCGCGCTGGAGGCCTGGTCGCCGCGTCGCGACCAGGCCTACCTGGGCGTGCTGGTCGACGACCTGATCACCCACGGCACGTCCGAGCCGTACCGCATGTTCACCTCGCGCGCCGAGTACCGCCTGCAGCTGCGCGAGGACAATGCCGACCTGCGGCTGACGCCGGTCGGCCGCGAGCTGGGCCTGGTCGACGACGCGCGCTGGTCGCGTTTCGAAGCCAGGCGCGAGTCGATCGCGCGCGAGACGCAGCGCCTGGGCGGCCTGCGGGCGTCGCCGAACAACGCGGCCGGCCGCGAAGCGAGCCAGGTGCTGGGCATCGAACTGAGTCGCGAGAACAGCGCGCTGGACCTGCTGCGGCGGCCGGAGCTCGATTACGCGCGACTGGTATCGCTGCCGGCCTTCGCACCCGAGGTGGCAGTGGCGCCGGACGTGGCCGAGCAGGTCGAGATCGAGACCAAGTACGCCGGCTACCTGCAGCGCCAGCGCGACGAGATCGCGCGCCAGCAGCGCAGCGAGGGCACGCCGATTCCCGACCGCTTCGACTACGCGCTGGTGCATGGCCTGTCGGCCGAGGCGCGGCAGAAACTCGAGCGCGTGCGCCCCCAGACCATCGGCCAGGCGCAGCGCATCCCGGGCATGACGCCCGCGGCGGTGTCGCTGCTGCTGGTGCACCTGGCCCGGCGCAATCCGGGTGCGGGGCAAGCGGCGCGTACGGCGGCTGGTTGAGGCGAGCGTGGTCGACGGGTGTCGCCGCGGCACCTGCGACGCAGGCGCGCGCCGGCCGCGGTCAGCCAGGCCGGGTCGACGGCATCCCGCGGCGCGTCCGGAAGACGCTCAGTCCAACGCCCCTGCCGCTGGCGCCGCCCGCACCGAGCCCAGCCGCTGGCTGGGCGTGCCGACCTGGATGAAGGCCACGTCCTCGGCCCGGTGACAGGCGTTGCAGCTGGCCGCCAGCTGCGCGAAGGCTGCGTCGAAGGCGGCGGGGTCGCGCGCCTGGACCGCCACGTGCACCGCATCGAGCGCCGGCTCCAGCATGGCCGCGTTCCCGGCGCGGCCCGGGCGCCGCTGCAGGCCGTATTCCAGCGCTTCTGCCATCTCTTCCATCTGGTAAGCGGCGTAGTCCCAGTTGCGGTCCTGGCCGGCGAAGTACAGCGCGCCGTAGCGGTGGTCGACCTCGAGCATGGTCGCGCCGAAGCCGCGCAGCTGCCCGGCGACGATCTCCAGACGGTCGTCGACGCTGCCCTGCAGCCAGCTGTCTGACGGTGCACCCTGGACCGGCGCGGTGGTGATGTTGCAGGCGGCCAGCGCGGCGGCGGCGAGCGTGGCCATGCAGCCGCGCAGCAGGGGGATGGGCATTGGGGGTTCCTCGAAACGATCGCGGTCGAGGGTGCCCGGGGGGCGGCGGGCGGCGCAACGTCACGCGTGCACGGACCTGTCGCGGGCGGGCCAACGCAATGACTTCGGCGAACCGCGCCGCGCGCGCCAGCAGGTGCCGCAAACGCCACCAACGGCGCACCGGAACCGGCCGCCACGCCTGGGCAGTGCTCAGCCCTGACCCGGATGGCGCTCCAGCCACTGCGCCAGCCGCTGGCGGTAGTCCTGCAACTCCTCGGCATAGCTGTCGTTGACGCAGGGGTCGCAGCCGCTGTCGCAGCAGTCGCTGGGCAGCGGCGGCTCGGGCGGGCGGGGGCGTGGATCGTGGTCGGGATGGAGGGAGACGTTCAAACTCGGCGGGTCGAAGCGGTGGGACGGTCTTCCCAGGATGGGGGCGGGCGCCGCAGGTTCAAACCGGCGGGCGCGCCTGCGCCAGCCTGAAGGGGCCGCACGACCGGCGACATGGGAGGCCGTGGGGCGGAACGACGAAGAGTCCGCTATACCGGCGTGCCGCTCGACGATTTCGGCCCCCCGGCGGGACGACTGTGGCCGCCCGCCGGCCGACCGCGTGCCCGCCCACGTGGCCCTGCAGTTGCGGGCGTCGCCGCGGCGGCCGTCGCTGTTCGTGGCCCGGCTGGGTGGCGAGGAATTCCTGGTGGTGTTGCGCGACACCGCGCTGCCCGAGGCGGTCAGCGTGCTCGAACAGGCGCGTCGCGAGGTGGCCGCACTGCGGGACGCGCCCGGCGAAGACGCGTCGCTCGGTTGCACCATCAGCATCGGCGTGGTCGAGCGCATCGGCCAGGAAGGCGCCGATGCCCTGCTGCAGCGCGCCGACGCGGCCTTGTACGAGGCCAATCGCCAGGGTCGCGACCGCGTGGTGGTGGGCTGAGGCAGCGCACGGCGCGATGGCCGGATCCAACGTCCTGCGACTGCTTTGCTCCCTCCTCCGCGTGCGGGGGAGGGCCGGGGTGGGGGCAGGCCGGTCGCCACGCCGCCTGCCGCGCGCGCTGCGCGCGCCCCCATCCCGGCCTTCCCCCGTGGACGGGGAAGGGGAATGGCCTGCCGCGCAGGGGGGGGCTGGCCTCAGCTCCGCTTCGCGCGTGCGAACGCGTCGGCCAGTGCGCTGTTGGCCGGGGCCGCGGCGGGCTTGTTCGCACCCCCGCCGGGGCGTCCGCCGCGCGGCCCTTCGGCCTGCCGCCTGGCGGGGTCGCGCGCCGGGCCGCCGGTGCGCCCGTCATTGCGCTCCTGCCGCGGTGCGGGTGCATCGTCCAGTCGCCGGGTCAGTGCGATGCGCTTGCGGGCCACGTCGACCTCGAGCACCTTCACCTTGACGATGTCGCCGGCCTTGACCACCTCGCGCGGATCCTTGACGTAGCGGTCGGCCAGCGCGGAGATGTGGATCAATCCGTCCTGGTGCACGCCGATGTCGACGAAGGCGCCGAAGGCGGCGACGTTGCTCACCACGCCTTCGAGGATCATGCCTTCGCGCAGGTCCTTGATGTCCTCGACGCCGTCGGCGAACACCGCGGCCTTGAACTCCGGGCGCGGATCGCGGCCGGGTTTTTCGAGCTCGGCCAGGATGTCGCGCACGGTCGGCTCGCCGAAGCGTTCGTCGGTGAACTCGCGCGCCTTGAGCGTGCGCACGAAGCCGCCATCGCCGACCAGGGCGCGGATCGGCCGGCCGGTCGCGGCGACGATGCGCTCGACCACCGGATAGGCCTCCGGATGCACCGCCGAGGCGTCCAGCGGCTCGTCGCCGTCGGCGATGCGCAGGAAGCCGGCGCACTGCTCGAAGGTCTTCTCGCCCAGGCGCGGCACCTTGAGCAGGTCCTTGCGGCGCTTGAACGGCCCGTTGGCGTCGCGGTGCATCACGATGTTCCCGGCCACCGTCGACGACAGGCCCGACACGCGCGCCAGCAGCGGCGCGGATGCCGTGTTGACGTCCACGCCGACCGCGTTCACGCAATCCTCCACGCGCGCATCGAGCGCGCGCGCCAGCTTGTACTGGTCGACGTCGTGCTGGTACTGGCCGACGCCGATCGCCTTGGGCTCGATCTTGACCAGCTCGGCCAATGGATCCTGAAGGCGCCGCGCGATCGACACCGCGCCGCGTAGCGACACATCCAGGCCGGGAAACTCGTTGGCCGCCAGCTCGGACGCCGAGTACACCGAGGCGCCGGCCTCGCTGACCACGATCTTCTGCATCTTCAGTTCGGGCACCAGCTTGAGCAGGTCGCCGGCCAGCTTGTCGGTTTCGCGCGAGGCGGTGCCGTTGCCGATCGCGATCAGCTGCACGCCGTGCGCCAGGCACAGCCTGCGCAGCGACGCCAGCGATGCGTCCCACTGCCGGCGCGGCTCGTGCGGATAGATGGTGTCGGTGGCGACCAGCTTGCCGGTGGCGTCGACCACCGCGACCTTGACCCCGGTCCGCAGCCCGGGATCCAGGCCCAGTACCGCCTTGGGGCCGGCCGGCGCGGCCAGCAGCAGGTCCTTGAGGTTGTCGCCGAACACCGCGATCGCGTCGGCCTCGGCCCGTTCGCGCGCCTGCGCGAACAGGTCGATCAGCAGGTGCAGGTGCAGCTTGGCCTTCCACGCCAGGCGGCAGGCGCTGCGCAGCCAGGTGTCGGCGGCGCGGCCCTGGTCGCGGATGCCGGCGTGCAGGGCGACGCGGCCTTCGGCGTACACATGGCCGGCTTCGGCATCGCTGCCCGGGTCGAGGTCGAGGCCGAGGAACTCCTCGCGGCGACCGCGCAGCAGCGCCAGCATGCGGTGCGAGGGAATCTTCGCCAGCGGCTCGGCGTGGTCGAAGTAGTCGCGGAACTTTTCGCCGGCCGCCTCCTTGCCGTCGGCCACCTTCGCGCGGATCACGCCCACCTCCTGCAGCCAGGCGCGCAGCTCGCCGACCAGGGTCGCGTCCTCGCCCCAGCGCTCGATCAGGATCGCGCGCGCGCCTTCCAGCGCCGCCTTCGCATCCGCCACGCCCTTGTCGGCATCGACGAACGCGGCGGCGAACTCGTCCGGCACCCGCGTCGGATCGGCGATCAGGCCGTCGGCTAGCGGCTCCAGCCCGGCTTCGCGCGCGATCTGCGCGCGCGTGCGGCGCTTCTGCTTGTAGGGCAGGTACAGGTCTTCCAGCCGCGCCTTGCTGTCGGCGGCCTCGATGTCGGCGCGCAGCGCGTCGGTCAGCTTGCCCTGCTCCTCGATGCTGGCCAGGATCGAGGCGCGCCGCTCTTCCATCTCGCGCAGGTAACCCAGGCGCACTTCCAGGTTGCGCAGCTGGGTGTCGTCCAGCCCGCCAGTCACTTCCTTGCGGTAGCGCGCGATGAACGGCACGGTCGCGCCCTCGTCGAGCAGGGCGATGGCGGCGATGGCCTGTGCAGGCTGCGCGCCGATCTCGTCGGCGATGGTGGCGGCGATCTTGCGTGCGAGCGCGGGGGAAATATCGGGCATGTCGTCGTGGTACGGGCGGCACGATGCCGCGGAACGGCGATTGTGGCGACTGCGGGCGCGGGCAGGAAGGCGTTGACAGAAGTAGCGGGCTTGCGGTCCGTGGCGCTGCCCGCTTTCCTCCGGCCCTCAGGCGTCGCGCACCACCGCGTTCCCCGCGTCCCGACGTCGCCACGGCAGCGGGATGTTCAGCAGCACCAGCGACAGCCACGCCAGGCGGCTGGAGGGCGATTCGCGGTCGGGCGCTTGCAACTGCGCGTCCGCCGGGGCGGCGTCATCGTCGATCGCGTACTCGCCCGCCTCCATCGCGCGCAGGATCGCGCCGGCGCGCTCGGCATCGGCGTCGGCCACGCGCACGCGCGAGCCGCCGATCGCCAGCCGCCATTCCCAGTTGGCCACCGACAGGTGCTCGTCGCCCACGTGTGCGTCGATGCCTTCGGCCGCGAGCAGGCCGCGCGCGATCTGCGCCTGGATCGGATCGAGGTAGCTGGCGACGGTGGTGAACATGCGCACGCGGATGCTTCTGGCCTGCCGGGCAGGCTACGCTAACGGGGTTCCGGGCGCGTCAACGCTGTCCCATCGCCGCATTCGACCGCCGGCTGGCGTTCCAGGCGCGACGGCATCCGCCCTGCATGTCCGGGCCGGTATCGCGGCTGGCGGAGATGCTGCCGGAACCCCAATCGCGATCCCGAGGACCCATCGATGATCAAGCGCATGCGCACTGCCCTCCTGCTCGCGACGACGTTGGCGCTGTCCGGCTGCGGCGGCCCGGCCGACGAAACCCTTTCGGCGCCCGCCGCTGCCGTCGACCTCGGCGCAGCCAGCCGCATCGAGGCATGGTCGCTGCCGGCCTCGCTGCCCGGTTCGGCCTCGCCAAGCCTGGCGACCACGCCCGACGGCAAGCTGCTGCTGGGCTGGATCAACTCGCAGAAGGGCCGCCGCCACATCTTCCAGTTCAGCACCTTCGCGCCGGACTGGGGCCGCTGGATGCACGCCATGAGCACGGTCGCGGTGGGCAACAGCATGTTCGTCAACTGGGCCGACGTGCCGCAACTGGCGGCCACGCCCGACGGCGCGCTGTGGGCGCACTGGCTGCAGAAGAACGGCGAGGCGCCCTACGCCTACGACGTGGTGCTGACCCGCTCGCGCGATGGCGGCGCCAACTGGGTGCCGCCGGTGATGCCGCACGACGACGGCACCCGCACCGAGCATGGCTTCGTGTCGATGTGGGCGCATGGCGACGGCGCGCTTGGCATCGCCTGGCTGGACGGACGCAACACCGGCGCCGGTGGCCACGAGGCGCATGCGCAAGGCCACGCCGGCGCAATGACCCTGCGCGCGGCAGTGTTCGATGCCAGCCTGCAGCGCAGCGAGGATGCCGAGATCGATGCGCGCGTCTGCGACTGCTGCCAGACGGCGGTGGCGATGACGGCCAAGGGGCCGCTGCTGGTGTATCGCGGCCGCGGCGAAGGCGAGGTGCGCGACATCCTCGCCACGCGCCATGACGGCGCAGGCTGGAGCACGCCTGCTCCGGTGCATGCCGATGGCTGGGTGATGCCGGCCTGTCCGGTCAACGGTCCCGACGTCGCTGCCCGCGGCGATGCCGTCGTGGTGGCCTGGTACACCGAAGCGTCCGGCACCCCGGAGGTCCGCATCGCCGCCAGCGACAATGCCGGCGGCAGCTTCGCCGCACCGGTCGCGCTCGACAGCGGTGCGGCGGTGCTGGGTCGCGTCGCGGTGGCGCTCGACGCGCAGCAGGCCTGGGTGCTGTGGCAGCGCGAGGAGCGCGGAAGCCAGTCGCTGTGGCTGTCGCGCCGCAGTGTCGACCTGGCGACCGAGCACGAACGCATCGAGCTTGCGCAGCCGCAGGGAGAAGGACGCGCGACCGGCTTCCCGCAGCTGGCGGTGGTAGGCGGCGTGGCGCACGTGGTCTGGACCGATGTCACCGCCGGCGTGCCAAATCTCAAGGGTGTGCGCGTCGTGCGCGGAGAGTGAGTGCGTCGCGCCGCCCGAGCTGTCATTCCGGGCGCAGCAGATGATCTGCCGTTGTTCCGCGTGGGGAGATCCCTCGCTGCGCTCGGGATGGCAGTCGGTTTTGACGCAGAGTTGTCCGGTGTTCGGTGTTTTCTGACCTTTGAGTTTCTGTTTTTCTGATTTCTCGATGTGACGTGCGATACGCGGTGCGCCGATGCCGGCCGTGTACACGCATGCGCGCCGTTGCAGGACGCATCCACGCCGCGCGCGGTCCTGCCTTCATTCACGCACGCCCCTTGTCACCAGCTACCAGACCCCATGATCGAAGTCCTCTACGCCGACGCCAGCCTCGCGGTCGTCAACAAGCCCGCTGGCCTGATGGTCCACGACAGCGCCCTGGCGCGGGACGAGAGCGACTTCCTCGCCGACCGCCTGCGCGAGCAGTTCGGCCGGCCGGTGTTCCTGGTGCATCGGCTGGACCGCGCCACGAGTGGCTGCCTGCTGCTGGCCTTCGACCGCGACAGCGCCGGCGCGCTGGGTCGCGCGCTGATGGCGGGCGAAGTGGACAAGCACTATCTGGCGATCTGCCGCGGCTGGCCGGAACCGGCGTTCACGATCGACCATGCGCTCGATGGCGGCCCGGGCAAGCCGTTGAAGAAGCCGGCACTCACCGCCTTCGAGCGCCTGGCGACCTGCGAACTGGACCTGCCTTCGACGGGGTTTGCGACCTCACGCTATGCCTTGCTGCGTGCGCTGCCCCAGACCGGCCGCTTCCGCCAGATCCGCCGCCACCTCAAGCACGCCTCGCATCACCTGATCGGCGACACCAGCCACGGCGACGGACGCCACAACCGCAGCTTCCGCATGCTCGGGATCCATCGCATGCTGCTGCACGCCTCGCGGCTGGCGTTCCCGCATCCGGGCAGCGGCGAGCGGGTGGCGTTCGATGCGCCGCCGGATGCGGAGTTCGCGAAAGCGCTGGCGCTGTTCGAAGGGGCCAGGGGCGCAACGGCAGAGTCGCCACCAGCGTCCTGAGCGCTGCGTGTCACACCCGGCCGGGACTGCGCAGTCTGGATGTCGCGTTGCCGGGAAGCTTCCGAAGGCGTGGACTTGCCGGTCGCAACGCCGCAGTGACGCGCGGGGCAATGGCGCAAGCGGCACAAGGATGTGCCGCGGCCGCGAGTGCGGACAAGGACGTGTGCCCGAGCGGTGCGGCATTGCCCCGCGTGTCGCTGCGGCCCCAAAGGAGGCGCGCACTTCCGGCGCGAGGCCCACCGGAACCGTGCACCTCCGTTGCGAGACCCCATCGGAGCCGTGCACCTTCGGGGCCGAGCCCGTCTGCGCAGGACGACGCGCGCGGCTACTCGACGGCCGACACCTCGGCAGCGACGTCGCGCTCCATCTGCTGCAGCATCGGCACGATCAGGCGCTGCATCGCGCTCATCGTGTTCTGCATCAGTTCCGGCATCTTCTCCAGCATGCGCTGGCCGGTCGGGCTTTCGTAGAAGGCGATGATCGCGTCGATGTCATCCCCGGTGAAGGTCTGCCGGTAGATGTCGCGGTAGACCGGGGCGAGGGTGTCCCACGACAGCGCCTTGCGTACCGACGACGAACTGTTGGCCAGCAGCCTGTCGACACGCTGCTGCTGCGCCGCGTCCAGTTCGCGCCCTGCGGTCATCTGCGCCAGCATCTGGTGTTGCGAGGCTTCGATCTGCGGCAGCATCGCATCCAGCATCTGCCGCGCGCGGGTCACTTCGAGCAGGCGATCGATGCGGGCATCGTCGGCAGGTGCCTGCGCCTGGGCCGGCAACGCCCAGAGCGAGATCATCAGCAGCGCTGCGATGAAAATTCTGTGCGACATTGCGGCATCCTTGTCTACAGGAGGCCCGCATTCTAAGCGGGCAGGCAAGGCACGGCCCAGCGGCATGAGCATCACGATCCCGGAACCCGAACTCGTCGAACGCTTCGTCCGTGCCAGCGGGCCGGGCGGCCAGAACGTCAACAAGGTCTCGACCGCGGTCGAGCTGCGCTTCGACGTCGCCAACTCGCCCTCGCTGCCCGAGCCGGTGCGCGAGCGCCTGCTGGCGCGTCGCGACCGGCGCATGACCACCGAGGGCGTGCTGGTGATCAACGCCCAGCGCTTCCGCACCCAGGAGCGCAACCGCCAGGATGCGCGCGAGCGCCTGCAGGCCTTCGTGGACGCGGGCTTGGTCGCGCCGGTGCCGCGGGTGCCGACCCGGCCCACCCGCGCCTCCAAGCGACGCCGGCTGGATGCCAAGCGCGAGCGTAGTACGATCAAGCAGTCGCGTGGCCGTCCCGACTGGGATTGAACGCCGCTGACCCAACGCGCTGCGCGGAACCCGCATGACCGACACGACCGATGCCGTGGTGCCGCCGCTCCCGCCGCGGGCACCTCGCGTCAAAGCCAATGCCTTCACCCGCTGGATCGGCCGCAGCGTGCTGCGATTGGGCGGTTGGCGCATGGTCGGGCAGTTTCCGGATGAACCGAAACTGGTGCTGATCGCAGCGCCGCATTCGTCCAACTGGGACGGGATCTGGGGCTTCGCGGCCAAGCTCGCGCTCGGACTGGACGTGCGGGTGCTGGGCAAGGCGCAGCTGTTCCGCTGGCCGCTGCGCCCGCTGGTGCGCCGCCTCGGGGTGATCCCGATCGACCGCAGCGCGCCGCAGGGCACGGTCGGCCAGGCGGTGGACATGATCCGGCGCAGCGAGCGGATCTGGTTCGCGCTCGCGCCCGAGGGCACGCGCAAGCGCGTGGAGCGCTGGAAGAGCGGCTTCTGGAAGATCGCACACGAAGCGCAGGTGCCGATCCTGCCCGCGTACTTCCATTATCCCGGGCGCATCATCGGCATCGGCACGCCGTTCCATACCAGCGGCGACATGGACCTCGACATCGCCACGCTGCGCGCCTGGTACGCGCCCTGGGTCGGCAAGAACCGCGGCACCGGGTAGGGCCGCCGCGGCCGGGCCCGCCTTGCGGCGGGCCTGGCGCGAGCGCCCCGGACGATGCGCCGTTACAGCGCCGAGCCGCCCAGCTTCCAGGTGACCTGCACGAAGTAGCTGCGCCCCAGCGAGTCGAACCAGGAGGTGTCGTAGTACGGATAGTTCGCCCAGGTCGCGTCGCGCGGCGGCATCTTGTCGAACAGGTTGTTGACCGTCAGCGAGACGCGCAGGTGGTCGGTGACGCGGTAGGCCGCGCTGGCGTTGTAGCGCCAGGTCGAAGGCGTCCAGGCATCGTTCTCGTAATTGGCCACGCGCCCGACGTAGCTGCCGAACAGGCTGCCGCCCCAGGCGCCGCGCTCCCAGGCCGCGCCAAGGTTGCCCTTGCTGCGCGGCAGGGTGGTGGCGCGGAAGCCCACGTCCAGCATGTCCTCGCGCGGATCGCCCGGATACAGCTGGCGGCTGTGGCGATGGGTCCAGTTGTAGTTGGCGCTGAAGCGGAAATCGCCGGCCATGTCCGTCCGCAGCCGGTAGTTGGCGGCGGCGTCCAGCCCTGAGGTTTCCTCGTTGGCGATATTGATGGGCGCGAAGTGCACGCTGGTGATCACGCCGTCGGCGTCGCGGATCACCCGCGCCAGCGCGTCCAGGCAGGTCGGCGAGGACGCGTCGACGCTGGCGCCGGTGTCGGTCGTGCCCAGGCGGCAGTCGGCTTCGGTCTGGCGCAGCAGTTCGCGGTCCTGGGTCTGCACCTGGTTGGACACGCGGATCTTGTAGTAATCCAGCGCCACGTCGAAGTCCGCCGAGGGCGACCAGACCACGCCGACCGAGGTCGATTTGCTGGTCTCCACGTCCAGCTGCATGTTGCCGGTATAGACGTCGAAGGTGCTGACATCGTAGTCGCCGTCCTCGTAGCAGTCGCCGTTGCTCCAGCCCGGCTCGGCGCTGCGGCAGCCGTAGTAGTCGGTGGCGAGGCGCGTGCGGTAATAGTCCTCGCTGGCGAACAGGTAGTGCATGTCGGGCGCGCGGAAACCGGTACCGTAGGAGCCACGCAGCAGCAGGGTGTCGAGCGGACGCCACTCCAGCCCGGCGCTGTAGGTGAACTTGCCTGGATCCTTGTCGGCGTAGCCGTAACGGTCGTAGCGCCCGGCCAGGCTGGCCTGCAGCGAGGACAGCAGAGGCAGGCGCAGTTCGCCGGCGGCGCTCCAGCGGTCTCGGTCGCCGCTGCCGTCGCCGTAGCGCGGGCCGTAGTAGGCGTCCTCGGTCAGCGCCAGCGGGTCGGGGTTGATCGTGTAGGACTGGCGGCCGTACTCCAGCGCACCGGCGAACCCCGCATCGCCGGCGGGCAGGGTGAACAGCACCGGCGTGGTCGCGGTGAAGCTGACGTTGTCGTTCTTCGCTTCCGGGTGCCAGGTGGACATCGCCGCGATCGAATCGAACTCCTGCACGGTCAGCGGGCGGAACATCCGCTCCTGGTCCGGGTTGTAGATCGCGTAGCCGTCATCGTCGTAGCCCAGCCGCTCGCCGAGGAAGAGGCGATTGGCGGCCGCGGCGCGGATGCGCGGCATCTGCACGTCGGCCTTGTATTGCGAGTGGTTGTACGCCGCCTCCCAGTCCCAGTTGTCCGAGAGCGTGCCCGCCAGGCCGGTGGTGATGGCCAGCGTCTTCTGGGTGGTGGTGTTCATCCGGTTGCGCAGGCCGCCCATCTCCTCGGGCGTGAACTGCCGCGACCAGATCTGGTAGGTGCCGGTGCCGGCGTTGTAGAACATCTTGTCGCGGTAGTTGTCGGTCGAGGCCGGGTCGTGGAACTCCCAGCCCATGTGGTCGCTGGCCACGTCGTTGCCGTTGGTGCCGGTGAGCAGCTTCACTTCCTGCCGGCCCAGCTGCACGTCGGCGAACCAGCGCAGTGTGTCGGAGAGTCGGTACTCGAAGGACCCGTAGGCGTTGTAGCCGCTGCGCTGGTTGGTGATCGTCCGGTATGCGATCGCGCGGTCGCTGCCGCAGTAGGGTTCGCCGAAGCGGTCCTCGGCCAGCACCGTGGTGCCCTCGTTGAGTCCACCCAGCGCCGCGCAGCCGTCGGCCGGGGCGATGTTCACGTCCTCGTCCCAGTCGTAGACCTGGGCGATCAGGCGCGGCAGCTGGCGGCGCTCGGTCGGCGCATCCAGGGTGGAATCCTGGATGTCGCGATCGAAGCCCCACAGCGGGCGCTTGTCGATGAACTCCACGCCGACGATGCCGGTGAAATCCCCGCGCTCGAAGCCCGAGGTGAGCGTCAGCGCATGCGATTCGCCGCCGCCGCGGTCGGTGTCGCCGTAGCGGTAGTCGAGGGTGGTGCCGTCGGTCGACTTCTTGAGGATGAAATTGATCACGCCGGCCATCGCGTCGGAGCCGTACACGGCCGAAGCGCTGCCGGTCAGCACCTCGATGCGGTCGATCATGCCCAGCGGGATGTTGCCGATGTCGGTGAAGTTGCTGCGGCCGTTGAGCGGCAGCGGAAAGTCGGCGATGCGGCGGCCGTTGATCAGCACCAGGGTGTGGTTGGGGCCGAGGCCGCGCAGGTCGACCGCCTGCGCGCCGGGCGTGGACTGCGCGCCGGTGGTGTTCTGCTGGCCCTGCACGCTGCCGCTGGCCTGGCTGAGCGAGCGCAGCACGTCGGGCACGCTGGTCAGGCCGGCGGCCTGGATCTGCTCGGCGGTGACCACCGTGATCGGCGCCGGGCCTTCGATCTGCGCGCGGGCAATGCGCGAACCGGTGACCTGGACCGTCCTGAGCTCGGACACTTCCGGCGCGGGTGCGGGTGCGGGCGCTGCCGGCGGGCGCGGCGCGGCGGGCGGCGCCGCGACCGCACCGACCTGCGCCAGCAAGGGTTGCTGCACGATCAGCACGGCGCCCGAGGCATCCTCGCGCGCGCTGAAACCGCTGCCGCGCAGCAGCGCCTGCAGCGCCTGCGCGGGCGGCAGGCCGCGGGCGCCCGCGGTGCGCGCGCCCTGCATCTGGTCGGCGCGGTAGACCAGTTCGACACCCGATTGGCGGGCGTAGGCATCAAGCGCGGCCGCGAGTTCGCCTGCCGGCACGTCCACCGGCGCGCCGGCGGGCGCCTGCGCGTGCGCGGCCAGCGCCGCGGAGCAGGCCAGGGACAGGAGCAGGACGCGGAGCGGACGTGACGGTTTCAAGCGGGTTCCCCGGGTGGCGCGCGGACCGCGCCTTCTGTCAGTCAGGACGAACGAGGCCCGCAAATCCCCCCTGCCTCAAGGCGAATGCAGGACGATCCGGTCGCTGCGGTACTCGGCCCGCACCGGGAACCCGTGTTCGAGCAGGCGCACGAAGCCTTCGGCGTTGGCCCAGCGGAAGCTGCCGCCGATGCGCAGGTCGCCCACGCGCGCATCGCCGATCACGATCTTGCGCGTGTTGTAGCGGTTGAACTCGTTGGCCGCGTCGGCCAGGGACGTGTCGCGGAACACCAGCAGGCCGCTGCGCCAGTCCACCAGGCGCGCGGCTTCGTCCAGCGGCATCGACCGCACCAGCACGCCGTCGCGATGGACGATGGCGACGCTGCCCGCCGGCAGCAGGGTGTCGGCCTGGGTGCCGGCGTCGCCGGACTCCAGCCGCACCAGGCCTTCGGTCACCACCACGCGCAGTTCGGCGTCGTCGCGCCGCACCGAGAAGCGAGTGCCCACGGCCACTACGCGCCGCGTTCCGGCCTCGACCACGAATGGCCGTGCAGCGTCCTTCGCCGCCTCGAAATAGGCTTCGCCCTGCTCCAGCGCGATGTGGCGTTCGCTGCGCGACAGCCGCACTGCGATCCGGCTGTCGCTGGCCAGCGTGGCCTGGCTGCCGTCGGCCAACCCCAGACTGCGCACGTCGCCCAGCGCCGTGGCGTGGTGCACGGGCGCCGCCGTGGCCAGCTCGCGCCAGCCCCAGCCCAGCGCGAGCGCACAGACGGCCACGGCCGCGACCGCTGCGATCCGGCCGCGCGCGCGGTGTCTCGGCACGGGCGCGCGCGCGCCGAACACGTGGCCCTGCAGTTGCAGCACAGGGTCGGGCGAATCCGGCGGCGAGGCTGCATCGATACCCGGCGACGTCCAGGTGCCGCGCGCCGGAACCCCGCCCTCGCGCAAGCCCGCGCCCAGTGCCTGCAGCCGCCCAGCCTCGGCCCAGGCCGCCTGCAGCCGCAGCAGCGCCACCCGGTGCAGGGTGGCCTGCGCCAGCCACGCCTCGAGCCGTGCCGCGTCCGCCTGCGACCAGCCAGGCCCATCGCGCCGCGCCAGCCAGTCCGCGGCGGCGGCTTCGATCAGCGCGCCCGGCGTCATGGCTCGTCCGCCTGGCGTAGCACGTCGGGCGCCTCCGCCACGTCCGCGGTCGCGCCGGCGTCGTCGCCGCCGTAGAAGTACAGGGCAATCAGGCGCATTCCCTTGGCGATGTGCTTTTCCACGGTCTTCTCGCTGATTCCGAGCCGCTGGGCCACCTCGCGCTGCGACAGCTGCTCGACCCGACGCAGCCAGACCACCTCGCGGCAGCGGTCGGGAAGCCGGTCGAACGCAGCGGCCAGCCGCGCCAGCCGCTGCCGACCGCCGCACCAGCGCTCGGGCGACACCTCATCCACCAAGACGGACGAGGGCTCGAAATCACCCATCGGCTCGATCGACACCACCTTGCTGCGGCGCACCCGGTCGGCGACCAGGTGTCGCGCCGTGGCGAAGAGGAAGGCCTTGGGCTGGCGCGGCAACCCGCGTGCGGCCGCCTCGTACACCCGCGCGTACACCTCCTGGCGCAGGTCGGCGACCTCGTCGCGGTGCGGCCAGCAGCGGGTCAGGAAACGCCCCAGCGGCGCCTCGTGGACGAGGATCTCGCGTACGAACCAGTCGTCCAGCGGTGGCGTGGGCATGGCCGGCACGATATCCGATCGCGGCGCGCCCGCGATTGCCCACGGGGGGGAAATCGGGCCAAGGTTCGTCTCCATTGCACAGGGCCGGCGCGCGGCCGACAGGACAGTTCGATGACGACACGACGCACGATCGCCCCACTGCTGGCGGCGGCGCTGGCCCTGCTGGCGATGCCGGCGCTGGCCGCGGGCTACCGGCACCACCTGGTCGGCGATCCCGCATTGCCGACCCCGGGCAAGCCCGCGCCCGGACTGCTGCTGATGGGCGGCGGCGACCGCAACATCGAGGCGCTGCGCTGGTTCCTGGACAAGGCCGGCAACGGCCACGTGGTGGTGCTGCGCGCCTCGCTGGGCGGCGAGATCGGGGTGGAGTTCCACGACGAGGTCGGTGGCGTGGCCTCGGTCGAGACCTTCGTGTTCGAGGACCGCGCGGCGGCGGACGACCGCCGGCTGCTGGCGCGCCTGCGCAAGGCCGACGGCATCTTCATCGCCGGCGGCGACCAGTCGCGCTACATCCGCTACTGGAAGGGCACGCCGGTGGAAGCGGCGCTGGAAGCGCACGTGCGCGCCGGCAAGCCGCTGGGCGGCACCAGCGCGGGCCTGGCGATCCTGGGCGAGTTCGTCTACGGGGCAATGGACGGCGGCAGCCAGACCAGCCCGCGCGCGTTGGCCGACCCGCTGGGCGACGGCAACACGATCGAGACCGGCTTCCTCGACCTCGCCCTGCTGCGTGGCGTGATCACCGATACCCACTTCCGCGAGCGTAACCGGCTGGGTCGGCTGCTGGCTTTCGTCGCCAAGGCCGAGACGCTGTCGGGCGGGCGGCCGGTGCTGGGCCTGGGCGTGGACGAAGACGCGGCGCTGGCGGTCGAGGGCGATGGCCGTGCGCGCGTATTCGCCACCGCGCCCGGTGCGGGCGCGACCCTGGTGGGCGGCGGCTTCGCGTCGCAGGCCGAGGACCGGCCGCTGCGCCTCGATCGCGTCGAAGCGGTGGGCGTGGGCGTGGACTCGGTGCTGCGGCTGCCGGCGGGCGGCATCGAGAACCCGATGTGGGTCCGCCGCTATGCCGTTCGCGACGGCGTGCTGCTGGCGCAGGACGCACCGCGCCTGGTGATCCACGGTGGCGCCGGGGTCGAACCCGGCGACCTCACGCCGGAGGAAGAGGCCGCTGCACGTGTGGCGCTGGCCGATGCGCTGCGCGCGGGGCAGGCGGCGCTGGCCGCGGGCAAGCCGGCGCTGGACGCGGTGACCGCCGCGATCACCGTGCTGGAGGACGCGCCGATGTTCAACGCCGGCCGCGGCGCGGTGTTCACCCACGACGGCACCAACGAGCTCGACACCTCGATCATGGACGGCGCTACCGGACGCGCCGGCGCCGCCGCCGGCCTGCATCGCGTACGAAACCCCATCACCCTGGCGCGCGCCATCATGGAGCGCTCGCGCCACGTGATGATGGTCGGCGAGGGCGCTGAGCGTTTCGCGAAGGATGAGGGCATCGCCCTGGTCGATCCGGCGTACTTCCGTACCGAGAAGCGCTGGCAGCAGCTGCAGAAGGCGCTGCGCGACGACAGCAAGCCGCATGCGGTGCTCTCCGACGCGCCGCCGAGCGCGTACTTCGGCACCGTGGGTGCGGTCGCGCTGGATGCGCAGGGCCATCTGGCCGCCGGCACCTCGACCGGCGGCATGACCAACAAGCGCTACGGCCGCGTCGGCGACGCGCCGATCATCGGTGCCGGCACCTGGGCGGACACGCGCTGCGCCGTCTCCGGGACCGGTTGGGGCGAGTTCTATATCCGCACCGCCGCCGCCCACGAGATCTGCGCACGCATGCGCCTGTCCGGCGACAGCGTCTCGCGTGCCGGCGAGGCGGTGATCAACCAGGTGATCACCGCCGCCGGCGGCGATGGCGGCGCGATCGTGCTCGGCGCCGACGGCAGCCTGTCATTCCCCTACAACACGCCGGGGATGTATCGCGGCTGGATCGGCGCCGACGGCGTGCCGCACGTCGCGATCTGGCCGGAAGAGGAACTGCCGGCGCATTGATGCGTGGGGCCGGCCGTCCTGCGGACCCGCCGCAAGTGGTGGGGCAGGGCGTGCTGGCCCGGCGCGCTGGAGAGGCCGCTGGAGACAGGGCTCGAGAGCGCAGTGAAGCGAACGACGTGCTGCGGTGGAGAGCGGCTCGATGAGAGCTGTGTGCTGACGCCTGACGCGGGAGCCGGCGTTGCAGGGCGTGGGTCGTGCAGTTCAGGTCCGACGCCGACGCCGTGCCTCTCCAGCCTTCTCCCGTTGTGTGCGAAGAGTCGAACCCTCGGTGATACGTGCATCAACGTGGCCCGGTATCCAGGCGCATCCCTTGTTCCGCTTCCCGCCTCCCGGATATCGCCAGGGACGCGGCACGGTCACGCGCCTGCTCCGGCTTTGCTTGCAGGGCACAGGGCCCTCACGGGCGGGGTTGGAGTGGAGGGGGCCGCCATCGGCCGGCAGCTTCCAGGATCGATTTCCACCGAAACCATCCGGGCAATCGCCGCGCGTGTCATGCGGAGCCGTCACGTAGTCGACGGCCTGATCGATCACGCCTCGCGACGGGTGGCCGCACCGCCTGTCAGGGCCCATTTGAGCGCCGCACCTTGCCGCGCTATGGTGACGACACAGGAGCCTGCCGGCCACGCTGCCGCAGGATGACAACGGAGGTTGGCATGGATGGCCAGACAGGTGCTCGCGGCAGGGACTGCCCGCGTGCGCGCCGCTTCATGGCGGCGATGATCGCCGCAATACTGATCACGACAGGATGCCAGGGCATGGCGAAGACGACACAGGACGTGCCCGTGCGCGGCAACGACCGCATCGACAACACCGTCGCGGATTGGCCGCTGAAGTTTGTGCAGCACAACTTCGGCGCCTACTGTTATTCGACCTACGGATGCCGCGTCGTCTACAACGGATTCGACCACACCGCCGATCCGGAGGACGAGCTGCAGCTCTCTTCGCAGTCGCTGGGAGATCGCTATCCCGGAAATCTCGATGGGAGCTATCTGGGTCTGTTCAACTTCCCTGCGCCTGCACAGGTGCGCTGGCGCTCCCGTGATGGAACTCCGCACGAGGCGGAAGTGGATATCGGCGAGATCTTCCGTGACCAGCTGATCCTCCACCGCGTTCCTCGGGAAGACATCGCCGAGGGCGTTTCGATCTTGAATCCGGCGATCGTGCTTGAGGTCAATGACCGGACGATCAATGTTTATATGCGGGCGTTCATCCCAACGAAGAATCTACAGAAGCCAGGTAATCCGCACAGTGGTCACCGGGACGAAGTAGTGTTGGCTTGGAGTCGAACATACTGATCCCGATCGACAAGGAGGTCGACAATGGGCGGGCAAAGACACCCTGACGGGGTCGCCACGATTCAAGCGACCGATGCAGATCTAGCGACGTACAAGAATGCGACTGCAAGCCTTGCCAGCTTGTCGGTACCTGTCCTGCTTCGAGTTGGATTGTCTACAGATCGGCTGTTTCTGGCCGCATTTGATGGCACCGGCAACAGCATGGTGAGGGATGCTCCGGAGAATCACACCAACGTGGCTCTGATCCATCAGCAGGTTGTCCGGCTTCGTCGAGAAGGTCACAACAACATCTACTCGGGCTACGTCGAAGGTGTCGGTACCCAGGGTGGTCTGGCGGGCACTCGCGACTTGATTTCTGGCCGAACTTACGAGGCGAGGCTAGAGGAGATGTATCTGCAGTTCGTAACGCAAGCAGCACGATGGGTTGAGGCCGACCTCAAGGTAGATATTCGTTTGGCCTCCGTTGGCTTCAGTCGCGGTGCCGAGCAGGCGGCCGGCTTCACCCGCATGGTCGAAGCGCGTGGGATCCGGAATCCGGAAGGTGCCGAGGTTGTGCGCGGGCGAGATGGCTTGATCGAGCGGGTGGTCTTCACCCAGCCGCCGTTGCGAGAGCCGGGCACCGTGATCCAGGTCGTCGGTCTGTTCGATCCCGTGGGCACAGGCGTTCCGCGCGATCATGATCGCCGGCTCGCTCCGTCCGTGATTTCCGGATACCAGCTCACTGCGCTCCACGAGCGGCGCAACCTGTTCCAGGGCACGCGGGTGACTGACCCTGGGACGACCGAAGACGGGCGTTTCCAGAACTCGCCCGTGGCAGGCGCGCATAGCAACCTCGGCGGTGGCTACCTGCACAACGGGCTGTCGATCCGCAGCGGCAACCTCATGACCGACTACCTCAACGCGCTCAGTGATCGGCCCTTCCTGGTGAAACGGCCCGAGCCGGAGGATCCGGCGCTCAATGTGATCCATCGCTCCGAGCAGCACCAGGTGTTCTATCGCACCTCGGAGTTCGACCGGAACGGGACGCGGGTACACCAGGAGTTGCTGGCGCCGCCGGCCTTGTGCAGCATCGACTGTCTCGATGCCGAGCCGCGCAACGAGGCCATGGCCGCGTCGGTACCCTGGGGGACGGTGCGGATCGGTCCGGTGCCGCCCGCACCGGCGCAGCCGGTGGCGGAACGCGGTCCTGTGGTCGCCCAACTGCTGGAAGCTGCAGGGCGCGGCGACGATGCTGCCGTCGACCGACTCGCGAGGGAATGGCTGGACAGCGAGCGCGGGAAGGCTTGGCTCGAGACCGGCCAGGCGCGGCTGCGCGAGGCCGAATTGGCGCCGTCGCTGCTGCCGACGCTGGCAGAGGAGCCGCGACCGCTCGAGTGGGTCCGCTGATCTTGCGCGGGCGGCGAGGCATGCCGTGTGGCCTGCGTCGGCCTGACCGCGACCGCAACCGCAACGCAGCCGCTCCTTCCACCATGAAGTCTGCGCGTGCTCCGGGCTTCAGCATCCGCCTGGCGGCACGTTCGGCGCCTGCGCGCCTCAGCGTTCCGAATGCCCGCCCTCGTAGTAATCGCGACGCAGGAACAGGTCCGGCTGGATCAGGTCCATGAACGCGCGCGCCTGCGGTGACGGCAGCCGCCCCTTGCGCATCACCACGCCGTAGCTGCGGGCCGGGAAGAAGCGGTCCAGTGGTCGTGTGACCAGACGTCCGCGGTCGGCTTCGGTCAGGCAGATCGAGGACAGGATGCTGATGCCCATGCCCATCGCCACGTACTGCTTGATCACCTCCCAGCCGCCGACTTCCAGCGCGACGGTGTAAGGCACGCGGTTCTGCTGGAACACCAGGTCGACCAGGCGCCAGGTGATCTGCCGCTTGGGCGGGAGGATCAGGCCGTGCTGGCCGATGTCGGCCAGGCTCAGGTCCGGCTTGTCGGCCAGGGCATGGCCCGGTGGCATCACCAGCCGCTGTTCGAAACGGTGCAGCGGCTCGTAGACCAGGTCGGCCGGCACGTCGTGCATCGAGCCGACCACCAGGTCGACCGAATCGCTGCGCAGCAGGTCGGTGCCGTCGGCGCTGACGGTGTTGTGCAGGCTCAGGCGCACATCGGGATGGTGCTCGCGGAAGCGCTCCACGATCCGCGGCAGCAGGTAGAGGATGGTGGAGCTGTTGGCGGCGATGTTGAGCGCGCCCGCGTCCATGCCCTTGAGCGCGTCGCGGAAGGCGGCGGGCAGGGTGTCGATGCCGTCGATCAGGGGCCGCGCCAGCTCATACAGCGCCTCGCCTGCGCGGGTCGGTACCAGGCGCCGGCCGCTGCGCTCGAACAGCTTCTGCCCCAGTTCCCGCTCCAGCGCCTGCAACTGCAGGGTGATCGCCGGCTGGCTGACGTACAGCGCTTCGGCCGCGCGCGAGACCGATCCCAGCCGGGTGGTCTGGCAAAAGGCCCGCAACGGCTTCAGCCGGTCGGCCTTGTAAGGGAAGCGGGGTGTCGAATTGCCGCTGGAGGGCATTGATTCGACTCGTTTATTTGAAGAACTTATGAATTACATTGTAAAAACTCAGTTGTCAAATAATCGCTCGGGGCGGAGGGTGGCGCTGCACCGCAACATCCTCTGGAGCCCGCCATGTCTGCCGTCCTGAAGCCGTTCCCGATCGCCGCCGGCGTTGCGTTGCCGGACCACGCCGCTGTCGCCGACCTGATCGACGAAGCCGCGCAGGCCTTCCTCGCCGGGCTGCACCAGCGCTTCGAGCCGGCCCGGCAGGCGCGGCTGAAGGCGCGCCGCGAGCGCCAGGCGACGTTCGACGCAGGCGCCCTGCCGGACTTCCGCAGCGACACCCGCGCCATCCGTGAAGGCAACTGGCGGGTGGCGCCCATCCCGGACGCCCTGCTCGACCGCCGGGTCGAGATCACCGGCCCGGTGGATCCGAAGATGGTCATCAACGCGTTCAACTCGGGCGCCAGCTGCTACATGGCCGACTTCGAGGACTCGACCGCACCAACCTGGGACAACCTGGTGGCCGGCCAGCGCGCCCTGCGCGAGGCGGTCGCCGGCACGCTCACCTTCGAAGGCGGCGGCAAGCGCTACGCGCTGCGCCCCGAGGCCGAGCGCGCGGTGCTGATCGTGCGCCCGCGCGGCTGGCACCTGGACGAGAAGCACGTGCGGGTCGGTGGCGAGCGCATGTCCGCCTCGCTGTTCGACCTGGGCCTGTTCGCCTGGCACAACGCGCGCGCGCTGGCGGCGAAGGACCGCGGCCCCTACTTTTACATCCCGAAGCTGCAGTCGATGGAAGAGGCGGCGCTGTGGAACGAGGTGCTGTCGCACATCGAGCGCGAGCTGGGCCTCGCCCATGGCCGGATCAAGGTGACGGTGCTGATCGAGACCCTGCCGGCGGCGTTCGAGATGGACGAGATCCTGCACGCGCTCAAGGACCGCATCGTCGGCCTGAACTGCGGCCGCTGGGACTACATCTTTTCCTACATCAAGACCCTGCGCGCGCACCGCGACCGGGTGCTGCCCGAGCGCGGCCAGGTGACGATGACCCAGCCCTTCCTCAAGGCCTACTCGGAGCTGCTGATCCAGACCTGCCATCGCCGCGGCGCGCACGCGATGGGCGGCATGGCCGCGCAGATCCCGATCAACAACGACGAGGATGCCAACGAGCGCGCGCTGGCGCGGGTGCGGGCCGACAAGCTGCGCGAGGTCAGCGCCGGCCATGACGGCACCTGGGTCGCGCATCCGGCGCTGATCCCGCTGGCGCGACAGGTTTTCGACGAGCGCATGCCCTCGCCGCACCAGCAGCACCTGGGCCGCGAGGAAGTGATTGTCGGTGCCCGCGACCTGCTGGCGCCGCCGCTGGGCACCATCACCCGTATCGGCTTCGAGAACAACGTCGAGGTCTGCGTGCGCTACCTGGCCGCCTGGCTCGATGGCAGCGGCTGCGTGCCGATCCACTGGCTGATGGAAGACGCGGCCACTGCCGAGATCGCGCGCGCACAGCTGTGGCAGTGGCTGCATGCCAGCGACGCCGGCGGCACGCCGCTGCACCTGCACGACGGCACGGTGATCGACGAAGCGCTGTTCAACCGCGTGCTGCTCAACCTGCCCTCGCGCCTGGCCGGCCACGCGATCCCCGGCGCCGCGCGCGTGCAGGAGGCGATCGCCCTGCTCGAGGAGCTGAGCCATCGGCCGACGCTCGAGGAGTTCCTGACCCTGCCGGCCTACGAACGCCTCGACTGATCCGCCCGTTCTTGTAGGAGCGGCTTCAGCCGCGATCGCCAATGACGCGGTCGCGCATCACCACGCTCCCGCAGAAACCCAACGCACATCAAAGCCCCCGACATCGGAGCCACCATGAACAACCGCAAGCAACAGATCGACGCCCTGCAGCAGCAGTGGGACAACGACCCGCGCTGGACCGGCATCCAGCGCCCGTACTCGGCCGCCGACGTGGTCCGCCTGCGCGGCAGCGTGCGCCCGGAGCACACCCTCGCGCGCCGCGGCGCCGAGAAGCTGTGGACCCTGGTCAACGGCGGCGCGAAGAAGGGCTACGTCAACGCCTTTGGCGCGATCAGCGCCGGCCAGGCGATGCAGCAGGCCAAGGCCGGGCTGGAGGCGGTGTACCTGTCGGGCTGGCAGGTCGCGGCCGACGGCAACAGCTCGGAGAACATGTATCCGGACCAGTCGCTGTACGCCTACGACTCGGTGCCGACCATGGTGCGTCGGATCAACAACACCTTCCAGCGCGCCGACGAGATCCAGTGGAAGAACATCTGCGACGGCAAGATGAAGGAAGAAGACGCGATCGACTTCTTCCTGCCCATCGTCGCGGACGGCGAAGCCGGCTTCGGCGGCGTGCTCAACGCCTACGAGCTGATGAAGAACATGATCATCGCGGGTGCCGCGGCGGTGCACTTCGAGGACCAGCTGGCGGCGGTCAAGAAGTGCGGCCACATGGGCGGCAAGGTGCTGGTGCCCACCCGTGAGGCGATCCAGAAACTGGTCGCCGCGCGCCTGGCGGCCGACGTGCTGGGCGTGCCGACCGTGGTACTGGCGCGCACCGATGCCGAAGCGGCCAACCTGCTGACCTCGGACTTCGACGACAACGACCGGCCTTTCGTCACCGGCAGCCGCACCGCGGAGGGTTTCTACAAGGTCAAGAACGGCCTGGAGCAGGCCATCAGCCGCGGCGTGGCCTATGCGCCCTACGCCGATCTGGTGTGGTGCGAGACCGGCACGCCGGACCTGGGTTTCGCGCGCGAATTCGCGCAGGCCGTGCATGCGAAGCACCCGGGCAAGCTGCTGAGCTACAACTGCTCGCCGAGCTTCAACTGGAAGAAGAACCTGGACGACGCAACCATCGCGAAGTTCCAGGAAGAACTGGCGGCGATGGGCTACAAGTACCAGTTCATCACCCTGGCCGGCATCCACATCAACTGGTTCAACACCTTCAGGTTCGCGCACGACTACGCGCGCGGCGAGGGCATGCGCCACTACGTGGAGCAGGTGCAGGAGCCGGAGTTCGCGGCGCGTGAGAAGGGCTACACCTTCGTCTCGCACCAGCAGGAAGTGGGCGCGGGCTACTTCGACGACGTGACCACGGTGATCCAGGGCGGCAGCTCGAGCGTCACCGCGCTCACCGGTTCGACCGAAGAAGAGCAGTTCGAGCGCTCGCACGCGGTCGCGGCCTGAGCCTGCCGCGTGACAGATGTGGGAGGGAGGGAACGGCCGGGCTCGATGCCCGGCCGTTTTCTTTTGTTCTCATCACCGAGAAGGTAGGCACGATTGCTGGAAGTTCCGCGCGGCTTCGATTGGACGCCGCGCCCTGCCGACCGGGAATCGCTTTTCGCTCGGTCAGGGCCGCTGTGCGGTCCGACCCGGCGCAGCGCGCCGGGCGCTCGCGTGGACGCGCGGCATGCCGCGCAGGCCATCCACGCTCTCCCTGCACTGACTCGCGCGCAAAACATCCATGTTTTGCTTGCCGCGATCCCCGGTCGCCAGGGCACGGCTATTGCGACTCTTGGTCCGATGCTTCGGAGTGAGCTTTCCGCAGCCGCGTCAGCAACCGGGGTTGCGATGTCCGCTGGAAGATTTTTCGAAGCCATGCCAATGATTGGGCGATGGTCGTTCCGGGTGGCGGTTGCGGAGAGCAGCGCATGGATGCGCTGCGGCGGCGAGTCAGCCATGGGTGAGCGGACGCTCGCGCGGCATTGCCGCTCGTCCGCACGAACGCCCGGCGCGCTACGCCGGGCCGGACCGCGCAGCGGGCTGACCGAACCGGGGAGCAACTCCCGGGCCGGGACGGCCCCCAACCGAATTCTTGAATCGATCTCCCGCCTTGTCCATGTTCTCCCTTCGGCGGGAGAGGAGCCTGTCTTCGATCCGGTTTCCGGCGCTGCATGGCGCCGCGCCTACGGCACTTCGATAGTCGCCGCTCGGTCGCCCAGCCCGCCTACTTCTGGTCTGCCTCGTCCACCGCCGCCTCCAGCGGCACGCCGTTCGCCTTCAACCAGTCCGCCACCGCCTTGCGGTCGGCCAGGGCGCGATCGTTGAGGATGGCGCGGTTGTAGCCGAAGTAGTACGGCTGGAACGTGGTGCCGCCCGAGTTTGCGGCCAGCGGCGAGGCGCCCTTGGCGAGCAGCGCCAGGATCGCGCCGCCGTTGTTGGTGCGCGCCGCGACGTGCAGGGGGGTGTCGCCGTTGCGGTCGGGGATGGCTGGATCGGCGCCCGCTTCGAGCAGGACGCGGTACTGGCCGGCATCGGGCGACAGCAGCGCCTGCGTCAGCGGCGTGACGCCGGTGTCCTGGTTGCGCGCGTTGGCGTCGCCGCCGTGCTCGAGCACCAGCCGCAGCAGTTCGGGTTTGCCCGAGAACGCCGCCGCGTGCACCGGCGTGTCGCCGCGAGGATCGGCGCGATTGGGGTCGGCGCCGCCTGCAAGCAGTGCTTCCACGCTCGCTGTCCGCCCCTGCCGGATTGCCGACATCAGCAGGGTGCTGCCGTCGCTGCCCGGCGCGTCGGCGTCGACACGTTCGAGTTGGCGGCGGATCTCGGCCGCGTCACCGCGCTCGACCGCATCGGCCAGCGGACTCAGATCGGGACTGGAGAAGGCATCGTTGCTCATGGACGGCCGGGCGCACCCTGCGGCAAGGCATAGGAACAGAGCGGACGCGGTCGCGAAGAAGCGGCGCATGCGCGACATTGAAGGCGCGATCATAGCGCCGCGCAAGCTGACGACCGGCCCATGTGGCTATCGGCCGAACAGTCCGCCAACGAACCCGGCGAAGTCCCTGCCGGCATCGACAGCGCCCTGCGCCACCCAGCCTGCGCCGTCGGCCAAGCTCTCGACCGCTTGACCGCCCACGTCGGCCACGAACTCGATCGCATCGCCGCCGCCATCGACTGCGCCCGACAGCATGTCGCCCACCCAGCCATCGACGCGCGCATCGATCTGCGCTGCCAGCGCGTCGGCGTAGCCATCCACGGTGTCGCCGGCGGAGTTCCAGGCGCCTTCGGCGAAGTCGCCGACCAGGCTCGCCCCGCCCTGCACGTACCGGCCGTTGGCGAACTCGTTGTCCCGCACTGCGCCGATGTCGCTGGCGAAATCGTGCACGTTGCGCGCGTAGTCGTCCTTGACCACGTCGGGCAGCAGGTTCTGCAGGTCGCGTCCGAGGTTGGACGGGTTCTCGTAGCCCGGCTGCCACGGCTGGTGCTCGACCATGCCAGCGGTCAGCGCATTGGGGCTGTGGCTGATCGCGCTGTAGGCGAGGTTGCCCGTCAGGTTGGTGCTGCCGGTGATGACGCCGGTGATCGGATTGAGCGGCAGGAACGGCGTGTGGCGCGCGGTTTCGACGCCGGCATTGAGCAGGGCCAGCTGCTCGGAGGTCATCCCCTCCAGTTCCATCGGCCCGTACTGGTTGAACATGTTGTGCGCATCCGCGGCCGCCGGCTTGACCACGATCTGCGTACCCAGCGCGTCTGGCGCGACCACACCGGTGATCCAGCTGTCCTGCAGGTTGGTCAATGCGTCGCTTTCCAGCGAATAGGCGCGGATCTGCCCGCCCTCGGCGACGTCGCGCGCGCGCTGTGGGTCGATGCCGATGCGATCCAGGGTATTGGGATGGATGCCCGCGGCATCGAAAGTCACCGCCGGCACGCCGCTGGCGAGTGCGCCCACCGAGGCCAGCGCGCCGCCCTGGGAATGGCCGGTGATGGCCAGGTTGGTTGCGCCGCCGCCCGGCGGGTCACCGAAGACGCGCGCGAACTCGACCGCGGTATTGACGGCGGTGACGCTGAACTTGTCGCCATCGGGCGTCTCGAAACCGGCGCCCTGGTGGAAGTTGTTGTCCCAGTCCGCGTCGCCTTCGGCGGTGCCGCGATAGGACAGCACGTAGTTGCCCTCGCCATCGGTGTAGATCTCGGCGCGGAACTCCTGCGCGTTGCTGCCGACCGTGTCGTTGGCGCCCAGGAACTGCAGGCGCCAGGCCTGCGGATCCTGCACGCCCAGCTCACGCAGCTGCGCGTCGCTCACCGCGTCCCAGCCTGCGGCCGGCCCGCCGCGCGTGCCATACACCGCGGTGGCCAGCTGCGACAGGGTGACGTCGAACGGCTGCGCCTGCGTGCCGCCTGAGACGTCCGCCAAGGTCTGGCCCGGCGGAATCCCGTACGGCCCGCCTCCCTGCGAAGGCTGCACGCCGCCGGCGGGGGAGGTGCCCGGCGGCTGCAGTTGGGGGTGGTAGCTGGCGTCCGGGCGATATCCACCGGTGATGGCGGGCGGGTGCGCGGCACGATCGGCGGTCGACAGCACGGCCGGTGGCGGCTGCATGCGCGTTCCCGAATCGATGCCCGCTGAAATCCCGCTGACCATGACGGTCTCCGTACCAACTGGTACGGCACACGCTAGCGTGGCTGCAAGGTGTTGACAGCTAGGGCGTGTACCAGGGGCAAAGCGTTGACGGACAGGCGATCGGCAAACCCGTAAGCGCTGCGTGGCGCCCGATCTGCTGCTGCGCCGCAACATGCCCGGGTTAGAATGCGGGAAGCAACGCTGCAGTTCTACAGGGGAATTCGCAATGGAATCGATGCCACGCGTGCGCTCGCACGCTCGCCGGCTGTGTCTGTTTGTCCTGCTCGCGGGACTGTGTGCGGGTGTCGGCGCGCAGTCGCTGCCGCGCCCCGCCGAGTTCTACTTCGACGAAGACAGTGGCGCCCGCCCGTTCGTCGCGATCCAGGGCAATGACGACGCCACCGTGGCGCAGCTGGTGCGCATGATGGATCGCGGCGGTCGGCAAGCGGACCAGGCGGTGCCGCAGCTCGCGCACCTGTCGATGGCGGCAGGCCGCACCGAGACCGGTATGGCCCTGTATGCGCAGGCGCTGGCCGCGAGCTCGGAAGGCAGCCAGCGCCACCGCTCGCTGCAGTGGAACCAGGCCTGGGACCTGTATCGTGCTGGCGATGTCGAAAGTGCGCTGTCGCTCTGGGTGCAGGCGTCCAGCAACCGCGTGGTGAAGCCGTCCTGGGCACCGCCGACGCTTGCCCTGGCGTTGTGGAAGCTGGGCCGGCGCGAAGAGGCCGTGGCCTGGTATGCCGCCGCCATTCGCACCTGGCCCGATCGCTGGACCAACCCCGCCGCCCTGGCCGGCCTGCTGCCGGACTGGCGCGAAGACGATCGCGCCACGCTGGTCGAGGTGCTCGCGGCCTGGGACGAGGATCCGCCGGCCTGGCCGTGACCGTCCGGCTGCACGTACCGTCCCTTCCGCGTTAAGGTGCCGCGCATCGAGTCCACCGCAACGGGGAACAGGTGCGCCAGACAGTCCTGATCATCGCGCTCGCCGCTGTCGCGGCGCTGGCGCCGGCGGCATCCGCCGCCGACCGCATCACCGGCAAGCCGTTCGCCACCCGCAGCGAAGTGCATGCGCCGCAGGCGATGGCGGCCACCTCGCACCCGCTGGCCACCCAGATCGCGCTGGACGTGATGAAGTCCGGCGGCAGCGCGGTCGATGCCGCCATCGCGGCCAATGCCGCGCTGGGACTGATGGAGCCGACCGGCAATGGCATCGGCGGCGACCTGTTCGCGATCGTCTGGGATCCGGCAACGCGCAGGCTGCACGGCTACAGCGGCTCGGGCCGCTCGCCGCAGTCGCTGACGCTGGCCGAATTCGAGCGGCGCGGGCTGACCGAGGTGCCGTCGCACGGGCCGCTGCCGGTCACGGTTCCCGGCGCGGTCGATGGCTGGTTCGCACTGCACGGGCGCTTCGGCAAGCGCACGATGGCGCAGAACCTGGCACCGGCGATCCGCTACGCGCGCGACGGCCATCCGGTGCACGAGGTCATCGCCTATTACTGGGACCGCTCGGTGCCGCGGCTGTCGAAGTGGCCGGGCTTCAGCGAGCAGTTCACCATCGACGGGCGCGCACCGCGCAGTGGCGAAACCTGGAAGAACCCGCAGCTGGCCAACACGCTGCAGCAGATCGCCGACGGCGGCCGCGATGCGTTCTACAAGGGCGATATCGCGCGCACGATCGATGCCTATTTCAAGGCCAACGACGGATTCCTGTCCTTTGATGACCTGGCTTCGCACAGCGGCGAATGGATCGAGCCGGTGTCCACCCGCTACCGCGGCTTCGATGTCTGGGAGCTGCCGCCCAGCGGCCAGGGCATTGCCGCACTGCAGATCCTCAACCTGCTCGAACCCTATGACCTGAAATCCTATGGCTTCGGCAGCCCCGAGCACGTGCACCTGTTCGTCGAGGCCAAGAAGCTGGCCTTCGCCGATCGTGCCGCGTCCTATGCCGATCCCGGCTTCTACCGCAGCCCGGTCGAACGCCTGATCTCCAAGGACTATGCGCGCGAGCGCGGCAAGCTGATCTCGATGGACCGCGCGATGCAGGCGGCCGAACCAGGCGTGATCCCGCAGCTCAACGAAGGCGACACCATCTACCTGACCACCGCCGATGCCGACGGCATGATGGTCTCGCTGATCCAGTCCAACTACCGCGGCATGGGCAGCGGCATGGCGCCGCCGGGACTGGGTTTCATCCTGCAGGACCGCGGCGAGCAGTTCGTGCTCAAGGCCGGGCATCCCAATGCGTTCGCGCCGGGCAAACGCCCGTTCCACACCATCATCCCCGCCTTCGTGACGAAGGACGGCAGGCCCTGGCTGAGCTTCGGCCTGATGGGCGGCGCGATGCAGCCACAGGGCCACGTGCAGATCCTGCTCAACATGATCGACTTCGGCATGAACCTGCAGGAAGCCGGCGACGCGCCGCGCATCCAGCACGACGGCTCCACCGAGCCGGCCGGACAGGCGGTGGCGATGGCCGACGGCGGTCGTGTCGAGCTGGAAACCGGCTTTCCCTACGAGACCGTGCGCGCATTGATGCGCAAGGGCCACAGCGTGCGCTTTGCCGATGGCCCCTACGGCGGCTACCAGGCAATCATGGTCAACCCGCACGGGGGCTGGACCGGTGCCAGCGAATCGCGCAAGGATGGACAGGCGGCGGGGTACTGATCCCGCCGCGACGGCCCGCCGGTATCCTGTTGCGAACTTCCACGGATTCCGCGCCATGAGCCCACGCCTGCTGCTGGTTGCCGCGCTGCTGTTCCTGCCCGCCGCGCAGGCGCAGGTTCCCCGTGACGCCGATGCCGCGCAGATGGCGCAGGCCGATGCGCACCAGGCCTACATGCAGCGCCTGGCTTCAGCGCTCGCGCGCGATGGCGGTGCGCGCGACCTGGCGCTGGCGGCGCTGCTGCGTGGCGCCGGCGCATCGCAGGCGCAGGGGGCTGACGCTCCGGACGCATCCCCGCCGCCCCGCGATGCACAGGCCGACGCATGGCTGCGCGCGGCTGCGGCGAAGGCAGGCGACGATCTGGTCGCCAACCGGCTGCTGGTCCTGGCCGCCGGGGCCGACGATGGCGGGGTGCGCCTGGAAGCCGCACGCCGCTGGCGGGCGGCCGAGCGGGACAACCTGGTACCGCTGCTGCATGCCGGCCTCACCGCCGATGCGCTGCTGGCGCAGGCGCGCAATGCTGCGCGCGCCGATGCGGGCATGTACGCAAGCGTGCGCTGGATCGCCTCGGCCTGGCTGCGGCATCCGCCGAATGCCGCCGAGCAGGCCGCGATGAGCCGCGGCCAGCCCTTCCACGACGACGAGGCCGCGGCGGTTTCGGCGATGGGGCTGTGGGCGGCGAGTGCCGAGCCCGGCTACGCGGCGCTGGTCGAGGGCTGCGACGAGCGGATGCTGCGCGCGCTGCCGGCGCGCCGCGGCGACTGCGCGCATGTGGCGAGCCTGCTGGCCGATCATTCCACCAATATTGCCGACGAGCATGCCGGCCTGGCGATGCTGGGCGCGCTGGCGTCGACCCCGGCCGCGCGCAGCGAAGTCCAGGCCCGCATGCGGCGAATGGACTGGCGGATGCTGGAATGGGGCCGGCTGGGGCAGCAACAGCCGCGCGGCGGCGCCGGGCAGTTCGCGCGGCTGCTGGCCGATCCGTCGATCCAGAGCGAGCAGCAACTGGTCGAGCGCGTGCTGCAGGAAGCTGGCGTGACAGCCGAACCGCCGCCGGGCTGGTCGCCGCCGCGGCGGTGATGCGCGCTGCGCATCGTCGCCAGGCGAACGCAGCCGCCCTCAATCGGCAGGCACGGTCCGGCTGCTGGCCCAGGCGCGCAGCGCGTCGACCTGTTCGCGCATGACCACCGACAATGGCCGCGTGGCACGCAGCTCGTCCTGCAGCAGTGCGTTGTCGACGCCATTGCCGTCGGCGTGCGCCGTGTACAGCGCGGCGACGATCGCCTGCTCGATCTCCGCGCCGGAGAAGCCTTCGGCCGCCTGCGCCAGCGCGGGCAGGTCGAAGCGCTCCGGGCCCAGGTCGCGTCGACGCAGGTGCAGCTCGAACACATGCGCGCGGGTGTGGGCGTCGGGCAGGTCGACGAAGAAGATCTCGTCGAAGCGGCCCTTGCGCAGCAGTTCGGCTGGCAGTTCGTGCACCTGGTTGGCGGTGGCGACCAGGAACACGTTCGACCTGCGCTCGGCCATCCAGGTCAGCAGGTAGCCGAGCACACGGCGGGAGACGCCGCCGTCGCCATCGGCGCTACCCGCGGACAGGCCCTTCTCGATCTCGTCGATCCACAGCACGCAGGGCGCGAGCTGCTCGGCCTGCGTCAATGCGGCACGCAGGTTGGATTCGGTTTCGCCGTGGTACTTGGCGTAAAGCGTGCCGAAATCCAGCCGCACCAGCGGCACGCCGAAGCCGCCGGCCACCGCCTTGGCCAGCAACGACTTGCCGCAGCCCTGCACGCCCAGCAGCAGCATGCCCTTGGGTGGATCCAGGCCCGGTGGCGCGTCGCCACCGGTGAATACGTGCCGGCGCTGCTCGACCCAGCGCTTGAGCCGCCGCGCGCCGGCCACGTCGGCAAAGCGCGCGGTGTCGTATTCGTAATGCAGGTGGCCGCTCTTGTTGAGCAGTTCGAACTTGAGCCGCATCAGCTCGGGCAGGTCGCCCGGGCCGAGCGCGCCGTCGTCGTGGATCAGGTGGCGCGCGATGCGGCGTGCATCCATCGCGTCCAGGCCTTGCAGGTTGCGCACGATCCTGCGCACCACGGCTTCGTCGGCCTCGACCCGGCGGCCCTCGTGCTCCCGCTGCCAGGCGGCGATCTCCTCGCGCACCAGCTTGAGCAGGGCGTTGCCGTCGGGCAGGCGCAGGCGCAGGCGTGCGGCCTTGGCGTCGAGTTCGCGCGGCAGCTCGATCTTGTGCCCGACCAGCACCACGGTATGCGCCAGGCAGTCGCGCCGCTGCAGGATCTCGCGCAGCTGGCGCTGGGTGCCGGCGTAGCCCAGATAGGGGTGGAAATCGAGCAGCAGGTAGACGCCGCGTTGCGCTGCGTTGCGGATCGCCCCCAGCGTGGTGCCGGCATCGGCCGGCAGCTGCGCCGGATCCTCGCCGTCCAGGTCCATGCGGCGCAGGCCTTCGGTGATCGACCAGCGGTACAGCGCGCGCCAGACGCGGGTCAACGACTGCCGGAACAGTTCCACCACCCGCGTCTCGTCGGGTGTCTCGATCACGATCAGCGGCGTGTCGGCGCGGATCAGCGCCACGAGATCCTGCAGGTCGCTCATGTACAGGGGGTGGTTGCGGGGCCGGGCGACGATAGCAGACGCGAGAGGCCCCGCGGCGGATTCAATCCCGCGGCCGGCCGGCCGGTCTCGGCCTGCCGTTGAACAGCCAGCGCATCGTCGCGTACGGACGCACCAGCACGTGGTGCATCGCCAGCGGGACCAGTGCGGCCACGGCCAGTACCACCCCGAACTTGGCCATCGCCGGCCACGGCATCGCCAGCAGTGCGGTGGCGACCATGACCACGCACAGGTGATGGAACAGGTAGATCGAGTAGCTGGCGTCGGACAGGTAGCGGAACAGCGGGCTGGGTGCGCCGGCCCAGCGCGAGAATCCTGCAAACACCATCCGCACCAGGCACCAGGCCAGTGCGGTGCGTGCCACGATCGCCAGCGCCACGACGGCAGGCCCGCCCCGCTCCGGCAGGAGCAGCAGGACGGCCCCGGCGATGCCGGTGCCGATCCACACGCCCGCGCCGACGCTGGAGAACCGGCGCAGGAGCGCGGGCTGCAGCTGCAGCAGGCAGCCGACCGCGAAGAAGGGGGCGTGGTCCAGCAGTTCCTCGGGATTGACCAGGCCGGCCAGCTGCGTTGCCAGCATCGGTGCCACGTGCGCGGCCATCGCGCTGCCCAGCGGCACCAGCGCCGCCGTTGCCAGCAGCAGGGGCAGCGCCTGCGGCCGTGCCAGCCGCGCGCGCCAGCGCCCGTCGGCGAGGGCGCCCAGCCGGGGCCGCAGTGCGGCCAGCACGATGCAGTACAGCGCCAGGTCGACCAGGAACCAAAGGTGCCCAAGCCAGTCTCCGCGCAGCAGGGCGGGCAGCAGGGCGCCATGCCAGAACCCGGTCGACGCCCCGGCTGGCGCCAGGAACCACACCTGCACCAGGTTGAAGGTCAGCAGCACCGCCAGCGTCGGCAGCAGGGTGCGGCGCAGGCGCTCGCGCAGGAACCCCGGCGTTGCCTGCCGCCCCAGCAGCAGCATCGAGAAATAACCCGCCACCACGAAGAACGCCGGCATCCGGAATGCGTGGATCGCGATCGCGATCGCTTCGAGCAGCGGGCTGCGGCTGGCATCGGCGATGAGCCAGCTGCCGTCCAGGCCGTAGGGATTGATCGCGTGCAGCACCACGCCCAGCAGCATCAGCACGCTGCGCATGGCATCCAGCTCGTGCAGGCGCACGCCGGGTGCCGCGCTCGCCTCGACGGAGAGCGCGGCCTGCGCCACGGCGTCCGTAGCCGCGCTGCAGTCGGGCGGCGTCGCCGTGGGGGAGGGGCACTCGCTCATTAATGTAAAGGTTGCGTCAAGAGCGCGGAGGGTCCCCCGAGTAACGTGGCCCGGTGGTCGCTACGGCCACGCCGCCGGTGTACGCTCGCGGCACGTTCCCAGGCGGAGGCGGTGCATGAAGACAGTGCTGGTGGCCAGTTCCAAGGGCGGTGTCGGCAAGACCACGATCGCGACCCATCTCGCGGCGGAGTCGGCCCTGGCGGGGCGCAGCACGGTCATCATCGATGCCGATCCGCAGGGCTCGTCCACGCGCTGGGCCGAACGCCGCGCCGTGCTGGAGAGCGCGGTCCTGCCGATCGACGGCAGCAGCCGCCACAAGACCGCGTGGAAGTCGATTCCCGACGGCACCGAGCGGGTGGTGGTCGATGCCCCGGCCGGTGCACACGCCGACGCCCTGGAGGTCTACCTCGAGCACGCCGACGCACTGGTGGTGCCGGTGCTGCCCTCGGCGCTCGACATCGACGCCACCGTGCCCTTCCTCAATGCCCTGGCCAAGCACCCGCGGGTGCGCAGCGGCGCGCTGCCGGTGGGCATGGTCGGCAACCGCCTGCGGCCCTGGACCAATGCCTCGCAGCAGGCCATGGAACTGCTGGGCCAGTGGCCGTACCCGCTGGTGGCGCAACTGCGCGACAGCCAGGCCTACGTGATGCTGGTCGGCTTCGGCAAGAGCCTGTTCGACTACAACTCGGCCCAGGTACGCGACCACCAGGCCGACTGGCAGCCGCTGCTCAAATGGCTCAGGCGTGCCTGAGCGGGACCTTCCGGAGTACGACTGCCATGCGTGAACTGATCCTGTTGCGGCATGCCCATGCCGAGCTGCCGCGCACCGGCCAGGCGGACTTCGACCGCCCGCTCTCCGACGAGGGCCTGGCCGAGGCCGAAGCGGTGGCCGCGTGGCTGCACGACAAGTCGCTGCTGCCCGACCTGGTGCTGTGCTCGCCCGCGCGGCGCGCGCGCGAGACCCTGGACGCGGTGACCCAGGTGGTCGGTGCGCTGGACCAGCGGCTGGAACCTTCGATCTACGAAGCCACGGCCGGCACCCTGGCGGGCCTGGTCGACAGCCATCGCCAGACCGACCGCCTGCTGCTGGTGGGCCACAACCCGGGGCTGGAACGCCTGCTGGCCCTGCTGCACAGCGGCCAGTCCGGCGACTACCGCGGCATGCCGCCCGCCGCGGTCGCCGTGCTGCACCTGCCCGAAGACGCACAGATCGAACCGGGAATCGCCTCCGTCTCGTCCTTCTGGTGGCCGTGAGGGCGGATGCGATGCGCGACGCCTGTCGAAGGCTGCGGTGGCTGGTGCTGCTGGCGGCCGGGATCGCCCTGTCCGCGCCGGCCGCCGAGATCGACACGGCGCTTTCCCACATCGGGTTCACGCTGAAGACGCGCTGGGGACAGACGCTGGACGGCCGGTTCCCGGAGTGGCACGGGGAGATCGTGGCCGTGTCCGATGCGCGCAGGCAGGTGCGCCTGCGCCTGCCCACGGGCGACGTGGAGATCATCGATCATCCGCAGTATTCCAGGGTGACCCGCGGGCGCGGCTTCTTCGATGCGGACCGGCACCCGTGGGTGGAATTCGTGTCCGACCCTTACACCGAAGAACTGCTGCGCGAAGGCGGGCTGCTGGGCGGCGCGCTGACCATCCGCGGCGTGCGCCGGCGCGAGGTGTTCACGCTCGAGCCCGCGACCTGCGAACGCCCCACCATCGACTGCGACGTGGTCGCCAGCGGCGTGGTCTACCGCAGCGACTACGCGATGGATCGCTGGGGCTTCGCCCTGTCCGACCGGGTGGTCTTCAACCTGCACATCCGCACGCGGCCCGACCCGACGCCATGAGGGCGATGCGGGCATGGTTCGCGCTGCTGGTCCTGGCCTGCAGCGGTTGCGGCAGCCTGTCGGCGTTGCAGCGTGACCAGGCCGCGGCGATTGCCGCGCAGGCGCGCTCGACCCTGGTCAGCTGCGATGCCGCGGACGCCTGCGCGCGGCCCTCGCCGCTGCGCGAGCTGGGCGAGCGCGCGATGGCCGCCAGCACGCCGCAGCAGCCGCGGCACTACGCGCTGTTGCTCGACTATGGGCAGGACGCGCTGGTGTCGCGCCTGGACCTGATCCGCGGCGCGCAGCGCAGCGTCGACCTGCAGACCTACATCTTCGACGAGGACGATGCCGGGCACCTGATACTCGACGAGCTGATGGCGGCCGTGCAGCGCGGCGTGCGCGTGCGCGTGCTGGTCGACCAGCTGTCCGCCCTCAAGCAGGTCGACACGCTTGCCGCGCTGGCCTCGGTCCACGTGAATTTCGAGATCCGCATCTACAACCCGGTGCTCGACCGCGCGCGCATCACCTATCCCATGTACGCCTGGGCCGCGGCCTGCTGCTGGCGCCGGCTCAACCAGCGCATGCACAGCAAGCTGCTGCTGGTCGACGGCCTGGTCGGCATCACCGGCGGGCGCAACTACCAGGACGACTATTACGACTGGAGCGCCGAATACAACTTCCGCGACCGCGACGTGCTGGTCAGCGGCCCGGTCACGGCCGACATGGCGGCGAACTTCGAAGCGTTCTGGGACGCACGCCTGAGCGTGCCGGTCGCGCGGCTCAACGACGTCGGCCGGCACCTGCTGCGCAAGGGCGCGCCGCCGCTGCCGGACTGGCCCTACCAGCGCCCCGCAAGGGTGGAAGCGGTGTCGCGCGCGGCCGACGACCCGACCCTGGTGCGCGAGCGCCTGGTCGACGCGGCCATCCCGGTCGGCGAGGTGGTGTTCATTGCCGACCTGCCGCAGAAGCACCGGCGCGACCGTGAACTCGCGGCCAGTGCCGTCCATGCCTCGCCCCTGCTCAACGAGCTGATCGAATCGGCGCGCGAGGAGGTGCTGCTGCAGACGCCTTACCTGGTGCTGTCCGGGCATGCCCAGGACATGTTCCGGCGCATGCACGACCGGCCCGCGCCGCCGCGCGTGATCGTCTCCACCAACAGCCTGGCCGCCACCGACTCGTTCATCACCTATGCGCTGTCGTACAAGTACAAGCGCCGGCACCTGCGTGATTTCGGCTTCGAGATCCACGAGTTCAAGCCCTTTCCCGAGGACGCGCCGATCGACCTGGACGCCACCGGCGCGGTCGACATTTCCTGGAATGCCGATGGCAGCGCCAATGTCGGCAGCCCGCTTCCGGACGAGGTGGGCGACGATGACGCGCGCCGCACGCCACCGCTGGCGCGCGAATACGCAGCGCTGCGCTATGCGGGCATCGGCGTGCAGCAGCGCGTGCCGCTCAAGCGTGCTGGCGTGCGCTTCGGCCTGCATGCGAAATCACTGGTGATTGACCAGCGCATCGGCGTGGTCGGCACCCACAACTTCGATCCGCGCGGCGACGACTACAACACCGAGAGCGCGGTGATCATCGACGACCCGGCGTTTGCGCGCGCACTGGGCGACAGCATCCGCCGCGACATTGCGCCGGACAACGCCTGGGCCATCGCGCGGCGCGACCGGCCACCGGTGCTCTCGGGGCTCGAGTATTCGCTGAGCAAGGTGTCCGAACACCTGCCGGTGTTCGACCTGTGGCCGGTGCGCTACGCCACCAGCTATGAATTCCAGCCCGGTCCCGACTGCCCCGAGCCGCTGCCCGCCTTCGACGCCGGCTTCCGCGCCTGTTACGAGCCGGTCGGGGACTTCCCCGAGGTCAATCTCGGATTTCGCACGCTGCTGACGCGCATCTTCACCGCCTTCGGCGCGGGGCTGGCCCCGATCCTCTGACCTCGCTGCCGCCGCCGCGCGGCGATTGGCGGCCTGAACGCCCGGGCGGGGTGTCGTCAGTCATGCCCCGAAGTTGCAACCTCTGGCCCGCGCAACCCATCCATATCAACAAGTTGCGGTCGATTCGCGATCAGACGCGAGGACCATGACTTCCGGCCCATGCGATCGCTTGGGTGGTGTACTACTCTACCAACACACCGAAACACACTTCCCCCAGAGGACGCCATGAACCAGCTCAACACCACTTCCGTCACCACCCGCAACGCCAGGACCGCCGCGATGGTCCAGCGCCCGCTTCCGGCTTCCGAGCGTCGCGAGCGCGGCTTCGGCGTGGGGTATGGCAACAGCAGCGGTTACGCCAGCGGCAAGCGCTATGCGCCGACGACGGCCACCGGACGCTTCCGCTTCGCCTGATCCAGTCACTGCCCCCGCGCCGCGCGCATCGCATGCACGATTGACGCACGCGCGCCGCCGAGCCTAGGCTGCGCATCCTTACGCCCCCCGGGACCCGTCATGTCGCTTTCCCTGACCATCGATCTCAACGACCAGGACCTGGAACACTTCACCAGTGCGCTCCAGGCCGCGCGCAAGGCCGCGACCGGCAAGAGCCCCGAAGACATCGTGCAGGCCGCGGCGGCGCTGCTGGAAGGCGCGCAACAGGTCAAGACGCCCGATTTCATCCGCGAGCGCCTGGAACGGCTGGACGACATGATCGCGATGGTCCGCGACGAGGGCTGGCACCTCGACGAGGACGACCTCCAGCACGTGCTGTCGGCGCTGGTGTACTTCGCCGACCCCAAGGACGTGATCCCCGACCACGTGCAGGTGCTGGGCTACCTCGACGACGCGATCATGATCGAGCTGTGCGTGCGCGAGCTCAGGCATGAGCTCGAGGCCTACGACGACTTCTGCGAATACCGCGAGCGCGAGGCCACCCGGCGTGGCATCGAGCCGTCCGCGGTCGGCCGTACCGACTGGCTCGACAGCCGCCGCGACGAACTGGTGGAGCGCATGCATGCACGCCGCGAGCGCGGTGGTGGCGGCGAGTTCGGCATCGGCTACGGCGGCAGCAGCGGCTACGGCCGCCCGGCCTATTCGCGCGCCTGGCGCCCGAGCCTGTTCCGCTTCAAGTGAGCACGGCGCGGGTGTTCCGCGCCGACATCGGGCTGGACGAGCTCAACGCCATGTCGCGGGACACCGCGATCGAGGCGTTGGGCATCGTCTTCAGCGATATCGGCCCCGACTGGCTGCGCGCCACGATGCCGGTCGATGCACGCACCCACCAGCCCTATGGCCTGCTGCACGGCGGCGCCTCGGTGCTGCTGGCCGAAACCCTGGGCAGCAGCGCCGGCGGGCTGTGCGCGCCGGAGGGCTGCGGCGTGGTCGGCATCGAGATCAACGCCAACCACCTGCGCGGCGCGCGCAGCGGCATCGTGACCGGCACCGCGCGCCCGCTGCACGTGGGGCGCAGCACCCAGGTCTGGGAAATCCGCATCGAGGACGAGGCCGGGCGTCCGGTCTGCGTGTCCCGGCTGACGCTTGCGGTCGTCGCGCGCAGCTGACATCGCGCCCGGCATGTGGGGCGCCCGACAGGCTGATGTCCGGCATCCCGAGCGTTGTTGAAGCCGCAACCGCGTGTAGGAGCGGCTTCAGCCGCGATCGCGGGACCAGCGCCCGCGAACGCCTGTCGCAGCTGCGTCATCGGCACCGCGGCTGAAACCGCTCCTGCGCGCATGCGCACCGCGCCTTGGGCGGCACCGCGTTCCTGCACTGCATCGTCCCCGTGCACAGGCCTGGGGCAGGTCCGGCGACGACAGCCCGCGCCTGTCGCTGGCACGCCACGCATTCGGTATCGTGGGCGGCTTCCGACTCCCCCGGTCCAGCTGGCTGCCCTCTTACGTGCGCGTCCTTCGTTACACCTTTCGCATTCCCTTCCTGTTGTGGCACGTGCTGGTCCACCTGCCCCTGACGCTGCTGTTGATGACGCCGCCGTTCGGCCGCCTGCGCCTGGCCGCTGGCGGCCGGCTGGATCACCGCATGGTGCGCTGGTGGTCCGGGGGGCTGATGCGCGTGTTCGGCATGCGCGTGCGTCGCGTCGGCCAGCCGATGCCGGGCGCGGTGATGTTCGTCGCCAACCATGTCAGCTGGATCGACATCGTCGCCCTGCACAGCCAGCGCATGATGGGCTTCGTGGCCAAGCGCGAGATCGCCGGCTGGCCCGTGGTGGGCTGGGTGGCGTCGCGCGGCGAGACGATCTTCCACCAGCGTGGCAGCCAGGAGTCGCTGGGTGGCGTGCTGCACGAGATGCGGGCGCGCCTGCGCGACGGGCGTGCAGTGGGCGTGTTCCCGGAAGGGCGCACCCGCGACGGGCGCTCGGTGGGCCCGTTCCATGCGCGCATTTTCCTGGCCGCGGTCGAGGCCGGGGCGCCGGTGCAGCCGGTGGCATTGCGCTATGGCGAACGTGCCAGCGCGCAGCCGGTGGTGGCGTTCGCGCCGGACGAGAGCTTCTTCGGCAACTTCCTGCGCCTGCTCGGCGAGCCGGCGCGCCCGGTCGAGGTGGTGTTCCTCGAACCGGTGGTGCCGGGCGATGCCGAAGGTCGGCGCCGCATCGCCGACACCGCGCGCGAGCGGATCATCGCGGCCATGCGCACATGAACCCGGCCGGCCGCGACGGTGGCGACGGCATGGCGGCCTTCGCGCCGCCGCGCTGGCTGCGCAGTCCGCACCTGCAGACCATCCTGGCCACCAGCGCCTGGCGTCGCAATCGCGGCGCGCAGGCGCTGGGCGCCACCGGCGCGGTGACGCGGCCGCACGTCGTCGACGGCGGCGACGGCGTGCGCCTGCTCGGCCTGCACAGCGCCGTGCCCGGCGTGCGCTCGCGCGGCCTGGCCCTGCTGTTGCACGGCTGGGAAGGCAGCGCCGAATCGAGCTACATGCGCCTGACCGCCGCGCAGTTGCTGGCATGCGGTTTCGAGGTGTTCCGCCTGAACTTCCGCGACCATGGCGACACCCACCACCTCAATCCCGACATCTTCCATTCCTGCCGCATCGAGGAAGTGGTGCATGCGGCCTGCGACGTGGCGCGCCTGTTCCCGGCGCGGCCGATGGTCGCCGCCGGCTACTCGCTCGGCGGCAATTTCGCCCTGCGCCTGGCGCTGCGCGCGCCGGCCGCGGGCCTGCCGCTGGCGGCGGTGGCCGCGGTCTGCCCGGTCATCGATCCGGCCCGGACCATGCTGCAGATGGAAAACGGGCTGTGGCTGTACATGCACTACTTCGAGCGCAAGTGGCGTGGCTCGCTGCTGCGCAAGCGCGCGCTGTTTCCCGAGCGCGTCGACGTCGACGACGCCACCCTGCGCCTGGGCATGCGCGACCTGACCGACTGGCTGGTACGGCGGCACACCACGCTGGGTTCGCTCGAGGCCTACTTCGACGGCTACTCGATCGCGGGCGACCGCCTGCGCGGCCTGCAGGTGCCGGCACACGTGCTGATGTCGGCCGACGACCCGGTGATCCCGATCGACGAGTTCCATGCGCTGACGCTGCCCGAGATGGCGCGGGTCGAGATCCAGCCCTGGGGCGGCCACTGCGGCTTCCTCGAAGACCTGCGCTGCAGCGGCTACGCCGAGCGCTGGACGGCGGCGCGGCTGGCGGACTGACGGGTCCGGCCAATTGGGCGCGCCGTTACAATGGCCGCCCGTACCGCCAGGCGCCCGCGCCCCGATCCCATGCAGGAACAGATACTCGCGGCCCTGCGCCGCGGCGCCAACGATGAAGCGCTCGCGCTCGCGCGCATACAGGTGGACACCCGGCCCGACGCCGCGCAGTCATACCGGCTGCTGGCGATGGCGCTGCAGGCCCGCGGTGAACGCGACGCCGCGCTGGCCGCCGTGGAAACGGCGATCGGCATCGCCCAGGAGGATCCGGAGGCGCACTTCCTGCGTGCGGTCATCCTGGGTGGCACGCGCGACCTGGACGCCGCGCGGCAGGCGCTGGCGCAGGCCATCGAGCTGGATCCCAACCAGTTCGGCGCCTACATCCTGCAGGCCCAGCTTGCGCTGGGCCGTCGCGACCTCGATGAAGCGGCGCGGCTGGCCACGCTCGCCGGTCGCCTGGAGCCGGAACATCCGTGGGTCCTGGCGATCGAGGGCATGGTCGCGCTGGGTCGGGGCCAGGACGCCGCCGCCCTGGCCCTGCTCTCGAAGGCCGGCGAGCGTGCGCCCGACGATCCCCAGGTCCTGCTTCCGCTGGCGCTTGCCTACATCGCCAACGGCCATCACGCCTTTGCCGAACAGGCGCTGCGCAAGCTGGTCGAGGACCACGGCGGCGCGCTGCCCTGGCGCGCACTGCTGGCCGAGACCCTGGCACGCCAGCGCCGTCCTGCGGAGGGGCTCGAGGTCCTGGCGCCCGCGCTCGCCGACGCCGCCGTGCCGCCGGCCCTGCTGCGGCTGGCCGGTGAACTCGAACTGGCCGCGGGCCGTGCCGATGCGGCCTTGCCCTGGCTGCGCCAGGCGCTGGCCGCCCTGCCGCACGACACCCGCGCGGTGGTAGCCGCAATGACCGCCTGGCAACGGCTGGGCGAACAGGGCGATGCGCGCAGCACGCTCGATGCGCTGCTGGTCGCCGCCCCGCAATCGGGCGTGCTCTGGCAGGCGCGCCTCTCGCTCGAGGATGAGGACATCGACTCGGCGCGCGGGCTGGTGGCGCGCTGGTCGGAGGCGATGCCGGAGGCGCCCGCGGTGCTGGAGGCGCGCATGCGCCTGGCCATGCGCAGCGGTGAAGAAGACAGCGCACTCGCGCTCGCGCACGAACTCGCCGCGCGCGTGCACGACAGCGGGCCCGCGCATTCGCTGATCGTCGAAGTGCTGCAGCGCCGCGACCCGGATGCTGCGATCGCGCATGTGTCCGACCTGCTGGAACAGGCAGGCTCCGATCAGGCGCGCGAGGTGCTGAGCGCCCGGCTGGCCCTGCTGGAGGATGGTGCGGGTCGTCCTGCCGCTGCGCTCGGGCGCTGGGAGGCGCTGGCCGCGCAGCGCGCACCGTCGCGGCTGCCGCTGCCGCCGGTGAGCCTGCCGGCGCACGACACGGCCGCCGGCCCCTGGCCGGAGTGGTCGGCGCGGGGCGATGGGAGCGAGGCGCTGCAGACGCTGTTCCTGTGGGGGCCACCCGGTTCATGCGTGGAGAACGTGGCATCGATGCTGGCGCGTGTGCGCGGTTTTCGCGCCGACCGGATGACGGCGCGCGCACCCGACGATGTGTTCCAGCGCTTCGACAGCATCCCGGGCCTGAGTTCCGCCCAGCTCGATCCGGAACAGGCGGCGCAGGGCTGGCGCACAGGGCTGCAGACGCGCGGCATCGACGGCGTGAACGTGATCGAATGGCTGGTGTGGTGGGACAACGCGCTGCTGCGCGTCCTGCGTCCGCATGTGCCCGCCGCCGGGCTGTTGTTCGTGCTCCGCGACCCGCGCGACATGCTGCTGCAGTGGGTGGCGTTCGGCTCGCCGATGCAGTTCGCGCTGCCGTCGGTGGATGAGGCGGCCTGGTGGCTGGAGCGCAGGCTGGTGCAGGTGCTGGAGGCGTCGTCGCTGTACCGCGTCGCGGTGTTGCGCATCGACGGCAGCGAGAGCGACGGCCCGGCCCTGGCCGGTCTGTTGTCCCGCATGATGGCGATGGAGATCGAGGCGGGCGGCCGCCCGCTGTCGCGTGCCCATTTCGCGCCCGGGCACTGGCGCCGCTACGCCGACGTGCTGGCCGGGCCGTTCGCACGGCTGGCGCCGGTCGCCAAGGCACTGGGCTATCCTGAAACCTGACCCCCAGGGAGACGTCTGATGCAGCTCCGCAGCGACAGCTTCGAACACCGCGGCGCGATTCCGGCGGAATTCGCGATGGGCGCCGCCGACGGCTTCGGCGGCAACCGCAATCCGCACCTGGCTTGGGAGGGCGTACCGGACGGCACGCGCTCGTTCGCGCTGCTGTGCATCGATACCGACGCACCCACCGACCCTTCGCTGGCCGGCAAGGCAGGCGTCGAGATCCCGGTCGCGCATCCGCGCGGGGATTTCGTGCACTGGGCGATGGCCGACATCCCCGCCGACGTGCGCCAGATCGGCGCGGGCAGCTGCAGCGACGGCATCGACAAGGGCGGCAAGCGCGATCCTGCGGGACCGGCCGGCGCGCGCCAGGGCCTGAACGACTACACCGGCTGGTTTGCCGGCGATGCCGACATGGGCGGCGACTACTTCGGTTATGACGGCCCGTATCCGCCGCCCAACGACCTGCGCCTGCACCGCTATTTCTTCCGCGTGTTCGCGCTTGATGTGGCGACGCTGGAGTTGCCCGCCAGGTTTGTCGCAGGCGACGTGCTGCGTGCGATGCAGGGCCATGTCCTGGCTGAAGCGGCGATCTACGGCAGCTACACGCTCAACGGCAAGGTCGCCGGCTGAGCGCGACCGGGCAGCGCCGCGCCTCGGCGAGCTGACGCGACGTCCGTTGCCGGACTGGCTCAGGGTGTCGCCGGAATCGCCTCGCCCTCGAACACCAGGCGCCCGCCGTCGGCGGAGGCGAGCACCAGCCGCTCGCCTTGCATCGAAACCGACAGCGGGCGCGACAGCTGCGCCATGATCGCTTCGTCCGCGGCCATCAGTGCGCCGCCGCCGCAGAACATCTTGGTTTGTGCCACCGGGCCGACGCTGAGCCTGTCGCCTTCCAGCGTGTAGGCGGCGCTCAGGCGGTTGCAGCCGCCGCTGATGGCGAGGCGCTCGTCGGCAAACACGAACTGCAGTGCGCTGGTCGCGACGGGGAACAGGGCATCGAGGCGTTCTCCGCCGGCCTCGATGGCCTCGTCCAGGCGCCAGAGGCGTGCGCTCAGCGACAGGGCGTCGACCGGTCCCGGCGTGGTTGCGCCCGGCGATGTCGATGCCGGTACCGATGGCGATGCGGGATCGGTCGCCGGCGATGCGCACGCGGCCAGCACCAGCAGCAGGGGCAGGAGCGAAAAAGGGCTGGTTCGGCGCATGGAGGTTTCCTGGGCTGCGGACCTGTGGGCGTGCTCCGCACCGGGGGCGTGCTGGCCACGGAGGGCGCGGATCGATCGGGAGCACGACGGCATCCCGGGAGCTGCGGGCCCAACCGTCCTGTCCCCGGTCCGTGTCCTCCACGCCGCTCGCCGGCGGCACGCCCGGTGCGGCTCGCGACCAGCCTACGCCGCCGGCCCTGCCGCGGCGTGAAGCCATGTCGATCCGGCCCGCGGAGGTTCGTCGTCCGGAGACAGGGTGCGGCGCATTGGCGCCTGCCCGTCTCCAGCCGCAGGAGCGCCCATGCCACGCCGGATCCTCTTCGAGCCCATACCCGGGTGGCGTCATCCGATAACAGGCACGTACGCGTGCAATGCCAGCATGAACGTGGTCGATGCGGACCGGGGCCGGCCATGAGCATGCTCGGACTGCTGCTGCGCCGCGCGCGCGCGGCAGGGGTGCCAGTCGTCGCTCCCCCGGTGCTAGCGGCGACGGATGGCGAAGTGCCACGCCAGGCCGCAGCCAGCGGGCATCCGGGTCAACGACGTTCTGCCAACCCGCGCGTGCCAACCCGCGGCGGCCCGCCGAAGTGACCACCTGCGCTTGCGCGATGCGGCGGCGCGATGGTCTGATCCGTGGCCATGCCCGCCGACCTGCACCACAGCATCGACACCGTCTGGCGCACGGAGTCGCCGCGCATCATCGCTGCGCTGATGCGGCTGGTGCGCAACCTCGACCTGGCCGAGGAACTGGCCCAGGACGCGCTGGTCACCGCGCTGGAGCGCTGGCCCGGCACGGGCGTTCCTGACAACCCGGGTGCATGGCTCATGGCCGCCGCGAAGAACCGCGCGCTGGACCATCTGCGCCGCGAGAGCATGCTGAAGCGCAAGCACGCGCAGATCGCGCAGGAGCTCGACGGCCTGCACGACGAACTGCACGCCGCGCGCGAGGCCGCGCTCGAGGACGACATCGGCGACGACCTGCTGCGCCTGATCTTCGTCGCCTGTCATCCGCTGCTCTCGCGCGACGCGCAGGTGGCGCTGACCCTGCGCCTGCTGTGCGGCCTGACCACCGACGAGATCGCGCGCGCGTTCCTGGTGCCGGAGGCCACCGTCGCGCAACGCATCGTCCGCGCCAAGCGCACGCTTGGCGAGGCCGATGTGCCGTTCGAGGTGCCACGTCGCGATGAACTGCCTGATCGGCTGTCGGCCGTGCTCGGCGTGGTCTACCTCGTCTTCAACGAAGGCTATGCGGCGACGGCGGGCGAGGACTGGATGCGGCCGGCGCTGTGCGCCGAGGCGCTGCGCCTGGGGCGCCTGCTGGTGGGGCTGGCGCCGGACGAACCGGAAGTCTTCGGCCTGCTGGCATTGATGGAGCTGCAGGCCTCGCGCGTGGCCGCGCGCATCGGGGCATCGGGCGAACCGGTGCTGTTGCAGGACCAGGACCGCACGCGCTGGGACCACGAGGCGATCGAACGCGGCCTGCGCGCGCTGCTCCAGGCCGAGCGCCTGGCCGCGCCGGGCCCGTACACGCTGCAGGCAGCGATCGCCGCCTGCCATGCGCGCGCAGCGGACGTGGACACGACCGACTGGGCGCGCATCGTGTCGCTCTACGACGCGCTCGCCGAGCTGTCGCCCTCGCCGGTGATCGCGCTCAACCGCGCGGTGGCCGTCTCGATGCGCTCGGGACCGGTCGCGGGCCTGGCCCTGGTCGATGCGCTCGCCGGCGTGCCCGCGCTGCGCGGCTACCACCTGCTGCCGGCGGTGCGCGGCGACCTGCTGCACAAGCTCGGTCGCGACGTGGAAGCGCGCGCCGAGTTCCTGCGTGCGGCCGACATGGCGCGCAACGCGCGCGAACGCGCCCTGCTGCTGGCACGCGCCGACGCCGCGCGGGGCTGAGCACACCCGCGGCAGGGATGCCGGCGCAAGGCCGGTGTCGGGATCGCGGCCAGCGATGCTGCCGGCGGCAAGGTTTTGGTAGGCGGCGTCGCGAGCGGCCCGCAGTGCCGCTTCTATCCCGCGGGCGCAGACGCGTCCACCGCGACCGCTTCTGCCTGGATGCGCAGCGACACCGTCATGTCGAAGCCGTAGTCCTTGCCGGCATCCATTCCGAAGTCATCGCGGCGGAACGTGGCCACGGCATCGGCGCCGCATAGCTCGCGCCGGTGCAGCGGGTGCGGCATGCACTTGAAGCTGCGGATTTCCAGCGCCAGCGGCCGGGTGATGCCGCGCAGGGTCAACTCGCCATCCACCCGCGTCGGCCTGCCGTCGACGAAGTCCGCCAGGCGACCGCTGTAGCGCGCCTGCGGCCAGCGCGCGGCGTCGAACAGCTCGGGGCCGCGCGCCTTGTCGTTCATCGCTTCCAGGCCGTAGTCGATGCTGGCGATCTCCACCACCACCTCGAGCCGGCCGCTGCCGGCCTCGCGATCCATGCGGACCGTGCCATGGCTGCTGTTGAACTTGCCACGCCAGACCGACAGCCCACCCAGATGGTCGGCTTCGAAGCTGGGGAAGGTATGGGCCGGATCGAGTTCGTAGGTGACCTCGGCGGCGAGGGGCGTGGCGGCGGCGGTCGACAGGGCCGCGAGCGCGGCTGCGGTTTTCAACATGCGATGACGCATCTTGTCTCTACCTCGTCGGGAATGGGGCAGGTGGGCGCGATCAACTGGGGCGCGGACGACCGGCGCCGTGCATGTGGGTCGCGTGGGTCGCACCGCGCCCGCCCGGGTGCGCCGGCGCGCGCCCCGCTAGCGCATCGAATGCAGCCCGATCATGTTGCCTTCGGTGTCGAAGGCCAGCGCGATGAAGCCGTACTCTCCGATCGACATCTTTTCGCGATGGACGCGTCCGCCGGCCGACGCGGCGCGACCGGCAGTGACGCCGCAGTCCTCGCAGGCGAAATAGACGAGCGTCCCGCCCGGGCCGGACGGTACGCCCGGCATCCGGCACAGCGCACCATTGGCGCCGTAGCGCGCCATGTCGCCGGGGAACGACCACATCTCGAGACCGTCGTCACCGCCCTCGGGCATTTTCAGGGGTTCGAGCGTGACCTCGAGCAGGGCCTCGTAGAACGCGCGGGCGCGCGGCATGTCCTGCACGTAGAGCTCGAACCAGTTCACGCTGTTGGCTGCTGACATCGGGGTTCCTTGCCGGTTGCTGGCACACGGGGCGGTGCCGGGGGCGGACCAGGATGCGATCCGCGTTGGATCAACGACGAAGCATGGGGCCGCGGATCGACACCTGGAGGCGGCTGGTCGCACGAGCGTCCGGCGAACCCACGATGCGTTGCTGCGATGCGCCTGGAGCGACGCTCGCAAGGCGGCGCTTCACGCGCGCGGTCAGCCCCGGCGCCGCATCCGGATCAGTCGCCGGCCGGCAGCCACAGCAGCAGCGCGGCGCCCAGCACGATGCGATACACCGCAAAGCCGGTGAAGCGGTGGCGCTTGATGTAACCCAGCAGCCACTTCACCACCACAAACCCCGTGGCCGTGGCCGCGGCGAAGGCCAGTGCCACGTCGCCCCAGGCTTCGCCGCCCAGGCCGCCGTCCTTCCACAGCTCCAGGAAGGCATAGCCGCTGGCCGCGAACATGGTCGGGATCCCGACCAGGAACACGAACTCGGTCGCCGCCGAACGCCGCCCCAGGCCCGCCAGCATCGCCATGAAGATCGCCGCCGCCGAGCGCGAGGTGCCGGGGAATACGCCCGCCACCACCTGCGCCAGGCCCACCAGCACCGCCACGGTCCAGGTCACGTGCACCGCGTCGCCACGTCGCTCGGCCATGCGCTCGGCGAAGATCATCCAGACGCCGCCCAGGATCAGCGCCCAGGCGATCGGGGTCACCGTGTCGGGCAGCTCCCAGCCGGCCAGGCGCACCGGCAGGCCGACCACGGCCGTGACCAGGAACGCCACCGCCAGCTTCATCGCATAGTCGCGGTTGTCGCGCTCGCCAAGCCCGGTCGCCAGCTGCCAGATGCGCTGGCGGAACACCAGGGTGATCGCCAGGATCGCGCCGGCCTGGATCACGATGTTGAAGAAGTCCGAACGCGCGCCCAGCCAGTACTGGGCGATCAGCAGGTGGCCGGTGCTCGACACCGGCAGGAATTCGGTCAGCCCTTCGAGGATGCCCAGCAGCAGGGCGGACAGCGGATCGGACATGGGGTCGCTTCTGGCGGAGTCGGGCAGGATAACGGAAAGCCCCGCCGCGGCCGGCAGGCTCAGGCAGCAGCGACTGAGGCCCAACCGGTTTCCGCGAGGCCAGGGGCAGGGTGAGGATATCCAACCCACGGGCCTGCCGGCGCCTCTTGCCGTCGCGCCCCTTGCATGAGGTTGATGCCCCTCGGACGGCAGGCCCGCCGTGTGGGACGAGGCGCCCTCCACCCGTGGGTCGCTTGCACCCGGAGCGGAAGGCCTCCCGGGCCATTGGGCCAATCCCCTGGATGGTGCAAAGCCCAACGAAACCTTCACCATTATGAAGCGTTCTCGCGTGCGAGGTCGTCGGTCGGCCTTGCAAATCAATAGCTTGGAAGATGGCACGGCCTTTGCGTATCAACCTGCATCATTCGCACACCAGAGGTTCCCATCGATGTCGCTCGAGAACGTGGAAAAGCTGATCAAGGACCACAAGGTCGAATTCGTCGACCTGCGCTTCGTGGACATGCGCGGCGTGCAGCAGCACGTCACCTTCCCGGCCAACATCGTGGAGCCGGCGCTGTTCGAGGACGGCAAGATGTTCGACGGTTCGTCGATCAGCGGCTGGAAGGGCATCAACGAGTCGGACATGATCCTGCTGCCCGACGCGTCCACCGCCTACCTGGATCCGTTCTACGCCGATCCCACCCTCAACCTGAACTGCGACATCCTCGACCCGGCGACGATGCAGGACTACTCGCGCGATCCGCGCGGCATCGCGCGGCGCGCCGAGGCCTACCTCAAGTCCAGCGGCATCGCCGACCAGGCGTTCTTCGGCCCCGAGCCCGAGTACTTCATCTTCGACTCGGTGCGCTTCGCCAACGAGATGGGCAACACCTTCTTCCACGTCGAGTCCGAGGAAGCGGCCTGGAACACGGGCAAGGAATACGAAGGCGGCAACAGCGGCTACCGTCCGGGCGTGAAGGGCGGCTACTTCCCGGTGCCGCCGACCGACTCGCTGCACGACCTGCGCGCGGAGATGGTCAAGACGCTCGAGCAGATCGGCATCGAGACCGAGGTGCACCACCATGAGGTCGCGACCGCCGGCCAGTGCGAGATCGGCACCAAGTTCAACTCCATGGTCAAGAAGGCCGACGAGCTGCTGGCCACCAAGTACGTGATCCGCAACGTCGCCTTCCGCAACGGCAAGACCGCGACCTTCATGCCCAAGCCGATCGTCGGCGACAACGGCAGCGGCATGCACGTGCACATGTCGCTGGCCAAGGGCGGGCAGAACCTGTTCTCCGGCGACGGCTACGGCGGCCTCTCGCAGATGGCGCTGTGGTACATCGGCGGCGTGTTCAAGCACGCGCGTGCGATCAACGCCTTCGCCAACTCCGGGACCAACAGCTACAAGCGCCTGGTGCCGGGCTTCGAGGCGCCGGTGATGCTGGCCTACTCGGCGCGCAACCGCTCGGCGAGCTGCCGCATTCCGTGGGTGTCGAACCCGAAGGCGCGCCGCATCGAAGTGCGCTTCCCCGATCCGCTGCAGTCGGGCTACCTGACCTTCACCGCGCTGATGATGGCCGGCCTGGACGGCATCAAGAACCAGATCGATCCGGGCAGCCCCAGCGACAAGGATCTCTACGACCTGCCGCCGGAAGAGGAGAAGATGATTCCGCAGGTGTGCTCCAGCCTCGACCAGGCGCTGGAAGCACTCGACGCCGACCGCGACTTCCTCAAGGCCGGGGGCGTGATGAGCGACGACTTCATCGATGCCTACATCGACCTGAAGATGCAGGAAGTCACGCGCTTCCGCGCCGCGACGCATCCGCTCGAATACCAGATGTATTACGGCCTGTGATGCCTTGAGCCCTTCCCCCGCGCGGCGGGGGAAGGGTTGGGATCGGGGCGAGGCGCGCAGCGCCGAGTGCTCCTGAAAAACATCAATCCACTGATTCGCGCCCGGCGGCGAGCCGGGCGTGCGGCCCTCCCCCACGCGGGCCGCGGACTTTCCAGGGCGAGGAACACGCAACGCGGACGCAATCGACAGCACGGACAGGAAAGGTGAACGACCGGTCGAGGCGCCACAGAGCGCCCGTCGGCGCCAGGCCAGACATGGGGATGTCGGGCCAGGTGGAACGCGCAGTACGCAAGACCGGGGAGGGCTTTCCATCAACGAGGAGCCTGTCATGTCGTCTCGCAAGATCGCAGTTGCCACACTCCTGTCCGCCGGGCTGATGCTCGCCGGCAACGCCTCGGCCGAGGTGTCGGGTTCCGTCACCGTAGTCAGCGACTACCTGTTCCGCGGCGTCACCCAGACCAACGAGAAACCCGCCCTGCAGGGCGGCGTCACCTGGAACCACGACAGCGGCTTCTACGCCGGCGCCTGGGGCAGCAGCATCAGCTGGCTGTCCGACGCCAATCCCGACGTGTCCAGCCAGGTCGAACTCGACGGATTCATCGGCTATGCCGCCGATTTCGGAGACAGCGGCGTCGGCTACGACGTCGGCGCCAACTACTACTGGTATCCGGGCGACTACCCGGCCGGCTTCACCGACGTCGACACGCTGGAGCTGTACTTCGGCCTGAGCTGGAACGTGCTGAAGGCCAAGTACTCCTACGCCACCACCGACCTGTTCGGCATCCCTGATTCCGACGGCAGCACCGCGCTCGAGCTTGGCGCGGGCTGGGAGTTCGACGGCGGCTGGAGCGTCGGCGCCGGATACGCCCGGCAGTGGGTGAGCGGTTACGGCGGCGAACTCGACTACGACTACTGGAAGCTCGCCGGCGGCAAGAGCTTCGAGAACGGTTTCGCCATCGGCGTGGAATGGCAAGACACCGACCTCGCCGGCCTGGACGACACCGTGCTGGTGTCGCTGTCCAAGTCGTTCTGAGCGCACATCCAAGAGGAGGCGAATCATGAAACTGATCATTGCCATCATCCGGCCGTTCAAGCTCGACGAAGTGCGCGAGGCCCTGGCCGAGGCGGGCGTCAACGGCCTGACGGTCACCGAGGTCAAGGGCTTCGGCCGGCAGAAGGGACATACCGAGCTGTATCGGGGTGCGGAGTACGTGGTCGATTTCCTGCCCAAGCTCAAGGTCGAGGCCGCCGTGTCGGACGAGGCCTTCGAGGCGGCGCTGGAGGCGATCAGCCGCTCCGCGGGTACGGGCAAGGTCGGCGACGGCAAGGTGTTCGTCGTCGCGCTCGACCAGGTCATCCGCATCCGCACCGGCGAGATCGGCGCCGATGCGCTCTAACCCACATACGGAGACAGTCCCCATGAAGATCCATCCGTTCTCCGGTCTGAAGTCCCGCTGGCACGCGGCGACGCTGGCGCTGCTGGTCGGGCTGGTCGCGGTATTGGCCGCATCGGCAGGATTCGCCCAGGACATGGCGCCCGCGGCCGACGCCGCGATCGGACAGGCCGTCGCGGCCGACGCGGTGCCTGTCGAGGAGGCCTCGGCACCGGCCTTCGACAGCGGCAACGTCGCCTGGATGCTCACCTCGACCCTGCTGGTGCTGCTGATGGTGGTACCGGGCCTGGCCCTGTTCTACGGCGGCATGGTGCGCTCCAAGAACGTGCTGTCGGTGCTGATGCAGGTGCTGGTGGTGTTCTCGGCGGTGATCATCCTG
>Ga0247738_10000041_pt1 | contig 105167 bp, 103 predicted proteins | sample UWRJL013104B2_FD_180936 | JGI IMG/M metagenome (GOLD analysis project Ga0247738, IMG submission 180936) | Plant litter microbial communities from Arlington Agricultural Research Station in Wisconsin, United States - UWRJ-L013-104B-2 | ecosystem: Environmental > Terrestrial > Plant litter >...
TCTCGGGGGTCAGAATGACCATGAGTTCGTACTGGTGCGTCACTTACCCACCTCCTTCGGACTAGAACGGCTTCCGGGTATTTCCCGAAAGCAGGAGGGTGTGTGCACGTGCCCGTCTATACATGCAGGATGCACGCAGAAGACAGACAACCTGGACAGTCTAGCGGAGTTCCGGGCGTGTCGCGAACGGGCCCGATCGGCTAAACCCCGCTCTACGTGTGAGACCGAGTTTCCGGCACCAGACCGCGCGGACCGGATTCGGTCTCGCTCTGTAGGGTCGGTCTCGCCGAAAGCCGCGCGCCAGCCCAGCCCCGGGCTCAGCGCCTGATGGGGTCGTGCAGCGGCGTCGGCTCCAGCGTGTAGTCGGTTGTCGCATCCGACCACGTGTCCTCCCCCGCCTGGCCGCGCGCCCGCCGCATGGAGAGGATGCCAATCACGAGCGGCGCACCGACGCCCAGCGCCACGCGGCCGATGACCGAACGATCCTCGCCCGCCAGCACACTCTTGCGATGCCACGCGGCATGCAGCGCGCCACCACGACCCACAGGCACGGCTTTCGCCCGCAGGCGCCCCTCGCGGCGCAGTGCGACGAGCTCTTCGACGCAGCGCCACCAGTTCGTGTCCGATTCCGGCTGGAAGTAGTTGTCTCTTTGCCAGCCGGCGAGCGGATGCCGGAACCTGCGCGCGACGACCTCCTCGGCCCCGCCCAGCAGACCGCTGCCCGTGAACACCGTGTTCAGCAGTGTCTTGTGCACGCCGAACGTGTCAAGCGCGATGACGGGAACCTTCTGTGCCAGTGCCTCGATCGCTGCTGTCGAGCTGACGGTCACCAGCCCCTCGGCGCGAGCGAGTGCCGACGACATCGGCTCATGCGAGATGACCAGGTTGGCCGGACGTGCCGCCAGCAGATCGGCGTAGGCATCGCGTTCGAGATGCGCCTCGGCTTCACCCGGACGCGAGCGCAGCTTGACGACGACGCGTTTGGTGGGTTCCGCGTCGGCGGCCAGGCGCAGCATCTCGGCGATCTGCTCTCGCTCGTGACGCGCCGCCGGCACCAGCGCCTGGGCCGCGAACACGAGATCCGTGCCGCCTGCGCTGGTGATCGGGGCGCCTGCCCGACGCGCGGTACCTGCGGCTCGACCGGTGACGGCACCGGATCCTCGACCCGCAACGGCCCCGACCAGTTCACGCTCCACGACCCGACCGGGCCCTGCGGTCACCGCATCCGACGCCATCTGCGCGAAGGGGAGCACCGCGAGGGCAGTCGGCACTTGGATGCCGATTCGGCGCCCCAGCTCGGCGAAGGCCCGCTCCTCGCGATGCGAGTGCACGACCATCAGGTCGCTCTCGCGTCGGTACTCGAGCGCTCCGCGCTGGGCGGGGATCGACATCCCGGGCAGTCCGCTCACCACGACGGGTCGCTGAGCCAACCGGTCGATCTGACGTGCCATGAGCCGCACGAAGGGTCCTCGTCCGGAGAGCACCACGACGTCGGGCTGGTGGCCTGTCAACCATCCGTGCAGCTCGTCGAAGCCGAGGCGGGTGACGTCGGCATCCGCGAAGCTCGTCCCGGCGAGCGCCGTACGCTCCTGCGCCGCGCTCACTGTGAGCGGCGTGCGCACCAGCAGCATGTGGCGGCGGATACCGGCGATGCCGGACAGCAACGACGCCGACCATTTCACGAACGAGTCGGCATCCGCGATCGCGACGACTCGCAGCTCGGCGGTGCTGGTGACGGTGCTCATGCCGGAACGCGACGCAGCTTCGCCATCGGTGCCTGCTCGCCCGGGAACACGCGCTTGACGCCGTCGCCGAGCGCGGTCTCGATCACCCGGATGTCCCGCACGAGGTGAGAGAGGCCAGTGGGCTCGAGGGACGCGGCGTGATCGGAGCCCCACATCGTCCGATCGAGCGTGATGTGCCGCTCGACGGCCACAGCGCCGAGTGCGACCGCTGCAAGGGAGATCTGCAGGCCGCGCTCGTGTCCGGAATAGCCGATCGGCACACCGGGGTAGCGATCGCGGAGTGTCGTGATGACGCGGAGGTTGGCCTCCTCCGGCTCCATCGGATACGTCGACGTCGCGTGCATGAGCACGACGCGGTCGGTGCCGAGAGTCTCGAGTGCGCGATCGATCTGCTCGATGGTCGACATTCCGCTCGAGAGGATGATCGGCTTGCCCGTCTCGCGCAGCGCGGTCAGCAGCTCGATATCGGTGACACTGGCCGATGCGACCTTGTGCGCCACGACGTTCAGCTCCTCGAGGAAGGCCACGCTGGGCACATCCCACGGCGAGGCGAACCAGTCGAGTCCGCGCAGCGTGGCGTGATCGCCGACCTCGACGTACTCGTCGCGGCCGAACTCGACGCGGCGGCGGTAGTCGAGATACGTCATCGTGCCCCACGGCGTCTCCCGCGGCACGTCGCGCATGTGCTCTGGCGTGGCGATCTCCGGAGTGCGCTTCTGGAACTTCACGGCGTCCGCGCCGGCATCCGCTGCGACGTCGATGAGTCGCTTGGCGATGTCGACGTCGCCGTTGTGGTTCAGGCCGATCTCGGCGATGACGTAGGCGGGTCGACCGCCGCCGATCACGCGCGATCCGATGCTGACAGTCATGGTGGTCCTCCAGTCGTCGTACCCCTCATTCCTGAGTACGCCGCGACTGTGAACACCACGCGAATTGGAGGTTACCGGGGTCGGTCGGCTCTCAGAACGCGTTCGATGAGCTCGCGCACCGCGCCCTGCCCACCCGGCTTCGCGAGCACGGACCTTGCCGATGCACGTACCTCAGGATGCGCGTTCGCGACGGCGACCGGCCACCCGACGATGCGCATGGCCGGCAGGTCGTTGACGTCATTGCCGAGGTACGCGATGTCTGCGAGGGCGATGCCGTTCTCGCTCGCCCACGCGGCGAGCGCCTCCGCCTTGTCCTCGATGCCGTGCAGTACCGGCACCCTGAGCTTGTGGGCGCGCGCCCGCACCACCGGGTTGACCTCGGTGGAGAGGATGAGCATCGGGATGCCGGCACGCCTGAGCCGCGCGACCCCCATCCCGTCCTCCCTGCTGACCCGCACCTGTTCCTCACCGGCGGTGTCGATGAGTACGGTGTCATCGGTGTGCACGCCGTCGAAGTCGGTCACGACCGCCTTCGCATCGATGCTCTCGGGCTCGTCGACGAGGGCGGCGAGAGCGGATGCCACGGCGACATGCTGCGCGTCGTCGATCTCGACCGCACTCCACTCCGGAACCTCGACGATTCCGACGCGGCCGAAGAAGCGGTGTCCTGCCTGCCGGAAGCCCTCCGCCTGGAACACGTAGAACGCCCCGGTCTCGAGGTAATGCGGCTCGCGGTCCTGGCGGCGGGGGCGGTGCGCCGCGTCATGGTTGATCGCCTCGGCGGCCCCGTCCTGGCCTTCGCCGGAATCGCTGCGTCGCCACAGGAATCCGTAGGTCTCGTGCGCGGAGAACATGCTTTCGTATCGGCCGGAGCGCACCTCGTCGACAGCGACGTCGATGCGGTCACTGGGGATGAACGGCGACGTCGCCTGGATGAAGACCACGACATCGACGGTGTCTCCGGCAGACTCCAGTGCGTCGAGAGAGTGCAGCACGGCGCTCTCGGATGAGGCAGTGGCACCGGAGATTTCGGCCGGTCGCCGGATGACGCGTGCACCGGCAGCCGTGCTGAGCTCGGCGATCTCGTCGTCGTCGGTCGAGACGACGACCAGATCCACCTGCTCGGCGGCTGCAGCGGCCTGCACCGCCCGCTGGATGAGCGGCACTCCGCCGATGCGGCGAACGTTCTTGCGCGGCACGCCGATCGACCCGCCGCGCGCCGGAATGATCGCGACAGTCAGGCCGCCTCTGTCTTCCTCACGCTTCGACAGGCTCAGCGATCGGGGTTCGCGCCGAACCGACCCCTGAGCCTGTCGAAGGGTCGGCTCTTCATGTGGTCCGGTCATAGTCCGCGCGCCACCTTCCAGATTCGCGCAGCGCGCCTGCGCGCGCCCTTGATCGTGAGGCGGATCTCCTCCGCCCTGCCCACTCCCCCGGCCGAACGCAGTGCGCGCCGCGCGATCGGTTCAGCAGGCGCGCCAGGTAGGCGCAGCTCGACCAGCCGCTCCTGAGCGAAGTAGCGATCCCTCTCGACCTGGTCGATCCGCTCGAGCAGTTCTTCCGCCCGAGGGCGCAGGTGCGCCGCGATCTTCGGCTGCATCGCATAGCCCACGCCGTCGATGAGCAGCTGCAGCTGCGCCGGCTCGCGGTACCGGTCATCTGCGCGCGTCAGCGCGTCGACTATCGTCGCCGGCACGCGGTTGCTGTTCTCGTACGGGGTCAGCCTGCGAAGCACCATCTGCGTCCCGGATGATGCAATCGGTCGGTCGAACAGCGCCTGCACCGTGGGGAGCGCGGTCGAGAACCCCGCCACGACACCCGCGACGTTCAGGCGCTCTGCCACGAGCTCGGCCGATTCGACCCCGCGGTACTCGACGAACTCCGAACCGTTGCGCACGGCCCGTCGCCGCACCGCGTCGGTGACCAGCGGGGGCGCGGACGGATGCGGTTTGAAGACGATTCGGTTCGGATCCCACTCCGCTGCCCTGTCGATCATGTCGCACTGCATCGCGATCTCCTCCGAAGCCGACACCAGGCCCAGCGCCGAGAGGTACTGTCCGAGCACGAGCACGGTCGGCGTGTCGTCGGCGAGCGCGTCGAGCTGCGGGTCTGCCGCGGTGGTCTCCAAGAGCACCTTCCGGAATGCGGCCGGTGGCACCGGCATCCGCTCTGCGCCGTCCGCGCCGCCATGAGACCGAGCCTGCGGCACGAGACTTGGCCTGCCTGGCTCGGTCTCGTGCGACAGAGTCGGTCTTGCCGGCCCGAACACGAGCGGCTCGACACCCGGAACGACGTCGGCGTACACGACGCGGCCGACGCGTTCGACGACGGTCCTCGGCAACTGCACCCGCAGTGGCGAGTAGGTCATCAGACCGTCGCCGATGATCGTGATGCGCGCGTTCGGGAACAGCGACAGCAGGGTGCGCGCCGGGGCGACCTGTGGGCTCTGCACGAACAGTTCCAGGTCGTCGTCGAGTTTCCACGCGCGGGTGAGGAGACGGTTCAGGATCGGAAGGTCTGCGGCGACAGGATGCCAGGAGCTCGGATGCCGTGGCGAGAGGATCTCGTCGAGCGGCTCGATGCGATCGAAGCGTGCGCAAAGCGACCGGAGGTTCGGCTGCTCATGGATCGCGAGGCTGGTCTCGGGTATCCGTGCGGAGTTCACCGGCACGAGCACCCGTTCCTCCCCTGCCTCGATGAGTCCTTCGTCGAGTGCGGCCGCCGCGGTGGTGAGCCCATAGGCGCTGTGCAGAACGAAGAGCTGGGTCATCTCGCGTGTCCTGCCTCACGCAGCGTACGCGCGAGCACGCGCCGTTTGGAGCCCTCCAGGCGTTCAAGGGCGCGCGCGACGTCGGCGGGCGGAAGAGTGGAGAGCAGGTCGCGGATGCCACCGCGCATCTCACGACGCAGCGACGGCGCCATCCGCCGTGACCGCACGATGTGGTGCGAGCTCAGAGCGAGCGCGGTGCGCACCACCTTCGGCATGAAGCGCTGCGCCTCGGCATCCTGCTCGACGATCTGCACCGCCTGTGCCAGTGCGCGCGGGAAATCGAGCTGGCGGCGATCGCGCACCTGTGTGAGCGAGGTCGCCACGCCGCGGCGATACAGCAGCGCCGGCGCGTCCACGACGGCGAACGATGCGGCCTGCAGGTGCAACCGCCAGATCCACGGGCGATCCTCCGCAGTGAAGAGCCCCTCCGGGAACGCGGCGAGCCCCTGGTCGAGGATGCGCCGGTGGAAGATCCCCGCCCAGGCGTAGGGGTAGTCGGCCATCGTCGTGTCGTCGGCCGGGAGGATCGCGTCACGCGGGGATGCCACGACGCCGCGCCAGGCGAACGGCGCTCGCACGAGCTTGCGCGCAGAGCCGGTGACGCGCACGTGGTCGGTGCGGACGAAGTCGCATCCGAGTTCGCGAAGCCGATCTGAGAGCACCTGCAGCCGCCGCGGCTGCATCCAGTCGTCGCCGTCGATGAAGCAGAACGCGTCGCCCTCGACGTGCGCGAGCCCCTGATTGCGTGCGCTCGCCAGCCCCACCGGCCGTGGGTTGACGAGCACCTCGGCGTGGGCGAAGCGTTCGGCGTAGCTGCGCATCTGATCACCGGTGCCGTCACTGGATCCGTCGTCCACTGCGACGAGCTTCAGCGCGGCCGGATCGTCGAACTGCCGCAGCAGTGTCTCGAGGGTCGTGCCGATGTAGGGCGCCGCATCCTTCGCGGGCAGGATGACGGTGACGAGCGGTGTGCGCACAGGGCTCCCGGTAGGTCGGTGGCGTCCGGAATGGTCGCATTCGCACCTTGCCGCCCGGTGGCGGTGGGGTGAACGGGCGGTGTCCGCGGTGACACTCCTCCCCAAGATCACGTGAGAAGGGAGCTGCCGCACGAGAAGGGATCTGCGTGGCGCAGTCTCATGCAGCAGATGCCTTCTCGCCCGGGCTGTCGTGGCGCGGGCGGGGGTGCTCAGCGCGCGATGGGCGGGACTGTCGACCACGCAGCGCGGTCTTCCGCCGTCGGCGCGGCGGGGATACGGCCCTTGCCGTCCGGCTCCGGGATCGCGGCGAGCAGCGAGCGCGTGTACGGATGCTGCGGATCGGCCCACAGCGCGGCGGTCGGCCCCGACTCCAGCACCTGCCCCGCATACATCACGAGCGTCCGGTCGGCGATGCGCCGAACGACTGCGAGGTCGTGCGAGATGAACAGCATCCCCGCACCGACCTCGGCGACGAGGTCGCGCATGAGCGCGGCGACACTGGTCTGCGTGGAGGCATCGAGTGCGGAGATCGGCTCATCCGCGATCAGGAGCTTCGGCCTGGCGGCGAGCGCACGTGCGATCGCGATGCGCTGCTTCTGCCCGCCGGAGAACTGGTGCGGGAAGCGGGTCGTCCACGCGGGATCGAGCCCCACGCGTTCGAGCCACTCTTCGACTCGCGAGCCTTCATCGCCGCGTGCCAGAGCGGTCTGGATGCCGTCCTTGATCTGATCCCCGATCCGACGACGGGGGTTCAGTGACGTCGAGGGATCCTGGAAGACCATCTGAATGCCGGTCAGCGCGATCGAGCGCCGTCTCAGCCCCATGGTCGACACCGGCTTCGCATCGAACAGCACCGTGCCGGCGGCGGTCTTCTCGATGCCGGCTGCGGCACGAGCGAGCGATGACTTCCCGCTGCCGGACTCGCCGACGAGCGCGACCGTCTCGCCCACCGCGACCTGCACCGAGACGTCGTCGACGGCGAGGACCGGCGGGTGTCCTGAATAGCGGACGACGACGCCCTGGGCGTCGAGCACCAGCGCATCACTCATGGGTGTCCTCCCCGAAGCCGGCTTCTTCGATCCTCGAACCCGGGAGCGCGGCGAGAAGCGTCTGCGTGTACTCGTGCTGCGGATCGGCGAACAGCGTCGCACGGTCGGCGCGTTCGACGATGCGTCCGTCCTTCATGATGGCGACGTCGTCGGCGATCGCGCTCATCACACCGAGGTCGTGCGTGACGAGCAGCACGGCGAGCTCGCGCTCGAGCGCGAGATCGCGAAGCAGCTGAAGGATGCCGGCCTGCACGGTGACATCGAGCGCAGTGGTCGGCTCATCCGCCAGCAGCACCTCGGGGTCGCACGCCAGAGCGCATGCGATCGCGATGCGCTGACGCTGCCCGCCGGAGAACTGGTGCGGGTAGCGACGGAGTGAATCCGCAGCGCGTGGCACCTGCACTGTGTCGAGCAGCTCGACCGCTCGCTGCTCGGCCGCCTTGCCCTTCAGCCCGAGGTGCGTGCGCATGTGGTCGGTCAGTTGCGTGCCGATTGTGAGCTGTGGATGCAGGGACGCCGACGGGTCCTGGAAGATCATCGCGATGCGGTTGCCGCGGACGCGGTTCAATGCGCGACGCGGCATCCCGAGCAGTTCCTCATCGCCGAGCCGGATCGAACCGGAGGTCTGCGCCTGCCGTGGCAGCAGTCCGAGCACCGCGAGCGAGGTGAGAGTCTTGCCGGAGCCGGATTCGCCGGCGAGGCCCTGCACCCGCCCAGGGTGGAGATCGAGTGAGACGCCGTGCACGAGTGGACGACCGATCGAGATGTGCAGATCCGTGATGCTCAACGCTGCGCTCATGCGCTCGCCCCCTTCGCGGATGCCGTGAGGTCTGCCTGGTTCTCGTGGGCGATCTCGGCCGTGGGGTCGAGGACATCGCGCATTGCGTCCCCGAGGAAGTTGAACGCCATCACGACCGTGAGGATTGCAAGGCCGGGGAACACGCCGAGCCACCACGAGTCGAAGTTCTGCATCGCCGCGGAGATCATCGAGCCCCACTCGGCGGTCGGCGGCTGCGCACCCAGCCCGAGGAACGACAGCCCGGACAGCAGCAGGATCGCCGCGCCGATGTCGAGGGTGGCGAGCACGAGAACAGGGCCGGCGATGTTCGGCAGGATGTCGACCGTGAGGCTGCGCAACGGCGAGTGTCCGAGCAGGCGACCGGCGATCACGTAGTTCTGCCTGCGCAGACTCAGCACCAGGCTGCGGGTGACGCGGGCGTACTGCGGCCACGACACGATGATCGCCGCGATGACCGCGTTGAACAGCGAGGGGCCGAGGGATGCTGCGACCACCATCGCGAGGATGACGGTCGGGAACGCCATGAACAGATCGGTGATGCGCATCAGCGTCTCGTCGACCCATCCGCCGAAGTATCCGGCCACGGCACCGAGGACGGTGCCGATGATCAGAGCGGCGACGACGAGCATGAGCGCCAGCGGTATCGTGACGGTGGCGCCGGTCATCAGACGCGAGAAGATGTCGCGGCCGTTCCCGTCGGTGCCCATGATCGTCTCGATGCCGGGTGCCTGCAGTCGCGGCAGTACTTGGGCGTTGGGGCCGTATGGCACCCACCACTGCGCGGTGAACGCGACGATCACCCAGGCGAGGGCGATCACCGAGCCGATGACGCCCAGTGGCGTGCGCCAGGCGCGCGGCCAGCGGAAGCGGATCTTCCAGCGGGAGGCGACTCGGCGGTCATCGAAGGCGCTCATGCGATCCTCACTCTCGGATCCAGCACGCCGTACAGCAGGTCGACGACGAGGTTGATGAGCAGGTAGATCACGCCGACCACGAGTCCGACGCCCATGATGCCGGTGAGGTCGAGGTTGGCGGCGGCGTTGTATGCGTACGTGCCCAGGCCCGGCCAGGCGAACACCGACTCGACGAGGACGGTGCCGGACAGCAGGGCGCCGAAGGCCACGCCCACGACGGTGAGGATCGGCAGCGCCGCACCACGCAGCACGTAGTCGAGCACGACGCGCGTACCGCTCAGCCCCTTGGCTCGGGCAGCACGCACATAGTCACTGTCAAGCACCTCGAGCACCGAGGTGCGAACGAACCGGGTGAGCAGACCGATCGTGACGAGCGAGAGCACCGTGACCGGCAGGGCGAGGTGTGCGGCGGCGTCGAAGAATCCGACGCTGTCGCCGTTCAGCAGGTAATCGACCGTATAGAAACCGGTGATCCGCGGCGGCGGCGTGATCGAGGGCGACACGCGTCCGGAGCCGGGCGCGACACCCAACTGCAGGAAGAAGAAGTAGTAGCTGACCAGCGCGAGCCAGAAGGTCGGAACGCTGAGCCCGACGAGGGTGATGACACGAACGACCTGGTCGGTGACGAGTCCTCGGCGATAGGCGGCGAGCGTGCCGAGAACGATGCTGACGGCGAGGCTCACGATGATCGCGCACACCGCGATCTCGATCGTCGCTGGCACCGCAGTGGCGAGATCGGCCGTCACGGCTCGGCCCGTCACCAACGAGGTGCCCAGATCGCCCTGCAACAGGTTCGCCATGTAGATGAAGTACTGCACGAAGAGCGGCTGATCCAGGCCATGCGCCTTGATGAACGCCTCACGCGTCGCGGGGTTCTGGGATGCGCCCTCACCGAGTGCGGCCGAGACCGGGTCTCCCGGCACCAGGTTCGTGAGCAGGAACGTCACGATCGTGACGCCGATCAGCAGCAGCACCGACGTGCCGAGTCGGCGCAGCAGGTACCCGACCAGCGGAGAGCGGGTCGGGCGCCTGCGTGCGCCGGTGGTCGTACTCATCGAGGAATTCAGCCGGCGGGGGCGATCTCGGCGATGTCGATCTCCCACACCGAGTTGTAGACCGCGCCGCTCACGTCGCCGGCTGCCGCGATGTTGCGGCCGGGGACGACCAACGGGACGAACGGACCGTCGACCTGCATCGCCTCGGCGAAGGCCGTGAAGGCTGCCGTGCGCTCGTCCGGGTCGGTCGCGCTGGCGGCATCGGCGGCGAGTGCAGCGATCTCCGGGTTGGCCTCAGCCGCCCACCCGGAGCGGAGACCGACTTTGAGGCCGGGGCCGAACGGCAGGAAGTTCGCCGAGTCGGCGTAGTCCGGCCCCCAGAACCAGAGGCCGAAGCCCTCGGTGCCGTTGACGTAGGCGTCGAGCTCGGTCGCGAACGGCGCGGGGGCGAGTTCGACGTCGATGCCGGCATCCTTCAGCTGAGACTGCACGCGCTCGGCGAGCGGGGTGAACTCCACACCGCCGGCCGGGTAGTCGTTCGGGAACTGGAGCTTCAGCGTCTGACCGGCGTAGCCGGACTCGGCGAGCGCGGCTGCGGCGCGGTCGAGATCCTGTTCGACACCGGAATCCAGAGCACCCTCGAATCCAGGTGGGATGACCCCGGTCGCCTGCGCGGCTCCGGTGCCCGCCAGCTCCAACAGGGCGTCGTAGTCGAGCGCGTAGCGGATGGCCTCGGCGATCTTGACGTTCGCGAGTTCACCGGCGTTGTCGGCCGACTGGTTCAGCAGAAGGAAGATCGTCTGTCCTGAGGGAACAGAGTCGACGTTGAGATCGTCGCCGAGGGTCGCGACCTGGTCGCCGTTGAGGTCCATGGCGACCATGGTGTCGCCACCCTTGAGGTTCGCCAGCTGCGTGGCGCTCTCGCTGACGTTGCGGAGGACCACCCGGTCGTATGCGCTCTCCTCGTCGCCGTCGTACTCGTCGCTCTTGGTGAGCACGATCTGCGACGAGAGGTCGAGGGTGTCGAGCACGAACGGCCCTGAGCCGGCGGACTCGCCGTCCAAGAACGCCTGCGCAGTGTCCGTTCCGTCGGTCGTGCCGCCGTTCTCGATCACGACATCCGAGTTGAGGACGCCGAGCGACGGGTTGGCGAGGATCGCCGGCAGCTGCAGCAGCGGTGTCTCCGTGGTGAACTTGATGGTCTTCTCGTCGACCTCTTCGATCGTGACGCCGGCGAGGAGGAAGTTCGGCTTCGCCTCGGCCATGCCCTGGATGCGCTGCAGCGAGAACACGACGTCCTTCGCCTCGATCGGCGTGCCGTCGGAGAAGACGCGGTCGCCCTCGAGGGTGAACGTGAACTCGGTGGCCTCGTCGTTCTGCTCCCAGGACGCGAGTCCGGGAACCGGCGTGGAGACATCGGATCCCTCGAAGTCGACCAGCGTCTCGTAGAGCGCCTTGGCCAGCATGTTGCCGGTCGGGTCGTAGTTGTGGCCGGGGTCGGCCGTCTCGATCGTGAACGCGGTGTCGATCACCAGCGAATCCGACGAACTGTTGTTGTTGGCACCGGAGTTACCGCCGGAGCAGCCGGTGATGGCCAGGAGCGCCACGGCTCCTACGGCGACCAGAGACCTGCGAGACATCGAGGACATAGACCCTCCAAGGGGAGAGGAGCGATTCGGGAAAGGTCGGACTGCTGTGGACGACCGTGTTCAGATTGGCACGATGCGCGACGATCTGTCCAATGAGAGCACGAGGTGAGACACGATTCATCCTAGAATTCGGGAATGACAGACAGAACGTCCAACGAACGGCCGAGTGACTCGGCATCCGCTGGACGAAGTGCGCCGGTGCTGGACGACATCGCCTACCGCATCCTCGAGGTGCTTCGCGAAAATGGCCGCCTGTCCATGGCGGCACTCGCTGAACGCATCGGCATCTCTCGAGCCAACGCGTACTCGCGGGTCGAAGCGCTCCTCGAAGGCGGCGTGATCACGGGGTTCTCGGCATCCATCGACCCGGCGAAGGCCGGTCTGTCGATCGGCGCGCACGTGTTCGTCACCGTGCATCCGCAGTCATGGCCCTCGTTCCGGGAGCGGGTGAGGGAGATGCCTGAGGTCGAATACTGCGCCGTCACCACCGGAGAGCACGACGCCATGCTGATGATCCGGGCGACCGACGTGGGTGGCGTGCACGACTTCTCCACCGGCGTGATCGCTCAGCTGCCGGAGGTGCGCACAGTGGTGAGCGTCGTGATCCTCGACGAAGTCGTCCGACGCCCGTACATCCTGCCCACCGACATACCGGCGCGCGCGCCGGCGGATTCGCTGGGGATGACGCGGTGGACCCCGGCGCCGGGAGCGAGGGAGCCGCTGCCGCCCCGCTGAGCAGGCTCAGCCCTCGACGACCTCCGCGCAGACGCTGAGCTGCGGCTCTCCGTGCATCTCGTAGTGCTCGACCAGGCGAAGGCCGCTGTCGTCCTGCTCGATGTCGCTGTCGCCGGAGCCGGTGACCACCGATCCGTCGGCGACGAGCACATGAACGAAGTCGATGCTGATCACGTCGCCGTCGCGGGTGCCGACGAAGCGCCCGAACGTCACGGTGTCGCCGGTGTAGTCGCCCCAGACGACGCCGTCCTGCTCGTGGTAGCGGAACACGCTGGGTGCATCCGGGTTCACGGCGGAGGTGGTGGAGGAGATCATCCGGAAAGTGCGTCCGTCCAGTGACGGGAGGGCTGTCTGCGTGTTCACCCCTCGATTATCGCAACCGCCGGGCGTGCCGGGTTAGCGTTGACGAGTGAGCACGTCGAGTACGACCCCGCAGCCGATGACCTTCGACGCCCGGCCTCTCACCGAGCCGGTCGACCCGAAGGCCGTGCGGGCGTTCGCCGCGGAGATGCGCGCGCGAAGCACATCATCGACGTCTGCGTCGAAGGTCATCGTGATCGTCGTCGCGGCGTTCATCGGCCTCGTGTTCGCCATGATCCTGATCCCGACGGTGGCATTGCTGCTGGCCGGGGTCAGCAGGGGCGGAACGCCCTTTCTGCTTCTGCCTGTCCTGGTCATCGCCGCGATCGTGATCGGAGGAGGGCTGCTGTTCTGGTTCTCGTTCCGCAGCGGCAGGGTCGCCCGGTATCGGATCAGCCGGTTCGCGGCCGCGAACAACATGACCTATGAAGACGGGATCAAGAACCCGCCCCTGCCGGGCATGATCTTCGGTGTCGGCCACTCGCGGCAGTCCGAGCGGCTCGTGCGCGGTCATTCGCCGCGGTTCGTGGAGTTCGGCAACTACCAGTACACGACGGGCTCGGGGAAGAACTCGACGACGCACAAGTGGGGCTACGTCGCCGTCAAACTCGACGTGCCGCTGCCGAACATCGTCCTCGACGCCCTCGGCAACAATGCACTGTTCGGCACGAACCTGCCCGCGTCGTTCCAGAAGGAGCAACGGCTCGCCCTCGAGGGCGACTTCGACCAGTACTTCACGCTCTACTGCCCCGCCGGCTACGAACAGGATGCTCTCTACCTGTTCACACCGGACATCATGGCGCGCTTCATCGACAACGCCGCGCAGCTCGACGTCGAGATCGTCGACGACTGGATGTTCCTGTACACCAGGCGCGAAGCGTCGACGCTCGACCCGAACACCTGGGCATGGCTCTTCGGCACTGTCGGAGCACTCATCACGAAGTTCGACCAGTGGGCAAGATGGCGCGACGACCGCCTGCTCGCGGAACAGGGCCGCAGCTACACGCAGGCCCAGACGGCGGCCACCTCTGCACCGTCGCCCGGACCTGCACACGCGCCAGCCACCCCGTCTCTGCCGTTCGCCGCGCCGGCAGGGATGCTGACACCGCCGCCCGGTGTCGCACAGCAGGGCCGACGACTCAAGCGCAGTGGACGATGGGTCTGGATCGTGATCGTCGCGGTCTTCGCGATCAGTTGGTTCTGGATCAGGACACTGTCCTGATCATCCGTCAGCTCGCGCCGAGTAGTTCAGTCATCCGCTCGTAGAACGGCGCAGGGTCGTCGGCGAGCGCGCCCTTCACCATCGCGGTCCAGTCGTCGACTATCACCTCGATCGACCCCGCGGTGATGCCGTCGAGCGACAGACGCGGTACGTCGCGCGGATCGATCTTCGGGCCGTCATATCCTGCGGCGATGTCCGTGTCGGCCGCACCGAGGAGCACACCCTGAACGAGCGTGCCCTGACCGGCGAGTTCGAGGCGAACACCGTTCGTCATGTTCCACTCGGCGGCCTTGGCGGCGGCATACGATCCAGTGCCGGGACCCGCGAACCACGACAGCGCCGACAGCACGTTCGCGATCGCGCCGCCGCCGTTCGCAGCGAGCACAGGGCTGAACTCGCGAATCACATCGAGCGTTCCCCAGAAGTGCGTGTCCATCTCTCGTCGGATCTCTGCGAGGTCGCCCGTGACGAGCGCGGCGCCCGTGGAGATGCCGGCATTGTTGACGAGGAGCGTCACGTCGTGTGCGATCGCGGACGCAGCGACGACCGAGTCGTGATCGAGCAGGTCCAGGCGTAGAGGCACCACCCGGTCGTCGTCGAAGCCGATGCTCTCGGGCCGGCGGGCCGTCGCGTACACCTTGCTGACTCCGCGCTCGAGCAACTCGAGCACGAATTCGCGGCCGATGCCGCGGTTGGCTCCGGTCACGAGAGCGATCTGGTCGGCGATGTTCATGGATTCTCCGCTTTCTGCGTGGTCTTCTCGAGGTTCCACTGGCCGCATCCGGCGACGCGTGGACTAATCTAAAAGTTGACGTTGACGTCAAGGGCAAGTCGAGATTCGATCAGTGCTCACGGAGAGGGGCGAACATGCGAATAGGCGATGTCGCGTACAAGGCAGGCGTGAGCACTCGCGCCCTTCGCTACTACGAGGAGCAGGGCCTGCTCGCCTCTGAGCGCACCCCCAGCGGTCAGCGCATCTACGCCGAGTCGGCCGTCGAACGCGTGCAGCTGATCCAGCAGTTCTTCACTGCGGGTCTGGCGAGCCGCACGATTCTGCAACTGCTGCCCTGTGTCGACAGCGGACAGGGGTCGCCCGAGGTCTTCGAGATGCTCGCGGCGGAGCGCGATCGCATCACCGCGGCCATGGCAGACCTCGCTGCCGCGCGCGACGCACTCGACCGGATCGTCGATATCGCGAACCATCCGACACCGGAGCACTGCCCCGCGCTGCGCGAGCCTGCCTGGGCCCCGTACGCCGCTGCGGAGTAGTCGAAAACAGGGGTGCCACCACCTGTTTCGGTCGGGCGGTTCTGTGTCGAGGTGGGTCAGCCCCTGGCGGCCCACCACTCGCGCAGCCGCTGCTCCGCGACCTCCGGTCCGAGCATGCCCTCGTCGAGGCGAAGGTCGAGCAGGAACTTGTAGGCCTCGCCGATCTCGCGCCCAGGGCCGATCTCCAGGATCTCCTGAATCTGGTTGCCGTCGAGCTCTGGACGCATCGCGTCGAGCTGCTCCTGCTCGCGCAGGTCGGCGATGCGCTTCTCGAGGTCGTCGTATGCACCGGCGAGGCGCGAGGCCTTGCGCTTATTACGGGTCGTGACATCCGCGCGGGTGAGGATGTGCAGCCGCTCCAGCAGGTCGCCGGCGTCGCGCACGTAGCGGCGCACGGCGGCATCCGTCCACGTGCCCTCCGCATAGCCGAAGAAACGCAGGTGCAGTTCGATCAGAGTGGAGACGGCATCGGTCGTGTCGCCGTCGAAGCGCAGAGCCTGCAGGCGCTTGCGCGCCATGCGCGAGCCGACCACGTCGTGGTGGTGGAACGTGACCGCTCCGCCTGGTTCGAGCTTGCGGGTGCGGGGCTTGCCGATGTCATGCAGCAGCGCCGCGATGCGCAGCGGCACGTCGGGGGCGGCATCCGGGTGGCGTCCGTGCTCGAGCTCGATCGCCTGGGTGAGGACGGTCAGCGAGTGCTCGTAGACATCCTTGTGGTGATGGTGCTCGTCGACCTCGAGGCGTAGCGCGCTGACCTCGGGCAGGAACTCCTCGATGAGTTCGGTGTCCACCAGCACCCGGATGCCGCGCGCGGGGTCGTCGGTCTGCATGAGGCGAACGAGCTCGCTCTGGATGCGCTCCGGGCTCACGATCTTCAGCGTCTCGCGCAGTCGGCTGATCGCCTCGAGCGTGCCCGCTTCGATCTCGAAACCGAGTTGCGCGCTGAATCGGGCGGCACGCAGCATCCGGAGTGGATCGTCTCCGAAACTCACATTCGGGTCGGTGGGGGTGCGCAGGACGCCGCCGACCAGGTCCTCCACGCCACCCGTCGGGTCGATGAGCTTGACAGCGGGAACCTGCAGCGCCATCGCGTTGACCCGGAAATCTCGGCGCACGAGGTCGCCGTCGATCGTGTGGCCGAACTCGACGGTGGGCTTGCGCGTGACGCCGTCGTAGCTGTCGGCGCGATAGCTCGTGATCTCGACCTGCTCACCGCGCACTCGGGCGCCGATGGTGCCGAAGGCACGGCCGACGTCCCACTGCGTGGATGAGATCGGGGTCACGATCTTCAGGATCTCGTCGGGCGACGCGTTCGTGGTGAAGTCGAGATCGTTCACCTCTCGCCCGAGCAGCGCATCGCGAACCGGACCGCCGACGACGGCGAGTTCGAACCCCTCGGCCTCGAAGGCGCGCGCGACCTCAGCGACGACAGGCCCCTCGGCGAGAGCACCCAGACGAGCGAGTCCCTCGGCCATGTTGAGCATGGGTTCCAGAATACCGGCACGCGTCCCGGTGGCCGGTCGCGCGGGTGGACTGCTTCGCTCACGCCGTCGCTGCGAGACGCACCTAGGTCGGGATGTCGCGATCAGGGCGCGAGGAGGCGATGCAGCAACAGGGCAGGAGCGGATGCCGCGACAGCCGCCCTCCCGCCCGTACCAGTGCTGGGCGCTGCCAGGGCCCACTCGTCGATGGCTCGAAGGACGGCGAAGGTCACTTCGACCTGCAGATCGAGCGGAAGGTCGTCGCGCACCTGCCCGCTCTCGCGCCCTGCGCGCAGCACAGCCTCCACCCATGAGCGCACGGAGTCCAGCAGCTCGCGGCGGGCTCCGCCTGAGACAGCGGAAGCGGCGTCACCTGGGAGGTAGAAGATGCGACCCAGATGCTGCAGTGCGGGCGAAGCCGACACCGTCGCGAACTCCTCCAACAGCGCGTCGACGCGTCGCCAGAATGCCCGCGCCCCGAACTCGGAGGGGGCGGGGGGCGTCCACTGCGCGCGCACGTCGGCGATCAGCATCCGCACGACCGCATCGAACAGCTCGTGCTTGGAACCGACGAAGTGATAGAACGAGCTCTTGCTCATCCCCGCGTCACGGATGATGCGATTGAGTGATGCGGCCTCGTAACCCGCCCGCGAGAACTCCGCCACCGTCGCCTCGGCGAGAGCGGCTCGACGCTTCGGTGTCAGGCGCGAGCCGTCGATCTCCCCGCTGTCGTTCCCACCGCTCATGATCACGATCATACTGGACCACCCGGTCCAGCGGGCGTAGACTGTGGACCACCCGGTCCAGAGCGCCAGCGGAGGAGCAACTCATGATCGTCGACACCGACCTGCATGCGCAGCTCGAATCCCAACGCGAAGACCGCCTGCGCATCCTCATCATCGGCGCTGGGGTCGCCGGCATCACCCTCGCCGCATTGCTGCGACGTCACGGACTGCATCCCGTGGTGATCGAGCGGATGCGGACAATGGCACATCCCGGATACATGCTCGCCCTGATGCCGATCGTCGACCCGGTCTTCGACGATCTCGGTATCCGCGACGAATACCTGGCACACAGCTCACCTCTGCGTCACTATTCGTTCCATTCGCACCAGGGCAAGCGGCTGCGCACGGACGACCTCGGTGCACTTCTGTCGACTCACGGCCACTACCAAGGCATCGAGCGCGGCACTCTCATCGACTTGCTCAGCACCGGCGGCATCCCGGTGAGCTATGGCACGACGATCGATCGGATCTCATTCGGCGGTGGCGAGTCGAAGGTTCGCTTCGCTCACTCCGATGACACGGCGTCGTTCGATCTGGTCGTCGCCGCCGACGGCATCCATTCCCGCACCCGTGATCTGCTGCCGATCGGGAAGGTCGAAGAGGTCGACACCGGTTGGGGCGGCTGGGTCAGCTGGTGCGATCCGTTCGGTGACTCGACGGCGGGCGAGGAGGTGTGGGGCGACGGGTTCTTCCTCGGTGTCTATCCGGTGAAGGATCGGCTCGGAGTCTTCCTGGGCGGTCCGACGGATGCGACCGCGGTCGGCGCTGCGACATTCTCTGAGCGGGTACGCGCCGCCGCGCCGGCGATGACCGATCGCCTTCAGACGGCTCTGGATGCCGTCGCCGACGACGCAGATCCCTACTTCTGGCCACTGACAGACGTGCGCGCAGAGCGCTGGGTCGTGCCAGGGGCGGTGCTGCTCGGCGATGCCGCCTCGGGGTTCCTACCCACCGCCGGCGTCGGAGCCGCGATGGCGATGGAGTCGGCATGGATGCTCGGAAGGATGCTGACGTGCGCCGACCGCACGACCTCGGCAGAGGTGCTCGCCGAATGGGAACGCACCGAGAAGCCACGCGTCGAGGCGGCGCAGTCGAACTCACGGATGCTGGCGCGGTTGATGTTCCGTCGAGGTCGGGTTGTTGCGTGGATGCGCGAGGCGGTGATGCGCATGATCACCGTCCGTGCCGCGCTCGGTCCGATCGTCCGGCTCGTGGCCGATCAGCCGGATCCGCGCGCCGCAGCGGAGCGGGTGCTCAACGACCGGTGAGGTCGCGCATCTCCCTTGCATGACGGCGGATCAACGACATCAGGCTCGTCGACATCACGAAGGCGCCGACCGCGGCGATCCCGATGAGGATCCAGATGCCCTGTTCCTGATCGATGAGCCCAAGCACGTACACGGCGACAGCGGCAGCGGCGAGCGCGATCCCCTCGATCAGGGCGATCGTGACGAGGAGCCGTGTCTGACGCCGCTGGTGCTGCCGCTTGAGCTCTTCGACGCGAGGGTCGTTCGAACTGGCATTCAGCGAGTAGCTCATGCCCGAAGCGTATCGGTGGTCAGCTCAGGCGGTCACGAGGGTGAGCACACCGGTCGCGATCAGCGTGGTCATCGTCGTCCAGAGGAAGATCGCAACCCCCTGCCAGAGCAGCACCCAGCTCTTGGACACGCCGGTCGAGACCAGCAGGGCGGAGGTGAACTGCGTCGGGATGGCCAGCGGACCAAGGATGCTGGCCCCTGGGACACCGAAGCGCACGAGGAACTTCTTGAAACGCCGCACGCCCTTCGACTCGGGCTTGGATTCGGCGAGGGGCTCACCCGGCACCTCCGTGCCGCCCGCGGCCCCGGCGACGACGAGTTCCGAGCGCCGCGCTCGTCTCGCGATGATCATCGCGCGGATGCGGGCACCGAACACGACGACCACGAATACGGAGGCGAAGTTGCCGGACATGGCGGCACCTGCCGCGATGAACGGGTTCAAACCAGCCCAGACGCCGAGCACCGAGGCGAGCTCGGACTCGAGGAACGGGATGGCTGCAGCGGCCGCGACGATCAGCGGCTGTACGAGCAACGGCACCTGCGACATGAGGTTCTGCAGGAATTCGATGAAGTTCATGTTCTTTCCTTCTGAGGTCTGCGAACACGCCGAGCACCGCCGGATACGGCGGGAACGGGTGCGTTGAGGATGGGACGGTCGGGGCGGTGTCAGCGGTTCGCCACTACGGCACCGGCGATGAGGGAGTTCGCGATGACGGCGATCATCGTGCGCGTGACGGCGGCGGCGGCGGCCCCTGCCGCCCAGTCGCCCTGCTCCAGGTTCTTCGCCCTGGTGGCGGTGGCGGAGGACCACGGGATCTCTCGATGCAGCACCGGGAGGGACCCGCTCGCCGAGACGAGCGCCGTGAGAGCAGCGATGCGCTCGCTCGGCTCCTCGCCGTCGACGAGTGCGGCGCGCATCCCGGCCACGAGCTCTGCGCGGCGGCCCGAACCGCCATCGACGAGAGCCGTCGACGGGAACAGCCCGAGCACACGCCTCTTCTGCCGGCAGAGATCACCGCGTTCGACGAGGCGATCGAGGACGGGTTCGCGCAGAGTCGGCCCGCTGGCCGCGAGGACGGTCTGGACTCCGCGGGGCTTCTGACTGATGTAGTCCCACATCGGGCGGAGCAGCTCGTCCTCGGGCGGATCGCCGGCCGCATGAATCCGGGTACCGCGGATTCCGGCATCCTCGATCGTGGCGTGACCGCGCTGAGCGAGATCGGTCAGCGCGCCGCCGGCGAGGACGTAGAAGAGCGTGTTCTCGCCCGCGATGGTGCCCGAGTCAGGCTGGAACAGCACGAGGAGGAGATCCTCGGTGATCAGCGTGCGTGTGCGCTGGAGGTGAATGCTGTCGTCGGTCATGATTCGAGACTAGCACACTGTGCTAGTACACTGTGCTAGTGATCTAGGATCGACGAAGGAGGAACGTGATGAGTACGCGGGATCGCATCATCGCTGCGGCGACGGCGATGATGCAGGAGGGCGCTACACGGTTGAGCGTGCGTGCCGTCGCGGCCCGTGCGGAGTGCGGTGCGAGCACACTGCGCCACCACTTCCCCACTCAACGCGATCTGGTCAACGCAGCACTCACTGCCACGTACGACGCGGCCATGCCCGACGAGCGCATCCGCGACACCTCGATCCCACCGCGCGAGCGGCTGCGCGAATGCATCTGGCGGCTGCTGGATCCTGTCGGTACGCCCGCCAAGGCGCGCGCAGTGTGGACCAACCTGCTCAGTGTGTTCGCCGATGCCGAGGCCGACCCGAACCTCCGGGCCGGCTACCAGGTTCTCGTGACCCAGGCCGAGCGCCGGGTCGGCGCCTGGCTCGCGATCCTCGAAGACGAGGGTGTCCTGCCTCCAGGCGACAATGCCAGGCGGTCGGACCTTCTGCTGACCATCGTCGACGGACTCTCGATCGCGCGTGCACTGCCACCCAGCGATACGAGTCTCGAGGATGAGGCCGCGACGATCGGATTCGCCGTCGACGCGGTCTTCGATGTCGCTTTCCCCGTGAAGCCGACGTCTTAGGTGCTCGCGCCCGGCGTGAGGCGCCTCAGGCCGGGTCGCCCTGAACGGGGCCCTCGGTGTTCGGTTTCCACCCCAGCGCCGGCGCGACGTGCGTCGCGAACGACTCCAGCACGTGCAGGTTGTAGTCCACGCCGAGCTGGTTGGGAATCGTGAGCATGAGCGTGTCGGCCGCCATGACGGCCTCATCGGCGCGGAGCTGCTCGATCAGCACATCGGGCTCTGCGGCGTAGGTCTTGCCGAACGTCGAGCGGAATCCGTCGATGATGCCGACCTGGTCGCCATTCTCGGCACTGCGGAGGCCGAAGTAGGCCCGATCCATGTCGTTGACGAGCGGGAACACGCTGCGACTGACCGAGACGCGCGGCGTCCCGGTGTGGCCGGCGGCCTTGTACGCCGCGCGATACAGGTCGATCTGCTCGCGCTGCAGCTCGTGGAACTGCGCGCCGGTCGCCTCGGTGAGAAGCGTCGAGCTCATCATGTTCAGCCCCATACGTCCGGTCTGCTCCGCGGTCGCACGTGAGCCGGATCCCCACCAGATGTGATCGCGCAGGCTCTCCGAGCGCGGCTCGATGGCCAGGTACCGTCCCTCACCGACCTGCTGCGGGTCGCCCTGCACGACGCCGGCACCGTCGATCGCCTCGAGGAACAGCTCGAACTTGTCGCGGGCGAGATCGGCGCCGCGAGGGTCTTCCGACCCGACGTAGCCGAACGCCTCGTAGCCGCGCAGGGCGGTCTCGGGTGAACCACGACTCACTCCGAGGGCGATGCGGCCGCGGGCGATGAGATCGAGGGCTGCGGCTTCTTCGGCGAACTGCAACGGGTTCTCGTACCGCATGTCGATGACACCCGTGCCGACTTCGATACGTTCGGTCTTCGCGGCCATCGCCGCCAGCAGCGGCATGGGAGACGCGGCCTGCCGGGCGAAGTGATGAACGCGCACGTATGCGCCGTTGACGCCGAGCTGGTCAGCGCCGACCGTGAGGTCGATCGTCTGATGCAGCATGTCGCCGGCCGTACGCGTGCCAGAGCCGGGAACGGGCGCGTAGTGCCCGAACGAGAGGAATCCGAAAGCCTTCATGGTTTCATGCAACCGAATGGATGCTGTGCGCATTCCCGCCGCGCGCGCTATCGCACGAGTTCGGACAGCTCATCGAGCCGCTGGAGCTTGTGGGGATTGGCGATCGAGTAGATACGCGTGATGCGACCTCCGGCGATCGCGAAGCAGATCGCGCCCGCCAGGGCACCGTCGATCTCGCCGCGGACAGCCGGCGCGCCGTTCACCCACCCAGGACGCGCCTCGAACGGGACGCGGAGCTTGGCAAGACCGCCAAGCAGGTACCGCGCGATCTTCTCTGCACCCACGATCGGCCGTCGAGCGGCACCGCGGACGAATCCACCACCGTCGGCAACCGACACCACGTCGGGCGCAAGGACGTCCATCAACCCCTGGATGTCACCCGAGTTCACCGCCACGACGAACCGCGCGACGACCTCCTCCTGTTCGGCCCGGCGAACGTCGACCCGCGGACGTCTCGCTGCCACGTGCTCTTTCGCCCGGTGCGCGATCTGCCGTACCGCCGCCGAAGTCTTGTCGACCGCCTCGGCGATCTCGTCGTATGGAACGTCGAACACCTCGCGCAGTACGAAAACCGCCCGCTCGGTCGGCCCGAGTGTCTCCAGCACCGTCAGCATGGCCATCGACACGCTTTCGGCGAATTCGACATCGTCAGCGACATCCGGACCGGTCAGCAACGGTTCAGGCAACCACTCGCCCACATACGTCTCGCGCAGACGGGATCGTGCCCTCAGGTGGTTCAGCGCCTGCCTGGTCACGATCCGCACGAGGTACGCGCGCGGATCACGCACGTCTGCATGATTCACGTTGCGCCATCGCAGCCAGGAATCCTGCAGCACGTCCTCCGCATCTGCTGCCGATCCCAGCATCTCGTAGGAAACGGTGAAAAGCAGGTTGCGGTGGACAAGGAATGGCTCGCCGCTCATGACGAAAGCCTAAGCATCCGGGGCGACGTTCGCGATCGGCACCGTCGACGCGAGTGCCGGCAGATCACAGGAATCTGCGTAGCCCTCGGAGTGGATGCCGAGGGCGATGTTCATGCGGGAGCTCATGTTCATGAAGGCCACTTTCGCCGTGAGCTCGATGAGTGCTGCGGAGCCCAGCTGCTCGAGGAGCGCCGCCGACTGCTCATCGGTGACGGCGGGAGGCGTCTGACTCATCGCCTCGGCGTACGCCATGACGTCACGTTCGAGGGATGTGAAGACAGATGCCGCGCGCCAGTTCGGCACTTCGCGGGCCTTCACCTCGTCGAGGCCTTCGTTGTGCGCCTTGTAGTAGTTGAAATCGAGGCACCAGCTGCAGCCGATGTTCGCTGCCACGGCCATCACCGCGAGGCTGGAGAGATTCTGATCGAGCGTGTCGAGCGCATCGATCTTGCGGCCGATGCCCATAGATGCTCGCATCAGTTTCGGGTGGTGTGCGAGCACACCCATCGATTCGGGCACACGGCCGAGCATGCGGCGCGCGGCGAGCTTCACCATCGAGCCGAACATGCCGGTGAGTTCGGTCGGCGGGATACGAGTCTGGGTGGTCATGACGTCCTCCTGGATCTTCGACGGTCCGGGAACGGTTCCCCGAGCATCCCGTCGACATGAAGACACCGCCCAGCCGGCTCCTGTGACATCTGGGATGAATCACCCAGGCTACGGATCAGCCCGCGACGAGGAACCCGTCCAGCACAAGCCGGCGAATTCGGGGTTCGAGGTCTTTCCAGAGGTCGACGAGCGGCACCTCGAACAGATCCGCGAGCGCGGACACGATCTGAGTGACGCTGAGATCGCCGTCACAGGCACCGACGAATCCGGCGAGCGCGGAATCCACAGGCACGGTGCGCCCGAAACCGCCGCCCTGGCGCAGCTCGATCACACTCGGGTCATCATTTCCCGGCATGTAGTGCCGCGCCTCGGTCACATCCGCCGCGGTGATGAGCGTGTGCGGGATGCCGTCGGCCAAGGAGTCGTTCGCGTCGAGTCCGTCGCGCAGCGCGCGCCCCGGCGCGGAAAGCGGCTGCGATACGGCCTCGAAACGTCGCAGGCGGGCCGGCTCCGGATCGGCCGGCCGACGCAGCAGCACGTATCCGAATCCGATCGCCGTGACGTCGCGCTCCGCGAAGTCGTCGAGCCAGGCCTCCAGCATCCTGCCGAAGGCATCTTCCCTCGGGGTGGTGCCGCCGTCTCGGATCCACAGCTCGGCGTAGCCGAGGGGGGTGAGCTCCTCACGCTGGATCACCCAGACGTCGAGCGACGGGTCGATCCAGGACTCGAGGCGCTCGAGACCCGTCGCGGTGGGGCGCGACTCCCAGTTGCCGAGCAGCTGTGCGATGCCACCCGGGGTGAGGTGCGCGGACACATCGCGCACGAACTGCTCCACCAGTGCGTCACCGATCAGTCCGCCGTCGCGGTATTCGTACGCGGTCACGCCATCGACGCGCGGAGTGATGACGAACGGCGGGTTGGAGACGATCAGGTCGAACGCCTCGTCCGCCACCGGCTCGAACATGCTGCCCTGACGGAAGGTCACGTTGACCACGCCGTTCAGACGCGCGTTGAGCTCGGCGAACGCCAGTGCCCGTGCCGAGATGTCGGTAGCGACGACCTCACCGGCGTGACGGGCCACGAGGAGCGCCTGGATGCCGCACCCGGTGCCCAGATCCAGCGCACGGCCCACCGGCGTCGGCACGATCAGCTCCGCGAGTGTCCGCGACGCTCCGCCGACACCGAGCACGTGGTCGGCGGGCAGCGCGCGACCGAGTGCGAGTTCGTCGAGATCGCTGGCGATCCACCATTCACCGATGCCGTCGGCATCCACGAACGATTGCGGGTGGATGAGCGCCGAAGGTGTGACGTCCTCTTCGTCGTCCGAGAGGCGCGCGAGGCCGAGACCGATCAGCCCCTCGAAACCGAGGCGGGGCAGCGCCTGATCGACCAGCGAGATCGGCTGCGGCATCCCGAGGACGAAGAAACGACCGAGGGTTGCGAGGGCGCCGACATCCCGTGCGATCGCACGCAAGAGAGGCTCGCGAACGCCACGGCCCAGCGCGTCATCGGCTTCTTCACCCCACAGGCGTCGCAGTGGCTCAGAACGGAAGTCGGCAGCATCCAGATCCGCGGCCAGCGCGGCGGCGAGTGACGGATCGGGTGTGGGTGAGAGCGCGTCGGACACGGCCGTCACTCTACGCGCCTTCAGCCTTCCCGTACCCCACCCGCCTAGAATCACAGGGTCACAACTCACGGGCTGACCGCCGCGGTGCCCGAGGAAGACCAGAGACGTTGATCATCCCCCGATTCGGCCGTCGCACGCGCGCGAAGCGCGCTGCACGCGGTGCTGTCGTGTTCGCGCTTGCTGTCGCGCTCGTCTCAGCACCATTCCTGTCACCCGTGGCGCCGGCAGTCGCCGCCGAAGACGCGGTTGAGGACGGCACGGTCGAGCTCTCATTCACGGCGGGCGTGCACGGGGTGTCGCAGCCCGGTTCGCCTCTGTTGACCACGGTCACGATCGACAACGGCACCGACGAGGAGATCCCCGCCGACCAGGTCAACGTCGAGTTGAATCGCACCGCGCTCGCAGACGGTGCCGCGCTCACCGCGTGGCTCGACACCGGAGAGACGCCTGGTCCCTTCACCCCACTCGGCTCAGAGGAGACCGACGCCGTCGCAGCATCCGACACCTCGACGACACCGGTGCTTACCCCGGTCGGGCTGCTCGGCGCCTTGCCTGCCGGCGTCTACCCGATGCGCGTCAGCCTCGATGCGGATGCCGGCCCCGATGCGACGCAGCCCACCGCCCAGAGCGTTCTCATCGTGCAGGGCGATACCGCTGCTGCACAGGTGACGGTCCTCGTACCGGTCACTGCGACCCCGGCTGACGATGGCCTGCTCACCGCGGAGGAGCTCACCGCGCTGACCGCGCCGGACGGCGCTCTCACCGCACAGCTCGATGGGGTCGCTGGCACCTCGGCGGCACTCGCCGTCGATCCTCTGATCCCCGCTGCCATCCGTGCGCTCGGCACCGCCGCACCGACCAGCGCGCGTGATTGGCTGGACCGACTCGAGATGCTCCCCAACGATCGATTCGCGCTGCAGGCGGGCGACGCGGATGCGACGACGCAATCGCGCGCGGGTCTGCCCGAACTCCTGACCCCTCTCCCGCTCGCCTCGTATCTGGACCCGGCGAACTTCGTCGCCGACGAGACGCCGACACCGACACCTACCTCTTCGGCGTCACCCACGCCGTCTCCGACGACGACGGATCCCGTTCTGCCCACCGACGCCGAGCTGATGTCGATCGAGCGGGCGTCACCCGACGTGCTGTGGCCGACCGCCGGGATCGACACCGCTGATCTCGCGCGTTTCAAGGAGTGGATGTCGGCGGACGCCACGACGATCATCCCTTCGACTTCGATCGCGGCATCCACCGGCGCCGTCGTCGACATCGACGGCAATCGTGGGCTCGTGATGGACGCGGGTGCCTCTGCCGCGTTCTCGAGTGCCGCCGCACAGACTGACGACGAGACACGCGAGCAGCACATCGCCGAGGGAATCGCCCATCTCGCGCTCACGGGCCCCGCCCCGTCGCTGCTGGTGGGACTCGACCGGAATGAAGTGCGCACGGCCGACGCTCTGCGGGAGACGATCCTGTCGGTGTCGTCGATAGCCGACCCGACGGAGTTCAGCACGCTGCGCACGACGACACCGCAATCGGCGACCCTCCGCGTGTCGGAATCGGAAGCCGCCACGGCATCCGACCGCGCCGCGCTCCTGAAGACGCTCCTCGCCGACGAGGCGCGCCTGACCGAGTTCGCGACGATCCTTGATGACCCGCTCGTGCTGCTCTCCACCGAACGTCTCCGGATGCTGCGACTGCTCAGTGAGCGCGATGCCGCGGCATACACCGACGAGGTGGCCACGCATCGCGTGGCCACTTCTGTCACGCTCGATGCCGTCGGAGTGCAGGAGCCGAGCCCGATCCAGCTCTTCACGTCGGCCGCACCGATGCCCGTCTGGGTGCGCAACGACCTGCCGTGGCCGGTGAACGTGCAGCTGAGCGCTGACCCTTCTGACGCCCGGCTCGATGTGCAGCCGACGACTCCTGTCGTCGCACTGCCTGCCAGCAACACGCGCGTCAAGGTCCCGGTGGAGGCGCGTGTCGGCAGCGGTTCACTCACCGTCGACTTCTCACTCACCTCTCCGACGGGGGTGCAGATCGGCAAGGACCAGAGCGCGACGGTCACGGTGCGCGCTGAATGGGAGAGCATCGGCCTCGTCATCCTGGGCGGCATCATCGCCCTTCTGCTCGTTCTGGGCATCGTGCGCACCGTCGTGCGGCGACGCCGGGATCGAGCGGATGCGGCGGCGTCCGCCTGATCTGTCGGCAGGGCGGCTGAGCAGAGTTTTCCCACCGCCGAGAGGCGTGCACAGTTCAGGGAATGACTCGCAGTTACCATTGGTTGAGGTATGCGAAGCCAGCATCTTCCAGATCATTCACAGCCGGCATTTCTAAGACGGGGAGCTCATGCGTCAGGTCATCATCATCGGTTCGGGTCCTGCCGGATTCACCGCTGCCATCTATGCGGCGCGCGCCAATCTGAAGCCGCTTCTCATCGCGAGTTCCGTCGAGGTCGGCGGCGAGCTGATGAACACCACCGAGGTCGAGAACTACCCCGGTTTCCCTGAGGGCATCCAGGGTCCCGAGCTCATGGCCAAGTTCCAGGAGCAGGCCGAGAAGTTCGGCACCGAAGTCGTCTACGACGACGTCACCTCGCTCGATCTCGATGGCCCGGTCAAGAAGCTCACTCTCGGCAGCGGCACCACGCATGAGGCCGCGACGATCATCTACGCGACCGGTTCCGCATATCGCAAGCTCGGCATCGAGGGTGAAGAGCGCCTCTCCGGCTATGGCGTCTCCTGGTGCGCCACCTGCGACGGTTTCTTCTTCCGCGAGAAGAACATCGCGGTCGTCGGAGGCGGCGACTCGGCGATGGAGGAGGCGACCTTCCTCACGCGCTTCGCGGACAAGGTCTACGTCATCCACCGCAAGGACACGCTGCGCGCGTCGAAGATCATGCAGGAGCGCGCCTTCGCGAACGAGAAGATCGAGTTCATCTGGAACACCGAAGTCGAGGAGATCACCGGCGCTGACAGCGTCAACGGTGTGAAGCTGCGCAACACGGTCGACGGAACCACCAGCGAGCTCGCGCTCGACGGACTGTTCGTCGCGATCGGCAACGACCCGCGCACCCACCTGGTGCACAACAAGCTCGAGCTCACCCCCGAGGGCACTATCTGGGTCGATGGGCGCTCATCGCGCACCACGATTCCCGGTGTCTTCGCCGCCGGCGATGTCATCGACCCGACGTACCGTCAGGCCATCACAGCCGCGGGCACCGGAACGATCGCCGCTCTCGACGCGGAGCACTACCTCGCGGATTTTGACGATGCCTCCGTGGAGTTCCCCGCGGCGGAGGCGGCAGCGATCATCGCCTGACGGGAACACATTCCGTTCAACCGCTGTTATAGCGGGTGAACCTCAATCCAAGGAGAAATCTGATGACTGCCAAGGTAACGAGCCAGGCGACGTGGGATCAGGATGTGCTGCAGGCCGAAGGCCCCGTTCTGGTGGACTTCTGGGCTGAATGGTGTGGACCGTGTCGCATGGTCGCGCCGGTGCTCGACCAGATCCAGTCGGAGAACCCCGACAAGATCACGATCGTCAAGCTCAACGTCGATGAGAACCCCGAGCTGGCGATGAAGTACCAGATCACGTCGATCCCGGCGATGAAGGTCTTCCAGGGCGGCGAGGTCAAGACGACCATCATCGGCGCCAAGCCGAAGCCGGCACTCGAGAAGGATCTCGCTGCGTTCATCGGCTGATCACGCTTTCCAGTGGCCCGTCCCTCCGTGCGGAGGGGCGGGCCATTTGCGTACGTCGGCCTACTTGTCGTAGACCGCGACCGACGGCATCCCACGATCCAGGCGCGCACGATCCACGATCTCCTGGACGATGGCCGTCTTGCCTGCGTTGTATGCCCCACGACCGTTCTGGGCGGCGACCTCTGCGGCGATCTTCGCCTGCTCGTAACGTCGCGCATCCGCCGGATGAGAGATCAGCCAGTCCCGGAGGATCCGCTGATTGACAGCGTCCCAGCCTTCGGCGGTGAAGAAGTGCGCGATGCGAGTGCGAACTCGCTCCCGTTCGAACACCATGACGGGATGTGTACGCACACGGCTTCCGACCCGCCATCCGCCGCGTTCCAGCTGCGGACGATACCGCTCGAACTCGGACTCGTCAGCGACTCGGACCGCGACATCGATGATCGGCTTGGCACGCATGCCTGGCACCGCTGTGGAACCGATGTGCTCGATCACCCAAGCCGCGTCACCGAGGTCTCGCAGCTCGGCAGCGATCAACTCGAACTGCTGCGGCCAACGCCGGTCGTACGCGACGAGCATTCGGGCTAGGAGATGTCAGCGACGGTGGTGTCCCACTTGCGGTGACGTGTCTCCACGCCGAGCAGACGCCACACTGCCGGCGTCAGCTCCGGGTACTCCAGCGCGATCTGGCGCATGACACGGTAGTTGCGTGTCGCATTGGGCCGGACGCCGTCATTGGCTGCGATGTTGTCGGCGCGCAGCAGGTAGACCACGAGTTCGTCCACGCTCGGAAGATCTTCCATGAAGTCCCACGGATCTTCGCCGCTCAGAAGACGTTCTTGGATGAGCACCGCCAACTCGTCCGAGGCTTCTGCCCGCAGCACTTCGAGGCTGGCACGGCGTGGAACGGCTTCTGACATACATCAAGCCTACGCGCGCTTATGACCGCCCCGGCGCGGCAGATTCACGACATCCGTCATCGTCTCGAGCTCTCTGCCCTTCGTCTCCGGCACCTGATAGAACACGAAGAAGAACGACACGATCGCGAAGAACGCGTAGAAGCCGTACGCGAAGGTGAGTCCTATCTCAGCGAATGCAGGGAACGTCGTCGAGATGAAGAAGTTCGCGATCCACTGCGCCGCCGCGGCGACTGCGAGAGCACCGGCACGGATGCTGTTCGGGAACATCTCCCCCAGCAGCACCCAGACCAACGGACCCCAGGTCGCTCCGAAGAACACCACGAAACCGTTGGCGCAGATCAGGGCGATCAGCGACCATGGCTGCGGGAGCACGACGTTTCCGTCTTGCAGAGTGCCGAACGAGAACGCCACGGCCATCATGCCGAGGGTCACGGCCATGCCGATCGATCCTGTGAGCAGCATCGGTCGACGCCCGACCTTGTCCACGAGCAGGATCGCCACGATCGTGACGACGATGTTCGTGACCGAGGTGAACACCGACGTCATCAGGGCCTGGGACTCGTCGAATCCGACCGAGAGCCACAGCGTCGTCGAGTAGTAGAAGATCACGTTGATACCGACGAACTGCTGGAAGACGCTCAACAGAATGCCGACCCACACGATGGGTTTCAACCCGAAGCGGTCGCCGCGAAGGTCGCTCAACGATTCGCGCTTCTCGGCGTTGAGCGTCGAGCGGATCTCTTCGATCTTGACGTTCACGTCGGTCTCGCCGGAGAAGTCGAACAGAACCTGAGATGCCTTGTCGACCTGTCCGCGTGCCACCAGGAAACGTGGCGATTCCGGCAGGCGCAGCGCCATCACGCCGTAGACGATGGCCGGGATCGCCTCGACCATGAACATCCACCGCCAGGCCTCGATCCCGAACCACAGCACGTTGGCGGCGGATCCGGCGATGTTCGCCAGCAGAGCATTGGACAGCAGCGCGGTGAAGATACCGGTCACGATCGCGAGCTGCTGCAGTGATCCGAGCCGGCCACGTACCTTCGCCGGCGACACCTCGGCGATGTACGCCGGCGCGATCACGGATGCCGCGCCGACGCCGATACCGCCGATGACCCGCCACACGATGAGGTCGATGACCCCGAAGGCGAGGCCGGATCCGATCGATGAGGCCAGGAACAGCACGGCCGCGATCACCATCACAGGAATACGGCCGAGCTTGTTCGCCAAGCTCCCCGCGAACCAGGCACCGACAGCGCAGCCCAGCAGGGCTGACGACACGGCGAAGCCCTGGAGACCTGGACCGAGATCGAATGCTCCGGCCAGAGCATCCACTGCTCCGTTGATCACCGCGGTGTCGAAACCGAACAGGAATCCGCCGAGTGCGGCGGCGATGCTGATCCCGACGACCCGGGCACTGAGCCGTCCGGCCGTACGCTTCTTCTCTGACATTTGCTCTCCCCCGTCTGTGCTCACTCTAGGAGTACGAGCCGCTCGGTTGCGAGGGCTCGATCATCTCTTCAGGATCCGTATCCTTCTTCACCCAGTTCTGACAGGATGCGATTGAGGTCCTGAATAGATGCGAATTCGATCGCTACCTGGCCTTTTCTTGCACCGAGTGTGATCTTCACCCGCGTGTTCAGACGGTCGCCGAGTTTTCCGGAGACCTCGTCCAGGTACGCACGGCGCGCTCCCGGCTGTGGCTTCTGGGTCTTGTTCCCTGCCGACGGGCTCGACTTCGCCGCCTCTTCCGTCGCACGCACGGACAGGTCCTCGTTGATGACCTTGTCTGCGAGCTTCTGCATCGCTTCGGGGCTGTCGAGCGAGAGCAGAGCGCGGGCGTGGCCGGCAGAGAGAACACCGGCCGCGACTCGCTGCTGCACAGGCACGGGGAGCCGGAGCAGCCGGATCGTGTTGCTGATCTGTGGACGCGAACGTCCGATGCGCGTCGCAAGCTCTTCTTGGGTGATGCCGAAATCCTCCAGCAGCTGCTGGTACGCGGAGGCCTCTTCCAGCGGGTTCAGCTCGGAACGGTGCAGGTTCTCGAGCAGAGCGTCGCGCAGGAGATTCTCGTCGGCGGTGTCGCGGACGATCACCGGGATCGCCTCGAGCCCCGCCTCACGTGCAGCTCTGGTACGACGCTCCCCCATGATCAGTTCGTATTCGCCATCGGCGTTCTTGCGCACGATGACCGGTTGCAGAACCCCGAACTCGCGGACGCTGTGGACGAGCTCGGCGAGATCATCCTCGTCGAAGTGCGTGCGAGGCTGACGCGGGTTCGGGACGATCAGGTTCGGATCGATCTGGATCAGATGGATGCCGGGCACCTCGGCGAGTTCGGGTGCATCAGCAGGTGCTTCATCCGGGACGGTGATCGTCATATCGGCTGCCGGACGCAGCGATGCACCAGGGAAGAACACGTCGACCGGGCGTTCCGCCTGATCCGCGGTGGGGATGAGTGCGCCGATTCCTCGGCCCAATCCGGTGCGCTTGGCCATCAGTTCTCCTTGCTCTGCGTCTTTTGCGACGCGATTTCGACAGCGGCCTCGCGGTACGCGATCGCGCCGGCGGAGGATCCGTCGTATGCGATCACCGTCTGGCCGAAACTCGGCGCCTCCGACACTCGGACCGACCGCGGGATGACCGTGTCCAGTACTTGTTCGGGGAAGTGATTGCGCACCTCATCCGCGACCTGCTGGGCGAGACGAGTGCGTCCGTCATACATGGTGAGCAGGATCGTCGAGAGGTGAAGCTCGGGGTTCAGGTGCTTCTGGATCATCTGGATGCTGCCCAACAACTGGCTCAGACCCTCGAGTGCGTAGTACTCGCACTGGATCGGGATGAAGACCTCGGATGCTGCGGTGAATGCATTGATCGTCAGAAGCCCCAACGAGGGCGGACAGTCGATGATCACGAAGTCGACGGTGTTGTCGCTCAGATACTGGCTGAGTGCGTTTCGCAACCGGTGCTCGCGCGCCACCTGGGAGACGAGCTCGATCTCGGCGCCGGCCAGATGGATGGTACTGGGCGCACAGAAGAGATTCGGCGATTCCGGGCTCTGCTGCACGATGTCAGCGAGCGGGACGTCGTCGATCAGGACGTCGTAGACGCTCGGGGTCTCCGCGTTGTGCGGGACGCCGAGGGCGGTCGACGCGTTTCCCTGCGGATCCAGATCGATGACCAGCACTTTCGCGCCGAAACTGGCGAGTGCGGATGCGATGTTCACCGCGGTGGTCGTCTTACCGACGCCGCCCTTCTGGTTCGACACGGTGAGGACGCGCGTCTGCCCGTCGAACTGAACTGTCGTCGCTTCCAGTGCACGTCTGCGCGCGCTCAGATCAGCGATTTCGCGTGCCAGTGGAGTGTCTACCCCGAAAGTACTGTTCGGTGCTGCCTTTTCAGACTGTTTCACGTGAAACATCCGCTCCTTTCGGGACCGTGTTCCACTCTAATCGCTGCGGCCGACGTTGCGAACCGGAGCGCGCCCATGGCGACCCTATTGCCGCGATACGTGCTGCGGACTCCCCCGCAAGGCGTGTGCTCTCCTCGCACGCGGGGCCTCTCCTGACGCTGGATCGCTCGAAAGCAGGGCCTCGCACTCGGGATTTCCTGGGAGCTCCGTCGCTACCCCGGGGCTGTGTCGCTGCGGTCGAACCACATGCGCCTCCCTCCACGTTGGCGCCCTTTGCGCTATGACCACCCCTTCCGCCCGCAGTTGTTTCACGTGAAACAACAGCTCTGCCTCCTCAAGCTCGCGACGACTTACAGAGGGAAAGAGTCGAGGTGGGCGCGGAGGGCAGGTTGTGGGCCCTCAGTGCGCGGGACGAACTCCCCGCCACACAGAAAAGCGATGCGCGCTCGACTCTGCGAAACGGCAGGCGACGTGCGAAGTGACTGCGCCAGGGGTTGCTTCGTGAGCGGAAGGATGACGCGCCTCGTGACGGCCTGGGGACGACGCGCCTCGTGGCGGGACCATCCGGTCAGCTTTGGCAAGCCGTCCTTCCTCCGTCCGAGCTCTGTCGCCCAAACGATTTCGAGGATTCGGATACGGCCGCACGCATGAGCTCCCACAGTTCGGCAGCGAACAGCTACACCCTCCCCTGCCGTGACTACCGAGACGATGCAGTAGGCGCCGCCACTCTCCGGCTCCCTTAGCACGCAGCGAGGTGAACAGACTCAACCGTCTCGAGAGCACGTGCGTCACCCAATCATGTTTCACGTGAAACATGCCCTCTCCAGACCTCAGAAGCAGCAGCGCCGGGGCACCTTCATCAGGGTCGTCTCACCCATCCGGTACGACATGCGTTACGACTCAGATCAGTTGACACGCTCAGGTTCATAGTCGTGGCCACAGCCCTTCCGTCGACGGGAACTTCATAATTCCGTTCATGTTTCACGTGAAACATTCGCGACTAACAGAGAGCAGGTAGCCGCCTCCGCCGGGTAATGAGGACGCTGTCATCAACATGCAGCGTCAGGCGTCGACGGCTGGTTAGTGTCTCCTCGCACTCACAGAAGTACATCGAACGCTGCTCGACCCTGTCGTCTAGCTCTACATGTGGCTAGACCCCGAGTGGTGTTTCACGTGAAACATCACTCGTTATCCATCCGCCCTCTGACGGTGCGACGAATCACCCGACGAATGAGAGGGTGTAGGGATGCCGAGCGAGCGAGAAATCGAGGTGCCCGCGCAACCGGCGGGATGCACGCTCTGCGAGAGAGTTGGGATCCCCAAGTCGGCGCTACTTCCCGGACCAATGCTGAATCCGCGATAGCCGTCGGCATCGCGCACATGTTTCACGTGAAACATGGCGCCCAACTCCGGTTCCAACAGCGAGAACCCTAACCACGAAGGCCGTATGGGCGTCGAGCGAACGAGCGTCGGAGTGCCCGATGGTCAGACAGATTCCCGCTCTGTGAGGGAGTCGGCATCCCTACCCCGCCCCGGGACAGCCCTACCGTGCGTCAGCCGCGAACCGTAGCCCGTACGACCCGCGTCGTCTCATCGAGCACGCCCTCGCCGAGAACTTCGACGCGCACGTCGCTCAGCCGATACTTCTTGATCTGCTTGGCAGCCGCATCGATCTCGGCCGGCGCGTTCATCCCCTTGAGCAGGGCGAGCTCTCCGCCGTCTCGCAGCAGCGGCGCTGTGAAAGGGATGAGCGTGCGCAGGGCGCTGACGGCGCGAGCGGTGACGAAGTCGAACTTGCCGACCGCGCGGAGATCCTCAGCACGTGAGCGGAGTACCTCGACATTCTCGAGACCGAGATGCGCAACCTGCTCGTTGAGCCAATTGACGCGGCGCTCCATAGGCTCGACCAGAGTCCAACTCACGTCGGGCCGGGCGATGGCGAGCACCAGGCCAGGAAGCCCAGCGCCGGATCCGATATCCGCCGCGGTCCCATGGAAGAGCGGTGCAGCAATCGCGCTGTTGAGAATATGGCGCGTCCAAAGACGGGGGAGCTCGAGTGGCCCGATCAAGCCGCGCTCTTCCCCCTGCTCTGCGAGGGCGGTGGTGAACTTCCGCGCGACGTCGATGCGATCGCCGAACAAAGACTGCGCGGCGCCCGGCTCGATCTCGAGCGAAGTCATGACGCGCCCCTGCGATGTTTCACGTGAAACATCAACGACGACGGATCACCGTGTGGCGATCAGCCCCGTCGCCGTATGACTCCGAAACCAGGTCACGGTCGGCGACGATGTCATGTACGAGCTTTCGCTCGTAGCTCGACATCGAAGGGAGCGACGCCTGAGAGGCACCTTCGTCGAGCTTCGCGACAGCAGCATCCACGAGCGTCTCGAGCTGGCGGCGACGCGCATCGCGGGAGCCACCGACGTCGAGGATCAGGCGCGAGAAAGCACCGGTCTTGCTCTGCACTGCCAGGCGGGTGATCTCCTGCAGCGCCTGCACCGTGTCGGGGTCGGCGAGTACGGAGATGTCCTGTCCCTCTGCGTCAACCGAGACGTAGGCCCGGCCCTGCCGCACGTCGAGATTCAGATCGCCGTCGATATCAGCGATATCAAGGAGCTCCTCGAGGAAGTCCGCTGCCACATCGCCCTCGTGCTCGAGCTGCTCGACAGTGGGCTCCGACCGATCGGTGCTGCGCTCGACGACGTTCTCACCGGTCATGAGTTGGGGCCCTTCTTCTTGGCGCGCTTCTTTCCCACTGGCTGCTGGCGCTTCGGTGCGTTCTGCTTGGCCTTCTCGGCCTCATCCAGCAGACGCTGCTGCTCTGCCTCGTACACGGACATCGGAACGACCTTGCCAGAGGAGTCGATCGCCTTGCCCTTACGTGCCAGACGCTCCTCGCGAGCCTTGGCCGCTTCCGAACCAGGCGTCGGCATCTCACGGATGACCAGGAACTGCTGGGCCATGGTCCACAGGTTCGAGATGAACCAGTACACGACGACACCGAGCGGGAAGAAGATGCCCGAGAAGATGAACCCGAGCGGCAGCACGTAGAGCATGATCTTCTGCATCTGGTACGCCTGGCCGGTCTTGGCCTCGGGCGACAGGTTCTTCGAGATGATCTGCAGCTGGGTGAAGAACTGCGATCCGATCATGAGAACAACGAGGATGACGAGGAGCACGATCGCGACGGTGTTCTGCGCGTCGACCGCGTCACCGAGCGTCCCGTGCAGCGACACATCACCGAAGATCGTCGCGTCATAGAACTGCTTGGTGAGCTCGGGGTTGAGCAGTCCGACACCACCGAGACCCGCCTTGGCGTGCTTGGAGACGTCGTTGAGCACGCTGAACAATGCGAAGAAGATCGGCATCTGAACGATCAACGGCAGGCAGCTCGACATCGGGGATGTGCCGTGCTTCTTGTACAATGCCATCGTCTCGCGGCTCATCGCCTCACGAGAGAGCTGGTCCTTCTTGCCCTTGTACTTCTCCTGAACCTTCTTCATCTCAGGAGCGATTTCCATCATCTTGCGCTGGCTCTTGATTTGCCGCACGAACAGGGGAAATACTGACGCGCGAACAACGATGACCAGGCCGACGATCGAGAGGATCCAGGTGATTCCTGATGCCTCAGGGAGTCCAACGGTCGTGAACAGCCAGTGCCAGGCGACGAGGATGAGCTCGACGACCCACTTCAGCGGCCAGAGAATGGTGCTCAGCAGGTCGAAGCCACCGCCACCGGCATCCGGTGTCGGTGTCGCAGAGGCGAGCAGAAGGTCAAGACCCACTGATCAGTCCTTTCGGGAAGGTACGACGAAACCTCGAGCAGTCAGGTCGTATCGGAAATGGTCGTGAGGACGAACGTCGTCGACGCCGCCTTTGGTCCAGGGGTTGCAGCGAAGGATGCGCCATGCCGAGAGCACCGCTCCCTTCACTGCGCCGTGCTGCTGCACCGCACCTACAGCGTAAGCCGAGCAGGATGGGTAATACGCGCACACGTCTCCGTAGAGCGGTGAGATCACGGCTCTATACCCGGTCAGGAAACCCAGGACGAGGTTCCGCGGCACGAGCGGGATGCTGCGAACGAGGTCTCCACCGTGCAGGTGCGCCGACCCCATGGCGTAGGACGGAAGCGTGCTCATGTCGTCGCCCGTTCGCGATCCAGACGGGTGAGACACCTGGTCACATCGGCAGCGAGCTCAGCGAACGTGGCGGTCGCAGACGCAGGAAGGGCACGGATGACGACATCCGTGCCCTCGGGAACGTCTGTGATCGCCGACGCACAAACGGCCTTGAGCCGTCGACGCACGGTGTTGCGGATCACAGCGGTGCCCACCTGCTTACTGATGATGAACCCGAACCTGGGCTCACGTGCTTCACCGGTCGTCAACATCGAGGTGACGACGCGGGCGCCCCCGCACCGAACACCGCGACGGACCACCGATCTGTAGTCGGTGCCTCGCGTCAGTCGGAACGGACGGGCGAGCACGAGGCTTACGCCGAGAGCTCGGTGCGGCCCTTCGCGCGGCGAGCCGAGAGGATGCCGCGGCCTGCGCGCGTGCGCATGCGGGCGCGGAAACCGTGCTTCTTGGCGCGGCGGCGGTTGTTGGGCTGGAACGTACGCTTGGTCATGGGATCACTCCGGGAACGCTGTCACCGGATGTGTACGACCGGAGACATAGGGAACTGCCCGATTTCGGACATAAGTCAACCGATTAAGGGTACGTCTTACCGGCGCAGAGGGCAAATCTCCACGCCACGACCGGTTCGAGCATCAACACTCCGCACAGCAATTATCCACAACCTCGACTCTCGCGGGCTGCGCAACACACCCGCGGTTTTCCACAGGCAGGTTGCCGTTCACAGCGCGGGTGACTACCGTGGCATCCGAAGTTATCCACAGGGGGAAAGGCCGTATCGGTCCACCTTCCGCGAACCATTGCCCGGAGCACCATGTCATCTCCTGCCCAGCCCGACGTTCCGATCTGGGCGCAGGTGGCGGATCTTCTCGATCACGACGACCGCGTGACCCCTCAGTTGCAGGGATTCCTGAGCCTCGTAGTGCCCGCCGGCGTCATGGGCGCGACGCTGTATCTCGATGTGCCCAACGACCTCACAGCGGCGCAGATCAACAAGCGTCTGCGGATGCCCATCATGGAGGCGCTCACCCACCTCGGCGAAGAGGTCACCTCGTTCCGGGTCGTGGTCAACCACGAGCTCGCCGAACAGCCGACTGCTCCCATAGTGGTCAACGACTTCACACGAGCCGACGTCTCTCGCACCGAGTCCCCGATGGAGCAGCAGACACCGCTGCGGCACGAATCACGCCTGAATCCCAAGTACACGTTCGACAACTTCGTGATCGGTCAGTCGAATCGGTTTTCGCACGCGGCGGCCGTCGCCGTCGCCGAGGCTCCGGCCAAGGCGTACAACCCGCTGTTCATCTACGGTGACTCCGGACTCGGCAAGACGCACCTCCTCCACGCCATCGGCGACTACGCGCAGTCCCTGTACACCGGGGTGAAGGTCCGCTACGTCTCCAGCGAGGAATTCACGAACGACTTCATCAACTCCATCGCCAACAACAGAGGCTCCGCGTTCCAGGCTCGCTACCGCGACGTCGACATCCTCCTCATCGACGACATCCAGTTCCTGCAGGGACGAGCGGAGACGCAGGAGGCGTTCTTCCACACCTTCAACACGCTGCACGATCACAACAAGCAGGTCGTGATCACGAGCGACGTCGCGCCGAAGCATCTCACCGGCTTCGAGGATCGGATGCGCAGCCGCTTCGAGTGGGGTCTGATCACAGACGTCCAGGCACCGGACCTCGAGACACGCATCGCCATTCTTCGCAAGAAGGCGCAGAGCGAGGCGCTGCACATCCCCGACGAGGTGCTCGAGTACATCGCCACCGTCGTCTCATCCAACATCCGCGAACTCGAGGGCGCGCTCATCCGTGTCTCGGCCTTCGCGAGTCTCAACCGATCCTCCCTTGACATCTCCCTCGCCCAGACGGTGCTGCGCGACATCATCGACACGGCAGAGGACAACATCATCTCGCCGACCGACATCATCACGGCGACCGCACAGTACTTCAAGCTCACCGTCGACGATCTGTACGGGTCGAGCCGGTCGCAGCAGATCGCGACCTCGCGCCAGATCGCCATGTACCTGTGCCGAGAGCGCACCAACCTGTCGCTGCCCAAGATCGGTCAGCTCTTCGGCAACCGCGATCACACGACCGTGATGTACGCCTACAAGAAGATCAGCGAGCTCATGAAGGAGCGTCGCTCGATCTACAACCAGGTCACCGAGATCACCACTCAGCTCGGCCGACGCTGACAAACCGGTCGCATTCGTCGAGTTGACAGCGCTGGTGGGCATCCGATAAATGCCGGTTTGCACATGTGGATAACTTGTGGATGAATGCATGCCGAGTTCGGGACGAATGTGTGCCGATCGCGGCATCCTGTGGATAACTCCGGTTCACACGAGTGACGCGCCCACCTCGTATTGGTGCGGATTCCTCAGGGATTCCACATCTCACACGTGTGTAGTTCCTTACTCGCGATTGATATCCACCGACTTATCCACAGTTTCCACAGCGGTTAACACTGTTAAGGAGTTAACCCTTTGAGAGAGCGATCCGATCACCTCGAAGGTGTGGGAACCCGTCGTATGGCGCAGCGCGGCTGTGGGGATACGATGGGAACCCCTGACGTGGGTCCACGCCATCAGGTCATGTAATTACGACGAGGGAGCGCCCGTGAGGTTCCAGGTCAACCGCGATGTCTTCAGCGAAGCTGTGTCCTTCGTCGTCAAGCTCCTGCCCCAGCGAAACCCGCAGCCGATCCTCGCCGGAGTCCTGATCGAAGCAGGAGAGCAGGGACTCACACTCTCGGCGTTCGACTACGAAGCTTCGGCGCGGACGACCATCGAAGCCACGATCGACACCCCCGGCACGATCCTCGTGCACGGACGACTGCTCTCCGACATCGCCAGCCGGCTCCCGAACGCTCCGATCGAGATCGCCGTCGAAGAAGACGGCGGCATCGCGGTCACCTGCGGATCCGCACGGTTCACGCTGGCTGCCATGCCGGTCGAGGAATATCCCTCCATCCCCGAGGTGTCCGGTTCATCGGGCGTCGTGCCTGCCGATGATTTCGGCACGGCGATCGCGCAGGTCGGTTTCGCCGCATCTCGCGACGACGTCACCCCCGTGCTCACGGGTGTGCAGCTCGAGGTATCCGGCCACAGCCTGAGCCTTGTCGCCACCGACCGCTATCGCGTGTCGCTTCGCGACGTGCCGTGGGATGGCGATGCCCCAGAGCAGACGGCGCTCGTACCAGCGCGAACACTGACTGAGGTCGGCAAGACCTTCGGCCACGCAGGCACGATCGAGGTCGCTTTCTCGGGTCAGGGTGATCGCGAGATCATCGCGTTCACCGCCGGCAACAAGACCGTGACTTCTCTCCTGATCAAGGGCAATTTCCCACCAGTGCGGCGCCTGTTCCCGGAGCAGACAGAGCACTACGCGGTCGTCAACACCGCCGATCTGATCGAGGCTGTCCGTCGCGTGGCGCTGGTGCTGGATCGTGCCGCTCCGCTGCGGTTCACATTCACCTCCGACAGCGTGACGATGGACGCATCCGGCAGCGAGCATGCTCGGGCGTCCGAGTCGGTCGATGCGCACCTCTCGGGTGGCGACGATGTCACCCTCGGACTGAACCCGCAGTATCTGACAGAGGCGCTCAGTGCGGTCAAGAGTGAGTTCGTGCGGGTGACCTTCACCTCGAGCGACAACGCCAACAAGCTCAGCCCGGTGCTGATCACCAGCCAGACCTCGGTCGACCAGGCAGGTAACGACTCGTTCAAGTACCTCCTCCAGCCCAACCTCCTGCTTCGCTGACACTTCGACAGGCTCAGGGACTGACATCGGCGCCGTGTCAGAGCCCGAAGGTAGGGTGAACCCGTGATCGTGGAGCATCTGAGTCTGGTGGATTTCCGCAATTACGCGACCGCCGAACTCGCCCTGCTCTCGGGGCCGAACGTGCTGGTCGGGCGGAACGGTCAGGGCAAGACGAATCTCGCAGAAGCGGTGGTCTTCCTCGCGACTCTCGGTTCGCACCGGGTGTCGTCGGATGCTCCGATGGTCCGAGACGGTCAGGAGTACGCCGTGATCCGGGCGCGACTCTCGGTCGGCGAGCGCAAGGTGCTCGCCGAGGTGCAGATCAACAGGCAGGGCTCCAACAAGGCGCGCATAAACGGGTCGCCGTCGAAGACGAACGAGCTTCCCCGATATGCGCATGTCGTGCTGTTCGCTCCGGAAGACCTGCAGATCGTCCGCGGTGATCCCTCGTCGCGGCGGCGTTTCGCGGATCAACTGCTCATCCAGCGCACTCCGCGCATGGCCAGTGTCCTCGGCGACTACGACCGTGTGCTCAAGCAGCGCACCGCGCTGCTGAAATCTGCTCGTGCCCGAGGCATCCGCGGCGATGCACTCGCGACCCTCGACGTGTGGAATGACAAACTCGTCGCGCTCGGATCCGAGATCATCGACGCGCGCCTGCGCCTTGCGACCGATCTGCAGCAGCCGCTGGCCGCTGCGTACACGGCGATCGCCGGCGAAGATCACACCCCGGAGATCGAGTGGGCGCTGTCGGTGCGTGGCGGTGATCCGGAAGAAGGCGAAGAAGGATCCTCGGACTCACGCGGCGAGATCGCAGAGATGTTCCGCGTGGCGTTGGAGGCGAAGCGCACCCAAGAGCTCGATCGTGGACTCACGCTCGTCGGTCCGCACCGCGACGATCTGCTGTTGCGCGTGCGCGGTCTTCCGGTCAAGGGGTATGCCTCACACGGCGAATCGTGGTCGGTCGCACTCGCACTCCGGCTCGCATCCGCCGAACTGCTGCGAGCGGAATCCCCCGCCGGTGACCCCGTCCTGATCCTGGATGATGTCTTCGCCGAGCTCGATGCCGACCGCCGGCAGCGCCTGGCGGGCCTCACGGTCGGTTATGAACAGGTGGTGGTGACCGCCGCCGTCGAGGAGGATATTCCAGAGGAACTGCATCGTCATGTCGTTCGCATCGACGCGGGGACGATCACGGATGACCGCACCACCTCGGACGACGAACGTCGGGAGAGGACCGACAACAGGACCGACGACGAGAGCGATGCAGTCGATGAAGTCCCCGACAGCGAGGAGGCAGATCATGAGTGACGCGGCATCCGAAACCCCAGAGACCGTGGCGACCTACCTGCGCCTTCGCGGTCTGAAGCCGAGCTCATCATCCTGGAAGCGCAAGCGGCGCATCCGCGACGACGATGACAACGCCCCGTTCACGCCCGGTCGCGACCCCGGCGCACTCGGTGCGGTGCTCGACAAGCTCAGCCGGGAGTCGGGCTGGGAGATCACCCTGGCCCGTGAAGATCTCGTTCGCCAGTGGGATGATCTCGCCGGCTCTGACACGGCGAAGCATTCCGAACCGGTCTCTCTGGAGAACGGGATGCTGACGGTCAAATGCGATTCGACGGCCTGGGCGAAGAACCTGCAGTTCATGCGCGCGACCATCCTCACAGAGATCGGCAGACGCTACCCGCAGGCGGGTGTGAACAACCTCCGTTTCATCGGGCCGGACGTTCCCTCTTGGAAATGGGGCCCGAGAGCCGTCCCAGGGCGCGGTCCACGCGATACCTACGGGTAGGGCATCAATGAAGCCCCCTCGATCGGTTTCAGGGCCACACACGGCCGTATAGCCACATCTTCGGGTCCCAGACAGGCTAGACTGGGAATTCGAGATATCGATGTGGAGAATCACCTCTGATGACGCCTGAAACCCCTGCTGACGAGCCTGAATCGACAACCGGGGGTACCCCCGAAGCCGAGCGCACCACAGCCCCCAAGCAGAAGCAGCAGGGCGAGTACGGAGCCAATGAGATCCAGGTCCTCGAGGGTCTCGAGGCCGTGCGCAAGCGCCCCGGCATGTACATCGGCTCGACCGGACCCCGCGGCCTGCACCACCTGGTGCAGGAGATCGTCGACAATTCCGTCGATGAAGCCATGGCCGGTCACGCCGACACGATCCTTGTGACGCTGCTGGCAGACGGAGGCGTGCGGGTCGTCGACAACGGCCGCGGCATCCCCGTCGATCCGCACTCTTCGGATCCGAGCAAGTCCAGTGTCGAGGTCGTGCTGACGATCCTCCACGCCGGTGGGAAGTTCGGCGGCGGAGGGTATGCGGTCTCGGGCGGTCTGCACGGCGTCGGATCGTCGGTCGTGAACGCGCTCTCCACGCGCTTCGACGTCGAGATCAAACGTCAGGGCCGCGTGTGGAACCACAGCTTCTCGAACGGCGGCGTGCCCCAGGAGCAAGGACTCATCGAAGGGGCCGAGACGGAAGAGACCGGCACCAACATCGCCTTCTGGCCGGATGCCGAGATCTTCACCGAAGGCGTCGAGTTCGATTACGAGACCCTGCGCACGCGATTCCAGCAGATGGCGTTCCTGAACAAGGGGCTGCGCATCGAGTTGCGCGACGAGCGAGAGGGATCGGCCTACGAGGTCGAAGAAGAGGGCACCACTGTCACCAAGCAGCGCGGTGACGTGTTCCTCTACGAGCGCGGCCTCGTCGACTACGTCGAGTACCTGAACAGGGTGCGTCATGCGGAGGTCGTCAACGACGAGATCATCGATTTCGAGTCGGAGGACACTGAGCGCAAGATCTCACTCGAGGTCGCGATGCAGTGGACGACCGGATACACGGAGAACGTCTTCACCTACGCCAACACGATCAACACCCACGAGGGTGGCACGCACGAAGAGGGGTTCCGTGCCGCGCTGACCACGCTGGTCAACAAGTACGCCCGTGCGAACAACCTGCTCAAGGAGAAGGACGACAACCTCTCCGGCGATGATGTGCGCGAAGGGCTGACGGCCGTCATCTCGATCAAACTCGGCGAGCCGCAGTTCGAAGGACAGACCAAGACCAAGCTGGGCAACACCGAGGCGAAGGCGTTCGTGCAGAAGGTCGTCGGTGACCAGCTCGGTGACTGGCTGGAACGCAACCCGACTCAAGCGAAGAACGTGATCCGCAAGTCGATCGACGCGGCGACCGCGCGCATGGCCGCCAGGAAGGCGCGCGAGACCGCCCGCCGTAAGAGCGTGTTCGAATCGGCCGCGATGCCGGACAAGCTCAAGGACTGCACGAGCAAGGATCCGTCCATCAGTGAGATCTTCCTCGTCGAGGGTGACTCCGCAGGCGGATCGGCCGTGCAGGGTCGCGACCCGCACACGCAGGCGATCCTCGCCCTTCGGGGCAAGATCCTCAACGTCGAGCGCGCCCGTCTCGACAAGGCGCTGGGCAACCGCGAGGTCCAGGCGATGATCCAGGCCTTCGGCACAGGCATCGGCGAGGACTTCGACATCGAGAAGGCGCGCTATCACAAGATCGTGCTCATGGCGGATGCCGACGTCGACGGTCAGCACATCACGACGCTTCTGCTGACCCTGTTGTTCCGTTACATGCGCGGGCTCATCGAGGCCGGGTTCGTGTACCTCGCGATGCCGCCGCTCTACCGCCTGAAGTGGTCGAACCAGCCGCACGAGTACGTGTACTCGGATGCCGAGCGCGATGCCCTGCTCAAGCACGGACTCGCCAACGGCAAGCGCATCCCGAAGGACAACGGAGTGCAGCGGTACAAGGGTCTCGGCGAGATGAACGCCAAGGAATTGTGGGAGACCACGATGGATCACACCACCAGGACCCTCCGCCAGGTGACCATCGAAGACGCCGCATCCGCGGATGAGATCTTCAGCGTGCTGATGGGCGAGGACGTCGAATCCCGCCGCGGTTTCATCCAGCGCAACGCGAAGGATGTCCGTTTCCTGGACATCTGATCCGCGGGAACTCTGAGCGACGACCGGAACTGAAAGAAACACATGACTGACGAAGACCGCCCTGACGCGACTCCCTTCCACGAGCACGGCAAGATCGACCAGGTCGACCTGAAGTTCGAGATGGAGCGCAGCTATCTCGACTACGCCATGGCTGTCATCGTCGGGCGCGCGCTGCCTGACGTGCGCGATGGTCTCAAGCCGGTCCACCGCCGCGTGATCTACGGCATGTATGACGGCGGGTACCGTCCGGACAAGTCGTTCTCGAAGTGCGCTCGCGTCGTCGGCGAGGTCATGGGTCAGTATCACCCGCACGGCGACACGGCGATCTACGACACCCTCGTGCGTCTCGTGCAGCCGTGGGCCCTGCGCTATCCCCTCGCCCTCGGCCAGGGGAACTTCGGCTCACCGGGCAACATGGGCGCGGCCGCTCCCCGTTACACGGAGACGAAGATGGCTCCGCTCGCGCTCGAGATGGTGCGCGACATCGAAGAAGAGACCGTCGACTTCTCGCCGAACTACGACGGCCAGACCCAGGAGCCGGACGTTCTGCCGGCCCGGTTCCCGAACCTGCTGGTCAACGGATCGGTCGGCATCGCGGTCGGAATGGCCACCAACATCCCGCCGCACAACCTGCGCGAGGTCTCGGATGCTGCGCTGTGGGCGTTGGACAACCCGGATCTGCCGCGCGAGGAACTCCTCGAGGGGCTCATCCAGCGCATCCCCGGTCCTGACTTCCCGACCGGCGCGCAGATCCTCGGATCCAAGGGCATCCACGAGGCGTATCGCACAGGTCGCGGCTCGATCACGATGCGAGCCGTCGTCAACGTCGAGGAGATCCAGGGCCGCACCTGCCTCGTGATCACCGAGCTGCCGTACCAGGTGAACCCCGACAACCTCGCGGTGAAGATCGGCGACCTCGCCCGTGACGGAAAGATCACCGGTATCGCCGACATCCGCGACGAGACCAGCGATCGCACCGGTCAGCGTCTCGTCGTCGTGCTCAAGCGGGATGCCGTCGCCAAGGTCGTGCTGAACAACCTGTACAAGCACACCCAGCTGCAGGACAACTTCGGCGCGAACATGCTGGCCATCGTCGACGGTGTACCCCGCACGCTCGCGCTGGACGGATTCATCACCAACTGGATCGCGCACCAGATCGACGTGATCGTGCGTCGCACCACCTTCCGCCTGCGCAAGGCCGAAGAACGCATGCACATCCTGCGCGCGTATCTCAAGGCGCTCGACGCGCTGGACGAGGTCATCGCGCTGATCCGCCGCTCCCCCACGGTCGATGAGGCGCGCTCCGGACTGAAATCGCTCCTCGACATCGATGACATTCAAGCCGACGCGATCCTCGCGATGCAGCTGCGCCGACTCGCGGCGCTCGAGCGACAGAAGATCATCGACGAGGCCAACGAGATCGAAGCGCAGATCGCCGACTTCAGAGCGATCCTCGCTGATGAGGCGCGCCAGCGCACCATCATCCGCGAGGAGTTGACGGGCATTGTCGAGCGTTTCGGCGATGACCGCCGGACGCACATCCTGCAGGGATTCGACGGCGACGTCTCGATGGAAGACCTCATCGCCGAAGAGGAGATGGTGGTCACCGTCACGCGTGACGGCTACATCAAGCGCACGCGCAGCGACAACTACCGCTCGCAGCACCGCGGAGGCAAGGGCGTCAAGGGTGCACAGTTGCGGGCCGACGACATCGTCGAGCACTTCTTCGTCACGACGACGCACCACTGGCTGCTGTTCTTCACCGACAAGGGTCGTGTCTACCGCACCAAGACCTACGAGGTGCCAGAGGCCGGACGCGACGCGAAGGGCACGCACGTCGCGAACCTTCTCGCTCTGCTGCCGGACGAGAACATCGCCCAGGTGCTCGACATCCGCGACTACGGGGTGGCGGACTACCTGGTGCTCGCGACTCGTGACGGCCTGGTGAAGAAGACGCGCCTGACCGAATACGACACCAACCGTCAGGGCGGCGTCATCGCCATTCGCCTGCGTGAAGAGGATGAGCTCGTCAGTGCGCTGCTCGTCGACAACACAGATGACATCCTGCTCATCTCCCGTCACGGCATGTCGCTGCGATTCAACGCCACGGATGAGGCGCTGCGCCCGATGGGACGCGCCACCGCCGGTGTGAAGGGAATGAGCTTCCGCGGCGAGGACAACCTGCTCTCGGCATCCGTCGCCGACGAAGACGCATACGTCTTCGTCGTCACCGATGGCGGCTACGCGAAGCGCACCGCAGTCGACGCGTATCGCGTTCAGGGACGAGGCGGAATCGGCATCAAGGTGGCCAAACTCAACGACGATCGGGGCACTCTCGCGGGTGGTCTGATCGTGTCTGAGGACGACGAGGTCTTGGTGGTTCTGTCCAGCGGCAAGGTGGTACGCTCTGCCGTGGCCGAGGTGCCCGCCAAGGGCCGTGACACCATGGGAGTGGTGTTCGCCCGGACGTCCGAGAAGGACCGGATCCTCGCCATCGCACGTAACGGAGAGCGCCGCATCGTCGAAGAACTTGACGAGGCGGAATCCGACACTGAGACCCCTGAGGAAAGCAACGACGTATGAGCACAGTAGCTGACAAGCTGGCGAAGAAATCGACGCGCAAGACCGGCGGCAAGCAGGTTCGCCTGCGCCTGGTCTACGTCGATTTCTGGTCGGCGGTGAAGCTCTCGTTCCTGGCCGCTGTGGCGCTGGCGATCGTGACCATGGTGTCGTTCTTCCTGATCTTCCTCGTGCTGCAGGCGACCGGGATCATGTCGCAGGCCGACGAGTTCGTCGGCAACATCACAGACGGATCCGTCTCGCTCGCCTCCCTCATGGGGCTGCCCCAGGTGATGGCGTTCGCGGCGGTCGTATCGATCCTGAACCTGATCGTCGTCACCGTGCTCGGCGCCGTCGGCGCCGGAATCTACAACCTGGCCGTCAAGGTCACCGGCGGACTGCTCGTCGGCTTCACCTCGAACTGACGCGTCGACACGCTCGGCGATAGAAAGGGACGGATGCTGCGGCATCCGTCCCTTTCTTGTCAGACGACGCCGGCGGTGCCGAGCAGCGTGCCGATCAACCAGGTCGCTGCCAACGCGAGTGCGCCACCCAGCACGAGTCGTATCGACGGCCGAAGCGGCGGTGAGCCGCCGATTCTGGCGGCAACAGCGCCCGTCACTGCAAGCGCGATGAGAACGGCGGCGAATGTGATGGGCACTCGCCAGTCCGGTGGCGGGAGCAGGATGGCCAGCAGCGGCAGAAGGGCACCGAGTGTGAACGCGACCGCCGATGAGAGTGCTGCGTGCCACGGATTGATCAGGTCCTCCTGATCGATCCCGAGTTCGACCTCGAGGTGCGCTGCGAGCGCGTCGTGTGCGGTGAGCTCTTCTGCGACCTTGAGCGCGGTCTCATCACTGAGCCCTCGTTCGCGGTACAGACCGGCAAGCTCGGCGAGTTCAGTATCCGGCATCGTTCTCAGCTCTTCACGCTCCTTCTTGATGAGGGCGCGCTCGCTGTCGCGCTGACTGCTGACCGAGACATACTCGCCGAGTGCCATGGAGACGGCACCGCCGACGAGACCGGCGATGCCGGCGGTCAGCAGGGCGGCATTGTCGGTCGTCGCGCCGGCGACGCCGACGACAAGGGATGCGACGGAGACGATTCCGTCGTTGGCGCCGAGCACTCCGGCGCGCAGCCAGTTCAGTCGTTGTCCGAGCCCCGCGCCGTGCGGTTCTCCCTCGTGTGCGCTCATGACTTCAGTGAAGCAGATCTGAGCGTCCTTTTAGGGGAAACCCGAACAGAGCTCTCCGGCTGACACGGTGTCGCGGCCTGTGGCCTGCGGCCTACGTTTGAGTCATGACCACTCAGACTGTCCCCGCCACGGTGTCCGCGACACCCTCGAAGGCGCCGCCGCTGCGGCTGTTCTTCACGATCCTTCATCTCGCCGCGCTCGGAACACTCGGCGGTGTCGTGATCGGCATCCTGGCCGCGGCGTTCGGAACCGGCCTGGCGCTGCTCTTCGTGCTCGGAATCGGCCTGGTGTTCCTGGTCGGTTTCGTCTACGCGCTGTACGGCCTCGGCTGGTTCGAGATCGTCCGCGTCCGCGGGTTGTACGCGCTCGACGTCCCCGACCTCACGCCGCGCCGCCGACAGCGTCCCGGCTTCGGGGGCTGGCTGCGTTCGCTCGGCCGTCAGAGCATCGACGGACGGATGTGGCGGGCACTGGCGAGCTTCGTCATCGCGTGCATCTTCGGCGCGCTGGTCCTGCGGCTGTTCTGGGCCCTGATCTTCTCAGCGATCACCATCTTCGCCCCGCTCGGTGCAGCCGAGACGGTGACGATACCGCTCGTCTTCGGCGCGAGTGACGTCGCCGTTGAGTGGGCGCCGCTGGTCGGCATCCTCGGCGTCCTCGCCGCAGCCGCCGGCATCATCGGTCTCGCTCTGCTGCACCGCACCATCAGCCGTGCACTCGTCGTTCCCAATCGCGAAGCCGAGCTCACCGAGCAGGTGCGCACGACGAGCGCACAGCGCGAAGGCGCCGTTCGCGCCGCCGACGTGGAGCGCACCCGCATCGAGCGGGATCTGCACGATGGCGTCCAGCCCCGACTCGTGTCGGTGGGTATGACGCTGGGCCTCGCGCACCAGAAGATCGACGACGACCCTGATCAGGCAAAGGACCTCATCGCCGAGGCGCACACGTCGACGAAGGCGGCGATCACCGAGCTGCGACAGCTCGCCCGCGGCATCCACGCATCCGTTCTCGATGACCGAGGACTGGATGCTGCCCTGTCGGCGCTTGCCAGCAGGTCGCACATCCCGGTGCAGCTGGATGTCCGCATGGACGGGCGCTGCAGTCGTGATGCCGAGGCCGCGGTCTACTTCTCGATCGCAGAGTCGCTGACAAATGCGGCCAAGCACTCCCGCGCCAGCGAGTGCCGCGTGGTCGTGAGGCTGCGCGACGGAGGCCTGTTGTGGGCCCGCGTCGAGGACAACGGCATCGGCGGTGCCCAGGTGCAGCCCGGTGGCGGGCTCGACGGAATCTCGAACCGCGTGCTCGCGGCCGGCGGAACCTTCCGCCTCGACAGTCCGCAGGGCGGGCCGACGTCGCTGGAGGTGAGCGTGCCATGCGCATCCTGATCTGTGAGGACTCCGTGCTGCTGCGCGAGGGTCTGGTGCGACTGCTCGAGGACGCAGGTCACGAGGTCGTCGCAGCCCTTCCAGACACCGACGGGCTCACCGAGGCCGTCCGTACGACAGCTCCTGAGCTCTGCATCCTCGATGTGCGCCTTCCTCCGACGTTCACCGACGAGGGCATCCGCGCGGCGCTCGGGCTGCGGTCCACGCATCCGACGCTCCCCCTTCTCGTGCTCTCGCAGTACGTGGAGGAGCGCTATGCCAGCGACCTGATCGCTGCGCAGGGCGGTGCACTCGGATACCTTCTCAAGGATCGTGTCGCAGATGTCTCCGAGTTCCTCGCCTCCGTCGAGCGGATCGCCGAAGGTGCATCCGTGCTCGACCCCGAGGTCGTGGCGCAGCTGCTCACCCGTCGCAACCGCGACGACCGGATGCTGCAGCTCACCGAGCGCGAGCGCACGGTGCTCTCGCTCATCGCCGAGGGCAAGTCGAACCAGACGATCGCCGGTCTGCTGTTCCTCTCGGAGGGCAGCGTGGAGAAGTACATCACGTCCATCTTCCAGAAGCTCGGCCTCGAACCAGAAGCCGGCAACCGTCGAGTGCTCGCAGCACTCGCTCACATCGAGAACACCGGCAGCGGCAATGGTCCGCTCGCAAACCCGCCACAGACAGGAACGGCACGATGAACGCCGAATCACAGAACAACACCGGTGGGCATGATCTCCCGCTCACCCCGCCGCCCGCAGCCGAGCACGGGTCGTCGACGGATGCCGGTGCGCCGAGCGCTCCGGCTCCTGCGGCCCCTGCCCCGCAGCCGGGATCATCACGGGGCTCAGGCGCACGAGCGGGAGCGATTGCGATAGCCGCCTTCGGAGGTGTCGCTCTGCTGGCGACCGGCGGCTCCGCAGCCATAGCAGCCGTGAATGACGTCAGCTCATCGTTCACCTCCGAGCAGCAGATCGACGCGTCCGGTGTCACGGGAATCGACCTGGAACTGGGCGGCGTGGACATGCGAGTCGAGTTCGGTGATGTCGAGGAAGCAGAGCTCGAGGTCACCGGCAGCGGAAGCGAACGCTGGAAGCTCACGCGCGACGGTGACGAGCTCGTCGTCAGCAGCCCGGACGCGAACTTCGGCTGGTGGTTCGGTGACTGGTTCGAAGACGAGGGCAGTGTGCTGCTGACCCTGCCGGAGGAGCTCAGCGATGCAGCGCTCGACGCCGACATCTCGCTCGGCGCCGGAAGTCTCGATGTGCAGGGCGACTTCGGTGGCGTCAATGTCGAGATGGGGGCCGGCGCGCTGTTCATCACAGGATCGGCTGAGACGATCGACCTCGATCTGGGTGCAGGGCGTGCCGACCTCGAGTTGGCGGACGTGTCAGAGGCCGACTTCTCCATCTCGGCCGGGCGCCTCGAGGCCGAGCTCACCGGAACGGCACCGAATGAGGTGCAGTTCGATGTGAGCGCCGGTTCATTGAAGCTGACCGTGCCGGACGAGGAGTACGACGTCCGCCAGGAGGTCAGTGCCGGATCGCTCGACAACGGCCTGCAGACGTCGTCGACCGCACGGAATTCGATCGTGGCCAGCGTCTCTGCCGGCAGCGCGATTCTGCGCCCGGGTGACTGACCGGCGCCGATTCGGATTTTCCGTCGATCTCCGGTAAAGTCTTGGAGGTTGACGGGGCTATAGCTCAGTTGGTTAGAGCGCTTCACTGATAATGAAGAGGTCCCAGGTTCAAATCCTGGTAGCCCCACTTTTCACCTCAACTAAACACCCTCGCGGGGCCTTAGCTCAGTTGGTAGAGCGCCTGCTTTGCAAGCAGGATGTCAGGAGTTCGAATCTCCTAGGCTCCACAGAAGAGAAGGGCCGCCCCGACAGGGGCGGCCCTTCTTCGTCCGTTCGGCTGAGCGCGGGGAGCCGCCTGCAGCGTGCATTCGGCGCGCCGCAGGATCCGATCACCGTCCGTGGCTCCGCGTATAGGAAGATGCGAGTATGATCCAAGCCGCAGACACATCGCGTCGTCCGCTGTACATTGCCATCGGCACGATCGTGGCGCTTGTGATCGTCGCGCTGACCGCCGTCTTAGCCCGTCCCGCGTCGGTCGAACTGGACTCCTCCAGCCCTGAAGGGATCGTACAGCGGTACACCGAGGCGGTCATCGCGGGCGATGACCCGACCGCCCGAGAGTCGCTCGCCGCAGATCTTCGTCAGGAGTGCGACCAGATCGAGGCATATGGCCGAGACGACACCCGGGTGACTCTCAGCGGCACGACAGAGCACGACGACAAAGCCACTGTCGAGGTGACCGTCACCCAGAACGGGGGCGGTGTGTTCGGCGGCGAGTACACATCCGACGAGCGCTTCCACCTCGAGCGAGACGCAGGCGAGTGGTACATCACGGGCACGCCGTGGCAGTTCACGATCTGCGAGGAGACCGGCCGATGAACGCGCCCGCGCCTGGAAATCGCGCCCAGGGCGTCGTTCGCCGGTGGGTCGTGTATGCCATCCTCTTCACGCTCGTCGCGCTTGCAGCCAACGGCGTCAGCGGACTTCTGCACCGTCTCATCGACGTCGACGCCGAACTGGGTGGCGGCACGTACGGACTGGCGCTGTCTCTGGCGTACACGCTGATCGCAGGGCCGCTCGCGGTGCTCCTGTGGTGGTTTTCCTGGCGTCGGATGAGCGCTGCTGACCGCGGGTCGATCGCCTGGGGCCTGTACGTGGCTGCGATGTACACGGTCGCACTCATCGTCTTCTCGATCTCGCTGTTGGAAGTGCTCGCAGGCGCGGTCGAGGGCGACTGGGAGCCGGCGTCGCTCGCGAGCGCCGTCGCCTGGTTCGCGGTGTGGCTGGCGCACCGCTTCCTGCTGCGGCATCCGGAGAAGGGTCCCATTCGACTCGCGACCGTGCCCCTCGTGCTCGGGGTCCTGTGGGGCCTCGTCGTGGCCGCGGTAGCGGGCGTCCAGACCCTCACCGGACTGTTCGACGAAGCCGTCACCGTCGGACTGACATTCGGCACGCCATGGTGGACGTCGGCGCTGCAGGCACTGATCTGGTGTGTGGGCGGGCTCATCATCTGGTCGTGGCACTGGCACCGAGAGCGCGTCTGGGTTGTGCGTGGCGGGTTCGCCGAAGTCGTCATCGTCGTCATCGTCCTGGGCGCAGCACTCGCCGCGCTGGGCGGCATCGGCACCGTGCTGTTCGTGGCACTGCGGACGATCGCCGATCGCAGCGCGGGGTGGGCGGACATTCTGGATCCGCTGCCGACAGCGGTCGCTGCGGCGGGTGTCGGCTTGGTCGTATGGACGTATCACCGCCGTACGTCCGCTGTGCGTACCGCCGCAGCCATCCGGCTCGTGGAATCTGGCGTGGGGCTCGCAGGACTCGCTTCGGGCGTCGGTGTCATCATCAATGCGCTGCTGGCAGCACTGCGCGCCCCTCTGGCAGGCACGAGCGCTCTGGAGCTTCTTCTGGGGGGACTTTCTGCCCTGATCGTGGGCGCGGTCGTGTGGGCATGGGCATGGCGTCCGCTGCGCACCGACGAAGCCGCCGGTGATCCGGCACGGCGGATCTACCTGGTCGCGATCTTCGCTGTGAGCGCCGTGGTGGCCCTGGGCGCGCTGCTGATCATTGCCTTCCGGATCATCGAGGCGGTGCTGGGCGAGGACGGAGACGTCATCGAGCGCACCCGCGCACCCTTGGGCCTGCTCGTGGCGACGGCACTCGTCGCGGGATATCACTTCGCCATCTGGCGCCGTGACCGCGCGCTCGTTCCCGCGGTCGCCGCGCCGGCGCGCGCGATCGATCAGGTCGTGCTCGTGACATCCGACCAGTCGGACAGTGCCGCAGCGGCCGTGCGGGCAGCGACCGGCGCCGACGTGCTCGCATGGACGAGGACGGATATCGCATCCCCGGTCTCCGCGGGTGCTGTGGCCGAGGCTCTGGCTGGGGTGGCATCGCGCCGGGTGCTCGTCGTCACCGGGCCGGATTCTCGGATCGAGGTCATCCCGCTCGCCGATTGACGTGGGTACCGATCCTCCGGCACGCTCAGCGCCGCCGCTGCACACCGTCCGCTGAATCGCGAACAGGAGCGCACGGAGCAGGGCCGTGCTCTCTTCTCGACGTAGGATCAAAGGGTGCTGATCGGTCTGATGCGTCCTGTGGAAACCCACTCCGTCGACGTCGAAGCCGCCGATCTCGCCGGCGTCCAGACAGCGCTGTCGACCCAGCGCCCTGAGGGCTTCGACCTGGTCTCCGCTCCTGTCGTGATGATCAAGGGCGCCGCGATCCTCAAAGCCAAGGGCACCTTCCAGAGCCGGGACCGCATCGAGCAGATCGAGGCAGACGACATGGACGCCCTGCTCGCCAAGGTCCCGGAGGGCTGGCAGCTCCTGAGCGTCCGCGCGACCGCCTGAAGCCCAGCATCCGCCCCCTCAGCATCCGCCAACTCGGCGCCGATGGGAGCTTTTCGCACGCTCACGGCGTCGCAAACGTGCGAGAATCTCCCATCGACACCGGCGATAGCAACGCGATCACCCGCGGCGGCGACGCACGCCATCGGCGAGCTGTGCGAGGGCAGTTGCGGTGGCATCCCACCCCATGCAGGCATCCGTCACGCTCTGGCCGTGGACGAGCCGTGTGCGACCGGCCGTGACATCGAGCTTCTGCGCTCCGGCGACGAGGTTGCTCTCCAGCATCACCCCGGCGATCGCTGTACCGTCCGTCGCGATCTGCTCCCCCAGCTCCGCTGCGACGATCGACTGGCGCACGTGATCCTTGCCGCTGTTGCCGTGGCTCGCGTCGATGATCACACGTGGGGCCAGCATCGAGGCTGACAGCCGGGCAGCCGCACGCGACACGTGCTCGGCACCGTAGTTGGGTCCATCGACGCCGCCGCGCAGGATCACGCCGGTGTCGGGGTTGCCCGTCGTCGCCACCAGGCTCGCGCGACCGTCCGCCCCGATGCCGAGGAATGCCTGCGGGGCGGATGCGGCGGCCGCAGCATCCAGCGCCACCTGAAGCCCGCCGTCCATACCGTTCTTGAAGCCGATCGGCATCGAAAGGCCCGATGCCAGCTGCCGGTGGATCTGGCTTTCGGTCGTCCGCGCGCCGATGGCACCCCACGTGATGAGGTCGGCGGTGTACTGCGGGCTGATCGGCTCGAGGAACTCGGTCGCGCACGGCATTCCCAGCGCGGTGACATCACGCAGGAAGCGGCGAGCCAGGCGCAGCCCCGTCTCGATGTCGTGACTGCCGTCGAGGTGCGGATCGTTGATCAGGCCCTTCCAGCCGATCGTCGTCCGTGGCTTCTCGAAGTACGTGCGCATCACGATCAGCAGGTCGTCCCGGTGCGTCTCGGCTTCCCGCACCAGGCGTCCTGCGTACTCGAGGCCCGCCGCGGGGTCGTGTATCGAGCAGGGACCTGCCACCACGAGCAGCCGATCGTCCTCCCCCGACATGATCGCGCGCACCTCGTCGCGCGTGCGGGAGACCAGCGCTGCGCGCTCATCGCCGACCGGGAGCTCGGAGGCGATGTCGGCGGGGGCGGGGAGGGTCGTGAACCGCGCGACGTGCAGATCGGATGTCGCATCGAGAGTGTTCATGGGGGTCCTGTCCTAGTCAGGCGGACCCCGGATGCAGAGCCCGCCGATGAAACGGCGAAAGCCAGAGCAAATGCTCTGGCTTGTCGGCTCTGAAGGTGTCGGTGTGCGCTAGATCAGCGCCGGCCCCTCCAGAGCCGACTCGAAATACGCATACCAACGGGTTGTCATGCGAAAGACACTACCCCATGTGCGAAGGCGTCGGCGCCCCCCGCCGCCGTCCGCGCCCCGATCGTGTCGGTATGCACGAGGGGCGTGGGCGGCAGCAGGAGGCGCCGGCAGCATCACACTGATCGCACCATCAGCCCAATGGTGTGAAGTCGCGATTCGCGATGTGCGTCGGACGCGGCGACTTCGCGGCGTACGGATCGACGAGCGCGTTCTCGACGCTGTTGAACACCATGAACACGTTCGAGCGGGCGTACGGGGTGATGTTGTTGCCCGAGCCGTGCATGATGTTCGAGTCGAACCACAGCGCGGATCCCGCGGCCCCGGTGAACTGGTCGATGCCGTACTTGTCGGCCAGGGCCGTGATGGCGGCGTGGCTGGGCACGCCGGCCTCCTGCGCCTGCAACGACTGCTCGTGGTTGTTGTCGGGCGTCTCGCCGACGGCAGGCACGAACGTGCGGTGCGAGCCAGGCATCACCATCAGCCCGCCGTTGAAGGGATAGTTGTCCGTCAGCGCGATCGACAGGCTCACCGACCGCGGGATCGGCATGCCGTCCTCCGCGTGCCAGGTCTCGAAGTCCGAGTGCCAGTAGAACCCGGTGCCGGTGAAGCTCGGCATGTAGTTGATCCGCGTCTGATGCAGATACACCTCCGAGCCGACGATCTGCCGTGCCCGGTCGAGCACCTTCGGATCGCGGGCGAGGGCGTCGAGCACCGAGCTCAGCTTCTCGACCTCGAAGACAGAGCGCACGGTGCCGGTCGTGCGCTCCGTGATCAGCCGATCGTCGCCCTGAAGCGCGGTGTCGGATGCGAGTCGATCGAGTTCAGCGGAGTACAACGCGACGTCGTCGGACGAGATGAAGTCGTCGAGGATCGTGAATCCGCGCCGCTCGTGGGTCTCGAGCTCGGCCGCCGAGAAGGGGCCGTCATCGGCTGACCCCCACACTGCGGGCTGTGTTCGGGTGATGAAGTCGGAGGGCTGTGCCAACCGGGTCGGGAACAGGTCCTCTGCGGTGGTCGTGGTCGTCATGCTTCGTTCTCCTGTCTCTCGTGCGGATGAGTTCTCATGCGGATGCTGTGATGATCCCGCTCACGCGGGTTCGGTGACCAGCGGGTACACGCCGTTCTCGTCGTGCACCTCGCGCCCGGTGACCGGCGGGTTGAACACGCACACGACGCGCATCTCGGTGCGAGGGCGAACCTCGTGCTTGTCGTGGTCGTTGAGCAGGTACAGCGATCCCGGAGCGAGCTGATGCGTCTCACCGGTGCCGAGATCGGTGATCTCTCCCTCGCCTTCGACGACGAATACCGCTTCGATGTGGTTCGCGTACCAGAACCTGCTCACCGTGCCCGCGTAGAGCGTGGTCTCGTGAACCGAGAAGCCCACCTTCTCCTTCGCGAGCACGATGCGCTTGCTGCGCCAGTTCTCGGTCTTGATGTCTGCGTCGGTGTCGGTGATCTCGTCGAGTGTGCGGACGATCATGCGGGGGTGTGCTCCTTGCTCTCTGCGTTGTTGATGGGGTGATCTGCCTCGTGGTCGACCGTGTGGTCTTCGGCGTGCGGATCGGGCTCGCCGAGCACGGCCCGTATCGACTCGTCGATGATCCGCAGCCCGCGCTCGAGCTCGACATCGGTGATGGTCAGCGCGGGGAGGATCTTCATGACCTCTCCCTCTGGACCGGAGGTCTCCATGAGCAGTCCGCGCTCGAAGGCGGCCTGGCAGACGGCATCCGCCAGCTCACCGGACGGGAACTGCAGTCCCCGCGCGAGACCGCGGCCCTTCGCGATGAGCTCCTGCTGCGGGTATCGGGCGACGAACGTGTTGAACCATCCCTCGACGCGCGCGCCCTTCGTGATCGTGGAGTCGCGCAGCACGTCATCCGACCAATAGCGCCGCAGCGCCGCAGCGGCCGTCGCGAACGCCGGACTGATGCCGCGGAAGGTGCCGTTGTGCTCTCCTGGCTGCCAGACGTCGAGGTCGGGGCGGATCAGGGTGAGCGCCATCGGGATGCCGTAGCCGGAGATCGACTTCGAGAGGCAGACGATGTCGGGAACGATGCCGGCCTCTTCGAAACTGAAGAAGTCGCCGGTGCGACCGCAGCCCATCTGGATGTCGTCGACGATCAGCAGGATCTCGTGCTGCTTGCAGAGCGCCGCGAGCTGACGCAGCCACTCAGCGCGTGCCGCGTTGATGCCGCCCTCGCCCTGCACGGTCTCGACGATCACGGCCGCGGGGATGTTGAGACCGCTGCCGGAGTCATCGAGCAGGCGTTCGAAGTAGAAGAAGTCGGGGTAGTCGCCGTCGAAGTAGTCGTCGTACGGCATGGGCGTGGCGTGCACGAGCGGCACTCCCGCTCCGCCGCGCTTGAGCGAGTTGCCGGTGACGGAGAGCGCGCCGAGGGTCATGCCGTGGAAGGCGTTGGTGAAGTTGACCACTGATTCGCGGCCGGTCACCTTACGCGCCAGTTTCAACGCGGCTTCTACGGCGTTGGCACCGCCGGGGCCGGGGAAGACGACCTTGTAGTCGAGTTCACGGGGCTTCAGGATGACCTCGTCGAGCGTCTCGAGGAAGTCGCGCCTCGCGGAGGTGAACATGTCGAGCGAGTGCACGATGCGGTCATCGGCCAGGTAGTCGAGCAGCACGCGCTTGAGCTCGGGATTGTTGTGCCCGTAGTTCAGGGCGCCTGCACCGGTGAAGAAGTCCAGGTATTCCTTGCCGTCTTCGTCGTACATCAGGCTGCCGATCGCACGGTCGAACACGACGGGCCATGCGCGCGAATAGCTGCGGACTTCGGATTCCAGCTGAGTGAAGATATTCATCGAGTGGTGGTTCTCCTCCTTGATCGATCACGTGCGGGGAGCGCACGCCGCCCCGGGTGGGCGGAAGGGACGGCTACATCGGCGGACCGATCTCGTAGAGCCGTTCGGGTTCGTGATGCGCGGCATCCGACGGGTGCATCAGATGTGCGCTCTCGAAGAGAGGGGCGACGGTCACACGTGCGTCGTTCCAACGCCGGGCGAGGCTGCGGAACGTCTGCTGCGACGCGACGTTGTCGTCGGTGATGGTGGTCTGCACAGTTCGCACCGCAGGTGTGGTCGTCCTGTCGTGCAGCAGGTCATCCAGCATCCGGCCGGCGAGCCCGAGCCCGCGGAAGCGCTTGTCGACGGCGACCTGCCAGATGAACAGACAGGACGGGTCTGTCGGACGGCGATAGCCGATCACGAAGCCGGCCGGCACACCACCCACGAGTGCGATCCGGCACGTCGAGGCGAAGTCGCGGGCGTAGAGGACGTATGCGTACGAGGAGTTCAGATCGAGCGTCCGAGAGTCGCGCGCGATGCGCCACAGCTCGATTCCCTCATCGACCAGCGGCGGCCGGATCAGGCTCGTCTCACCCGACTGCGCATCGATATGCGCGGCCTGTGCTGACGTGCTCGGCTCGAGAGAGCCGGGAGAAGTCAGAGCGTGTCACCGTCCCGAATCGGGGTGTGCAGCTCGCAAGAAGTGATGTTCATGGGGTGTGATCTCCGCCGGGTGAAACAGCTTCGGTCCGTCTTCCACACTGTCACGCACCGTGTGCGACCTCAAATCCGTCCGGTCCTCGATCGCCGTGCGCGAGGTGCTGTGGGATGCTGGGCGCATGAGCCTGCCGCACGATGACGTCGACCCAGATGGCCTCCTGGAATACTCTGTGGTCTTCACCGACCGCTCCCTGAATCACATGTCCGCGCGCTTCGTCTCCGTGCTGCAGCAGACCTTCGACATCCTGGGCGACGCGTACAACGCGCACACGACGGCGATCGTCCCAGGCGGCGGCACCTACGCGATGGAGGCCGTCGCCCGCCAGCTCGCCACCGGCCGGCGCACCCTCGTCGTGCGCAACGGGCTGTTCTCATACCGGTGGTCGCAGATCCTCGAGACCGGCGGCATCAGCGACGACGTGACAGTTCTCGCCGCCCGGCCGAGCTCCGACGACCTGCAGGCGACGTGGGCGCCTGCGCCTGTTGAGGAGGTGGTGGCGGCGATTCGCGCTCGCCGCCCTGAGGTGGTCTTCGCTCCGCACGTCGAAACGGCCGCGGGCATGATCCTTCCGGATGACTACGTGCGCGCCGTGGCGGATGCCGTGCACGAGGTCGGCGGACTGCTCGTGCTGGACTGCATCGCCTCCGGCGCGATGTGGGTCGACATGCAGGCTGTCGGCGTCGACGTCCTGCTCAGCGCACCGCAGAAGGGTTGGAGCGGCTCACCCTGCGCCGGCTTCGTCATGCTGAGCGAGGCGGGTGCGGATGCCGTGCGCTCGAGGGTGTCGACGAGTTTCGCTGCCGACCTCGGAAAGTGGTTGGCGATCGCCGACGAGTACCGCGCGGGACGCGCCGCGTACCACGCGACCATGCCCACCGACCCGCTGACTCACAACCTCGCGGCGATGAACGAGACCAGGGACCGCGGTTTCGCGACCTTGCGCGCCGCGCAGATCGAGCTCGGTACCCGGGTGCGAGGGCTTCTCGCGGAGCGCGGATTTCCCTCCGTCGCCGCATCGGAGTTCGCCGCCCCCGGCGTTGTCGTCGTGCACACGGATGATCCTGCGCTGAAGTCGGGCGCGGCTTTCAAGGAGCAGGGACTCCAGATCGCCGCCGGCGTGCCTCTGCACTGCGATGAGCCGGACGGGTTCTCGACGTTCCGGATCGGACTGTTCGGCCTCGACAAGCTCGCCGACGTCGACGGGACGGTGTCGCGGCTCGCCGCAGCGTTGGACTCGATCTCGCGTTGACCTTGCCGGCTCGGATCAGGCGACTGCGTCCGCCCGCGTGAGCTCGTGCGGAGCGACATTGAGGCGCTCGCCGCCGTCGGCCGTGACCACGACGATGTCCTCGATGCGCGCTCCCCACTCGCCCGCGAAGTAGATGCCGGGTTCGATGCTGAACGCCATGCCCTCGCGCAGCACCAGGTCGTTGCCTGGGGCGATGTAGGGCTCCTCGTGCACTGAGACTCCGATACCGTGCCCTGTGCGGTGCAGGAACGCCTCGCCCAGGCCGGCCGCGGTCAGCACATCCCGCGCGGCGGCATCCACTTCGGACGCCGTCGCACCCGGGCGGGCCGCATCCACGGCCGCCTGTTGCGCTGTCACGAGCACGGCGATCCGCTCCGCAACAGATGGGTCGGGATCACCCACGACGTACGTGCGGGTGCTGTCCGAGTTGTAACCGCTGGGCACCGCGCCGCCGATGTCGACCACGACGATGTCGCCGTCGTCGATCACCCGATCCGAGACCTCGTGATGCGGATCGGCGCCGTTCGGGCCGGAGCCGACGATCACGAACTCGACGGTGCGGTGGCCCTCGGCCACGATCGCCTCGGCGATGTCGACGGCAACCTCGCGTTCGGTCCGTCCGGCACGCAGCCACTGCGGAACGCGGCGGTGCACGGCGTCGATCGCTTCGCCGGCGCGGCGCAGTTCGGCGATCTCCGTCGCGTCCTTGATCATGCGCCCCTCGCGGAGCACGGGCGTCGCAAGCTCGAGTGGCACGCCGAGACGTTCGCCGATCGGGATGACGTGCAGAGCAGGGAGTGCATCCGAGACACCCACGCGGGTGACCGTGTCGAGTGCACCGCTCAGCAGAGCGTAGGGGTCTTCACCGTCGACCCAGTCGAGGACTGTCAGACCGAGCTCCCCCACTGCTGTCGAGCGCACCTTGGCGAGCTCCATCCGCGGCACGACGATCGTCGGCGCGAGAGACGGACCGATCATCAGCACGGTCAGGCGTTCGATCGTGTCGCCCTCCACGCCGACGAGGTACTGCAGGTCCGGGCCCGGCCCGACGACGATCGCGTCGAAACCGCCGTCCGCAGCGAGGGCCGCGGCGCGTTCGAGTCGGCTGGCGTATACAGAGGCGGGGAAAGGCAGGCTGCTCACGTCTGCAACGCTACTCCGGGAGACGATTCGATTCGTGGTCGATTCCGATCGTCCATCCCACCCTTTCTGTTCGAGGGCCTGCCAGACTGACGCCATGACGACAGTCTTCACCGGCCGCATCCGCCCGCTCGCCGGAGACCCAGAGGCCGACATCGAGGTCGAAGTCGAGGCGTTTGCCGTCGATGATGGCCGCATCGTCGCGCTCGGCACAGCGGCCGCGATGAAGGCGCAGCATCCGGATGCCGACACCATGGCCCTGGACGGCTGGGTCATGCCCGGCCTCATCGAGCCGCACGGGCATCCCGCGTACTCGTCGATCCTGCTGTCGCACCTGGTCGTGGACATCCGCCCTGTCACGGTTCCGGATGCTGCGGGCGTGCTCGCCGCGCTGAAGCAGGCGATCGCTGCCGCCGACGGGCAGGCGGTGTTCGCGAACGGGTGGGACGCGCTGCTGCAGCGCGGGCTCCCCGACCCCGACATGCACTGGCTCGACGAACTCGCGGGCGATGTTCCCCTCGTCGTGATCCACAACTCCGGGCACTCGGCGTACTTCAACAGCGCGGCCGCTCAGGCCGCAGGCGTGGATCGGGACACCCCTGACCCTGCAGGAGCCCGGTTCGCTCGCAACGCGGACGGCGACCTCGCGGGCGTCGCCTTCGAAGAGGCCGCGGTCGAGCAGGTCGTCGCTCCCATGCTCGTTCGTGCACAGCAGCAACTGCCGGAGCTGCTCGTCGCGCACCTGCGCGATATGTCGCGCCGCGGGATCACCACGGTCTCCGATCTGTCGTGGAACCCGGATCTCAATCCGCTCATCCAGGCGCTTCACGCGCAGGGACAGCTGCCGGTGCGGTTGCGCTGGTACGAGATGTCGCGATCCGGCGGCACGGCAGCGCCGCGCGGCGGCGGCGACCCGGTGTTCCGGCAGATCGGCGTGAAGACCTGGTCGGACGGGTCTCCGTGGATCGGCAACATCGCCACCTCTTTCCCGTACCTCGACACCCAGGCGACGCGCGACCTCGGCCTCGAGCCGCACCACATCGGCACCGCGAACTACACCACGCAGCAGTTGCTCGCGATCGCAGAGCCCTATGCGGCCGCTGGTTGGCAGCTCGCGTGCCATGCGCACGGTGACCGGGCGATCGACTCGACCCTTGACGTGTACGAGCAGATCATCGCCGGTCACGGCCTGACCGCTCACCGTTTCCGTCTCGAGCACTGCGGAGCGATGACGCCGCCGCAGTTCGCGCGCGCGGCATCCCTCGGGGTCACGGTCAGCCTGTTCGTAGACCACATCACCTACTGGGGCGAGGTGCTCGTCGACGATCTGTTCGGCCCAGAACATGGCGGGGCGTGGGCGGATGCCGGAGCGGCGTTCGCGGCGGGGCATCGCGCCACGTTCCACAACGACGGCTGGGTCACGCCGAACGAACCGTTCCGCAACATGGCGGTGGCCGAGACGCGCACGACGCGTTCAGGGTTCCGGATGCCGGGAGGCACACCCGTCACACGCGCCCAGGCCCTTGCCGCACAGACGATGAACGCCGCATGGCAGCTGTTCAGCGAGCACGAGGTCGGAAGCCTTGCTCCCGGACTGTTCGCGGACTTCATCGTGGTCGACAGGGATCCCGTGACGGTCACGGCCGACGAGCTCGCCGAGACGATGGTGACCGCAACCTACGTCTCCGGTACGAAGGTCGGCTGACCTCTTCGCCCTCAGTCCGCGCGATCCGCCGAGTCGGTGGCGGCGAGGATCAGTTCGTCGATCGCCCGCAGCGATTCGATCCCCGCACGTGCTGTCGCTGCCGGCGCGTCATCGAGCTGCGCGGTCACGATCGAGAGATTGCGGCCGACCAGTGGCAACGCGCGTCTGCGGATGACGGCAGCGACCTCGTCGACGAAAGAAGGCAACTCGCGCGCGACTTCTCCGCCGATCACGAGGAGGCCGGGGTCGACGATATGGCAGGTGTTCACCAGCATCCGTCCGAGAACGCCGGCGGCGCGCTGTGCGATCGAAGTGGCTGTCGCGTCGCCATCGAGCACGAGCCTGCGGAATCCGGCCCAGTCGATGGCCTGTCTCGTCGCCGCACCGTGCTCGCGCAGCAGTGCCGGGATCGACGCGTACTGCATCAGGCATCCCGAGTTGCCGCAGGTGCACTCCGGTCCGTTCCAGTCGTAGATCGCGTGGCCGAGTTCGCCGGATCCGCCTCTGGCCCCCGACTGCAGAACGCGATCGATGACGTGCCCTGACGTGATGCCGTAGCTGATCTCGATGTGGAGCATATCGTCGTGGCCCCGACCCGCACCCCACAGGTTCTCGGCGAGCCCTTCCAGGCGGGCGGTGTTCTGCGCGTGGACCGGAACCTCGAACCGTTCAGCGAAATGCTGCTTCGGATTCACGCCGAACCAGCGGCTCGATGCGTTCTGGGCGTACACCGCTCCCGTCTGCGCATCCATCTGGGTGTCGACAGCCAGATGGATCGCGCGGAGGTCGCTCGCGGTGAGACCGACTTCGGTGAGCAGGCGTGCGGTGAGGTCGGTGCCGAGGGTGAGGCGTTCCAGCGGGGTCGCGGTCGTCGAGCAGTCCAGTGTGCGTTGCTTCAGCTCTCTGCCATCGAGCGTCGCCAGCGCGACCGTGCACGTGTCCACGAGGAACATCACAGAGACCAGCACCCCCAGCTGCGAGGTGGTCCCGAGGAGATTCTTGAGCGAACCCGGCTCCGGGTCCGTCTCCTCGATCCACCCGTCTGCGCGCAGAGTGTTCACCAGATTCGTGATGGTCGCCCTCGTGACATCCAAGGTGCGCGCGAGGTCGGCGCGATATGCGGGTCCGTCAGTGAAAAGAGCATGCAGGAGGCGTTGCGCGTTAGGAGTGAGGGTCACCATGCGATGTCGCTACTTTCCGGCATTCTGTTCAATAATTTGACACTATCGCATTCTGGATGCAGTCTGTTGGACAGCTCACGAGTTCGCAAGATTCCAGAAACACGGCGGAGATCGCATGACAGTGCGTCCGAACATAGTCCTGATCCTCACCGACGACCACGCCGCACACGCGATCGGCTCGTACGGGTCGGTCGTGAACAGCACACCGCGTATCGACGAGATCGCGCACGCCGGTGTGCGCCTCGACAACTGCTTCTGCACCAATGCGCTGTGCACGCCGAGCCGGGCGTCGATCCTCACGGGCACGTACAGCCACATCAACGGCGTGACCACCTTGGAAACGCCGATCGACGCATCGCAGCCGACCTTCGTCTCGCAGCTTCGGGACGCGGGATATCGCACCGGCATCGTCGGAAAGTGGCACATGGGCGAAGGCCCGGAGCATGACCCGCAGGGCTTCGACTACTGGGCGGTGCTGCGTAATCAGGGTGAGTACTACGACCCGCAGATCCTCACCGAGGACGGCGTCGAGATCGTGCCCGGCTATGCGACGGACGTCATCACGGATCTGTCGCTGCAGTGGTTGGATTCGCTGGATGGTGACGAGCCGTGGTGTCTGCTCATCCACCACAAGGCACCGCACCGCCCGTGGGAGCCGGACGAGAAGCACAAGGGCATGTACTCCGAGCCGATCCCGATGCCTGCGACTTTCAACGATGACTACGCGACGCGTACGTCCGCAGCCCACCGTGCCGCCATGCGCATCGCCGATCACCTCACGCTCACCGATCTCAAGGTCGCTCCGCCCGAGGGACTCACATACGAGCAGGCGGCGGTGTGGAAGTACCAGCGCTACATGGAGGACTACCTGGCCTGCGTCGCATCCGTCGACGACAACGTCGGTCGCGTGATCGATTGGCTGCGCGAGAAGGAGCAGTTCGACGACACATTGCTGATGTACACCTCGGATCAGGGGTTCTTCCTCGGGGACCACGGCTGGTTCGACAAGCGCTTCATGTATGACGAGTCACTGCGCATGCCGCTCGTGATGAGCTGCCCCTCGCGTATTCCGGCACGGCCGGAGCCGATGACGCAGATCGTCACTAACGTCGACTTCGCGCAGACCATTCTCGAGTTCGCGGGGGTCGACGCGTTGGATCGCATGCAGGGCGTCAGCATCGTGCCGCACCTCACCACCGAGCCGGAGCGACCGACGCGCGACGCGATGTACTACCGGTACTTCGAGAACGACGACATCAGCCACCACGCATTCGCCCACTACGGGATCCGCACCGAGCGCTACAAGCTCATCTACTTCTACAACGACGGCATGGGGCTGCCCGGCTCATCCGGTCTGACCTACCCGCCGGAGTGGGAGATGTACGACCTCGCCGCCGATCCCGAGGAGATGCACAACGTCTACCTCGATCCGGACTACCGCGAGCGACGTGAAGAGCTCAAAGTACAGCTGTGGAAGCTGCAGGCCGAGCTGTCGGATGTCCCGCACCACTCGCAGCCGGTGCCGGAGCTGCTTGCGACGTCTGGCCGGTAGCCCGTGTGCGATCGGGCGTGCCGCATCGCACAGTAGTGTGAGGCCATGGATCTGCGAGTTGCAGCGTATGCGGTCGTCACTGATGACGATGACAAGGTGCTGCTCGCCCGGTGGACCGAGGGTCGCCGCGTCGCGTGGACGATGCCGGGCGGGGGGCTCGAGGCGGGGGAGGACCCCGAGGACGCCGTTCGCCGTGAGGTCCGTGAGGAGACCGGTTACACGGTGCATGTGCAGGAGCTGCTCGGCATACACTCCAGGGTGATCCCCGCGGGTCGGCGCGTGCAGAAGTCGGCAGAGCCGCTGCACACCCTGCGGATCGTCTACCGGGCCAAGATCAGCGGGGGGAAGCTGCGGTTCGAGGAGAACGGATCCACCGACATGGCCGGATGGTTCTCTCTGCCCGCTCTGGCAGAGCTGCAGCGCGTCAAGCTCGTCGACATCGCACTGCGGATGGCTGAGATCGTCTGACGCAGGCGGTCCGGCCCTGTGATCAGTCGCGCGGCTGCTCCGGCACGGTGATGTCGGCGACCGTCGCACCGTAGGCGGCGATCAGGTCGTCAGCGTCGACGAAGAGGCTGTAGCCGTGCGCTCCCGCACCCATGGCGACGCGCTGGCCGACGATCGACTCGTCGGCGTAGATCGGCCAGTCCGTGGTGCTGCCGATCGGAACGATGGTGCCGCGCTCGTAACCGGTCGCGGCCAGCGCGAGTTCGGCTTCAGGAAGGCGCAGCTTGTTCACGCCGACGACGGCGCGCAGCTTCGGCCATGAGATCGCTCGTCCACCAGGAACGAGTGCGAAGAGGTAGGTGTCGTCGGCCCGCTTGACGACGAGTGTCTTCACGATGCCCGACGGGTCGATTCCCAGAAGAGCCGCCGCCTCATGCAGGCTGTTCGCCTGCGGACGCTCGCGGATCTCGATGGCGAGGTCGCGGGCCGCCGCGGCATCCCGCACGCGTGCGTGCTGCGACGCGACATCGACCCCTGAGCCGATCGAAGGGTCAGGGGTCGAAGCGGCAGACGCCGAAGGGGTCACGCGTCAGGGGCTGCGAGCGGGTCGTCTGCGACCCAGAGCTCGTCGTCCGTACGCAGTGCCTGCCATGCGGCGTAGAGCACGCCGACAGCCGCAGCAGCGCCGAGGACGATCGCGATGACGGAGCCGATGCCAGGACCCTGCTTCTTCTTCACGATGCGGCCGTGCGAGAACTCAAGTCCCTGGCGCTTGGCGTTCGCAACATCCCATGCGGTGAGAGCGGAGCCTACGACGCCGCCGACGATCGGGACGATCTTGTCGTCCACGACGTGCCGGCCGAACTTCACGCCGCGGTCAACCGTCGGGGCGACTCGGCGGTTGTAGGCGTCCTGAACGACGGGAACCACCTGCTCACGACCGACGCCTGCGAGCTGACGGCTCGCCTCGCGGGCGACCTCGGCAGCATGGCCGACGACCTCCTGCTGAGATTCCCACAGCTCGGTGGCGTTGTCGCGCAGACGGCGCAGTTCTTTCTTCCGCTTGCGGGTGAGGCTCACGATGTTCTCCTGTCGACTTGGAGTACGGGTTCCCCATCTTGCCAGACGAGACTGGATGCTGGCAGTGATTGTGCCGACCCTTGTCATCCGCCGCACTGCGCGCTACTGTGGCGGCGCTTCCGGCCAGCTCACTGCAAGCTCTGCGAGAATGGACGCATGGCTCAGCACTCACACGTCGCAACCCTGCACACCAACCACGGCGACATCGTCGTCAACCTCTTCGGCGACCACGCCCCGAAGACGGTCAAGAACTTCGTCGGCCTGTCCGACGGCACCCAGGAGTGGACCGACCCCGCCACGGAGAAGCCCGGTGAGGGCGCCCTGTACAAGGACGTCATCTTCCACCGCATCATCCCCAACTTCATGATCCAGGGCGGCGACCCGCTCGGCCAGGGCGTCGGCGGCCCCGGCTACAACTTCGACGACGAGATCAACATGGAGCTCAACTTCGACGAGCCCTACATCCTCGCCATGGCCAACGCAGGCCTCCGTCGCAACGCCATCACCGGCAAGGCCGAGGGCACGAACGGTTCGCAGTTCTTCATCACGACCGACCCGACCCCGTGGCTGCAGGGCAAGCACACGATCTTCGGTGTGGTGGCGGACGACGCCTCCAAGAAGGTCGTCGACGCCATCGCGGCCGTTCCCACCGCCGCGGGCGACCGTCCGCTGGAGGACGTCGTTCTCCAGTCGGTCGACGTCGTCGCCGTCTGAGTTCAGACCTCAGGCCGATCCGGATGACGACCCCCGAATTCACGAGCAATCGTGACAACTTCTGTTACCGCCATCCGGATCGGCAGAGCTTCGTGCTCTGCCAGCGCTGCATGCGCACCATCTGCCCCGAATGCCAGACGCAGGCGGCCGTCGGCGTCATCTGCCCGGAATGCATGAAGGCAGAGCGCAGCAATCGCACACCTGCCCAGAAGCGCGCACAGCGGCAGTGGGGTGGACGCACACGCGGCTCGCTCACGGCCGTTCAGTCCGGCAAGCCGATCATGACCTACGCGATCATGGCGACCACGGCGTTCGTCGGCCTGCTGCAGCTCATCCCCGGTCTCGACATCACCGGGTTGCTCCTCTTCCACGCCGCCTATCTCTTCCCCGATCTGACAGGTCTTCCGTTCCAGCCCTGGCGGCTTCTTACCGCGATGCTGGTGCACAGCGGCATCTGGCACATCGGTCTGAACATGCTCGCGCTGTGGATGATCGGCCGCAGTCTCGAACCGATGCTCGGACGCTGGCGATTCCTCGCGCTCTACGTGCTCGGCGGACTCGGCGGTTCGGTCGCCGTCGCGATCATCTCGCCTGATACGGCCACCGTCGGTGCATCCGGAGCGGTGTTCTCGCTGTTCGGCGCCCTGCTCGTGATCGGCCTGCATCTCGGCGCCAACATGACAGGGCTGTTCGTCATCCTCGGCATCAACCTGGTGATCGGGTTCGTCCCCGGTTTCAACATCGCGTGGCAGGCGCACGTGGGCGGTGCGGCGGTCGGCGCGCTGGTGGGCCTGATCGTGCTGCGCACTCGCAGGCGAGAGCAGCGGGTCTGGCAGATCCTCCTCCTGATCGCGCTGGCAGTAGTCCTCCTCGCCGCAGTCTTCATCGTGCCGCCCCTGCTTCTCAGCGCCTGAGGCATCCTTCGACTGGGCGCCTTCACCCCCGGTCAGAAGTTGTTAACAGCGTTCTCCACCCCTGTGAATAACACCGGTGTAATTCTCCCCACCCTGTGCACAACCCTGTGGATAACTTAGCCGCGGACGCGCTGAGCCGCATACGGAACGAGAGAAGGCCCCTCGCGAAGCGAGAGGCCTTCCGAAGAAAAGGTGTGACTCAGCGCCACCGTGTCGTCATGAGGAAGCCGATCAGGGCGATGCCGAGGCCGATGGCGAGGTTCCACGAGCCGATCCCAGGAACCGGGAACTGCATGCCCGAGATGTAGAACACCAGGATCCACACGAGGCCCAGCAGCATGAAGCCGAGCATCACCGGCTTGAACCACACGGCGTTCGGTGCCGCCTCGCCTTCAGCGCGCTCGACAGCGGGTTCTTCGCTCTTACGGTCTCGTGCCATGGGGTCAGTCTACCCATGACAGCGATGACTGCCTGCTCCGACGGCGGGTGTGCACCAGGCCGGGATAAGATCACGCCTATGACTGCAGCTGGGGCGTCGATGAGCGCGCGCACTCGGCGTTCTCCGCGACGCTCGCGCGCGACGTTCACGAGCGTGCTCGGTGAGCTGTTGTTGACCGCCGGCGTGGTGGTGCTGCTCTTCGTCGCGTGGCAGATGTGGATCGGCGACATCATCATCGGCGCTCAGAGCAACAACGAGGGCAACGCGGTCTCCGCGGCCTGGGAGCAGCAGCCCGCCCCCGAGCCTCCGCCGATCGTGGAGAACGACGACGGCGAGAGTTGGTTCGAACCACCGGTGCTGCAGCATCCGGAAGCCGGTGAGACCTTCGCGCAGATGCGGATCCCGCGTTTCGGCGACGACTACAACGTCGCCGTCGCCGGCGGCACGTCGCGGCCCGTCACGCTCGACAACGGCTGGATCGGGGTGTACGACCAATCGGTGATGCCGGGAGAGGTCGGGAACTTCTCCGTCGCGGGCCACCGCACCACCTGGGGCGCTCCGCTGAACCGGATGGACAAGCTGCACCTCGACGATGCGATCGTGATCGAGACGCCGGAGGGGTGGTACACCTACCGGTTCCGCACTCTCGAGTACGTGCAGCCGGACCAGGTCGATGTGCTCCTCGAAGTGCCTCAGGTGCCGGGCGCCGCCACCGGAGAGCGGTATCTCACATTGACCGCGTGTTCCCCGCTGTACTCACTCGCCGAGCGCATCGTCGGGTACGCCGTGTTCGAGGGATTCCAGCCTCGTGCAGAGGGTGCCCCCGACTCATTGGCGTCTGTGGACCGAGTCGCACCCCCATCCCTGTGAGGAAGATCTGATGTACGCAGCAATCTGGCGCATCCTGCCCGGCCCCTGGTGGCTGAGGCTGTTCATCGTGCTGGTCGCCGTGGCGGCGATCCTCTACGGGCTGTTCTTCCACGTGTTCCCCTGGGTGAGTCCGCTCATCACGCCCGGTGAGGTCGATCTGGAGTGAGCGTGCGTGTGCTGGTCGTCGACAACCACGACAGCTTCGTGCACACGCTGGTGGGATATCTGCGTGAGCTCGGTGCCGTGGTGCGGATGATCGAGGCGGATGCCGCGGACGCGACGGGCTTCGCCCGCCTCCTGCCCGACTTCGATGCTGTGCTGCTCTCGCCAGGGCCAGGGCGACCGCGGGACGCAGGAGCATCGGTCGAGATCGTGGCGCTCGCCGCCGAACGCCGGATGCCGCTGCTCGGCGTCTGCCTCGGACATCAGGCGATCGGCGCCGCCTTCGCCGCCGAGGTCACGGAAGCACCGGAACTCATGCACGGCATGGTGTCCACGATCACCCATGACGGCTCTGCGCTGTTCGACGGCATCCCCTCGCCGTTCGATGTCGGGCGCTACCACTCGCTCGCGCTCGCCGAATCCGACCTGCCCGCGGCGCTCCGCGTGACGGCACGCACGGCATCCGGCACCGTGATGGCGATCGCGCATCAGGAGCTGCCGCTGCAAGGGGTGCAGTTCCATCCGGAGAGCGTGCTCACCGATCACGGGTACCGCCTGCTCGCGAACTGGTTGGCGCAGGTCGGATATCCGCAGGCCGTCGAGGCGTCGGCTCGTCTGCACCCGCGGGTGCGCTAGCGGATGCTCCGGATCACCGTTCGGTGGCGCCGCGTCACTGCGCAGGGGCGGTGCAGTGACGCAGTTGCACTTCGGAGTGCACCGGGACGTCACCGGGGGCGGCGGACATCGATGCGACGGTCGCAGGGTCCGTGGCGGGGCAGTCAGCCATCTCGGTTGCTATCGCGGTGAGTCCGAGCTCCTCGAGTTTCGCGGTGGCCGCATCCAGCGTCCAGCCCGAGACATCAGGCAGCGTGACCTGGCCGCTGGCGACGACGAGATTGACGACGGTCTCGGGGGCTACCTCGTCGCCGGCCTCGACGCTCGCCTCCAGCACCGTGTCGGCGGCGCTGTTCGGATCGTTGCGCTGGATCACGTTGCCGAGCTCGAGGTCCGCCTCGCTCAGAGCTTCCTTCGCCGCGGCCTGCGAGAGACCGACGAGCGTCGGTGCCTCTACGGTCTCGGCGCCCGAGGAGACGTAGATGGTCACCTGCTGCCCGGCCTCGACGGATTGACCCGCCTCAGGATCGGTGCGGATGACGTTGTCCTCGGTGACAGAGGAGCTCGCCTCGTAGACGAGCGTGGACTCGAGGTCGAGAGCTTCGAGCTCATCCTGCGCGCGTTCGTACGACACATCGATCAGATTCGGCACCGTGCGCGACGACGTGGGGATCTGCTCTCCACGCGGCATCGTGAGCACCCACACCAGCACCGAGATGAGCAGCACTGCGAGCAGCGCGACACCCGCCCAGATCCACACCACCGGCGGTCCGGACTGCGTGCGCGTCATCGTGGTGTCGCTGCTGAGCTGGCGCAGGGATCGTGCGGTCTCCTGCGCCTGGCGAGGGCTGGGGCCGTACAGCTCGCTGGTGAGCGCACCGAGCTGCTTCTTGCTCGGAGCCTTGCCGGCCACGGCGTCGTCGAGCGCGGCGCGGAAGTGCGCGGCGTCCGGATACCGCTGGTACGGGTCCTTCGCGAGAGCGCGCAGCACGATCGGATCGAGAGCGCCAGGGGAGTTCTCGTTCACCTCGGTCGGCGGCAGCGGCGTCTCGCTCACGTGCTGGTAGGCGACGGCGACCGGAGATTCGCCGCGGAACGGCTGACGTCCGGTGAGCAGCTCGTAGAGCACGATGCCGGTCGAGTAGAGGTCGGCGCGCGCATCGACCGGTTCGCCCTTGGCCTGCTCCGGCGAGAAGTACGCGGCAGTGCCGATGATCTGCGTGGTCTCGGCCACCGTGGAGGACGAGTCCGACACCGCGCGCGCGATGCCGAAGTCCATGACCTTGACCTGCCCCGTCGCGGTGACCATGACGTTGCCCGGCTTGATGTCGCGGTGCACGACGCCGGCACGGTGCGAGTAGTCGAGTGCTTCGAGGATGCCGTCGACGTAGCGCACCGCATCCTCGACAGGAACCGGGCCCTCGGCGATGATCTCCTTCAGCTGACGGCCCTGCACCAACTCCATGACGATGTACGGCTCGCTGCCGGCGGATCCGACGGCGGGGGCGCCATGGGGGGCGGAGGTGGGATCACCGGCGTCGAAGACGCGCACGATCGAGGGGTGCGACATACGAGAAGCCGCCTGTGCCTCCAGCCGGAAGCGGGTGCGGAACGCCGTGTCGCGCGCGAGATCAGGGTCGAGGATCTTTATGGCGACCTCGCGTCCGAGCGTGATGTCGTAGCCGCGATAGACCTTCGCCATGCCGCCGTGGCCGATGAGTTCGTCCACGCGGTATCGCTCAGCGATGATGCGCGGCTCTGCGGTCACTGGTGACTCCCCCTCTTACAACAACGGCATGGACTTCCTAAGGTTACCCTCAGCTCCCCTGAGATGACTCTCAGCCTTCGACGTCGTCGCCCCCATCACCGGGCAGGATGGATGCCGGCTGGATCGTCTCGGACAGCGGCGGCGATGCCGGCGTGACGCGTTCGTCACCACTGGCGCACGTCGCCGTGTACGTCGCGATCAGCTGCTGACCTTCGGCGTTGGCGACCTTGACATCGGCACTGCGCTGCGTCGGCGGGAAGTTCGGTCCCCCCGCGACGAAGGTGCCGTTGGTGAGCTGCACCGTGTACCTGGTGAGGTTCGTGCCACTCGGGCAGACGAAGTCCGCGCCCCACGAGAGCGTCACGGTTCCGTCTGCGACGGGCTCGCCGGTCATCGTGGGAGCGACGGTCGGCGCGGGAAGGGCCGCGCGGTCGCCGTACGTGGTCAGGGTGATCGTCTGATCGACCGCGACGTTTCCGAGCGGCTCGACCTTGTAGACCTTGCCGACCTGATCGTCGGACGGCGCGGCATCGCCCGGGACGCAGGTGATGTCCGTGAAGCCGTTATCCGTCAGCGTCGTGGTCGCGGCGGCGCAGTCCAGACCGACCAGATTCAGTGAGGCCACATCCACGCGATCCGGCTCGGGAGGGGGCTCTGGGGTCGGCGTGGTGGGCTCGGGCGTCGGCGTGGTCGGCGCCGAGCTGGAGGTCGTTGGGTCGGGATCCGGATCACCCTGGTTCAACAGCGCGAACACCGTCCCGGCCAGCACGATGGCGATGAGCGCGATGAGCGCGATCAGCGGCCACGTCCACGGGCTGCGCTTCTTCTTCTTCTTTCCGTCGGCGTCCGTGTCGGCGCCGTCGGCGGGCAGCTGAGCGGTGGTCGGCAGGATGCGCGTGGTGCCGTCGTCACCGCTGGCGGTCAGGAGGCGGGTGGCGTCATCGCCCGCGACGCCGCCGGTGGCGATGGCCGGTACGGCGATCGCTGCCGAGTTCAGATCGCCGCGGCGCAGCGCCTGAGCGGCACGAGCGACCGTCGCAGAGGACGAAGGCCGATCGGCCGGCTTCTTCGCGATCATCGCCATCACGAGGTTCTGCACCGGGATCGGCACGGTCGGCGGCAGCGGTGGCGGCTGCTCGTTGATCTGCGCCATCGCGATCGCGACCTGCGATTCACCCGTGAACGGGCGCTTGCCGGCGAGCGATTCGTAGGCGACGATTCCCAGCGAGTACGTGTCGGTCGCAGGTGACGCCGGATGCCCTGAGGCCTGCTCCGGTGACAGGTACTGCACCGTGCCCATGACCTGACCGGTCGCGGTCAGCGGCACCTGATCGGCGATGCGTGCGATGCCGAAGTCAGTGATCTTGACCCGGCCATCCGGGGTGATCAGCAGGTTTCCCGGCTTGATGTCACGGTGCACGAGACCGGCGGCGTGCGCTGCCTGAAGAGCGGATGCCGTCTGCGCGACGATGTCGAGCGTCTTGTCCGCGCTCAGCGCGCCGTCGCGCTCGAGCATCGTGGAGAGCGCTTCACCCGGTACGAGCTCCATGACGAGGAACGCGCTGCCGTTCTCCTCGCCGTAGTCGAAGACGCTGGCGATGCCCTCGTGGTTGACGAGTGCGGCGTGACGGGCCTCGGCGCGGAAGCGCTCGAGGAAGCCCGGATCCCCCATGTACTCGTCCTTGAGGATCTTGATGGCGACAGTCCGTCCGATGACGTGGTCCGTGGCTTCCCAGACCTCGCCCATGCCACCGATCGCAATTCGCGACTGAAGCTCGTATCGACCACCGAACGACACACCCTGCGTCGGCCTCATCCGTTAAGCACCGCCTCAATGACCTTCTTCGCGATCGGGGCGGCAAGCGTGTCACCGGATCCCGACTGTCCCATTCCGCCGCCGTCTTCGACGACGACCGCCACAGCTACCTGTGGATTGTCCGCCGGTGCAAAACCGGTGAACCACAACGTGTACGGCTCGTCGCCATCGTTCTCGGCCGTCCCCGTCTTACCGGCTACGTCGATGCCGTCTATTCTTGCACCCGTCGCCGCACCGTTTGAGACGCTCGCCGACATGGCGTCGGTCACGGCGTCTGCGACATCCGGTTCCGTGGCGCGACCGAACTCGCTGTTCTCGTACTGGCGGACCACCGAGAGGTCGTTTCCGATCACGGCATCCACGAGCCGGGGGTTCATCACGACGCCGTCGTTCGCGAGCCCTGCAGAGACCATCGCCATCTGAAGTGGCGTAGCGGTCACCTGACCCTGACCGAATCCGGTGAGCGCCGTCTGCGCGTCGTCGAGGCCGCCCGGGTAACGGGAGGGCGTCGACTCCAGCGGCGTCGAGAAGCTCTGGTTGAACCCGAACTTCTCGGACATCTCGAGGATCTTCGCGTCGCCCAGCTCGACCGCGAGCTCCGCCATCGGGATGTTGCAGCTGAGGCGCACAGCGTCGGCGATCGTCACGGTCGCGCCAGGGCCGCACGTGCCGCCAGTGGCGTTGGAGACCTGGGAGGAGGAACCCGGAAGCGTGTAGCGAGCGGGGTTCGGAAGCTTCGAATCAGGCGACCACTCCCCTGTCGCATAGGCGGCAGCGGCGACGACGATCTTGAACGTCGAGCCGGGGGGATTGAGGTTGCCTCCGATGGCGCGGTTCTGCAGCGGGTTGGGCTTCAGCGCGTCGAGTGCGTCGTACGCGGACTCGGCCTGCGCGCCGCTGTGCACGGCGACCGCGTTGGCGTCGTAACCGGGCGTGGAGACCATCGCGAGGATCCGCCCCGTCGATGGTTCTATGGCGACCACCGCGCCCTGCAGATCACCCATCGCCTCATAAGCGGCCTGCTGAGCCGCGGCATCCAGAGTCAGCTCGACGCTGAACCCGGACTGCGGCTGGCCCGAGACGATCCGCTCGATCTCGGAGAGGAACGCACTCGCACCGGTACCCGAGAGATCGCCGTTCAGCGCGTGCTCGATGCCGGTCGACGACTGCAGCGCGGGATTGAAGAATCCTGTGACGCTCGACCACATCGGAGAGTCGGCGTACACGCGCTGGTAGCGGAACTCGTCCTCACTGGCGACGGAATACGCGATCTGCACGCCGTCGGCGATGATCGACCCGCGTTGGATCTCATAGCTGTCGAGCAACGAACGCGTGTTCCGCTCGGCCTGTCCGAGGCCATCGGCCGCCACGACCTGGATCCAGCTCGTGGCGACGAACAGCGACAGGAACATGAACAGCATCACAATCGTGAGTCTGCGGAGTTCTTTAGTCATCCGATCACCACCCTGGGCTGACGGCGCACGCCGTCGGAGATTCGCAGCAGCAGCGCCACGATGAGCCAGTTCGCGACGAGCGACGATCCGCCGGCGGCCAGGAACGGCGTGGTGAGACCGGTCAGCGGGATGACTCGCGTCACACCGCCGACCATGATGAACACCTGCAGCGCGATCGTGAACGACAGCCCCGTCGCGAGCAGCTTGCCGAAGTCGTCCTGCCCGGCGATGCCGATGCGCACGCCGCGGCTCACGAACACCATGTACAGGGCGAGGATGGCGAACAGCCCGATGAGCCCGAGCTCTTCACCGAGGCTGGGGATGATGTAGTCGCTGTGCGCGAGCGGCGTCACGGTCGGGCGTCCCTGACCGAGGCCGGTGCCGATCAGGCCGCCGTGGGCGAGTCCGAAGATGCCCTGCACGAGCTGATAGCTGCCACCCTGGGCCTCGATGACTTCGGGATTGAACGCATCGAGCCAGTTGGTGAAGCGCCCCTGCACGTAACTGAGGATCTGAGTGGCGACGGCGACCCCGGCCGCGACCATCGCCAGGCCGATGAGCACCCAGCTCGTCTTGCCGGTGGCGACGTAGAGCATCGCGATGAACATGCCGAAGATGAGCATTCCGGTGCCGAGGTCGCGCTGCACCACGATGATGCCGAGCGAGATCAGCCACACGACGATGACCGGACCCAGCTCGCGCATTCGAGGCCAGGTTATGCCGAGGAAGACCTTGCCCACCGAGGTGAGGCTCTCGCGGGTGCGCACCAGGTAGCCGGCGAAGAAGATCGCCAGGCAGATCTTGGCCAGCTCGCCTGGCTGGAAGGCGAAGATGCCGCCGATGGTGACCCAGACGTCTGCGTTGGAGCCGGAGGCCCCGAGGCCGGGGATGAACGGCAGCAGCAGCAGCACGATTCCGGCGAGACCGAACAGATACGTGTACCGGAACAGGATGCGGTAGTTGTGCAGGAGGATGACGACCGCGATGGCGCCGGCGAGTGAGATGCCCGTCCAGGCCAGCTGCTTGGTCGAGTACGCCGCCCACCCGGTGTTGTGCAGTGCGATGTCGATCCGATAGATCATCGCGATGCCGAGGCCGGTGAGCAGAGTCGCGATGGGCAGGACGAACGGGTCGGCGTCCGAGGCCACCACCCGCAGCACGAAGTGCAGGGCGAAGGCGAGAACGGCGAGCCCGCCGCCGATGAACAGGATGAAGGGGTCGATCAGCCCGAGCGCGCCGAGCTGCACGAGGCACAGGGCTGCGCCGCTGATCGCGCATGCGAACAGCAGAAGCCAGAACTCCCGGTTCCGCTGCGTCTGCGGCAACCGCATCCGCTTCAGTGCCTTGATGACCGCGGTGTCGGCGGTGACGTCGGTGCTCATCATCCTGCACCCCCTCCGCTCGTCGCGGTGGGCGTCGGAGTCGGGTTGGGGGTCTGCGTGGGGGGCGGCGTCGGGGCGGGCGTCTCACCCGTGACGGCCTCGGATCCGGCGCGCAGACGATCGACGATCGCCATGGCGTCGGCCAGCGAGCGCGCGTTGATCGTCCGCTCGACGGAGGCACGCTGATACGGCGGCAGATCGGCCAGCAGGATGCCGGTGTCGTCGATCTCCGTTGACAGCGAGATGGGGCCGATGCTCTGCTGCACACCCTGGAAGATCACGACGCTGTCGTCGTCGGCGCCGATGAAGTAGCGGGTCTGCGTCCAGTTGTACGCGAGGATCCCCGCACCGGTGAGGGCGAGCAGCACGACGAGCAGAGCGGAGATCCACCCGATCCGTCGGCGCTTGGCGCGTCGGCGATCCTCCTCGATGAGTTCTTCGAGGTAGTCGGCGGCAGGTTCGAAGTGCGAGGGTTCGTTCGCCGCCTGGCGCACCGGGTGCAGCCAGTTCGTGCGCGCGGGGCGGACGGCGGGGATCAGCACGCCGGACGGGGTGGATGCTGCGCCGACGATCGTCGCCGTCCCGGACGAGATCGGGTGCACGCCGCCGACCTCGACGAGCACGACCGTGACGTTGTCTGGTGCGCCGCCGTCGAGAGCCTGCTTGAGCAGATTGTCTGCGGTGCGTCCTGGCGGAAGCCCCAGCCGCATCGCCCTGAGGATGTGCGGCTCGTCGACGACGCCGGAGAGACCGTCCGAGCAGAGCAGCCAGCGGTCGCCGGGGAGCGTGGGCATGACGAACATGTCCAGCTCGGGGTCGTGGTCCATGTCGCTCAGCACACGCATCAGCACCGAGCGGCGGGGGTGGTAGCGCGCTTCCTCGGGGGTGATGCGGCCTGAGTCGACCAGTCGCTGCACGAACGTGTGGTCGGCGGTGATCTGGGTCAGCTCGTCGTCGCGGTACAGGTAGATGCGCGAATCGCCGATGTGGCCGATAACCGCGTGATCGTCGACCATGATGATCGCGCTGACCGTCGTGCCGAGGCCTGCGAGTTCCGGACGTTCCTTGGCGGCGCGGATGAGATCACCCGCAGCCGTGGTGACGGCTGCCTGCAGCGAAGCCTGTGCTTCGTCGACGTCGGGGAAGGACTGATCCAGTGGCTCGAGCCGCTGGATCGCGATGCTGGAAGCGACATCGCCGCCGGCGTGGCCGCCCATGCCGTCGGCGACGGCGAACAGGTTGGCGCCGGAGTACCCGGAGTCCTGGTTGTTGGAGCGCACCTTCCCGGTATGGGAGATCGCCGCGCTCGATCCTTCGAAGACCATGCCGGCGTCAGGCTCGCAGCTCGAAGGTCGTGGCGCCGACCTTGACGGCGTCGCCGATGTTGATCGGGACGGGCGCTCCCGAGATGCGTTTCGCGCCGAGGAAGGTGCCGTTGGTGGAGTCGAGATCCTGGATCGCCCAGGTGTCTCCGCGCAGCAGCAGGCGGGCGTGGTGACTCGAGGTGTAGTCGTCGCGGATGACGAGGCCCGACTCGCTCGAGCGGCCGATCGTCATCGGCTCAGTGCCCAGGGGAAGCTCGAGTCCTGCCTTCGGGCCGGAGGTGATGACGAGCCTGGTGACGCTGGTGACGCGTGCGGCGCCTCCGGCGCGGGGTGAAGGAGCGGCCTTCGGCTTCGCGGCCGGTGCGGCTGCAGGCGCCCCGCCGGCGGCTTCGGCGGGGAGCTTTCGCACCTTCACGCCGAAGAGGTCTGCACGCAGCGAGTACACGACGCCGAACACGAAGAACCACAGCAGCACGAGGAAGCCGATGCGCAGCAGCAGGAGGACCAGTTCACTCATCGGCTCGCTCCCGACGGGCGGTCGGCCGACACGGGGACGACGCGGAAGACCAGGTCGGTGCGACCGATCGTGATGGTGGTGTCGGAGGGCAGCGGCGCTTCGCGCACCTTCTGTCCGTTGACCTTCGTCCCGTTCGTGGAGCCGAGGTCGCGCATCATGGCCCGCTCGCCGTCCCAGAGGATCTCGACGTGCTTGCGGCTCGAACCGGCATCCGCGATCGTGATGTCGGCATCACTGCCGCGTCCGACGACGCTGCGCGCCCTGGTGATCGTGTGGCGATGTCCGTCGACGTCGACGACGGCCTGCCAGGTGACGCGCCCCTCGACGGTGCCGGAGTTCACGCGCACTGTGCCGGTGGCGACCTTCTCGTCCGATTCGAGGGCGATCGAGACCGGGCCGGAGAAACTGTAGCCCTGCGCCTTGGCGTGCGTGTTCATCAGCGCGTGCAGCTCGTCCGTGAGCGCACTGCCGAGTCCCTGCATCCGCTCGAGGTCGTCGGCGCTGAGACGCACGACGTAGCTGTTCGGGGTGATGATGCGGTCGCGGCTGACGACCGCGGCCTTGATGTCGGCTTCGCGGCGGAGCGCCGAGGCGATCTCCACCGGCTGGATGCCGCTGCGGAAGGTCTTGGCGAACGCGCCGTTCACGGCGCGCTCAAGACCCTTCTCAAAGCTGTCAAGTAGTCCCACTGGGCTCCTCTGGCATGGCGGCGGTAGCAACATCGTAGCCAGGTGAACTGTATATGCGCCTCCTGAGGGCTCTTGCGGGGTGACCTCGGCGCCATCGGGCGCGAGAATCGACCTGCTGCACGAGAAGGCGTGTGCCCGCGTCCGTATCGTGCAGCAAACCGCTTCTCGCTGGTTCTCGCCGGACGAACTCGGTGCAATGCGCACCCTGACCCGAGTTCTTTCACGGCGAAAGTGCGTGATATCCTCGTGAAGTTGAGTTCTTCGGAACGAGACGCTCGCGCGAGTGGCGGAATGGTAGACGCGCTGGCTTCAGGTGCCAGTGTCCTTACGGGCGTGGGGGTTCAAGTCCCCCCTCGCGCACAGCGAGTGAGAACAGGCCCTCACCAGGTATTCATTGCCGGTGAGGGCCTTTTTCTCTGTTCACAGTCCCAGCCGCGCGAACGGGATGCCGCGCACAACTCGGCGCCATGGGTGCTCGCCCAGCGACCACAGCATCCGCTCTTCCGGGTCCAGCGCGAGATCCTCGCAGCCGATCGGCAGTGGCACGTCACTGCGCTGCAGCCGAGCTCCTTCTCCGTCCCACAACGCGCCCGGCTGCAGGCCGCGCGATTGGGAGATGAAACGTCGGCTGCCCCACTGCACGACGCCCTGCATGCGGGCGATCTTCGGAGAGTTCTCGTCGACATGCTCGAAGCGGCCGTCGACATCGGACGGAATCGTGAACTCGCCGATGCGCCCGAGCGTGTCGGTGCGGTACTCGCCGATGAGCACGCGAGGCAGAGACGTGCCCTCGGCGTCGAACACACGGCCAAGGAATGAGCACCGCAACGGCACAGGATGCACGCGCGTGCGGACCGCGGCCAATGTCACCGCACCGAAGATTCGTCGTCGTGATCCCAGCACCCGTCGCGCTGCAGCTCCGCGCAACCGGTGAGAGTCGCTGAGATCGAACTCCCATATCCCCTGTCCTGTCGCGGCGACGAAGAGCCGATCGCCGAACCAGGCGAGTCCGCCGGCATGGATCTGGGCGGGGACGAGTTCACCGTCATCGCCCTCGATCGTGAGGGCGACATCCAGATGCCGTGATCGCTCCAGGTCGATGAACGTCACGCGCGACGCGAGATGCTGACCGCTCTTGTCCTTGCGGAACCAGCTCACCGCGAGCGTGCGCCGCCCTTGCCATGTGCCGAAGTCGACGCCCTGCGGATACCACTTCGTCGTGTACGACCTGGCGGTGAGCCATTTCAACTCGACGACGCCGCGGCGACGTTGGCGCATCGGGCGCCACATCGACCCGAAGAGTCCAGAGAGTCCGAACACGGTGGTCAGTTCTCCAGTGCGGCAGCGAGCGCGGCGTCGACGTGGAGCGAGGTCGTGGGATAGACCGGCACGGTGGCATCGCTCGCACTGATGAGCAGCTCGATCTCCGTGCAGCCCAGAATGATGCCCTCCGCACCGCGGTCGACGAGATCCTCCATGACGCGCTGGTAGCGCTGCCGGGAATCCTCGCGGACGACGCCGTGCACGAGTTCGTCGTAGATCACGTTGTGCACCACCCGCCGTCCTTCTGCGTCGGGCACGATCGTGCGGATGCCGTGAACATCGAGTCGATCGGCGTAGAACGGCCGCTCCATGGTGAATGCGGTGCCCAGCAGCCCCACCGTGTTCACCCCGGAGGCACGGATCGCCTCGGCGGTGACATCGACGATGTGCAGGAAGGGGATGCTGACGGCATCCTGTATCTGTTCTGCCACCAGATGCATCGTGTTGGTGCACAGCACCAGCAGCTCCGCTCCGGCACTCTCGAGCGCGAGCGCGCGACCGGCCAGCAGGTTTCCGGCGGCATCCCAGTCGTCTCGCGCCTGCATCGCCTCGATCTCCGCGAAGTCGAGCGAATCCAGCAGGATGCGTGCCGAATGGTGCCCGCCCAGACGATCCCTGACCCGCTCGTTGGCCAGGCGGTACCACTGCAGCGATGATTCCCAGCTCATCCCGCCGAGTACCCCGATCGTCTTCACGGCAGCCCCAATCGCATCAGATCCAGCCACGTTCTTCGGCCAGCAGGACTGCCTGCTGGCGAGTGGTGACGTGGAGTTTGCCGAGCACTGTCGAGACGTGGTTGCGGACCGTCCCTGGCGCCAGTGCCAGCGCCCGTGCGATCTGCCCGGTCGTCTCACCGCGTCGTCCCGCCCGGAGTACGTCGAGTTCTCGATCGGTGAGCGGGCTGCGCTCGTCGCTCAGTGCATCGGCCGCGATCTCCGGATCGACGTAGCGCGCACCGGCCGCGACGCGTCTGATGACTTCGGCGACCTCGTTCGCACCGCGTGATTTGGGCAGGAAACCGGCGACTCCGGATGCCAGCGCTCGCCGCAGCACTCCGGGCCGTGCATGCCGCGTCACGACAACGCAGCGTATCGACGTGACGCGCCGCAGGCGTTCGGCGACCTCGACCCCGTCGAGTCCTGGCATCTCGAGATCGAGCAGACAGATGTCAGGCGTCAGCCGGATCGCCTCCGCGAGAGCCTCTTCTCCATCGGCGCACTCCGCCACGACGTCGATGTCGTCTTCCAGTCGCAGCAGGGCTGCCAGCGCCGACCGGATCATGGCCTCGTCATCTGCGAGCAGCACTCGGATCATCGTGTTCCTTCCACTTGTGCGCTCACAGTGTTCGGCACGGTCACCACGACCGCGAACTCCTGTTTCTCCCGCCGCAGTTCCATGGCTCCGCCTGCCTCCGCGGCGCGACGGGCCACGCCCTCGAGGCCTGAGCCGTCTTTCGCCGCCGCCCTGTCGCCGGCCGCGTCATTCACGATCTCGTATCGCCACCATTGCCCCGAACGCGTCAATGACAACCGCGCCCACTTACCGCCGCCGTGACGCAGGACGTTCGTCGTGGTCTCGCGGATGACGGGCCCCAGAACGGATGCCGGCGCCTGATCCGCATCGGCGTCGAGAATCGCCTCCGCCGACGTTCCGGCCGCGCGCAGCAGATCCACCGCATTGGCGATCTCATCGCTCAGCGGCGCCGAGCGGAACCGCATCGCGAGGTCGCGCGTGCCCTGCTGCGCGTCGGCGACGCTTCCTCTCGCTGCGCGAAGCTGTTCGAGCGCAGCATCCGGGTCCTTGGTCATGAGGCGTTCGGCGAGCTCGAGCTGGAGTGCGATGACCTGCAGGTGATGGCCTTGCAGATCGTGCACGTCGGTCGCGACTCGCAGTCGCTCCTGCGTCGCGGCGAGGCGACTCTCCGAGGCTCGGGCGCGGTCGAGCCGCACGAGCACATCCCACCACCACAACGATGTGACGGTCATGGCCGGCAGGATCACGGAGAACGAGACGAGTGGACCGAAGCTCGTCGACGTGTCGGCCGGTGCCGTCCTGATGTCGATCACGGCGAGCCCGATGAGCACGACCGTGGCCGCGATCATCACACGCAGGCGCACGCCTGATTGCCAATTGAGGAGCATGAGCGACTGCAGCACCGGAAGCGCGCCGACGATCCACATCCCCGAGACAGTGCCGGCCGTGATGGCGTAGGCGAGGGTGATCAGCAACGGCAGCAGCTGTCGACGCCACCGCACCAGCGGTGCGGCATCCGTGCGGTGGCGATAGTCGACCATCAGTGCGACGGTCGACCCCACCCAGAGCAGACCGCCGACGGTGACGGCGACGGATGCCGCGGGTGGGCGCTCGACGGACGCCCACACGGCCAGCGTGGTCGTGAGCACGATGCCGAGCTCGAAGACCAGCAGCGCCAGGATCGTGTAATACCAGGTCGCCGTCACTCCCCGGGCGAGGCGCACGGAGCTGCGCTGCGCCGCCGTCGGAGAACCGTCGGAGACGGGGGCGGACGAACTGCTCATATCGTCCACATTACGGCCATGACACATGTCACCCGTGTGACGTGCGAACCCCCCGAGAGCCGGTGACAGCGCGACACTTCTGCGTACCGGATGAATCCGATGGACTGGAGTCATCGCCGGGGAGATGCCCGGGCAGTCGCAAGGACAGGAACATCCCATGAACCTCATCGAGACCTTCCAGGATCTGGTCGCGCAGGTGCCAGAGATCGTCCAACCGCTCATCGTGGCTCTTGCCGGCGCCGTGCCCTTCATCGAGGGCGAGGGTGCCGCCAGCATCGGCATCATCGGCGGCATCCACCCCGTGATCGCCGCGATCGCGGGCATGACGGGTAACTTCCTCTGCGTGCTGGTGCTCGTGCTGCTCAGCTCGGGGGCGCGCAACGCGGTTGTCAACCGCAATCAGGAGCGCAAGGCGCGTCTGGCCGCAGCTGGCGGGGTGACCGGCGGCGCAGTGGTCGTCGAGGCCGAGGCCGATGAGGAAAGCAGCCGCAGTGCTGCTCGTAAAGCGAAGTTCCGTCGGGCGCTCGACCGCTACGGCGTCCCCGGGGTCAGCCTGCTCGGCCCGCTCCTGCTCCCCACGCAGTTCACCGCGACGATGCTCGCAGCATCCGGTGTCAGCAAGGCGCGCGTCCTGATCTGGCAGGCCGTCGCGATCATCGGATGGACGACGATCCTCTCCGTCTTCGTCGGCAGCGTCGTCCACGCCGTGAGCTGAGCGGGCGGAAGCCGAGCTGGACGCGGCGCCCTGACCGGCGCCGCGTCCAGCGCGCATGATCAACCTTTCGAGCGATGTCGCGGTCCTGCGCCGCTGATGGGCTTGAGAGATGACAGTTTCTCGCTCGCGGCTCCCCGACCGGCTCACCTCTCGGCGGGGAGCGTGGATCTCCCTCGGTATCGTGCTCCTCGCCTTCGTGGCGCTGTTCGGGCTGCTCAGCGGGATCGACGGCCCAACCGGGAACGAGACGGCGCCGCCGGAGTCGGAGTCATCGCGGGTGGGCGCGCTGCTGCAGGAGTTCCCGCATGCGGATGAGCAGTCGGTGCTGGTCGTCGCCTCTCGAGCGGATGCCGCCGACCTCTCCCCTGCGGATCTCGCCGCCTTAGGGGCCATCGTGCCTGCGTTGGACGCGCACACCGGACTGGATACCTCGGGTCCGAGCGTGAGCGACGATGGCGCCGCAGCCGTGATCATCGCCCCGATCAAGGTCGGTGCGGACAACGCCGAGACGGCGGACATCATCAAAGACCTGCGCACGCAGGTGGCCGGCAACACCCCCGCGGGGCTCGAACTGCAGGTCACCGGGGGTCCGGCCTTCGCCGCAGATGTCACGAGCGCCTTCGACGGCGCTGACTTCACGCTGCTGCTGGTAACGATCCTCATCGTGGCCGTGCTGTTGATCGTCACCTATCGTTCACCGATCCTGTGGCTGCTCCCCCTCGCGGTCGTCGCCTTCGCCGACCAGCTCGCCGGAACGGTCACCGCCGCCGTCGGAAGCCTGCTCGACCTGCAGTTCGACTCAGGGATCATCAGCGTGCTCGTCTTCGGCGCCGGCACCAACTACGCCCTTCTGCTCATCTCCCGCTACCGCGAAGAGCTGCTGGTCGACGAGGACCACCGCGCAGCACTCAGCGCGGCCTGGCGCAAGACCGTGCCCGCGATCGTCGCCTCGAACATCACGGTCGTCCTCGCGCTGCTCACGCTGGCGCTCGCCGTCATCCCCGGCACCCGTGATCTTGGTGTCTCCTCGGCCGTCGGCCTGCTGATCGCGCTCGCCGCAGTGCTCTTCGCTCTTCCCCCACTGCTGGCGGTGTGCGGACGCAAGGTGTTCTGGCCGTTCGTACCGAAGCCCGGTGCGAACGCCGCGCACGGCAGGGGGTGGCAGAGCATCGCCGCCACGGTGATGCGTCGCCCCTGGATGAGCCTCGGTGCCGGTGCGCTCGTGCTGGCAGTGATGGGCACCGGTCTGGCGGGAACGACCGTCGGACTCACCCAGGTGGAGAAGTTCCGCGTGCAGTCCGAATCAGCGGCTGGTCTGGAGGTTCTCGGTGCGCACTTCCCACCGGGCGAGTCGCAGCCGATCCTCATCGTCGCGAACTCGACGGAGACCGAGGAGGTGCTCGAGAGCATCGACGACCTCGAAGGCGTGGTGCGGGCGCACGCGATCGGCGAGACCGCCGACGGTGACCTCACGAAGCTCATGGTGACCGGGGAGTTCGCTCCGGGCACGCCCGAGAGTCTCGCTCTCGTCGCCGAACTCCGTGACATCGTTCACGACGTGCCGGGAGCTGACGCGCTCGTCGGCGGTGCGATCGCGACGGATCTCGACGCCAGGGACGGAAACCAGCAGGACCTGCTCGTCATCGCCCCGCTCGTCCTCGCCGTGAGCCTCTTGGTGCTTCTCGCGCTGCTGCGGTCGATGGTGGCGCCGGTCGTACTGTTGCTGGTCAACCTCGCGAGTGCTGCCGCGGCGATCGGCGCAGGCTCATGGTTGAGTCGGATGCTGTTCGACCAGCACGCACTCGACCTGCAGGTGCCGCTGCTGTCGTTCCTGTTCCTGGTCGCGCTGGGCATCGACTACACGATCTTCCTCGTGCATCGCGCCCGTGCGGAGGCCGGACGCCACGGCACCCGAGAGGGCATGGTGCGCTCGGTCTCGCACACGGGTGCCGTCATCACGAGCGCCGGGATCGTGCTCGCGGCGGTCTTCGCCGCGCTCGGCGTGCTGCCTCTGGTCACGTTGGGTCAGTTGGGACTGATCGTCGGAGTCGGCGTGATCGTCGACACACTGATCGTTCGCACCGTGATCGTGCCCGCGTTGTTCGGCGTGCTCGGTGATCGCATCTGGTGGCCGCGGCGCGCACCTGCTGAGCTCACGCGGCAGCCGGCTGCGGGGCGCTGACGAGTGCGCGGAGTCCGGCGATGCCGGTGTGATGGTGCGCGGCACGTTGGCGCTGCGCACCGTTGCCCTCGCGGAGGATGCGAGCGAACTGCTCTTTCACGAACGCCAGGTCGCCGCTCTCCTCGAGCGCCGGTGCGATCGCCTGCAGCAGCAGCCCGATCGCCGATCTGGCTGGGATCGGATCGCCGGAGACGGGGTGCATGAGCGTCGCATCCATCCCCCATCGCGCCGCCGACCACAGCGACGTCTGAATGACATCCGAGTCATGGACACGGTCACCACGCCCCGGCGTGACCGCCAGCGCTCTGCCGACGGCGGCGAGCAGCAGGGTGTCATCCGTCGAGAGTTGAGCGTCGAACACTCGCAGCTCAACGGTGGGATAGCGGGCGGACACGCGAGCCGCCCACGCGACCGATGCCACATCCGGGATGACATGCGCGTCGACGAGTCGATCCACAGTGGCGTGGTAGTGATCCACATCGGCGAAATGCGGCGGCGAGCCGAACAGGGGAAGGCGCCGCATGATGATGCTCCGCCAACTGGCATGGCCTGTGTCGCGGGCATCAGCGAAGGGTGAGTTGGCGGAGAGAACGAGCAGCACAGGGAGCCAGGCGCGCACCGCATTCAGTGCGCGAATCCGCTCCTCGACATCAGGGATCTCGACGTGCACATGCACGCCGTTGACGTGATGAGTGTCGCTGATGAGGCCGAGCCATCGCGCGATCTCTCCATAGCGGTCGGAGTGGGTCACGGAACTCGCCGGACCGATGCCGTATGGGGTGCCCATCCCGCCTGCCACGGCGCCGTGTCGCCGTGCGAATTCAGAGAGCGCTGACCTGCAGGGCCGCAACTGCTTCTCGGCCTCGGCGAGCGTGTGCACCGCGGAACTGGAGAACTCGACCTGGGATGTCAGGAACTCCGTCTTCAGCGTGCCAGTGCTTCCGGGCGGAAACGTGCCCGTGCCACCGGTCAGCGCGTCGATTGCGTCGCTGCCCAGCGGCACGGGCACGAGCGTCTCCTCGTCGAGGAGGACGAATTCCTCTTCGATTCCGAAACGCGTCATGGCGATGGTTCCGGATGCACGAAGGAAAGATCCGTCTCAGTGCTCGAAGGCGTCTTTTGCCTTGTCGCCGGCCTGCTTCAGGTCGGCCTTCGCCTGGTCGGTCTTGCCCTCGGCTTCCAGCTTCTCGTTATCGGTGGCTTTGCCGACACCTTCTTTGATGTGGCCGGCAGCGTCTTCCGCGGCGTGCTTCGCCTTGTCTCCAATACCCATTGATCCATTCCTTTCGTCGGGGATCAGGTGATCCGTGTGATCGACTCTCACACCGGCGAGGAGTTTCGGCGACGGGGTTGACGAGCACAGCGACGAGGGTTAGGGACGCGCGAAGGGCGCGCACGACCGCGTGGTCTCACGGCTGCTGTCCCGCGGTTTCGGGAGGGATGAGATGCCGGAGGTTCACTCCGTGCTGTGCATCCCGTCTCATCCCGAAACCTGCGATCCACGCGGGATCAGTTCCCCGAACCTTCATCGACCTGGTGTCCCGGAGTCTCCTGGACGAGGTCGCTCATCTCGCCTAATGTGAAGGTGCATGCGCACGGGTTTGATCGTCACCGTTTCCCCCAGATGACGGTTCGGCTTCCCCAGAGCCTGACGATCCGCGCATGCGATAGGGCCCTCTCGAGTAGTTCAATCCCCAATGGGCTATTCGAGGGGGCCGCCATCGGCTCATCTTTGCACGTTTTTCGAGATTTGTCCCCCAAATGGGGGACAAGATCACGGGTTTGGGGTTAGGGTGTTTTATGACGCACCCTCCGGTCGTCTTTGGCCCTCACCGCTCCCCCCGCGGTGAGGGCCGCACTCTTTCTCCCGGTCTTTCGCGGGTCGAGCCTCTCGCGTGACGCTCGTGCAACATTTGGATTACCTTCTGCTTCGGGCTGTTCCTCTGGTGGGCAGCACGGATATTGTGGGCTTCGTCGGAGCACCCTGCGTCGACGACATTCCAGCAGAACGGCAGTACATGAGTACCCAAGGCACGGTCAAGTGGTTCAACTCGGAGAAGGGCTTCGGCTTCATCTCCCCCGATGACGGCGGCGCTGACGTCTTCGCGCACTACTCCGCCATTGAAGCAAGCGGCTACCGCTCACTCGACGAGAACCAGCGCGTCGAGTTCGAGGTTGCACAGGGCCCCAAGGGCCTGCAGGCCGAGAACATCCGCCCCATCTGAGGCGATAACACCGCACTCCCCGTTCCGGCGCACGTCAACAGCGTGTTCCGGCGGGGAGTGTTGTGCTTTCTACGGCAGCAGCAGAGTCTTCAGCTGGGAGGCATCGGCGGCGCGGTAGGCCGCATCGTCGCCCTCTGACGGATCGCCGAATCCCCATTCCGTGAAGATGACAGGGATGCCGTGCTCCGCGGCACCTTCCACGTCGTGGTGGCGATCGCCGACCAGCACCGGCTTCGACGTGTCGACGCCTGCTGCCCGCAGCCGCTCCATCGCCCAGCCGACCACGTCGGACTTGCTGTCACTGCGCCCGACGGTGCCGCTTCGCGCACCGGAGATCGCGGTGAAGAGGCCGAGCAGGTCGTTGTGCTCGAGGATCGCGGTGACCTGGTTCTCGGGCTTCGTGCTCGCCGTCGCCTGCGGAATGCCGGCGGCGGCGACAACACGGATGACGTCGGGGACCCCGGGGTAGATGTCGACGGATGCGGCATAGCCGTCGCGAGCGGCGAGAGTGCGGTAGCGGACGAGAGCATCCTCGGCCTGGGTGGCGCTGAGACCTGCGAGGCTCTGGAACGACTCGTACATCGGCGGGCCGACCCAGCGAGGCAACGATGCCGGGTCAGGAGCCGGCTGGCCGAAGGACGCGAGCACTTCCATCAGTCGAGGGAAGATGCCAGGGGTCGCATCGGCGATGGTGCCGTCGACATCCCAGAGCACGCAGGAGAAGGGGGAGTGAGGCATTCTTCAAGCCTATGGGCAGTCGCCGGGACGCCCGTGCGTCAGAACAGGCGCGGCACTCCGGACTCGATGCCCTTCATGTCGTCGTAGTCGAGCACGAGGCAGCGGATGCCGCGGTCTTCGGCCAGCACGCGGGCCTGGGGCTTGATCTCCTGGGCCGCGAACACGCCCTGCACGGGGGCGAGATGCGGATCGCGTCCGAGGAGTTCGAGGTACCTGGTGAGCTGCTCGACGCCGTCGATGTCGCCGCGACGCTTGATCTCCACAGCGATGGCCGCCCCTGCAGCATCGCGCACCATGAGGTCGACGGGTCCGATCGCAGTCGGGTACTCCCGTCGCACCAGGGTCGCGCCTTCGCTGATGCGCTCGACCTGCTCGGCGAGCAGGCGCTGAAGATCGGCCTCGACGCCATCCTTCTGCAGGCCGGGGTCCAACCCGAGCTCGTGCGCAGAGTCGTGCAGCACCTCGTAGATCTGCACCCGCAGCGCATCGCCGGTCTTCTTGTGCGTGACGCGCCACACGTCGATGACGCCGGCGCTGGCCTCTTCTTCACCCGGCACTTCGGTCACCAGGGTGCAGGGTGGGCTCATCCAGTTCAGCGGCTTGTAGCTGCCGCCGTCGGAGTGCACGAGCAGACTGCCGTCGCCCTTGTGCACGAGCAGACGCGTGGCGAGGGGAAGGTGGGCATTGAGCCGGCCGGTGTAGTCCACGGCGCAGCGGGCGATGACGAGACGCACCCGACGAGCCTAACCTCCGATGGAGTCGAGCATCCCCGCAACGAGGTCGAAGAGACCGAGTTCGGTGGCTGCCGCACGCGCGATGAGGAACCCGAGGATGCCGATGATCCATGCGGTGTTCTCCGCGCCGGTGCGCTGCATCCAGTCGGCCAGGCGCTCCAGAGGCCTGGTGATCACAGGAGCGGCGACGATGCGCAGGACCAGAAGCACCAGCGCAGGGACGATCATCACCAGGCAGTAACCGACGAGCGACAGGATCCGCGCGGGCGTGTCGATGCCGGCATCGGCGAGCATCGTCATCGCGACGATGTAGGGCAGCATGGTGGCGACCTCCACCAGACCTGCGGCGATCGCCACCGACATCAACGCGACACGCGTGGTCTCGGGTGCGAGCAGACGCGCGCGCCAGCGGATGATGCGACCCGGCCTCGCCGGCGCCGCTTCGGCCGGTGCATCCGATCCGGCGGCCGCCGAAGAGTCCGTTCCCACGAAGCCCTCCAGCGAGGACGCCGACGCGGTGGCGACCGGCTGCTCGGCCTTCTTCTTGGGGGATGTCGGAATCAGGAACGACGCGATCAGCAGGCCGGCGCCGATGACGAGGCGTATGGTCGCGCCGATGGGGGAGCTGAGGAAGTCCGCCGCCACATCCACCACATTCACGAGTCCCCACAGGAACAGCAGCCCGACCGCGAGGTAGAACGCCGCGATCGTCGCAAGGTAGAGCAGCACCCTTCCCGCTCGCACCTTCCCAGGGCTCAACAGGAGGAAGACGGGGATGAGGAGCGTGCCTACGCTGAGGCTGTCCACGAGGGCGAGGACGGCGAGCGAGAGCAGGAGCGGTGCTCCGGCGAAGAGTTCCATGGCTCCACGATGATCCCGGCCGGTGGACAACGGATCGGGCGAAGGTCGCGAAGCCCCCTCATTCTTTGGTCGGATGCGACAGGGTGCAGGGCGTGGTTGCATGAAGTGATGCAGGCACAGGCCCCGGGGCGATTCGGCAGCTGGTATCTCCGATACAGGTGGGTTCTCGATCCGATCGCGATGGCATTGCTGAGCGTCGTGATGGCCGCGCTGGGATTCCGGGCCGTCTGGGGGCCCTTCTCAGTGCTGGAGGCGGACATCTCACCCTGGTGGTCCCTCGCGTTCGCGTTTCCGGCATGCGCCCTGGCTCTTGTGAAGTACCGGGCGCCGATGCTCGTCCTCGCGTCAGTGACTGCCCTGTTCGTGGTCGATCTCCTCACCGTCGGGGGGATCGGGACGCTGGTGGTCCTGCTCGATGTGCTGTGGCGTGCGGCGTTCGTCGCCGGTGCGCGCGTGCGACGAATTCTGCTCGTTCTGCTCGGCGGTTCGACGGTCGCGCTGTTCGTCACCGCGCTGCTGTTCACCGATGTGTCGTTCCCGATCGCTTTCCTCATCGCCGTGCAGTTCGGCGCGATCTTCGGCACCGACTACTGGTGGGCGGTGGCGGTGGCACAGGCGAACGAGCTCGCCGACCTGCATCGGCAGCGGGCAGAGGCGGCGGAGCATGAAGCGGAGCGCGACCGCTCTGAAGCAGTGCGGCAGGAGCGGGAGATGATGGCTCGGGAGTTGCATGACGCAGTCGCCGGCCATGTGATGGCGATGGCGATCCGTGCTGAAGCCGTGCTGTCGACGGCTCCGGATGAGGAACGCGATCGCGCCGCGCTGCAGGCCGTGCGCGACGCAGGACTGGATGCGCATACGGCGCTGCGCACGATGATCGCCGTGCTGCGCGGTGGTGGCGGCGAAGTCACTCCCGCTCCGCGGATCGAAGACCTCGACGGGATCATCGCCGACGCCAGACGCAGTGGCCTGCGGGTGACGTCGACGCCGCCGGAGGGCAGATTCCCCGCGCTCGTGGAGCAGACGGTCGTGCGGATCGTTCGCGAGGCGCTGGCCAACTGCATCCGGCACGCATCCGGAGCGCGTGTCGAGGTCGCGATCCTCGCGGACGACTCGAGCGTGGCGGTGCGTGTCGAATCCCGCGGCGGAACGGCCATCGCGAACGCCCACGGCAACGGCTGGGGCCTCAGCATGCTCGGCGAACGCGTCCGCGCACTCGAGGGGACCTTCCGCGCCGGTCCCGTCGCCGGGGGCTGGTCCGTTCGTGCGGATCTGCCGATCGGTGTCCTCGTATGACCTCGCCGACAGTGCTGCTCGCCGACGATCACGCCGCGATCCGCGCAGGGCTGCGCATCATGCTGGAGTCGCACGACGTCGTGGTCGTCGGCGAGGCCGCTGACGGGGATGTCGCGGTGCGCAATGCCGCCGCGCTTCGCCCTGACGTGGTGCTGATGGATCTGCGGATGCCAGGGCGGGATGGGATCTCGGCGACGCGCGAGATCGTCGAACGCGGTCTCAGCGAAGTGCTGGTGCTGACGAGCTTCGACGAGGACGACCTCGTGTTCGGGGCGATCAGAGCGGGTGCGGTCGGATTCCTGCTGAAGACCGCCGACGCCCGCACACTCGTGCAGGCCGTGCACACGGTCGCGTCCGGGGAAGGGGTGCTCGATGCCAGGGTGACGCGGCGCGCGCTCGCCGCGATCACGAAGGCTGAGACTGAACCTGCGGCCGAGATCGATCCGGTGGACAGGTCGGCCCTCACCGCGCGCGAGCAGGACGTGCTCGACGGCATCCTGCAGGGATGGTCGAACGCGCAGCTCGCCGCGAGGCTGGGGATCTCGGTGCCGACGGTCAAGACGCATGTGTCGAACGTGCTGGCCAAGCTCGGCGCTGAGAGCAGATCGCACGCAGCAGCCATCGCCAGACCCTGGGAGCGCTGAGCGCCAGAGGCCGGCTCTAGTTCGCGCTCGTGTCCTGCGTCTTCTCGGCATCCGTCAGCGGCCGGGCGGCACCCGAGGCCAGACCGGATGCCGCAACGAGAGCGACCAGGATGAACAGCGTGTTCAGCAGGCCGATGTGCTCGCTGATCAGCCCGAGGATCGGCGGTCCGCCGAGGAAAGCGACGTAGCCGATGGTGGCCGCCGCGCTCACCCGTGCCGCGGCCTTGGCCGGGTCGTCTGCTGCCGCCGACATGCCGAGCGGGAATCCGAGTGAGGCGCCGACGCCCCACAGCGCCGCGCCGACGAACACGAGGGGGAGCGATGGGGCGAGGATGAACAGCAGGATGCCGCCGGTCGCTGCCACCGCGAGGATGCGCAGCACCAGCACACGCCCGAATTTGTCGACGAGCGGCCCGCCGAAGATCCGTACGGTCGTCATCGCCACCGAGAACACGGTCAGTGCCGCGGCTCCCATGGCGGCACCGCCGCCGTGGTCCTCGCTCGTTCCTAGGGCCAGCCAGTCGTTGGCACCGCCTTCTGCGAAGGCCATGCCGAGCATCACGACGCCGAGTGCGTAGGTGCGCGGTTCGCGCCACGCCGACATCGCGACGTGCATGCGCTCGCGCCAGTGCGGTTTCTCGCCCGGTCCGGAGGGATCGAGCACCGCGTCGCGGTTCGGCACGTTCGCGATGCAGATGAACGCGCCGATGAGGATGAGCACGGCGACGAGGATCGCGTGCGCTGCGACGGCGACGTGCCAGTTCGTCGCCGCCCAGCCGAGGCCTGCACCGATCACGGTGCCGAAGCTGAAGAACGCATGGAACAGCGGCAGGATCGTCTTGCCGGCCTCCTGCTCGATGGCGGTGGCCTCGACGTTCATCATCACGTCGAGGCAGCCGTTACCGTATCCGAACAGCGCAAGACCGATGATCACGACCGGGAACGACGCGAGCACGGTCGTGCCGACGCCGACCAGTGCGAGCCCGATCGAGAGCATGATCATCAGCGACAGCATCCCTCGGCGTGCCCCGGTGCGGGCCATGACCGCGGGGCTCGTCGAGATGCCGAGTATCGATGCGACACCCATGCCGAGCAGCAGCAACCCGATCTGCGCGTTGTCGATGCCGAGAGCGATCTTGATGTCGGGCACACGCGACGCCCAGGTCGCGATCGAGACGCCGCTGGCGAGGAAGATCGCGAAGATCGCGTTGCGCCAGCGCACGTACTGCGAGCGGGTGAGGGCGTAGTCCATGCACAGAGCGTATCGAATCGATTCGATTTGCGGAAATGGTCGGGTTATCCTCGGAGAATGACCTCGTCTCCTGCCCACCGGCGTGCGACACTCGCGGATGTCGCTCGAGTCGCGGGCGTGTCGACCTCCACCGCATCCGTCGTGTTCAGTGGCAGGACGAAGGTTTCCGACGCCACACGCGACCGCGTCCTCGCCGCAGCCGCCGAGCTCGATTACGCCGGCCCGGACCCTCGCGCGGCGTCGCTCCGGCGCGGCCGCAGCGGCATCGTCGCGGTCGTTCTCGAAGGCCACCTGCGCGCGGCATTCCTCGACCCCGTGACGATTCCGATGATGGATGGACTCACGGACGGTCTCGCTTCACTCGGTGCAGGAGTGCTGCTGCTGCGTGACGAGCCAGGGGAGGGAGAGGTCTCCGCGCTGACGACGGCGCCGGTCGATGCCGTCGTGCTGATCGGATGCTCAGGGCGAACCCGTGCCTCATTGGAGATCGTGCGCGGCAGGGGGCTTCCCGTCGTCGTGATCGAAGGCGACGCGGGGGAGGGAGTCCCCCAGATCACTCTCGACAATCGTGAGGCGGCCGCCGAAGTCGCCAGGCACGTCAAGGAACTCGGGCACGAGCGGGTCGCCACGGTGACCCTGCCGCTCGACAGTGACCGCGTCCGCGGTCGTGTCACGCAGGAGCGACTCGGACGCGCCACGATCGACGTCACGCTGGAGCGATTGGCCGGTGCGCGCGATGTCTACCCCGGACTGCTCGCGGTGTCGGCGGGCAGCAGTTCGATCGACGACGGCGTGATCGCGGGTCGTGCGCTGCTCAGCGATCCGGCTGCTCGGCCCACCGCGATTCTCGCCCAGAGCGACCTTCTCGCGGCCGGCGTGATCCGCGCGGCCGAGGATCTCGGGCTTCGCGTGCCGGATGATGTGAGCGTCGCCGGGTTCGACGGCATCAGAGTCGACGGCATCGGACCTCACATGCTCACCACCATGGTGCAGCCCGCGGTGGAGAAGGGCAGAGCCGCGGGGGAGCAGGTCGCTCGGATGCTGCGCGGCGAACCGGCGGCCTCCCTGCATCTCACGTGCCGATTCCGCGCGGGAACGACGACGGCCGCTCCTGCGGCCTGACGCCGCACTCCAGCGTCCGAACGCCGGCGCCTTCACCTCGGCAACCTCGCTGTCCCGGCGAGTCTGCTGCGCCCTGGCACTTGTAACACGCGCGTCATTCAGGTTTAATAAGCTGGTTATATAACCTGGTAGCGTTACTCGCGCAGTCATATGAAGGCAGGATGCAGATGAACACACTCGGGCCGGCGAACATCCGCCACGCGAACGCGCTCGCATGCATCGACGTCTTCCGCGCCGTGGACGAACCGCTGTCGATCAGCGACATCGCGGCGCGCACCGGACTGTCGCGTCCGACGATCGAATCGGTCATCTCAGGGTTCGAGGTGCGAGGCCTCGTCACCGAGGTCGAGGCTGCCGAGGCCGCCAGCAGCGGGGGGCGGCCCGCCCGCCGCTACGCTCTGGAATCGACCAGTGCCCTGGTCGCCGGAATCGATGCAGGACCACGGAACATTCGCGTCCTGATCGCCGACCTCCGCGGACGCATCATCGCCCGTGCGACCAAGGTCATCGATGGCGCCCCAACATCCGACGAGCGCCTCGACATCGTCAGCGCCGTGACGGCCGAGGCGCTCGAGCGCAGCGGCGTCCCTGCGGCGAACCTGCAGGCGGCCTGCATCGCGGTGTCGGGCATCGTCGGTGAATCGGGACGCCTGATCGACAGCTTCGCCGTTCCGGAGTGGAACGGCGTCTCGATCGCCGAGCACATCGCGGCCGGATTCGACTGCGTCACCGTGCTCGAGAACGACATCAAGCTCGCGGCGTACGCCGAGCACCACATGGGCGCAGCTCAGGACGTCGACAACATCCTCTTCATCCAGATCGGCAATCGGATCTCGCTCTCGCAGACCTTCGACGGGCAGATCTTCCAGGGCGCGCATCGCAGCGCCGGCGAGGTCAGCAGCCTCCGCGGCATGCACTGGACGAAGACATCGGTCAAGGGCCAGCTCACCTGGCGCAGCGGCGAGACCGCCGAACAGGTGTTCGCCAGCGCCGCGACCGGTGACGCGACCGCACTGGACGAGGTGACGGCGTTCATCCAGGAGATCGCGCCTCTGCTCACCACCGTCAGCCTTGTCGTCGACCCGGCCCGCATCGTCGTCGGGGGTGGGCTGTCCCGCGCCGGAGACCTGTTCGTCGACATGCTGCGCAAGGAGATGCACCGGCTGATCGTGCTCGCGAACAAGCCGGATGTGACGGCCTCTCCGCTCGGTTCCACAGGCACGGCATCGGGCGCCCTCGCGCTGGCCTTCCAGTTCGGGTCCGAATCGCTGTTCGGCATCGCCGATGTCACCGTGCCGACCTTCGTGCTCGATCGCGAGACGACGGAGATCGCATGACTCTGCGAGTCGGGATCGTCGGAGTGGGCTCCAGGGCGTCGATCGGACGGTGGGTGTCCGCCGCACCGACGGATGCCGTGCTGGTCGCCGCGTCGGACGTTCGTCCTGCAGCAGCCGAACGCGCTCGTGAGCTGTTCGGCGACGAAACGGTCTTCGTCACCGACTACCGGGACTTCGCGGGTCTCTCCCTCGATGCCGCTGTCGTGACGACGCCGGATGACGCCCATGCCGATGTCGCCGAGTTCCTGTTGCGCGCGGGGATCGCCGTGTATCTGGAAAAGCCGCTCGCGATCACGGTCGCCGACAGCGACCGCATCCTCTCGGCTGCTCACGAGTCGGGCAGCAAGCTCTACATCGGCCACAACATGCGCCACATGAATGTCGTGCGCACACTCCGCGACATCATCAGCAGCGGCACGATCGGGCAGGTGCGTGCGATCTGGTGCCGGCACTTCGTCGGCAACGGCGGCGACTACTACTTCAAGGACTGGCACGCCGAGCGGTCACGCGTCGGCAGCCTTCTCCTGCAGAAGGGGGCGCACGACATCGACGTCATCCACTGGCTGGCCGGCGGCTACACCGAGCAGGTCACGGCGATGGGCGATCTGATGATGTACGGAGACGTCGCCTCCCGCCGCGACAATTCCGACCGCCTCATGGGCGACTGGTTCAGCTACGACAACTGGCCCCCCGAGGAGCAGACGGACCTCAACCCGATCATCGATGTCGAGGACATCTCGATGATCCAGATGCGCCTCGACAACGGTGTGCTCGCCTCGTACCAGCAGTGCCATTTCACTCCCGACTACTGGCGCAACTACACCGTCATCGGCACCAGAGGTCGTGCCGAGAACTTCGGCGACGCGGCCGGGGGAGTGGTGCGGGTGTGGAACAGGCGGCACGACTACCAGGAGCGCGGCGACCTCGAGTATCCGATCGTCGGTGACGAGGACGGGCACGGCGACGCCGATCAGCTCACCATGGCCGAGTTCCTTCGATTCGTGAGAGACGGCGGGGCGACCGAGACGTCTCCGATAGCAGCCAGACAAGCCGTCGCGACCGGCATCACCGCCGCCGAGTCGTTGCGGGCGGGGTCACGGCCACAAGCCATCGCTCCTCTGCCACAGGCACTGCAGCACTACTTCGACAACCACCAGACGCGGCAGTGACGCACGGTCCTCGCGGATCGTCGATCACCCGCCCCATTGAAAGCGAGTCACCCATGCGGTATCTCCGAACCGGCGTCGGCATAGCGGCCGTCGCTCTCGTCCTCACCGGCTGCTCCTCCGCGGCCTCGACCGAAGGGGCCGAGGTCGACACCTCCATCGACCCGGCCGACGTCACAGGTGAGATCTCCTACGCGATCTGGGACGTGAATCAGCAGCCGGCGATGGAGCAGCTCATCGCCGACTTCAACGAGACCTATCCGAACGTGGACGTCTCGATAGAACTCACCGCCTACGCGCAGTACTTCACCAAGCTGCAGACGCAGGGGTCTTCGGGCACGCTGCCCGATGTGATGTGGATGAACGGGCCGAACTTCCAGCTGTTCGCTTCGAACGACTTGCTCGCCCCGCTCTCGCCGCTGGAAGAGGCTGGGCTCGTCGACACGGCGGACTATCCCGATGCGATGAACGACATCTACACGCTCGACGACACCCAGTACGGCATCCCGAAGGACTTCGACACGATCGCCGTCTTCTACAACAAGGCGATCTTCGAACGTGCCGGAGTCGACGCACCCACCGCCGACTGGACCTGGGACGACTACCGCTCCATCGCGAAGGAGATCACTGACAAGCTCGGCGACGAGGGCATCTTCGGATCAGGCGACAACTACGACAACCAGGCCATGGTCTACCCGTCGATCCTCAGCAACGGCGGCAGCATCCTCGACGAGGACGGCGAATCGGGCTACGACGACCCTGCATCGATCGAGGGCATCCAGTTCTGGACAGACCTCATCGCGGACGGCTCGATGCCGACCCCTGCGCAGAACGCGGACACCTCCGGCCTCCAGCGCTTCCTGAACGGGCAGGCCGCGATGCTCTGGAGCGGCAACTGGCAGGTCTCGGGTCTGCTCGACTCTCCCGTCGCCGATGACGTCACAGTCGTCGAACTCCCCCTCGCCCCGTCGGGCGAGCGCACCACCGTGATCCACGGCATCGGCAATGTGATGAGCGCGAAGGCTGCGGGCGACCCCGCTGCGCAGGCGTTCCTCGCCTATCTCGGATCTGAGGAGGCCGCAGTGACCCAGGCTGAACTCGGTGTCGCGAACCCGGCCTTCACCGGCACGCAGCAGGCGTTCGTCGACTCCGCGCCCGAGTACAACCTCCAGATCTTCCTGGATGCTGCAACCGACTACGCGGTGGCCTATCCGGTCTCGAAGAACACCAGCGCGTGGAACAAGCTCGAAGGCGATCTGCTGCCTGAGGCGTTCTCCGGCGCGCAGCCCGTCGAGGACATCGCTGCAGAGCTCGCCGACGGGATGAACCAGGCGCTCGCCAAGGAGAAGTAAGAGACATGGTCTCGACACTCGAAGGGGCGGGCGTCGTCACGGCGTCCGCCCCCGACGCCCCGCCGCCCGCCCGTGGGCGGATGGCCTCGGCCGACGGCTACTGGCCCGTGCTGTTCATCCTGCCCCTGTTCGCCGGGGTCGCGTTGTTCTACCTCTGGCCCCTCGTCCAGTCGCTCTACTACAGCTTCACCGAGTGGGGTGTGTTCGGCGGTACGACCTGGATCGGCGTCGACAACTACGTCCGACTGCTCCAGGATCCGAGCGTGTTGCGTTCCATCCTCAACACGGTCATCTACACGCTCATCCTCCTGCTGGGCATCCCGATCGCGACGGTGTTCGCCAGCCTGCTCAACCGGCCGGGCCTGCGCTTCGCCATGGTCTATCGGATCTGCTTCTTCCTGCCGTACGTCGCAATGCCCACGGCCATCGCGATGGTGTGGAAGATCATCTACAACCAGGACTACGGCGTCATCAACTCCGCACTCCGCGTCGTCGGCATCGAAGGACCGGCCTGGATCGCGACGGAGTGGTTCGCTCTGATCGCCGTGTCGGTGCTCGGGCTGTGGATGTCGGTCGGGTTCAACATGATCATCCTGGCTGCGGGGCTCAAGGGCATCCCGGCCGAGTTGTACGAGGCATCGGCCCTGGACGGAGCATCGCAGACTCGGCAGTTCTTCTCGATCACGGTTCCGCTGCTCACACCGTCGATCTTCTTCCTCTCTGTGATGACGTTGATCTCCGGGTTCCAGCTCTTCGACCTGCTGTACGCCCTGCTCGGCCCCACCAACCCTGTGATGCCGAAGACGCAGTCGCTCGTGTTCATGTTCTACGACGCCGCCTTCCTCACGAACGAGAAGGGGTACGCATCGGCCATCGCAATGGTCGTGCTGGTGATCATCGCCGCGTTCACCGTCGCGCAGTTCAAACTCCAGCGGAAGTGGGTGCACTATGTCGACTGAGACCCTCGTGACCGGACGGAAGCCGTCCGAACGTCTTCGTCGCCGTCCGGGTATGCGCCAGGGAAACAACAGCGTCGCGCACGTGGTGCTCGTCATCGCGGCGCTCGTGATGCTGTTCCCGTTCCTCTGGCAGATCAAGCTGTCGATCTCCACCGAGGCGGAGATCATGGCCGTGCCGCCGAACTTCTGGCCGTCGGGGGTGGAGTGGGAGAACTACGTCGAGGTCTTCCAACGACTGCCGTTTCTCAGCCAGTTCTGGGTATCGGTCGCAGTCACCCTGTTGCGCACCGTCGGCCAGGTGATCTTCTGCGCGATGGCGGGCTACGCGTTCGCGCGGATGCACTTCAGGTTCAAGGGCGTGCTGCTCGGCGTCGTCCTGTCGATCCTGATGGTGCCAGGTCAGGTGTACCTTATCCCCCAGTACCAGATCATCCAGAACCTCGGCCTGCTCGACACCATCTTCGGCATCGCGCTGCCGGGTCTGTTCAGCGCCTTCGGCACGTTCCTCATGGTGCAGTTCTTCCGCACCCTGCCGATGGAACTCGAACAGGCCGCACGCCTGGACGGGTGCAACAGCTGGCAGATCTTCTGGCGCGTGATGCTGCCGTTGGCGAAGCCAGGGATCGTGTCGCTGGCGATCATCACGATCCTCGCCTCCTGGAACGATCTGCTGTGGCCGCTCGTCGTCGCGAGCTCACCGGAGAACATGCCGCTCTCGGTGGGACTCGCCACCCTGCAGGGCTATCGGTCCAGCATCCACACCGGTGTGCTCATGGCGGCATCGCTGCTCGCGATGGCGCCCGTGCTCATCTCGTTCATCATCCTGCAACGCCGCGTCGTCGAAGGCATCGCCTTCTCCGGCCTGAAATAGAGAGTCATTCATGCGAAATCCGGAGCCAGTGGCATCCGAACCCACTCAACTCGTCGTCGGCCTGATCGGCGCCGGCGGCATCGCCCAGATGCACGCCCCGGCGTGGAAGGCGCTCGGTGCGCACGTGCTGGTCCAGTCCATCGCCGGGGCAGAAGCACTCGCAGCGGCGTTCGACCTCGAGGTGGTCGATTCGGTTGCGGAGGTGTTGTCGCGCGCGGAGATCATCGACATCGTGACGCCCACCTCCACGCACGAGAGCATCGCGCTCGCCGCGATCGCCGCCGGGAAGGACATCGTGTGCGAGAAACCGCTCACCCTCACTGCCGAATCCTCGCGCGCGGTGCTCGATGCGGCGACGGCAGCCGGGGTGCAGATCTTCCCCGCTCACGTCGTGCGCTACACAGCGCCTTATGTGACGGCGCATCGCGCCGTCACAGAGGGGCGGCTGGGACGCATCGCGGTGGCGCGCTTTCACCGTGAGGGCTCGAGCCCGGCGATCGGCACGTGGTTCCAGAACGTGAAGCTCTCCGGCGGAGTCATCATGGATCTGATGCTGCACGACCTCGATCAGGCACGATGGACCTGTGGTGAGGTGCTCAGCGTCTACGCCGTGCAGAACCCCGCTACGGTGGACGGACTCATCCCCCCGTTCGTCTCCGCGCACGTCACGCTCACGCACGTCGGCGGCGCGATCTCGCACATCCACGCGACGTGGGGTGCGACCGGAACGACGTTCAAGACCGGCTTCAGCATCGCCGGGGAGAAGGGTGTGCTCACGTACTCGTCGCTCGAGAACAGCGGGCTGGCTCTGGAGCTTCAGGGCGTGGCGGACGAGGGCCTGACCATCCCCGACGCGCCGGTGCGGGAGAGCCCGTACCTCAGTGAGCTCCGCGACTTCGCCGCCGCGTTCCGGGGCGGACCGCCCCCGCGGGTCGACGCCGAAGACGGGGCGATCGCCGTCTACCTCGCTGAGGCGGCGCAGCGGTCACTCGACACCGGTCAGGTCGTCGTCATGTCGGAACTCATCACCGAGCAGGAGGAGGCAGCATGAGCATCGCTCGCCCGATCAAGGTCGCCATCGCCTCATTCGCGCACGTGCACGCGGCAGGCTATGCGAAGACGCTGCTCGAGATGCCGGGGGTCGAGCTGCTCGCCAGTGATCCCGACGGCGCTTCGGCCCCCGATGCCTCCCCGCGCGGCGCTGAACTCGCAGCGAGCATCGGACTGCCGTACGTCGATGACTACGACCAGCTCTTCGCCTGGGGTCCGGATGCCGTGATCGTCACGTCGGAGAACGCGCGTCACCGCGCGATCGTCGAACGCGCGGCTGCCGAGGGCGTGCACGTCCTCTGCGAGAAGCCCATCGCCACCGAGGTCGCGGATGCCGAGGCGATGGTCGCTGCGTGCGCCGCCGCAGGCGTGATCCTGATGATCGCCTACCCGGTGAGATTCGCCCCGCAGTTCACCGCGCTGCGTCAGCACCTCGATGCCGGTGCCCTCGGCGATCCGTTCGCGATCGTCGGCACGAACAACGGCAAGATCCCGATCGATTCCCGGCAGTGGTTCACCGACCCGCTGCTCGCAGGTGGCGGTGCGATGGTCGATCATGTCGTGCACTGCGCCGATCTCATCGATGCACTGACGGGAGGAATGCGGGCGCGCACCGTGTACGCGGCGGCGAACGGCATCCTGCACTCGGAGAAGAATGTCGCCGCGGAGACGGGAGGGCTCGTCACGATCACGTATGAGAGCGGCCTCATCGCCACCATCGACTGCTCGTGGAGCCAGCCGGACGCCGCGTCGACGTGGGGTGGGCTGACGCTGAAGGTGACGGGCACGAACGGTTCGGTCGAGATCGAGCCGTTCGCCGAGCATGTCGGCGGCTTCGGAGTCGAGGGAGACATCCGTCTCGACTACGGGACGGATATCGATGCGCTCCTGATCGACGAGTTCCTCGATGCGGTGCGTCGTTCGGGCTCGGCAGTCGAGGGGCAGGCGCCGATCGTGCCGCAGCCGGACGGCGCGGTGGGCGTGCGCACGCTCGAGATCGTGGATGCTGCGCGTCGTTCGGCCCGCGTGGGCGCGCCCGTCACGCTCTGACGATCTCAGGAGCGGGCAGGGCCGAGCGGCAGCGCGACGGGTGAGAAGTCGTAGATCGTGAACTGGCCGCACGTGATCACGTCCGACGGCTGCGCGTTCGTGGCGAGAGCCCATGGGCTGCTCTGCGCATCCTCGATGAGGAACGTCACCTCGCCGACGGCGAAGTCCGAGCGATTGATGAGCCAGGCGTAGGCGTTCAGCTGATGGTCGATCTGCACGAGTCGGGACGCATCATCCAGATGCAGTTTCGGAAGGCGAACAGTCCAGAACTGCCCGGCTCCCGTCTGACCTGATCCGTTCACCCAATCGCTCACGCAGGTGAGGTCGGCGTTCGGATGCTGCACGGCGACGCTCATGCGGGCAGTGCTGAGACCTGCGAAGACGACGAGGAGCACTCCAGCGCCCGCGGTCACGCCCAACGCTGCCCGCTGCGGAACACGCAACGCCAGAGGTGAGGCGACCAGGCCGAGGATCGGGGCGAACATCACCGGCTCGAGGTACCGAGCGGCGTGTGTGCCGAGCGCGACGGCGCCGATCATGACGAGCAGGGGCAGTAGCCATGCCGCCGTCGCCACGATGCGAGCTCCCGCTTCCTTCGCGTGGAAGGACTGCCGAACGGCGACTGCGAGCAGCGCCACCACGAGCACCGCGCCCAGGATGCCGAGCGGGGTCGCGAGACGCTCGGATGCCAGCTCGCCGTAGTAGCGGACCGACTCCGGCCAGAGGGTGGGCTGTGCGTAGGCGGATCCGTCGTTGGCGATCCATTCCGAAAGCGGAATGCGACCGAGAAGGCCGGCCGCCGTGCCGCCGAGCAGCCACCCGAGCAACCGGAGCGAAAGAGCGCGCCAGCGCGCATAAACGGCGGAACCGCCCAACAGCAGGCCGAGCGGCACGGTCGCCCACGCCGCGTAGAGCGGGTTGGACAGCACGGAGACGGCAGCGACGACACC
>Ga0247738_10000042_pt1 | contig 104856 bp, 91 predicted proteins | sample UWRJL013104B2_FD_180936 | JGI IMG/M metagenome (GOLD analysis project Ga0247738, IMG submission 180936) | Plant litter microbial communities from Arlington Agricultural Research Station in Wisconsin, United States - UWRJ-L013-104B-2 | ecosystem: Environmental > Terrestrial > Plant litter >...
GCGTCCGACCATCTGGTGCGCGCGTTCCACCACACCTACGGTCTGCCCGTCCTGACCACCAACTGCTCGAACAACTACGGGCCGTACCACTTCCCCGAGAAGCTCGTCCCGCTGGTGATCGCCAAGGCGCTGGCCGGCGAGCCGCTGCCGGTCTACGGCGATGGCCGCCAGGTCCGCGACTGGCTGTTCGTCAGCGACCACTGCGATGCGATCCGCACGGTGCTCGCCAGCGGCCGGGTCGGCGAGACGTACAACGTCGGTGGCAACGCGGAGAAGCAGAACATCGAGGTGGTCAAGGCGATCTGCGCGCTGCTCGACGCGCGCCGGCCGCGCCCCGACGGCAACCCACGCGAGTCGCAGATCGCCTTCGTCGCCGACAGGCCGGGCCACGACCGCCGCTACGCGATCGACGCGAGCAAGCTGCGCGACGAGCTTGGCTGGGAGCCTCGCTACACCTTCGAGCGTGGACTGGCCGAAACGGTCGACTGGTACCTGGACAACCAGGCCTGGGTGGAGCGTGTGCTGGACGGCAGCTATCGCCTGGAGCGCATCGGGGCGGCGGCATGACCGCGCGCAAGGGCATTGTGCTCGCTGGCGGGTCCGGTACCCGCCTGTATCCCATCACGCAGGCGATCAGCAAGCAGCTGCTCCCGGTCTACGACAAGCCGATGATCTACTACCCGCTCAGCGTGCTGATGCTGGGCGGTATCCGTGAGGTGTTGATCATCAACACCCCGCATGAGCAGGCGCTTTTCCAGGCATTGCTGGGCGACGGGTCGCAGTGGGGTATGCGCATCGAGTACGCAGTGCAGGCCAGTCCCGACGGGCTGGCGCAGGCCTACCTCATTGGCCGCGAATTCCTCGGCGGCGCGCCCAGTTGCCTGGTGCTGGGCGACAACATCTTCCACGGTCCGGGCCTGACCGCGATGCTCAAGCGCGCCGATGCGCGCGAGACGGGGGCCACGGTGTTCGGTTACTGGGTCTCGGATCCGGAACGCTATGGCGTGGCCGAGTTCGACGAGCTTGGCCGCGTGATCGGCCTGGAGGAGAAGCCAGCCGCGCCGCGTTCGAACTATGCCGTGACCGGTCTGTACTTCTACGACGGGCGTGCCAGCGATTTCGCAGCATCGCTCAAGCCTTCGCCACGCGGCGAGCTTGAGATCACCGACCTCAACCGCTGCTACCTCGACCAGGGCGAACTGCATCTCGAGCGTTTGGGTCGCGGCTACGCCTGGCTCGACACCGGCACCCACCAGTCGCTGCTGGAGGCCTCCAACTACATCGAGACCATCGAGGCGCGGCAGGGGCTTCGGGTGTGCTGTCCGGAGGAGATCGCCTGGAGCAATGGCTGGATCGACGAGGCGCAGCTCGAAGCATTGGCGCAGCCTCTCGCAAAGAATGGATATGGTCGTTACCTGCTGGGGCTGGGCGGGCGCGGCCACGTACCATGAAGATCGTCGAGACAGATCTGCCCGGATGCGTGGTCATCGAACCGCAGGTGTTCGGCGACGAGCGCGGTTTCTTTTTCGAGTCGTTCAACCGGGACAAGCTTGCGGCGCACGGTCTGGCGCCAGAATTCGTCCAGGGCAATGTGTCCTCGTCGGTGCGGGGCGTGCTGCGCGGCCTGCATTACCAGTGGCCGAATCCGCAGGGCAAGTATGTGTCGGTATTGGAAGGGGAGGTCTGGGACGTTGCGGTCGATATCCGCCGCGGCTCGCCCCATTTCGGTCGGTGGACTGCAGTGGTGTTGAGTGCGGAGAACCGCCGCCATTTCTGGATTCCCGAAGGCTTTGCGCACGGGTTCGTCACACTGAGCGAGCGTGCAGTGTTCACCTATCTGTGCACCGCCACCTACGATCCTGCAGCCGACGCGAACATCCGCTGGAACGACGCCGATCTCGCCATCGACTGGCCGTTGGTCGACCCGCTGTTGTCGCCGAAGGATGGAAAGGCGCCGCCACTGGCTGACGTGCCACGGGACCGTCTGCCGCTGTACGCGCCATGAAAATCCTGCTGCTGGGCGCCAACGGCCAGGTCGGACATGAACTGCGTCGCGCGCTGGCGCCTCTCGGCGAGTTGGTCTGTACCACGCGTGACGGCCGCCTGGCCGATGGGGCCGCGTGCGAAACCGCGGATTTCGACGCGCCCGGTTCGCTGCCGGCCCTGGTCGCGCGTGTCGCGCCGGACATCGTGGTCAACGCCGCCGCCTATACCGCGGTCGACCGCGCTGAATCGGAGCGCGATGCGGCCTTCCGCGCCAATGCCGAGGCGCCCGCGGCACTGGCGACGGCCTGTGTGCGGCACGATGCGCTGCTGGTGCACTATTCCACCGACTACGTCTTCGACGGGACCGGCACGCGCCCGTATCGCGAAGACGACCCGGTGGCGCCGCTCGGCGTGTATGGCGAGAGCAAGCTCGCCGGCGAAGACGCAATCCTCGCCAGCGGCGCGCGGCACATGATCTTCCGCACCGCGTGGGTCTACGCCGATCGCGGCAGCAACTTCATGCTGACCATGTTGCGGCTGGCCCGCGAGCGCGACGAGCTGCGCGTGGTCGCCGACCAGGTCGGCACTCCGACCCCGGCCGCGGTGATTGCAGACACCACCGCCACCATTCTCGATAGGCCCTTCGCCGGCTCCGGCCTGTGGCATCTCACGGCACGCGGCGAAACGACCTGGCACGGCTTTGCGCAGGCCATCTTCAAGCGGGCGCATGCGCTGGGCCGGATCGAGCGCCTGCCACGGATCCTCCCCATCGCTACCGTCGACTACCCGACACCCGCGCGTCGGCCGGCCTACTCGCGACTGGATTGTTCCAGGCTCGAACGCGACATGGGCATCAGGCAGCCCGACTGGGAGACCGCACTGGCAGCCGTTCTGCGATAGGCTGGGGCGGTCAGGGATGGGGATCCCTGCGCAGACCAGGGGGGACAGGATGTCGTCGACGAAGGGGAGCGCGATGGGCATGCGTCGTGCGGCCGCACTTGCGGCGTGGACGTTTTTCGCGATCGTGTCGATGCCCCTGGCGGGCGAGGCGGCGCAGCCGCACTTGATCGAGCCGTTCATCGAAGAAGAAGGGATCCGCGACGTCAAGATCTCGCCAACGGGCGAGTACCTGGCGATGACGATGCGCGCGGAGGGCCAGACCGGAGTGGTGATCGTCTCGCGCGCGGACATGAGCACCCGCGCCGTGATGCGGTTCGCGCGCGGCACGCATGCGAACGACTTCTGGTGGGTCAACGACGAGCGCGTGCTCATTGCATTGGCCGAAACCTTCGGAACCCGCGACGATCCGGTGCTGACCGGCGAGCTGTTCGGCATGAATGCCGACGGCGGCCGCAAGGAACTGCTGGTGGGATATCGCGCCAAGGGCGTGCAGATAGGCACGCGACTGGGAGTCGACAGGGAGGGCCGAGTCGCGGCCTTCCTGGTCGACCCGCTGCCGGACGACGACAAGCACGTGCTGGTCACGATCCAGTCGCTTGCCAGGGATCCCTACTCCCGGATCGAGCGGATGAACGTCTACGATGGCCAACGCGTGCGGGTGGCGCCTTCTCCCGTGCCGATGGCGGACTTCGTGACCGACCACCAGGGAGGGGTGCGCTTCACGGTCGGGCACGTGTCGGACAACTACAGCCAGCTCTTCCACCGCAGGGACGATGCGGCGCCCTGGGAGCAGATCAACCACGAGCGCACCAGCAACCGTGTCGAGCGGCCGCTGGGATTTGCCGAGGGCGACACGATCGCCTACCTGCGCGTGTCGCAGCCGGCCGGTCCGGACCGGATCGTTGCCCTGGACACCGTGACCGGAGAGCGGACGGACGTCGCCGGCGATGCGATCGTCGATCCGCGGCCAGTCTATCTGCACGGCGGGGTGCGCCCGATCGGTGCGTGGTACCTCGGGGCCCGGCCGCGACTGGCGTTCTTCGACGAGCAGAGCGCAGAGGCGCGACTGCAGCACATGCTCCAGCGTGCCTTCCCCGGAACCCTGGCATCGATCCGGTCTTCCACGCTCGACGGACAGCTGCGCGTGGTGCTGGTCGAGAGCGATGTCGACCCGGGCAGCTTCTATCTGTTCGATACCGCGACGTCGAATGCCGAGCTGATTGTCGTGCGCGACGATCAGATCGACTCCACCCGCATGGCGCCGATGACGCCGATCGAACTCAAGGCGCGCGACGGGATCGTACTGCACGGCTTTATGACGCGACCGGCGGGTTCGGACGGAAAATCCCTGCCCATGGTCGTCCTGCCGCATGGCGGTCCCTTCGGCCGCTTCGATGCCTGGGGATTCAACCCCGAAGTCCAGCTTCTGGCAGCTTCGGGTTATGCGGTGCTGCAGGTGAACTTCCGGGGATCGGGCAACCATGGCCGCGCGTTCAGGCAGGCTGGCGCGCGCCAGTGGGGCGGGACGATGCAGGACGACGTCACCGACGCCACCCGCTGGGCGATCGCCGAGGGGCACGCGGATCCGGAGAGGATCTGTATTTTCGGCGCGAGCTACGGGGCCTACGCGGCACTCATGGGCGTCGTCAGGGAACCGGATCTGTACCGTTGCGCCATCGGCTACATCGGCGTCTACGACCTGCCGATGATGCAGCGGGACGATATCGGCCGCAGTCGTTCGACCGCCACTGAGGTGCGCGAATGGGTCGGAACCGACGAGGGCGCGCTCGTGTCGGCCTCCCCGACCCGCCGCGCGGGTGAAATCAAGGTGCCGGTGTTCCTTGCCGCGGGTGGCGAGGACTTCGTCGCCCCGGTCGAACACACCCGGCGGATGGAGTCGGCGCTGAAGAAGGCCGGGGTGCCGGTCGAGGCCCTGTACTACCCGAAGGAAGGCCATGGCTTCTACGAGATCGCGCACCGCAGGGAGTTCTATTCGCGCGTGCTGGCCTTCCTGGCCCGGCACACGGGCGCCGTCGCGGACTGAGACGCGCGCCGCATCGGCTGCGGCCACAGTCGTCCCGCCGGGGGGTTGAGGTCCCCGGGCGGGCTTGTGCACGCCGCGACGCATGTGCCGGAGGTCCTTTGCGTGTCGGGTGTGCGGCGCCTACCATCCGGGCATTCTTCCCAGGAATCGTCCGAATGATGCTGCGACATGCACTGCTCCCGATCTGCCTGCTCGCCGCGCTTCCTGCCCTGGCCGAAGCGCGCGGGCTCGACGTGCGCGACCTGGTCAAGCTCGACCGCGTGTCCTCGCCGCTGCTCTCGCCCGACGGGCATGTGGTGGTGTTCGCGCAGCGCAGCGTCGACGCCGAACTCAAGGCGACCACGGCGCTGTACGCGCGACACCTGCTGACCCGCGATGCGGCGCCGCCGAAGCGGATCACGCCCGAAGGCTGGAACGTCAACTCTCCCTCGTTCTCGAAGGACGGCCAGACGCTGTACTTCCTCAGCGCCAAGGGTGGCTCGCAGCAGCTCTACGCGATGCCTGCAGTCGGCGGCGAGCCGCGCCAGCTCACGGGCTTCGCGCTCGATGTGGGCAGCTACCGCGTGTCCCCCGACGACACGCGCGTGGCCTTCAGCGCCGACACCTTTGCCGATTGCGCCGCCGACCTCGCCTGCACCAAGAAGAAGCTCGACGCACGCACTGCGGACAAGGCCAGCGGGCAGGTCTACGACCAGCTGTTCGTGCGGCACTGGGATACCTGGAGCGATGGGCGCCGCAGCCGTCTGTTCGTCGCCACGCTGCCAGGCGCGGACGCGGCGACGGTCGCGGAGGCCAGCCTGGTCAGCGGTGCGCTGGACGGCGATGTTCCCGCCAAGCCCTTTGGCGATGCCGGCGACTACACATGGTCGCCCGATGGCGGCCACCTCGTCGCCAGCGTGCGTGTTGCCGGCAACAGTGAGCCCTGGTCGACCAACTTCGACCTGTACCGCCTGACGCTCGATGGCGCAGCGCCGGTCAATCTCACCGAGGCAAACAAGGCATGGGATGCAGGCCCGGTCTACAGCGCCGATGGCGCAACGCTGTTCTATCGCGCGATGAAGCGTCCCGGCTTCGAGGCCGACCGCTACGCGATCATGGCGATGGACGTGGCCAGCGGGCGCACGCGTGAGATCGCCCCGGACTGGGACCGTTCGCCGAGCAGCGTCAAGCCTTCGGCCGATGGCAAGTCGCTGTACGTGGCCGCACAGAGCGTGGGCGAATATCCGCTGTTCCGCATCGACGTCGCCAGCGGCGAGGTGGCCGAACTGGTGGGCGACGGCACCGTCTCGGCCTTCGCGGTCGAGGGCGACACGATCGCGCTGACCCGCAACACTATCGACAGCGGCGATACGCTGCATGTAGTCATCGGTGAAGGCGCGCCGCTGCGCCAGATCACCCCGACCGCTGCCGAACGCCTGCCGGACGTGCAATTCGGTGCCTACGAACAGTTTTCCTTCAAGGGCGCCGGCAACGCGACCGTGCACGGTTACGTGGTCAAGCCGGCCGGCTACCAGGAAGGGCGCAGCTACCCGGTCGCATTCCTGATCCACGGTGGCCCGCAGGGCAGCTTCGGAAACGGCTGGAGCTACCGCTGGAACCCGCAGACCTATGCCGGCCAGGGCTACGCGGTGGTGATGATCGATTTCCATGGCTCGACCGGTTACGGCCAGGCGTTCACCGACGCGATCAGCGGCGACTGGGGCGGCAAGCCACTGGTCGACCTGCAGAAGGGCTGGGAAGCCGCGCTGGCGAAGTACGATTTCCTCGACGGGGATCGCGCCTGCGCGCTCGGCGCTAGCTACGGCGGTTACATGGTCAACTGGATCGCCGGGCAGTGGAACACGCCCTGGAAGTGCCTGGTCAACCACAACGGCGTGTTCGACACGCGTTCGATGGGCCTGGTGACCGAGGAGCTGTGGTTCACCGAGTGGGAGTTCGGCGGCACTGTTGCGGCCAATCCACAGGCCTACGAGCAGTTCAACCCGGCCCGCCACATCGACAAGTGGAAGGTCCCGATGCTGGTGGTCGCCGGCCAGAACGATTTCCGCGTGCCGATCGACCAGAGCCTGTCGAGCTTCACCGCCCTGCAGCGGGCCGGCATCGAATCGCAGCTGCTGTACTTCCCGGACGAGAACCACTGGGTGCTCAATCCGCACAACAGCATCCTCTGGCACGACACCGTCAACGCCTGGCTCAAGCGCCACACCGCCGAATGAGTCCCGCGGAAAGCCGGCAGCAGCCGGCTTTCCCTTTTCGAGCGGGCGCTTTCCCGCGATCCACTGGAGCCGCGCATGGCGATCGACAACGCCGCAGCATCGACTGCAATCATCAACAACGACATCGTCGCCTTCGGGCTGATCACCGCCACGCTGGGACTGATCTTCTGGCTGGCCACCGGCCCCACGCCGATGTGGAAGAAGTTCTTCGCCTGGGTGCCTGCGCTGCTGCTGTGCTACTTCGTGCCGGCGCTGTACAACACGGTGGGCCTGGTCGACGGCGAGGGCAGCAGCCTGTATTACCTGGCCAGCCGGCTGATGCTGCCGGCGGCGCTGGTGCTGCTGACGCTGTCGATCGACATCCAGGGCATCCTGCGCCTTGGGCCGAAACTGCTGTTCGTGTTCTGCATGGGCACACTCGGCATCGTGCTCGGTGCAGTCGTGACCTTCCAGCTGATGGAGTGGCTGTGGCCGGCCGCCGTTGCAGGCGACACCTGGAAGGGCATGGCGGCACTGTCGGGCAGCTGGATCGGCGGCGGCGCCAACATGGTGGCGATCCGCGAGATCTACGAGGTCGATGCCACGCTGTTCGGCCAGTTCGCCGTGGTCGACGTGGCGATTGCCAGCCTGCTGATGGCGACCCTGCTGTTCCTTGCCAACCGTGCGCCGCAGATCGACGCGCGCAACGGGGCCGACACCCGCGCGCTGGACGAGATGCAGCAGCGCATCTCGGCCCACGAGGCGGCCAATGCAAGGATCCCGACCCTGGCGGACCTGATGATCATCATCGCCTGGGCGTTCGGCATCGTCGGCCTGGCGCATGCGATCGCCGGGCCGGCCTCGGCCTGGTTCAAGGCCAATGCGCCGTGGTCGTCGCAGTTCAGCCTGGACGCGCCTTTCGTCTGGATCGTGGTGCTCTCGACCCTTGGCGGCCTCGCGCTCAGCTTTACCCGGGTGCGCCGGCTCGAGAATGCGGGTGCCTCCAAGGTCGGCACGGTGTTCCTGTACTTCCTGATCGCCTGCATCGGCATGCAGATGGATTTCCTCAAGCTGGCCAACCGCCCGGAACTGGTGCTGATCGGCCTGATATGGATGTCGATCCACGTCGCGGTGATCTGGTACGCGGCCAAGCTGGTGAAGGCGCCGCTGTTCTACTTCGGCGTGGGCTCGATGGGCAACGTCGGCGCTGCTGCATCCGCGCCGGTGATCGCAGGCGCCTTCCATCCGACGCTTGCGCCGGTCGGCGTGCTGCTGGGCACGGTCGGTTACGCGACCGGCACGGTGATCGCGTATTTCCTGGGCCAGGTGCTGCGGATGATGGCGGGGCAGTAAGAGCGGCTTCCTCGCCAGCACTTCTGCCGCCAACGGCCGGCTTTCTCCAGGTTCCAGGGCGGCCGTTGTTGCAAGCCTGTGGCGCACGGGCTTCGGCCCCAACCGCAAGCGACGTGCCCAACCGCAAGCGACGTGCCACACCGGCAAGTGACGTGCCACACCGGTCAGCACGCGGCTCATCCGCCAGCGATGCACCTCAGGGGCGAGCAACGCGTCTGGCCGGCAAACAACGCACCCGTCCCGACGCTGGACCAGGTCGTGTCTACAAGAGGTGCGTGATCGATTTTGTCTCTGCAAGTGAAGCGAAAAACGGGGCCTTCCGGCCCCGTTGATCGATCAAGTGCAGGCAATGGCAGCATCAGCAACAGCGAAAACCGCCCCTGCCTCCGTAGCGGGCTTCCTGGCGTTCGCGGAAGAAGGTCTTGTAGTCCATCGGCTCGCGGTCGGGGTGCTTGTCCAGCATGTGCCGGACGTAGTTGTCGTAGTCCGGCACGCCGCAGCACAGGCGCGCTGTCTGCACCAGCCTTCGCCACACCAGCTTGTGGGTGGCGAAGTGGTCGAGGGTGACGAGTTGACCACCCATTACAGATACATCGTCTGCTGCTCGGCGGTGAGCGCCACGTGCGGCGTCTCCCGGTCGGTGCGCACCGCGCTGGCGCGGGCCTTGCGGATCGCCACGATCGAATAGAACAGCACGCTCAGCACCACCAGCAGGAACAGTGCGGTGAGGCCGGCGTTGACGTAGTTGTTGATCATGATCTGCGACATCCCATCGAAGCTCTTCGAAGGCGCGATCAGCTCGCCACGCCCGATCGCATCACGGTAGCGGTTGGCCTGCGCCAGGAAGCCGACGCCGGGATCGGCATCGAAGATCTTGATCCATCCGGCGTAGGTGGTGCATACCAGCAGCCAGACGGTCGGCACGATCGACACCCAGGCGTAGCGGTCCTTCTTCATCTTGAACAACACGACGGTGCACAGCATCAGCGCGATGCCGGCCAGCATCTGGTTGGCGATGCCGAACAGCGGCCACAGCATGTTGATGCCGCCGAGGGGATCGGTCACGCCCTGGTAGAGGAAGTAGCCCCACAGCGCCACGCAGCCAGCGGTGGCGATCAGGTTCGGGCCCCAGGATTCGGTCTTGCGCATCACCGGCACGAAGTTGCCCAGCAGGTCCTGCAGCATGAAGCGGCCCGCGCGGGTGCCGGCATCGACCGCGGTCAGGATGAACAGCGCCTCGAACAGGATCGCGAAGTGGTACCAGAACGCCATCATCCCTTCGCCCGGGATCACCGCGTGGAAGATCTGCGCGATGCCCACCGCCAGCGTTGGCGCGCCGCCGGCGCGCGAGAGGATCGAATGCTCGCCGATATCCGCCGCGGTGGTCGCAAGCAGCTCCGGCGTGACCACGAAACCCCAGTCCGACACCACCTTCGCGGCAGCGACAGGATCGGTTCCGATCACCGCAGCCGGGCTGTTCATCGCGAAGTAGATGCCCGGGTCGATGATCGAGGCCGCGACCATTGCCATGATCGCCACGAACGACTCCATCAGCATGCCGCCGTAGCCGATGTACGGCGCGTGGCGTTCGTTGGCCAGCAGCTTGGGGGTGGTACCCGAGCTGATCAGCGCATGGAAGCCCGAGACCGCGCCGCAGGCGATGGTGATGAACAGGAACGGAAACATCGAGCCTTTCCACACCGGCCCCGTGCCGTCCGTGAACTGCGTCAGCGCCGGCATCTTCAGCTCCGGCATGACGATCAGGATGCCGATCGCCAGGCCGACGATGGTGCCGATCTTGAGGAAGGTCGACAGGTAGTCGCGCGGTGCCAGCAGCAGCCACACCGGCAGCACCGCGGCGACGAAACCGTAGCCGATCAGCATCCAGGTGATCTGGGTGCCGGTGAAGGTGAAGGCCGGGCCCCAGGTGGGATGCGCGGCGACGTCGCCGCCGAACCAGATCGCGGCGACCAGCAGGATGATGCCGACCACCGAGATCTCGCCGATCTTGCCGGGCCGGATGTAGCGCATGTAGACGCCCATGAAGATCGCGATGGGGATGGTCGCGATCACCGTGAACATGCCCCAGGGGCTTTCCGCCAGCGCCTTCACCACGATCATCGCCAGCACCGCCAGGATGATGATCATGATCAGGAAGGCGCCGAACAGCGCGATGGTGCCCGGGACCTTCCCCATCTCCTCGCGCACCAGGTCGCCCAGCGAGCGCGCGTCGCGGCGGCTGGAGATCACCAGCACCATGAAATCCTGCACCGCGCCGGCCAGCACCACGCCGGCAATCAGCCACAGCGTGCCGGGCAGGTAGCCCATCTGCGCGGCCAGCACCGGGCCGACCAGCGGTCCCGCGCCGGCGATCGCGGCGAAATGATGGCCGAACAGCACGTGCTTGTTGGTCGGCACGTAGTCCAGGCCGTCGTTGCGCAGCACCGCCGGGGTGGCGCGCGTCGGGTCCAGCCCGAGCACGCGGTGGGCGATGAACAGCCCGTAGTAGCGGTAGGCGACCAGATAGATCGACACCGCGGCAATCACGATCCACAGTGCATTGATCGATTCGCCCCTGCGCAGCGCCACCGTACCCAAGCAGATCGCACCGATCAGTGCGAGTGCGGCCCACAGGATCTTGCCAAATCCGCCTTTCATGGAGCGCCTCGACTGTTGGGGGATACAGAAGGCCTTTTACGCCGATCCGCGCCGAGCGCCAATATTGCGCTGCCGCAAGCCGACCGGGCGGCGGGGGGCGCTACAGCCAGCGCACCTTGCGCAGGTAGCGATACAGCACGGCCACCACAGTTGCCACCGTCGCGATCAGCAACGGGTATGACCAGCGGCCCTCGAGCTCGGGCATGTGCCTGAAGTTCATCCCGTACCAGCTCGCGATCAACGTGGGTGCAGCGAGCAGGGCGGCCCAGCCGGCGAGCTTCTTCACAACTTCGCCCTGTGTCTGCGTCACCAGCGCCTGGTTCACGGTCAGCGCGGTGCCCAGCATGTCGCGCAGCACCTCGATGGTCTGGTTGATCCGCACGCTGTGATCGAGCACGTCGCGCAGGTACAGGCGGACCTCTTCCGGGATCAGCGGGCTGCTGCTGCGGACGAGTTGCGACAGCACGTCCTGCATCGGCGCCACGTTGACCTGCATGTAGGTCAGTTCGCGCTTGAGGTCGTAGAGACGGATGACGGTGGCGCGATCGAAGGACTCGCTGACGATGTCCTGCTCCAGCGCCGGCAGGGTGGCCTTGAACTCGTCCACGATCGGCAGGTAGTTGTCGACGATGGCGTCGAGCACCGCGTACAGGCCGAACGAAGGGCCGAGCGCCAGGAGTTCCGGCTCACGCTCCACCCGTGCGCGCGCCAGCGCATACGACAGCGAGGCGCCGTGCCGCACCGTGACCAGGTAGCGTGGACCGAAGAACACGTGGGTTTCGCCATAGGCGATCTTCTGCGCCACCACCTGCGCCGTGCTGGCGGCGAGGAACAGCGAGTTGCCGTAGGCCTCGACCTTGGGACGCTGGTGCGCCTTGTGCGCGTCCTCGATGGCCAGGTCGTGCAGGCCGAACTCCTCCTGCAGCGTTTCCAGGACCGCATCGTCCGGCTCGTACAGCCCGATCCAGATGAAGCTGCCGTCGTCCTCGGCAAGGACGTCGCTGATCGCTGCCAGCGGCACGTCGCGGCGCACGCCCTCGCGTGCATAGACCACGCAGTTGACCACGCTGGGCGGGTTGGGGCTGGGGGCAGATTCCATCGCCGCATCCTGCGCCAGCGTGGCGTGGCTAGGCAACCGGGCGCCGGGACCGGCGACGACCGCAGGCACGCCTGCCTTCGATGATGCTGGGCGACGAAATGGATGGTCTGGCCACCGCCGGGCGCCAGGCGCAGGCGCAAGGTGTCGGCAGCGGTCACCTCGCGCGTCTCGATCAGGAGATCCTCGCGACGCGCGCGGTAGTCGGCCTGCTCGCCGTCACGGTAGATCTGTGCGGTGTAGCGGCGGGCCGGATCGAGGAAGTCCGGCGCCACCTCCAGCGTGCGCGGCGCTTCATCGGTCACCGATCCCAGGTACCCGTCGTCGCTGCGCGAGGGTCATGACGTCGCCGACCTCGCCTTCGAGCATGCGCGTGGTCTCCCAGTCCACCGGCACGTCCTTGATGAACTGGAAGGGGACCGGGCTGGCCCCGTAGTTGGCAGCAGGTCGGCTTCATCTACAGGGAACTGTAGATCGCCACGTCCAGCGCCAGCTGGTCGGCCCCGTTGGTCTCGATGCCGCCGAACGCACGCATCTGCATGCCGAAGATGCCGGGCGTGTAGTCCATCGCCCCGGCCAGCAGGCGGGTGAAGGCCAGGTGGGCCGCGTGGCCGGGCGGATTGCCCGGCTGGCCCCAGGCGCTGAACTCCGTGCCGCGCGCCCTCTCGCGCGGGATCGTGCTGGGCCAGGTGCGACGCAGGCCCGTGTCGCGATGCATACCGGAATCGGGGCCTGCCATCGCCGGGGTCGCTTGCCTCATCCCGAACGCAGTGAGGGTTCGCGAGGGCGGTGCGGCCCGCAGCTGATGCCCATCGCACCCGGGATCAAACTCCGGGGATCGCGCCAGCCTGCGGATGCGGTCGATGTGTCGCGCTCACTCCCGCCTGCGCATCCCCATCGCCCGGGCCAATGCCACATGCACGGGCAACAGCAAGGCGATCCAGTGGACGTTGCGCTGCGGCAGTACCGACAGCAGGTGCAGGAACAGCGCGGCCACCGCGCACAGCGCCGTGATCCAGGCGAGCACCCGGAAGACCGGCCCCGCGTCGCGACCCCGTGCGATCCGCCAGCCGCCGTGCAGCAGCAGCAGCGCAAGCGGCGAGAGCAGCAGCAGGTTGTGGTTCGCCCAGGCGGCGCGATGATCGGTGAAGCCCCACAGGAACAGCATCAGCAGGCCAAGCAGTCCACACAGCGTCCAGAACGGAAGCGCCGCCGCCGCCAGCGCGGCAGGGCGCGCGCGCCCGAGCATCCCGATGCCGGCGGCGAGCACCAGCCCGACCAGCAGCCAGGGCCACCACCGGCGTGGCGCCTCAATCGGCTCCGCGGCCAGCCGGTGCGGCAGCAGCTGCTCTGTGCCTGCGACCAGCGCACGGCCATCGTCGAGGCGCAGCCCGGCGAGCGCATCGGCCAACCGCATTGGCACGAACGCGTCCTGCCACAGGGAGTTCGGCCGGTCGGCGGACGGGCCCAGGCCAAGGTCGAAACCCAGCCACATCCAGTTGGCGGGCGACGCAAGCCGCACCGCGTCGCCGCGGAAGGTATTGCCGCGCGAGCGGCTCGCGAACTGCCGCTGCAATGCGCCGCCCAGCGTGGCATCGAGTGCATCGCGTACGCGCGTGGAGCAGTTGTCGGTGAAGTAGTCGTAGCGGTAGACCGCGTTTTCGGGTCGCGCGTTCTCCGCCAGCGCAACGGCCAGGTCGCGCGCCTGCGCCTCGTCGAGGTCCAGCCACTGCACCGACACGCCGCGGCCGACCTCGCGGTAATAGGCGAGGTCCTGCGACAACGGGAGCGCCACCAGCCGGTAGCGCATGTCGCCCTGCACGAAGCGCGACATGAAGTCCGGCTCTTCGAGATCGAAGAAGCCGAAGTTGTACGACACCGGTTCGGCAAGCGCCGGATCGTCGACAACGATCGCGTTGTGGCCGAAGCGTTCGAAGAAGATCTCGCCGGGCTGCATGGTCATCACGCCGATCCGCGGCGCGGCATGGATGGCGGGCGCGAGCGTCAGCAGCGCCAGCATCAGGAGGACGTGCATCCACGCCTGGCCGCGGCTTTGCGCGTGCGCGGGCACATCCCGGCCTGTCGTTTCCGATGGCGCGGATGTTCCCTGGATCGCAGCCCGCACTGTCATTCCCAGCTTCCTGATTGTCATTCCCGGCGAATTTCCTGATGTCGTGCCAGCCGGTTTCCCGCTGCCACGTCGATCGCGGGCGTACTCTCCCGCAGTCCATCGGCGCCGAAGGCGCGGTCGTGGCCCGCCAGATCCACGCCATGCGCCGCTACCCCGCCCGTGGCCCTGCCACAAGTAACCGGGGCGGAGTCAGTCCGCAACGCGATCGGCGTGCACGCTCACCTGCAGCGCATGCAGGCGCCGCGCATCGGCACGGGTCACGCGGAATCCAAAGCGGCCCAGGGTCAGTTCTTCCCCGGCTTCGGGCAGGTGGCCGATCTCGGCAGTGATCAGACCGCCGATGGTGTCGTACTCGTCGTCGTCGAAATCGGCGCCGAAGCGCTCGTTGAAATCCGAGATCGGGGTCAGCGCATCGACTGCGTACTGGCCATCGGCCTGGGCGGCGATCAGCGCGTTGGGGTCTTCGGCGTCGTCGTGCTCGTCGTCGATCTCGCCGACGATCTCCTCCAGCACGTCCTCGATCGTCACCAGCCCGGCGACGCCGCCGTACTCGTCGATGACGATCGCCATGTGGTTGCGCGACTGGCGGAACTCGCGCAGCAGCAGGTTGAGCTTCTTCGACTCGGGAATCAGCACCGCCGGCCGCAGCAGCTCGTGCACCGAGCCCGGGCCGTTGTCGGCCACCGCGCCGCGCAGCAGATCCTTGGCGAGCAGGATGCCGAGGATCTCGTCCTTGTCCTCGCCGTGCACCGGGAAGCGCGAGTGGCCGGATTCGACCACCTGCCGCATCAGGTCCAGGAACTTCGCCTCGGCCGACAGCGCCACCATCTGCGCACGCGGCACCATCACGTCGCCCACGGTCATGTCGGACACGGCCAGCGCGCCCTCCATCATCCGCAGGGTGTCAGCCTCGATCAGGCCGTCGGAATGGGTGTCGCGCAGCAGCTCGACCAGATCTTCCCGGGTGCTGGGTTCACCGGAGATGGCCGAACTGAGCCGTTCCAGCCAGCCGCGCCGCTTTTCGGGGCTTTCGGTGGCGCTACTACTGTCGTCCTCGGACATTGCAGTATGTGTTTGCTTCGAAAATCGCCCGTCGCGGGCAGCCGGGCAAGTCTACCCGGGTCGGGGCCGTCTGCCCAAATGGCGGGCCCGGGACGTGCGGTCTGGCGGGAGGGATTGCCCGAGTGAGCCGTCCGGGCGGGTGCAAGGACCTGTCCGCTGGTGTCCCCACGAGGCAGCGATCTGGCCGTCATCGGCGCATCCGGGGTTCCGGCGGCTCTGGGGCCACAGGCGCGCGCCGACCCGGTCGCCGTGTGCCGGCCAGTCATCCGCCTACCGCGCCCGGGCGGCGCGGGGTTTTCCCACATCGCGCTGCGGTCGCCGCCGACGGGCGACGGGCCGTCGACCGGGAATGCTGGCGCCTCCCACCCGTCATGACGTCAAGGAGGACGTTCCATGCCATCCATCCCACGACTGGCCACCTGTGTGCTGGCCTGCCTGCTGCCCACCGCTACCCTGGCGATCGACCAGCCAGGCTATGGAGAAGCCACCGAGTATTTCCAGTCGGACGCGCAGTACGAGGCCTGGTTCAACCTGACCCGCGGCCTGCGCCGCGACTTCGACGGGATCTGCGGCGACACCTTCTGCGAGGGCGAGTACACCAATATCCAGTCGCTGCGCTACCGCTGTTCGGTGCATCGCGTCAGCGGCCGGATCGGCATGTGTACCTGGGTGTTCGCGGCCAGCCACGAGGAGATCGCCCAGGCCACCGGCAGGATCGGCGTGCAGCGCGCGTTCTGGCAGTGCCGCACGCCGCTGGCGCCGGGCACGACGATCGACGGGCTGCTCGAGGCGCTTGCCGTCGACGAGCCACTGTACGCGCCGCTGCCGGGCACGCAGCGCTCGATCATGGATGGCCTGATCGACTGTCTGTAAGGGCAGGGCAGGCGCGCGGACGACTCAGGCGTTTGCCTGGTCGTCCGGCAGCGAATACGGATCGTGGATGCCGAGGCCGGCGAGGATCTCGCGTTCGAGCTGCTCCATCGCATCGGCCTCGCGGCTGTCCTCGTGGTCCCAGCCGAGCAGGTGCAGTACGCCGTGCACGGTGAGGTGGGCGTAGTGCGCGGCAATGGGCTTGTTCTGCTCGCCTGCCTCGCGTGCCACCACCGGCGCGCAGATCACCAGGTCGCCCAGCAGCGGCATGCGCACGCCGGGCGGCAGCCCTTCGGGCAGTTCGGCCGGGAAGCTCAGCACGTTGGTGGCGTAATCCTTGCCCCGGTAGTGGCTATTGAGTGCGCGACCTTCGGCCTCGTCGACGATGCGGATCGCAAGATCGGCATCGCGGATACGGCCGGCCAGCGCGGCGCCGGCCCAGCGCCGGAAGCTCGCCGCGGCGGGGATCCCCTTGCGGGGTGCCGCGTAGCCCACGGCGATGTCGAGACGGACGGGGCCCTTGGTCATCCTGGGGATTCTAGGCAATGCGGCCGCGCATTGGGGAGTGCTATAGGAACAGGTTCGCCGCATTGCGCGGATATGCGCGGTTCGGGTTGAGATCCTGCCAGGCGTGCCGTCAGCCATGGGGGCAGCGAGTTGGAGACGGTGATTCGGGCCGTGGCTGCAGCAGGCTGTGCGGCAACAGCCGACGTCCGCAATCCGCGGTCCTCCGCGGATGGGAGGCCAATCAAGGCACGTCTGCCGGCGATGCCGTGTCGCGTCGCTCGCGGGCGTCGAGGATGCGCGCCGGTGGTCCGATCTGACCTGCGCGGCGCCGCTGCAGGCACGTGCCGGGCCTTGGCCCATCACCGGGCGTCAGTTGCCGGGCCAGTCCTCAGGCGCGTAATCGATCTCCACCACCTCGGCGGCTTCCGCCAGTGCGGCCAGCTCGTCCCGCTCCAGCTTCGGGTGGCAGTTGCTCGCCTCGCTGCGCGCCTGCGCCGCGACCAGCTGGCGCATGAGCATGTCCCCCACTTCCTTCTCCGGCACGCTGGTGTCGACGTCGATGGTGGTGTCACCGCAGCTGCCGATGTTGTAGGCCTGCACCGCGGGGACCAATTCGCGCATGGCACGGTCGGCGAGTGCCGCGAACGCGGCCTGGTCGATCCGCGATCCAGCCGCGCTGATGCGGCCCTTGAACAAGTGCAGATGGCGGTAAAGCAGATACCCACGCGAATGCATGGGCAGCCATTCATCCTCGGCCTGGCCCGGATAGTTGTAGGCCAGCTCGATCATGCGGCCGTCGACGCGGCGATCCGCGCCCAGAAGTGCGGACAGCATCGCGGCCCGTCCGGCTTCCTGCGGGCCGGCGCCAGCGGCAGCCGGGACCTGCGCCTGCGCAGTCCCGGGAGAATCCGCCGTATCCGGTGCCCCGGGCGCGACCACTGGCAGCGGGATGTCGAACTCCCGGGCGGCGCCAACCTCCAGGTCGCGGTAGTAGCCCGCCTGCTCGGCGGCTTCCAGGGTCGCGTGGAAGTCCCGCATGCCCTGGTCCAGGGCGGCCTCGGCGTCATTCTGGCCGTGCGGATACACGAACAGGTCGATGCGTGCTTCTTCGCGGCCAGGCAGGAAGTAGCGAAGCGAGACCCCGGCAAACCTGTTGCCTGGGTCGTAGTGACTGCCTTCCAGGACGAAATCGCCCACCCGGAGCGGCGCGACGACGAGCGTGCGCTCGATGAACGGTGGCTTCGGCGGCTCGCCAGCGAGCGTGGCGAGCGGGCACAGGAGCAGGACGAGCAGGCAGGCCGAACGGTATCCCCGCATGGCGGCAATCCAGCAGAGGGCGCTCCCCGCGCCCGGCCCCGTCATCCTAGCCGGGAGACCCGCTCTGCGCATCGACCGCCTCACGCCGCTCGTAGGCATCGACGATCCGCGCGACCAGCGGGTGGCGGACCACGTCGCGTGCCTCGAAGAAAGTGAAGCTGACGCCGCTGACGTCGCGCAGCACCTCGGTCGCGTCCTTGAGGCCGGACTTGACGTGCTTGGGCAGGTCGACCTGGGTCATGTCGCCGGTGACCACCGCGGTCGAACCGAAGCCCAGGCGGGTCAGGAACATCTTCATCTGTTCGATGGTGGTGTTCTGCGCCTCGTCCAGGATCACGAAGGCATCGTTGAGTGTGCGTCCGCGCATGTAGGCCAGCGGCGCGATCTCGATGACGTTGCGCTCCAGCAGCTTGAGCACCTTCTCCACGCCCAGCATCTCGTACAGCGCGTCGTACAGCGGGCGCAGGTAGGGATCGACCTTCTGGCTGAGGTCGCCGGGCAGGAAGCCGAGCTTCTCGCCGGCCTCCACCGCCGGGCGCACCAGCACCAGCCGTTGCACGCGCGACTCGTTGAGCGCCTCCACCGCCATCGCCACCGCCAGGAAGGTCTTGCCGGTGCCGGCCGGGCCGATGCCGAAGTTGATGTCGTGGGTGGCGATCGCGTGCAGGTACTTGGCCTGGTTGGCGCCGCGGCCGCGGATGGTGCCGCGCTTGACCCGGATCGCCACGTCCTGCGGCGTGGTGTCACCGGCGCGGTCGACGTTGGCCTCGTTGAGCCGCACGTTGATCGCGTTGCTGTCGAAGGTCTCGGTGGCGGCCTCTTCGTAGAGGTCGCGCAGCAGGCGTTCGGCCTGCGCGACCATCCGCGCATCGGCGCCGGAGACTCGGAACACGTTGCCGCGGTTGGCGATCTCGACGCCAAGCCGCAGCTCGATCTGGCGCAGATGCCCATCGAAGGGTCCCCCCAGGTTGGCGAGGCGCTCGATGTCGGGCGGGTCGAGGGTGAAGTCGCGCTGGGTCTGGGTGGTCATAGGCGGCGCAGGGTAGCGCACCCGGTCGTCACGCCGTGTCGCCAAGGGCGCGTATTCAGTCCACGTTCGAGCATTAATTGATCAGGCAATTAATAATGCCTGCATGGAGAGCAAGCCCCCCCGCAAGCAACCCTGCATGGCCGGTCGCCCGCCGCAGCGCGCCCCCGGGCGACCGCCCGACGATGCCGACCGGCGCGCATTGGCCCTGGACGCGGCCCTGGCGTGCTACGTCAGGCGCGGCATCGCCGCGACCACCCTGCGCGATATCGCTGCCGAGGCCGGGGTCACGCCGGCCCTGCTGCACTACTACTTCGGCGATGCCGCCGGCCTCCGCGAGGCGGTGACGGCCGAGCGTTTGATGCCTGTCTTCATCGAGATCCGCGACCTGCTGCTGGGCATGCCCGATGCGCCCCTGGGCGAGGTCCTGACGGCCTTCATCGATGCCCTGTGCGAGATGGTGCGCCGATACGCCTGGTTGCCGCCGCTGTGGATCCGCGAGGTGGTCAGCGAAGGCGGCAGCCTGCGCGACCTGCTGGTGCAGCGGCTGGCGCCGCAGATCGCCGGCGTGCTGGCGGCGCGGTTCGTGCAGGAGCAGGCGGCCGGGCGGCTCAACCCCGCGCTCGACCCGCGCCTGCTGATGGTCTCGCTGATCGGGCTGACCCTGTTTCCCGCGGCCGGGACGCCGATCTGGCAGCAGATCTTCGACAGCCGCGACCTCGGCATCGACCACATCCGCGATCACGCTGTCGCGCTCGTCCTGGGCGGCCTGGAGCTGCCCGAATGACTGTCTTCGAATCGTCCCGCGCGGCGCTGGCCGCCTGCGTACTCGCTGCCACGTTGCTGGTGTCCGCCTGCCGCCAGGACGTGCCGCAGGCGCTGGGCACGCTGGAATACGACCGCATCGCGCTGCCGGCGCCCGCGGCCGAGCGCATCGTCGAGATCGCGGTGCGCGAAGGCGAGCGGGTCGAGGCCGGCGCGCGGATCCTGAGCCTGGAGCCATCGCGCGGGGACGCGCAGCTGGAGGCCGTCGAGGCCGACGTCGCGCGCCAGCGCCAGGTGCTGGCGGAACTGCGCAACGGCGCGCGCAGCGAGGACGTCGACCAGCTGCGCGCGAACCTCGCCTCCGCACAGGCGCAGGCGCGCGACGCACGTGCCTATTCCGCGCGACTGCAGCCGCTGGGTTCGCAGCAGCTGGTGGCAGCCGCCGAAGTCGACCGCGCACGCGCAGCCGCCGCCAGCGCCGACGCCCAGGCCGCCGCCGCGCGCGCCGCGCTGGCCGAACTCGAACGCGGCGTGCGCCCCGAGCAGATCGCCCAGGCCGAAGCCGCGCTGGCTGCCGCCGAGGCGCAACTGCGCGCGCAGTCGGTGACCACCGGCAAGCTGGACGTGGTCGCGCCGCGCGCCGGCCGCGTCGACAGCCTGCCGTACCGTCTCGGCGACGAGCCGTCGCCGGGTGCGCCGCTGGCGGTGATGCTGGTCGGCGAGGCGCCGTATGCACGCGTCTACGTGCCCGAGCCACTGCGGGCGCAGGTCGAAGTCGGCGACGCGGCCACTGTCCACGTCGGCGCCCAGGGCGAGCGCAGCCATCGCGGCCGTGTGCGCATGATCCGCAGCGAACCCACCTTCACCCCGTACTACGCGCTCACCGGCAAGGACGCGGCGCGACTGAGCTACCTGGCCGAGGTGCAGCTGGAAGGCGAGGGAGTGGCCGAACTGCCGGCCGGCCTGCCGCTGCGGGTGGAATTCCAGCCGTGAGCGTCGATGCAGCTGCGTCCGCGCCCCTGGCGCAGGCGGACCACGACGCCGCCATCCGCGCGCGGGGCATGGTCAAGCGCTTCGGCGCACTGACCGCAGTCGACCACGTCGACCTGACCGTCCCGCGCGCCCATGTCTACGGTTTCCTGGGGCCCAATGGATCGGGCAAGTCGACGACGATCCGCATGCTCTGCGGCCTGCTGACGCCGACTGACGGCGAGATCGAGGTGCTGGGCCTGAAAGTGCCCGAGCAAGCCGACGCGCTGCGCCTGCGCATCGGCTACATGACCCAGAAGTTCTCGCTGTTCGAGGACCTCACCGTGCGCGAGAACCTCGAATTCCTGGCGGCGGTGTACGGGCTGTCGCGTGCCGATACGCGCGCGCGGGTCGATGAGCTGCTCGGGCTCTACCACTTCGAGGACCGCCCGCGGCAGCTGGCCGGCACCCTGAGCGGCGGGCAGAAGCAGCGCCTGGCGTTGGCCGGCGCGGTGATCCATCGGCCCGAACTGCTGTTTCTGGACGAACCCACCAGCGCGGTGGATCCCGAATCGCGCCGCGACTTCTGGGAAAAACTCTTTGAACTGGCGGACGCAGGCACCACCCTGCTGGTGTCCACGCACTACATGGACGAGGCCGAGCGCTGCCATCGCATCGCCATCCTCGACCGCGGCGTACTGGTCGCCGACGGCGCGCCGGGCGAGCTCGCGGCCGAACTGCGCGGGCGCAGCGTCGAGGTTCACGCCGCGCAACCGCGTCGCGCGCAGCAGGTGCTGTCGAAGCTGCCGGGCGTGCTCAGCGTGGCCCAGATCGGCAACAGCCTGCGGGTGCTGTCGGCGCCGGGCCGCGACAGCGGCGAGGCTGTCGCGCGCGCGCTGAATGATGCTTCCCTGCAGGCCGAGGTCCTCCCGTCCGAGGCCAACCTCGAGGACGTGTTCGTCGCCGCCACGCGCGGACGCACCGACAGCGGAGCGGCACCATGAAGTCCTGGCGCAGGCTGTGGGCGGTGGTACTGAAGGAGCTGCGCCAGATTCGCCGCGACCGCATCAGCATGGTGATGATCGTGGCGATCCCGGTGATCGACCTGCTGCTGTTCGGCTACGCGATCAACTTCAACCCGCGCAACCTCGACGCGATGATCGTCGACCAGGCCAATACCGCGACCTCGCGCGCGGCGGTGATGGACATGCGCGCGACCGGCATCATCGAGATCACCGGCGTGGCCGACAGCCCGGCCGAAGCGGTGGATGCGCTCCGCCGCGGCCGGATCAGCGCCGCGATCGTACTGCCGCCGGACTACGAACGCCGCCTCGCCGATGGCCGGCCCGCCGTGCAGGTGATGGTCGATGGCACCGATACGGTCGTGCAGGCGGCCGCCACCCAGCTCGCGCAGCTGCCGCTCGAGTCCGTGCACGGCCGCCGCGCGGCGCGCGCCCCGCCGCAGATCGAGGTGGTGAGCTTCTACAACCCGGAGCGGCGTTCGGCGGTGAGCATCGTGCCGGGCCTGATCGGCATCATCCTGACCATGACGATGACCATGTTCACCGCCATGGCGGTGGTACGCGAGCGCGAGCGCGGCAACATGGAACTGCTGATTGCCACCCCGCTCAGCCGCGCCGGGCTGATGATCGGCAAGGTGCTGCCCTATGCGGTGATCGGCCTGGTGCAGACCACGCTGATCCTGGTGCTGGGCATCTGGATGTTCGACGTGCCGCTGCGCGGCAGCCTGCTGGATGTCTACATCGCCGCGCTGCTGCTGATCCTGGCCAATCTCGCCATGGGCCTGCTGATCTCCACGCGCGCCAGCACCCAGTTCCAGGCGATCCAGATCACGATGTTCGTGTTCCTGCCCTCGATCCTGATCTCGGGTTTCATGTTCCCCTTCGCGGGCATGCCCACCGTGGTGCAGTGGGGCGCGGAGCTGCTGCCGATGACGCACTTCCTGCGCCTGGTACGCGGCGTGATGCTGCGCGGCGCCAGCCTGGTCGAACTGTGGCCGGGCGTGCTGGCGCTGCTGGCGTTCACGCTGGCGACAATGACGCTGGCGATCCTGCGCTTCCGCAAGCGCCTGGACTGAGGCGACGGCGGAAGGGCTACGGAAAGCAATCTGGCAAACCCGCAAGCCAGCCTGTAGGAGCGGATTCAGCCGCGACCGCTTTGCGACTGCCGAACGACTGGTCGCGGCTGAAGCCGCTCCTACAGTTCATTCCGCGGGATGGTATGGCGTCACGTTCTCGCGCACGAAGGCGCGATGGCTGGGGTTGTCCCCAGCTGTCGCCGGAGCCGCGCGCCGCTATACCGTGCACCTGTCGCGTCGGGGCACCATCGCCGTGCGCGGCGCCCGTGTTCAGGGAGACCCGCGATGACGACCGACGGCAGCAACGGCATCGATTCAACCGGCGCGGACAGCGTTTCGCTGTCCGATTCGCTGGCCCGGGCGGCGGACGTCGCCGCCAGCCGGCGCGAACAGGAGATCCGCACCGAACTTGCGAACAACCCGCAGGCGCTGCAGGCGCTCGACCGGCTGAGCGCCAACCTGAACTGCTATGCGCTGAGCGACGAACAGCAGACCCAGGCGCTCGACGACTTCATGGCCGCGCCCAACGCGGCCACGGCTGCCTTCGTCGAAGGCAGCATCGCGCAGCAGCTGGGCGTGAACGCATCCGCCGCGCATGCGCTGTTGTCGCCCGAGGCGGGCACATTGACCATCGACGGGCTGACCTACTCGATCGACCACGGCGTCCTGCTCGACGCCGCCGGCCAGCGTGCCGGCACCATCACCAACGACGGCCTGGCGCGGCTCGATGCGCAAGAGCAGGCGCGCAACGTCTACACCGACCTCGATGTGCGCGTGCAGCTGCGCGGCAGCATCGACGGCGAACTGGCGACCATGCTCGACCTGCACCCGGCCGACAGCCGCGGACGACTGGACGACGCGAACGTCAACCAGGACTTCGCCGATCGCGTGAAGGACACCCTGGTGCGTGCGCGCCAGGAAGGCATGGCGATGCAGATGGACCTGGTCTATCGCACCTTCGCCCACCAGGACCAGCTGTATGCGCAGGGACGCACCGAGCCGGGGCAGCGCGTCACCGGCGCACGCGGTGGCCAGTCCTGGCACAACTACGGACTCGGTGCCGACGTGGTCTTCAGCACGCCGCAGGGACAGCCGTCGTGGCCGGAGAACGGCAACTGGACGCGCTACGGCGAGATCGCCGAAAGCCAGGGCCTGACCTGGGGAGGGCGCTGGCGCAGTCCGGACCGCCCGCATGTCGAGTACCACCCCGGATTCGGCGCCAGCGACGCGGGCGGTTTCGTCAACACCCACAGCCGCGACGGGCTCGAAGGCGTATGGGATCGCATGGGGATCGGCCAGCAACCGTGACCGGCGAAGCGATCTGGCACACTCCGGTGGTATGACGACGAGCCCACCACGACAGCGGCGCGTACTGGCACTGCGCGCGTGGCGCATGCCTGCCGGCGCCTTGGTGTGCGCCCTGTCCGCGTGCGGCGCGGCGGGCGGCGGCGGTGCGCCGATGTCATCCGCGGCCAGGCCGGCCATTACAGGTCCCATTGCCGATGGCGGGCAGATGGCGAGGCCCGGACTGGTCGATCCGCGCCCCCTGCACGGTGCGGGCGCGGTTGCGTTCGATGCGGCCGGGCAGCGGCTGGCATGGGCGGCCGGTCACGAGGTGCGGCGCTACGCGCTCGATGATGGCAGCGAGCCGCAGCGCCTGGCGATCGGACACCAGGTCGTCGACCTGGGTTACGCGCCCGACGGTGTGCTCTGGGTGATCGCGGACGTGCCGCAGCGCTGGCGCGACGGTGTACTGCAGTGCCGGGCCGGGCAGGTCGAGGCCGAGCGCCTGCTCGCCGTCGACGCCGAGGGTGCGGTGGTGACCGCATACATGCATTCGGACGGGGTCGGCATGCTGCGGCGGCAGGTCTGGCTCGATTCGCAGTGTGGCGTGGTCGAGGAAAGTCTCGCGCCGGTCCCCGCCGGCGTCACTGATGCGGGTGCCGATCCGGGCGCACCGCTGGGACGCGACAGCCTGCGCATCGTCAACCCGGAACCGACCGAGCTGGCTGTGCGCCTGGAGCAGGTGCAACTGCCGTCAGGCGCCGGCGTGGAACGAGCGGTGCAGGTCTCCACCGACGGGCGCTGGTGGGTGCTGGACGGTGCGCAGGGGCGCACCCTGTGGCGGCTGGAGCGGCCCTGATCCGGCACCGAGCGTAGTCGGCGCGTACGTCCCGGTCAGGAAGCGCGATCCAGGGCATGCAGTGGCCCGACAGCTGCCCGCGTGGTCACCGCATGCGGCCGGAATCCTCTGACCCGGCCCCATCGGGTTTGAATCCGCCACCACGAACCGCTGGTGGGGCCTCGATCCCGATGCGGCATGACAGCGCGATATTCCTCGCCCGCCGCGCGGGTTCGAAATAACACGGGTCGCCGCGTCAGCAGGCCGGGTCAATCGTCCTTGCCGCTTCCGACCACTCGCCCGCGCAGCGAGTTGCTCATCGCCTCGGTGATCGCCACGTCGACGAACTGCCCGACCAGGCGCGCCGGTGCCGCGAAGTTCACCGAGCGCATGTTCTCGGTCTTGCCGGTCAGCTCCTGCGGGTCGCGGCGCGACGGGCCTTCCACCAGCACGCGCTGCACGCTGCCCACCATCGATTGCGAGATCCGCGCCGCATTGGCGTTGATCGCCGCCTGCAGCCGGGACAGCCGCGCATGCTTGGTCTCGGCGGAGACATCGTCCGGCAGGTCGGCCGCAGGCGTGCCGGGCCGACGCGAGTAGATGAAGGAGAACGACTGGTCGAAGCCCACGTCCTCGATCAGCTTCATGGTCTTCTCGAAATCCGCATCGGTCTCGCCCGGGAAGCCGACGATGAAATCCGAACTGATCGAGATGTCCGGCCGCACCTCGCGCAGCCGGCGCAGCTTCTGCTTGAACTCCAGCGCCGTGTAGCCGCGCTTCATCGCCGCCAGGATGCGGTCGCTGCCCGACTGCACCGGCAGGTGCAGGTAGTTGGCCAGCTGCGGCACGTCGCGGTAGGCCTCGACCAGCGAATCGCTGAACTCCAGCGGGTGCGAGGTGGTGAAACGGATGCGGTCGATGCCGTCGATCTCGGCGATCGTGCGGATCAGCAGGCCCAGGTCGGCCACCTGCTCTTCGCTCGCCTCCTCCCCGGGTGCGCCGCCGCCGTCCACCGCGCCGCGGTAGGCGTTGACGTTCTGGCCCAGCAGGTTGACCTCGCGCACGCCTTGGCCGGCCAGCTGCATCACCTCCACCAGCACATCCTCGAACGGTCGGCTGATCTCGGTGCCGCGGGTGTAGGGCACCACGCAGAAGCTGCAGTACTTCGAGCAGCCTTCCATGATCGACACGAACGCGCTCGGGCCTTCGGCGCGCGGCTCGGGCAGGCGATCGAACTTCTCGATCTCGGGAAAGCTGATGTCGACCTGCGGGCGCCTGGACTCGCGCCTGGCGCGGATCAGCTCGGGCAGGCGGTGCAGGGTCTGGGGGCCGAACACCAGGTCGACGTAGGGCGCGCGCTTGACGATCGCTTCGCCCTCCTGCGAGGCCACGCAGCCGCCGACGCCGATGATCACGTCGCGTCCATTCGCCTTCAGCGCCTTCCAGCGGCCGAGCTGGCTGAACACCTTCTCCTGCGCCTTCTCGCGGATCGAGCAGGTGTTGACCAGCACCACGTCCGCCTCCTCGACGTTCGTGGTCAGCTCCAGGCCGTCGCTGGCGGCCAGCACGTCGGCCATGCGGGCCGAGTCGTACTCGTTCATCTGGCAGCCGTGGGTCTGGATGTAGAGCTTGCCGCGCGGCGCGGTGCCGGGGGCGACGGGCGCGGCGTCGGGTGTATCCGCGAGGACCTGCAGTTCGATCATGGCGTTTTCCGGGGGCGCGGCGGTGAGTCCGGGCCGGATGGCTGGGGGCGGGAATGTGCTGGCAGTGCGGAAGGCCGTCTCCGGGCTGCCAGGCGCGACAGTGTAGGGGCTCGATCATCCAGGCATTGGCCGCGTCCGCTTTCGAAACCGTGCGCCGTTTAACAATCAAGGACTTGGCAGCCAGGCGGGAAGGGTGGACACTGCGCGCATGAAAGGGGGGTGGGGACTCGTCGCGATCGTCGGGCTGGCGCTGTTGGCGCCGGCCGCGCCGTCGTGGGCCGGCACCATCTACCGCTGCGACAGCGCAGAGGGTGCGCGCAGTTACGTCAGCAAGCGGGTCAAGGGCGCCACCTGCGTGGCGGTGAGCAACTACCGCAGCAGTCCGGCCCGTCCCGCCGCCGTGCAGGGCGCGGGCAGCGCCTCCCCGGCGAACCCGGTGGCCGGTTCGCCCGCCTCGATCCACAACAATGCGCCGGCGACCTTCATGGGCGGCGCGGCCCCTGCCGCCCGGGAGCCGGCCGCTGCAGCGCCCAGGCCGGTTGCGGCGACCGCCACGGCCCCGGCGCAGTCCACGCGCCGCCTGCAGCAGGGGCAGGTGTATTCCTATGTCCAGGACGGCGTGCGCCACTACACCAGCCAGCGGCCGAAGGGTGGCGGCGCCTCGGCCGTGCGCACGATCAACTACAGCTTCTTCGAGACCTGCTATGCCTGCGCGCCGCTGCCGGGCGTCAATTTCGGCAATGTGCGCCTGAACACCACGGCCTATGCTGCCGAGGTCAAGGCCGCTGCCTCCGAGTTCGGCGTCGAGGAAGCGATCGTGCGCGCGATCATGCACGCCGAGTCGGCCTTCAATCCCAATGCGCTCTCCCGCGTCGGCGCGCAGGGGCTGATGCAGCTGATGCCGGCCACCGCGCGCCGGTTCGGGGTCACCAATGCCTACGATCCGGGGCAGAACATCCGCGGCGGCGTCGAATACCTGGGCTGGCTGCTGAAGCGCTTCAACGGCGACCTGACCCTGGCCGCCGCCGGCTACAACGCCGGCGAAGGTGCCGTCGACCGCCACAAGGGCGTGCCGCCCTACAGCGAGACCCAGCGCTACGTGGTGCGCGTGGCCCAACTGGCCGAGCGCTACCGCGGGCACGTCGCCGCGAACTGAGGCTGGGCGCGGCGGAGACGGTCGTGGCGCGTCTTTGCGCGCGCGACTTGGCATGGATCGACGCGGATGACCCTGCTGAGCCCATCAGGGCGATCGGTGGCCTCCTGGCGGGATCGCAGGCAAATCGCTGAGCCGCAACGGAAAACAGCCGTTCCGGCAGCGCAGGCGTTGTCGCCGCATTCAGCGTTCCGCTACACTTCATCGTTCTTTGCGCCCGCCTCCGGGGACGGGGCGCGTGCGGCAGCCACATTTAAAAATCAGCTACCCAGAAAGTTTCGCGGAGAGCCGGATGGCCAACGATGCGGTATACGACCCCGATGACGGGGCACCCGACCACCATGGCCGGCGCAGGTTCCTGACCGCCACTACGGCGGCAGTCGGTGCGGTGGGGGCCGGTTTTGCGGCCGTGCCGTTCATCAAGTCCTGGAACCCGAGCGCTCGCGCCCAGCTCGCCGGCGCGCCGGTGACCGTGGACATCAGCGCCCTGCAGGAAGGCCAGCGCCTGGTCGTGGAATGGCGCGGCCAGCCGATCTGGATCGTCAAGCGCTCCGCGGCGATCCTCGCGGCGCTGCCGACGCTCGACGGCGAGCTGCGCGATCCGAACTCGCAGAACGCCGACCAGCAGCCGGCCTACATCCAGGCCGAAAGTCCGCAGCTGCGCTCGATCAAGCCGGAGATCTCCGTGCTGGTCGGCCTCTGCACCCACCTGGGCTGCGCGCCGGAAATGGTGGCCGAGATCCGTCCCGAGCCGTTCGATCCGAACTGGAAGGGCGGCTACTTCTGCCCCTGTCACAAGTCGAAGTTCGACATGGCCGGCCGCGTCTACCAGGGCGTGCCCGCACCGACCAACCTGGTGGTGCCACCGCACTATTTCGCGGACGACGCCACCGTCGTCGTCGGCGTCGATCCGGGAGCTGCATGACATGTCCAACGTGATCGAGCGCGGCGTCAACGGCGTGTGGGACTGGTTCACCCTGCGTGCGCCGGGCTTCATGCCGTTCTACCGCAAGCACATGTCGGAGTACTACGCTCCGAAGAACTTCAACATCTGGTACATCTTCGGCGTGCTGTCGATGGTGGTGCTGGTCAACCAGATCCTGACCGGCATCTTCCTGACGATGCATTACAAGCCGAGCGCGGCGGAAGCCTTCGCCTCGGTCGAATACATCATGCGCGACGTGGAGTGGGGCTGGCTGATCCGCTACATGCACAGCACCGGCGCCTCGCTGTTCTTCATCGTGGTCTACATCCACATGTTCCGCGGACTGATGTACGGCAGCTACCAGAAGCCGCGCGAGCTGGTGTGGATCCTGGGCATGCTGATCTACCTGGTGCTGATGGCCGAAGCGTTCCTCGGCTACGTGCTGCCGTGGGGCCAGATGTCGTTCTGGGGCGCGAAGGTGATCATCTCGCTGTTCGGCGCGATCCCGGTGGTCGGCAACGGCCTGACCGAGTGGATCATGGGCGACTACCTGCCCTCCGATGCCACCCTCAACCGCTTCTTCGCCCTGCACGTGATCGCGCTGCCGCTGGTGCTGCTGCTGCTGGTGGTGCTGCACCTGGGCGCGCTGCACGAGGTCGGGTCCAACAACCCCGACGGCGTCGAGATCAAGAAGGGCCCGAAGGGCAACCGCTGGTCGAAGACCGCGCCCGTCGACGGCATCCCGTTCCACCCGTACTACACGGTCAAGGACAGCTTCTACGTCTGCTTCTTCCTGATCGTCGGCGCGTTCATCATCTTCTTCGCGCCCGCGTTCGGCGGCTGGTTCCTCGAGCACGACAACTTCACCGAGGCCAACCGACTGGTGACGCCCGAGCACATCAAGCCGGTGTGGTACTACACGCCCTACTACGCAATGCTGCGCGTGGTGCCGCACAAGCTGTCGGGCGTGCTGGTGATGTTCGGGGCGATCGCGATCCTGTTCCTAGTGCCGTGGCTGGACCGGGCGAAGGTCAAGTCCTACCGCTACCGCGGCCTGATGTCCAAGGTCCTGCTGGGGCTGTTCGCGATCACCTTCATCTGGCTGGGCAAGATCGGCGCGGGCCCGGGTACCGACCCGGTCGAAACCATCGTCGGCCGCTTCCTGACCGCGTTCTACTTCCTGTTCTTCCTGACCATGCCGCTGTGGACGGCGATCGACAAGACCAAGCCGGTTCCGGAACGGGTGACGACGCATGACTAAGATCCTCATGACGCGCTTCGCCGCGTTCGCCGCCGGGTTGCTGCTGTCGTTCTCGGCGCTGGCCGCCGGTGGCGGCAACCTGCAGCAGGCCGGCACCGACCTGAGCAACCGCGCCTCGCTGCAGCGCGGCTCGCAGCTGTTCATGAACTACTGCGCGGGCTGCCATTCGCTCAAGTACCTGCGCTACTCGCGCGTGGCCGAGGACCTGGGCCTGAGCGAGGACGAGGTGATGGCCAACCTCAACCTTACCGGCGCCAAGTTCGGCGAACACATCATCTCGTCGATGCCGGACGAGCAGGCGGCGAAGTGGTTCGGCCAGGTCCCGCCGGACCTGAGCCTGATCACCCGCGTGCGCGGCAGCGACTGGGTCTACACCTACATGAAGTCGTTCTACCTCGACGACACGCGTCCGCTCGGCTGGAACAACACGCTGTTCCCCAATGCCTCGATGCCCAATCCCTTCTGGAAGCAGCAGGGCCTGCAGCACGCGGTGTTCGCCGAGCAGGACCCGGTGACGGGCGAGGCCGCCGTGGAGCGCCTGGAGATCTCCTCGCCGGGCACGCAGAGCGCGGCCGAGTTCGACCAGACCGTGCGCGACCTCACGGCGTTCCTCGAATACGCTGGCGAGCCCGCCGCGCTCAAGCGCCAAGGCATCGGCGTGTGGGTGATCCTGTTCCTGTCGTTCCTCACGCTGCTGGCCTGGCTGATGAAGAACGAGTACTGGAAGGACGTGCACTGACCGGTTGGTGATGCGAAAGACGGCGTGGTCCGGCTGTGGCGGACCGCGACGGCCGGACATCGTCCGGGGCGAAGACCGGGTGACCGCCTGCGGTGGGCAGGCGGCACCATGCGACCGGCGGATTCCGGTCGCGGGAGAAGCCGTTGATGGCAGCGAGTCCACGTATGCGCAATGCAATGACCCTGTTTTCTTCCGTCGATGACGTGCTGTGCCATCGGGTGCGGCTGGTCCTGGCCGCCAAGGGCGTCACCTACGACCTGATCCCGGTCGACGCGCAGAATCCGCCGCCGGACCTGATCGACCTCAATCCCTACCACTCGGTGCCGACCCTGGTCGAGCGCGACCAGGTGCTGTACGCGGCCAGCGTGGTCAGCGAGTACCTGGACGAGCGCTATCCGCACCCGCCGCTGATGCCGGTCGACCCGCTCTCGCGGGCGCGCCTGCGCCTGGCGATGCTGCGCATCGAGCACGACTGGGTGCCGCAGGTGCAGGCGGTGCAGTTCGGTGGCAGGCAGCAGGCCGATGCCGGGCGCAAGCGCCTGAAAGAACTGCTGACCGCCTCGATCCCGCTGTTCAAGGCCAGCAAGTTCTTCCTCAATCCCGAAATGAGCCTGGCCGACTGCGCGATGGCGCCGATCATCTGGCGCCTGCCGGCCCTCGAAGTGGCCCTGCCCAAGGATGGCAAGGTGATCGAGGAATACGGCAATCGCATCTTCCGCAACCCCGGTTTCCTGCGCAGCCTCACGCCGCAGGAAAAACACCTGAACGTGCTGCCGGACTGATCGGAAAGCCCGCAAGCAGGGCCGGAGCGATCCGGTCCTGCGCGCCTGCTCCTGAGCTCCGATTCCCGCGATGTCCGACTCTTCCCCCAGCATGACCAGCCATCGTCCGTACCTGTTGCGGGCGCTGTACGAGTGGATCGCCGACAACGGAATGACCCCGCACATCCTGGTCGACGCCCAGCTGCCGGGCGTGCGTGTGCCATCCCATACGGTCAAGGAAGGGCGGGTGGTGCTCAACATCGCCGACCGCGCCGTGGCCAAGCTCGAACTCGACAACGAAGCCGTGCGCTTCACCGCGCGCTTCGGTGGCGTCAGCCATCCGGTGGTGGTGCCGGTGGCTGCAGTGCTGGCGATCTATGCACGCGAGACCGGGCAGGGCATGGCATTGCCCGAAGACTCCGGCGCCACCGTGCCGCCGCCCGACGACGAGCCCACGCCGCCCGACGACACGCCCGGGGAAGATGTACCCCGGCGCGGTGCGCACCTGCGGGTGATCAAGTAGCGCAGGGCGGCATCAGGGCGGGCAGCATGTCCGCGATTCGCGTTTCCGCAAGCGCTGCAGCCCATCCCGCAACCCTGCGCGAACGGTCCACGCCGGTGTAAACAGGTTCGATGCGATCGGCGCATGACGGGCAGCCCGGGGGCCGCCACCGCACTCAGTGCAGGACGACCGCCTGCGCGGCGCGCGTCGGCCCGCTGAACTGCACCAGCTCGTCGCCATGCAGCACCAGCCGCCCAATGTGGCGATGCACGCCGTCCTCGGAATATTCGAAGCGGAAGCTCCGCTCCAGGCCGAGCCGGCCATCCGCATGGCGGCGCAGGCGCAGGCCGGCAGCGTGCACGCTCTGGTCGAGCCAGATCACGCCGGCCACCTCGCAGGCGTTGCGGCCCACCTGTGCCGCACGCTCTGCCGCGGCACGGGCGGAATTCCACCAGGCGTAGCCGGCGGCGCAGGCGATCATCAGGGCGATCAGGGCGGGAAAGTCGGGCATGGCGGCAATGTGGCGCCGGCGCGGGCCGATTGCAATGGAACAATGCCAAGTCGGTACTGTAGGAGCGGCTTCAGCCGCGAACGACCCCAGGGCGTCCGCGCGGCCCTGGAGCAGGACACAACCAGGCGCCGCACAACCAGCCACGCTGCAGATGCGCAGACGATCCGGACATGGGCGGGTTCGCGGCTGAAGCCGCCCCTACACGGGTGCCGGGCCGAGCTTGAGCGACAGGTCGATCGCGTGCAGGTGTTTGGTCAGCCCGCCGATCGAGATGCAGTCCACGCCGTCCAGGGCAATCGCGCGCACGCCCTCCAGGTCCACGCCGCCGGACACCTCCAGCGGGATCCGGCGGTCGGGCGCAAGCGCGTGCGCGATGGCCACCGCCTCGCGGCGGGTGGCGGCATCGAAATCGTCGATCAGGATCCGGTCGCAGCCGGTGGCAAGCGCGTCGCGCAACTGGTCGAGTGTCTCGACCTCGACGATCAGCGGCAACGAAGGGTGCGCGGTGCGTGCGCCCGCGATCGCGGCGGCCACCGATCCGAATGCGCGCACATGGTTTTCCTTGAGCATCACCGCGTCGTACAGGCCCATGCGGTGGTTGTCGCCGCCGCCCATGCGCACCGCGTACTTCTGCGCGGCACGCAGGCCGGGCAGGGTCTTGCGGGTGTCGAGGATGCGCGTTGTGGTGCCGCGCACGGCCTCGACGTAGGCGGCGGTGGCGGTCGCCGTGCCGGACAGCGTCTGCAGGAAGTTCAGCGACGCACGTTCGGCGCTGACCAGGGCCCGCGCATGGCCGTGCAGGGTGGCCAGGACGGTGCCCGCGGCGACACGCTGGCCTTCGGCCACGCGCCAGTCGATCCGCACCTTGGGGTCGAGCGCGCGGTGGCAGGCGTCGAACCAGGGCCGCCCGCAGACCACGGCCTCCTGCTTGCACAGCAGGTAGGCCTGATCCTCCGCATCCGGCAGCAGCGCGGCGGTGACATCGCCGCCGCCCAGGTCCTCGGCCAGCGCACGGGCGACGTCGTCGGCAATGATCGCCGGCTCCACCGCGGCGCGGCCGCCAGCGCTCATGCCCGGGGGAAATCCGCGATCTGCGCGGTCGCGATGGACTCCTCGGCCAGCAGGACCGGAATGCCGTCGTCGATGCGGTAGACCAGCTTGCGGTCGTGTGTCACCAGCGCGTCGCGCAACGGCGAGGACTGCGCTGAAGCGTCGCCGCGGCGCAGGCCGCCCGCCGCAGCCGCGGCATTGAGCGCGGCCAGCCCGGCAGGATCGAGCAGGGACAGCGGTTGCCGGCTGACGGGGCAGACGAGGAGGTCGAGCAGCTTACGGTCCATGGCGGGAAGGCGATCGGATGAACCGCTAGAATACGTCTTTAGGTCCGGGGACGACGAATGTCCGCTTCACCTGCAAGCCCGTTGGTCGGTGTCGTGATGGGGTCGCGTTCCGACTGGGAGACGATGCAGCACGCCGTGCAGAAGCTCGAGGCGCTGGGCATCGCGCACGAGGTGCGCGTGGTCTCCGCACACCGCACGCCCGATGTGCTGTTCGACTACGCCGCCACGGCGCAGGAGCGCGGGCTACGCGCGATCATTGCCGGCGCCGGCGGCGCGGCGCACCTGCCGGGCATGCTCGCGGCCAAGACCGCGGTGCCGGTGCTCGGCGTGCCGGTGCAGAGCCGCGCGTTGAACGGGATGGATTCGCTGCTGTCGATCGTGCAGATGCCGGCCGGCATTCCGGTGGCCACGTTCGCGATCGGCCAGGCGGGTGCGGCCAACGCCGCGCTGTTCGCCGCGGCCATGCTCGCGCACGGGCATCCCGAGGTCGCGGCCGGCCTGGCCGAGTTCCGCCAGCGCCAGACCGACGATGTCGCCGGCGCCGACGACCCGCGCCGGTGAGCGGTCGATGACCACGGTCGGCATCCTCGGCGGCGGGCAGCTCGCGCGCATGCTGGCGCTGGCGGGTGCACCGCTGGGCCTGCGTTTCCTGATGATGGACACCGCTGCGGACGCCTGCGCGGGCCAGTGCGCGCCGCTGCTGGTGGGCGATTATCGCGACGAAGCCGCGCTGGCCGAGTTCGCCTCGCGCATCGACGTGGCCACCTTCGATTTCGAGAACGTGCCGGCGGCCAGCGCCGAGTGGCTGGCGCAACGGGTGCCGGTGCACCCGGGGCCGCGCGCGCTGGCGACGGCGCAGGACCGGCTGGCCGAGAAGACCCTGTTCCGCGAACTCGGTATTCCCTTGCCCGACTTCGTCGATGTGGATACGCGCGGGTCGCTGGACGTGGCGGTGGCGCAGGTCGGCGTTCCCGCGATCCTCAAGACGCGCCGGCTCGGCTATGACGGCAAGGGCCAGTTCCGCATCCGCTCGCTGGACGATGTCGAGGCGGCCTGGCAGGCGCTGGGCGCGCAGGCGCAGAAGGTCGGGCTGATTCTCGAGGCCTTCGTGCCGTTCGAGCGTGAACTGAGCGTGGTCGCGGTTCGCGGGCGCGACGGCGAGTTCCGCACCTGGCCGCTGACCGAAAACTGGCACGTGGATGGCGTGCTGTCGGCCAGCCTGGCCCCGGCGGTCTGCGAACCGGCGCTGGCTGCGCAGGCCCACGCGCATGCACGCGCCCTGGCCGAACGGCTCGATTACGTGGGCGTGTTCGCGCTCGAGCTGTTCTGCCTCGATGGTGTGCTGCTGGCCAACGAGATGGCACCGCGCGTGCACAACTCGGGGCACTGGACGATCGAAGGTGCCGACACCTCGCAATTCCAGAACCACCTGCGCGCAGTGCTGGGCCTGCCATTGGGGGATACCGGGTCGTTGGGCCATGCCTGCATGTTGAACTGGATCGGTTCGATGCCCGATGCCGATGCGGTCCTGCGCGAGCCGGGCGGCCACTGGCACGACTACGGCAAGCAGCCGCGCGAAGGCCGCAAGGTTGGCCACGCGACACTGCGCGCCGATGACGCCACCGCGCTTGCGTGCGCGCTGCGCAACGTGGGGGTCGCGCTGGGACGCGAAGAGCAGGTGGCGCCGGTGCTGCGCGCGCTGGGCGCAGCGCAGGGCTGAGGCGCGGCAGCGCTGGGCGTTGGTCGCCCAGAGAGAGTCCTCGACGCAAGCACTACTCCCTGCTCCATTTGCAGGGAGGGCAGAAGGCCCCTCGACGGCCCGTCAGCGCATGCGCGTGGCCACCATCCTCCAGTCCACCAGCTGCCAGAATCCCGCCAGATAGCGTTCGCGCGGATCGGCATTGTCCTGCGCCCAGGCGTGCGGCCACAGGCAGCACGCCAGCAGCGGTGTGTCGTTGCCGGTCAGTGGCGTGGTCGATTGCGGCGCGGCGAGGATCGCAAGGCGCCCGTCGCGGCGTTGCACCAGCCACAGCCAGCCCGCCCCGGACAGGCGCGCGGCGGCTTCCGCAAAGCGCTCGCGCATCCGCTTCACGTCGCCGAAGGCCTGGCCGATCGCTTCAGCGAACGCGCCGGCCGGCCCGGCATGGCCGTCGCCGACCGGCGGGCGCAGCGCCGCCCAATGGAAATCCTCCGCCCAGGCCTGCGCGGCGTGCGCGGCGAGGGCGCCGCTGGCATCGCGGACCAGGTCCATGAGCTCCGGCGGCTCGGTGGCCGCGTCGCCCAACAGCGCGTTCAGCGCATCGACGCCGGCCTGTTGCGCACGTCGATGCCGCTCCACCGCCTCTGCCGGTAAATGCGGCGCGAACGCGGCGGGCTCGCAGGGCAGCGGATGGGGTTCGATCAGCATGGCGTGGGGTCCGGATGGCCGGCGGAGCGGGGATACGCGGCATACAATACGCAAAACCGAATTCCGGTGGCCGCTGCCGCGCGCTGCCGCACAGGAGTTGCGTGATGACGCCGCTGGACCGCATCAAGGCCGAAGTCGAACACCATCCCGTCGTGCTGTTCATGAAGGGCACCCCGCAGTTCCCGATGTGCGGCTTCTCCAGCCGCACGATCGAGGTGCTCAAGGCCGCCGGCGCAAGCGGCATCCACACGGTCAACGTGCTGGCCGAGCCGGAGATCCGGGCCAACCTGCCGCGCTTCTCGAACTGGCCCACGTTCCCGCAGCTGTTCATCCACGGCGAGCTGATCGGCGGCTGCGACATCACCCTGGAGCTGCACGAGAGCGGCGAGCTGGCGCGGATGATCGCGGAAGTCCAGAAGACGTGAGCGCGGCGCCCACGCCGCCCGTGGAGCGTGCGCTCGATGGTCGCGCGGTGCTGGTCACCGGGGCCCATGGCGGGCTGGGCCGCGCCGTGGCGCTGGCCTGCGCGGCGGCCGGTGCGCAGCCGGTGCTGCTGGGGCGCAAGTCGCGCAAGCTCGAGCAGCTCGCCGATGCGATCGAAAAGGCCGGGGGGCGGGCGCTGCTGTATCCGCTCGACCTGGAAGGCGCCACGCCCGATGACTATGCCGAACTCGCCACCCGCGTCGGGGAACACGTGGGCCGGCTCGATGGCCTGGTCCATTGCGCCGCCGAGTTCGCCGGCCTGACGCCGCTCGAGCACACCGACCCCGCCGCCTTCGCCCGCGCGCTCCACGTCGACCTGACCGCGCGCTGGTGGCTTACCCAGGCCTGCCTGCCGCTGCTGCGTGGCTCCGATGCGGGCACGGTGGTGTTCGTGATCGATCCCGCGCCCTGCGCCGCGCCGGCGTACTGGGGAGGCTACGGCATCGCCCAGCATGGGCTGGAGGCGCTGGTGGCGATGCTGGATGCCGAGACTGCCTCCACGCCGCTGCGGGTGCGTGCGTTGCGCCCCGGCCCGATGCGCACACCGCTGCGCGCCCGCGCCTATGCCGCCGACAGCGACCGCCTGGCACGTGATCCTGCCGGCTTCGCTGCTGCCTGCGTCGACCTGCTTGCCCCGGCAGACGCGCCGTGACCATCCTCCAGGCCGCGCTGCTGCTGTTCCTGATCCTGGATCCGCTGGGCAACATCCCGGTATTCCTGAGCATGCTGCGCCGGCTTGAGCCGCAGCGTCAGCGCATCGTGCTGGCGCGCGAACTGCTGATCGCACTGGCCGTGCTGATGCTGTTCCTGTGGGCCGGCAAGTACGCCCTCGAGGTCATGCACCTGCGCCAGGAGGCGGTCGCGATCGCCGGTGGCATCGTGCTGTTCCTGATCGGCATTCGCATGATCTTCCCGCCGCCCGAAGGGCTGATGGGCGAAATCCCCGGCGGCGAGCCCTTCATCGTGCCCATGGCGATCCCGCTGGTCGCTGGTCCCTCCGGCATGGCCGCGGTGATGCTGATGGGCAGCAAGGAGCCCGAGCGCCTGGGCGAATGGAGCCTGGCCCTGCTGCTGGCCTGGGTGGCCACGGCGTTGATCCTGTTTTCGGCCACGTCGCTCTACCGCCTGCTGGGGTCCCGCGCCCTGACCGCGATCGAGCGGCTGATGGGCATGTTGCTGGTCGCGATTTCGGTGCAGATGCTGCTGGACGGACTGACTGGATACCTCCAGCTCGCCGTTCCGCGCTGATGCTGCGTCGCAACAACAGGCACTTGCCCGCACTATTCAGAACCGGTGTGAAATCCAGCCCGGTCAATCACTTCCGTGTTGCAGGCAGCTGTCTTTTTGCTGTCATGTGCAACCGTTAATGTGTTAATCTGAAGTTAACCGAACGCCCGTCACGCCCGCTTCACGGGCCTCTGTCGCTGACGCGGCGCACTCGGATTTTTCCGCCATCACGACCACCCCCGCATCGAGGCAAACCACATGATCCACCGCAACCGCATCCGGCTGTCGAAACTGTCGATCGGTCTGATCGCTGCGCTCGCCGCAGCGCCCGTATTCGCCCAGAGCACCTCCGCCGGCGTCGGCGGCCTGGTGACCGACAACGGTGGCCAGCCCGTCGCGGGCGCGGAAGTCGTGATCACGCACGTCGAGTCGGGCACGGTCAGCCGCGCCACCACCGATGCCAGCGGCCGCTACAACGCCCGCGGCCTGCGCGTGGGTGGCCCGTACGAGATCACGATCACCAAGTCGGGTGAGGGCACCAAGACCGAGGACAACGTCTACCTGGCGTTGAACCAGGTGAACACGATCAACGCCTCGCTGGCCGCGGACGTGACCACCCTCGGAACGGTCACCGCCGTCGGCGTGGCTGGCGGTCTGGATGTCTTCAGCGCCAACAAGATGGGCACCGGCACCAACATCTCGCAGCAGCAGATCGAAGCGCTGCCGTCGGCGAACCGGAACATCCAGGACTACGTGCGCATGGATCCGCGCATCGCGCAGAGCGACAAGTCTCGCGGCGAGATCAGCGTTGGCGGCCAGAACCCGCGCTACAACGCCATCCGCATCGACGGCATCAACACCAGCGACACCTTCGGCCTGGAGTCGAACAACTTCCCGACCATGCGCCAGCCGGTGTCGATGGACGCCATCGAGGCGATCAACGTCGACATCTCCAACTACGACACCACCATCACCGGCGCCACCGGCGCGGTGATCGATGCGGTGACCAAGTCGGGCACCAACGAGTTCCACGGCTCGGTCTACGGCGCCTATCGTGATGGCGGCTGGTGGGGCGAGCACCCGGTGACCGGCGCCGACTTCAATGGCTTCAACGACGAGCAGACCTACGGCGCCACGTTCGGCGGCCCCCTCATCAAGGACAAGTTGTTCTTCTTCGTGAACTACGAGAAGTTCAGCCGCGACCGCGCCGGTTCCTCGTTCGGCCCGATCGGTTCGGGCGCCAACACCATCGTCGACATCACCAACGAGCAGATCGCCGAAGCCCAGCAGATCGCGCGCGACGTGTACAACGTCGACATCGGCAGCATGGAATCGCCGCCCAGCATCAAGAACGAAGTCGAGGAATACGCGGCCAAGATCGACTGGAACATCAACGACAGCCACCGCCTGTCCGCGCGCTTCTCGAAGCTCGAGCAGGTCGAGCCGAACCTGGCCGGCTCCAGCGAGAGCCTGAACTACAACAGCCACAACGTCGGGATCCGGGGTCCGGCGCTTGGCCTGAACAGCCGCTGGTACGACGTCACCAAGAACGTCGAAACCTCCGTGGTGCAGCTCTTCAGTGACTGGTCCGACAGCTTCAGCACCGAGTTCAAGGTCGGCCGTCGCACCTACGATTCGCTGAGCACGGTCTACTCGCGCCTGCCGCAGGTGGTCATCACCATGGGCGAGGACGCCGACGGTGCCAGCGTCGTCGCCCCGCCGTACCTGAACTTCGGTACCGACGAGTTCCGCCACGGCAACCAGATCAACACCACCACCGACAACGCCTTCGGCGCCGCCACCTGGTACGTCGGCGACCACACGCTCAAGTTCGGCTTCGACTGGGAGCAGAACGACGTCTACAACCTGTACGCCCAGAACATCTGGGGCACCTACGTGTTTGCGGGCCTGGATGCGTTCCGCAACGGCCAGTACTCGGTTTACGACCTCAACGCGCCCGTGCCCGGCAACGACCTCGAGTCGGTGGCCATGCGCTACAAGCACGCCAACACCGGCCTGTTCGTGCAGGACAGCTGGGCGTTCAACTACAACCTGACCCTGATGTTCGGCCTGCGCGTGGACATCCCGAGCATGGATGACGTGCCGGTGCACAACCAGCTGGTGCAGGCGTACTACGGCTACGACAACCGCGAGAAGATCGACGACGCGCTGGTCCAGCCGCGTTTCGGCTTTAACTACACCTTCGACAGCGATCTGCCGAGCCAGCTGCGCGGCGGTGTCGGCCTGTTCCAGGGCTCGGCGGCGAACGTGTGGGTGGGCAACTCCTACCAGAACACCGGTTTCGGTCTGATCGGCTACAACGACCGCAACACGGCGGACGGCTGGCTGCCGGTGCAGCTGGACGACGTGGACAACATGCCGCGTCCTGACCCGGCCAGCGGCTACGGCATGATGGTCAACCTGATGGACCGCGACTTCGAGCAGCCGTCGGTGTGGAAGGCCAACCTGGCGTTCGATACCGAACTGCCGTGGCATGGCATCGTCGCCTCGGCGGAGCTGCTGTACACCAAGGTCAACCAGGGGCTGCATTTCGAGCGTCTCGACCTGGGGGCGCCCACGTACGTCGACGACCAGAACGATGGCCGTACCTTCTATACCTCGAACGTCTATGCGCCACCGGGTTCTTCCAACCGTTCGCGTGCCAACGGCGCCGTTGGCGTGGCCGACCTGGCCGATACGATCCCGGGCTACGAGAACGTCACCGGCTGGGCTGGCGACGGCGTGCTGCTGATGACCAACACCGACAACGGCCGGTCCGCGCAGTTCACCGCCGGTCTGAACAAGCCGCTGCTCGACACCTGGGGCTGGTCGCTGCACTACACCTACACCAACGCCACCGAGGTCAGCCCGCTGACCAGCTCGCGCGCCATCTCCAACTGGTCGAACAAGGCGATCTTCGATCCGAATTCGGACGACGCGTCCCGGTCCAACTACGAGATCCGCGACCGCATCACCGGCACCATGCAGTTCCGCAAGTCGTTCTTCGACGATTACGCGACGATCTTCTCGGTGTTCTACGAAGGCCGCTCCGGCACGCCGCATGGCTGGCGCTTCGCCAACGACATGAACGGCGACGGCTACACCAACGACCTGCTGTACGTCCCGGCCAACGTGGGCGAGGTGATCTTCACCGGCGGCGCGGCGATGGAAGCCGCGTTCTTCGATTGGATCACCGAGAATGGCCTGGACCGGTATCGTGGTTCGGTCGCGGAGCGCAACGGGTTCCGCAATCCCTGGGTGAACCAGTTCGACCTGCGCATCAGCCAGGAGCTGCCCGGCTTCTTCGAGGGCCACAAGTCCGAGATCTGGCTGGACGTGATGAACGTGGGCAACCTGATCAACAAGGACTGGGGTCGCGTCCAGTACAACTCGCCCTACGGTGACCGGGTTGCGGTGGGCTTCCAGGGTGTGGATCCGACGACCGGCCGCTACATCTACGACTTCAACACCAATCCGGTTGGCAGCAGCAACCCCAACGGCGTCACTCCGCCGCTCTGGACCGACTGGGAGTCGCGCTGGTCGCTGCAGCTGGGCTTCCGCTACAAGTTCTGATCCGCGATAGCTGCGTCAGGAGACGGCCGGGGCAACCCGGCCGTTTCCGTTTGCGGCGCCGGCTGCGCTACAGTCGCCGGCCTGACGAGAGAGTACGAATGGAACACGCCAACAGCGAAGCGACCACCACCTCCCTGCCGGTGGTGAGCGCCAGGATCTATCCCCGCGGCGCACTGGACATCCTTTCGCGCGACGAGGTCGCGCGGCTCAAGGATGCGTCCAGTGGCGGCATGCACGACCTGCTGCGCCGCTGCGCGCTGGCGGTGCTGACCAGCGGCAGCGCATCGGACGATCCGCGCGCCGCGCAGGAGCTGTACCCGAGCTTCGACATCCAGGTGCTGCAGCAGGACCGCGGCGTGCGCATCGAGCTGATCAACGCGCCGGCGATGGCCTTCGTCGACGGCCACATCATCCGCGGTGTCGCCGAGCTGCTGTTCGCCGTCGTGCGGGACCTCGCCTGGACCGCGATCGAGCTTGCCCCGGAGATGGATGCGGAACTGGAGACATCGTCCGGCCTGACCAACGCCGTGTTCGGGCTGCTGCGCAACGCGCGCATCCTGCAGCCGGCCGATCCGAACCTGGTGGTGTGCTGGGGCGGCCACTCGATCGGCCGTGAGGAATACCAGTACACCAAGAACGTCGGCTACGAACTCGGCCTGCGCGGCCTCGACATCTGCACCGGCTGCGGGCCGGGCGCGATGAAGGGCCCGATGAAGGGCGCCACCATCGCCCACGCCAAGCAGCGGCGCCGCCGTACCCGCTACATCGGCATCACCGAGCCGGGCATCATCGCGGCCGAGTCGCCCAATCCGATCGTCAACCACCTGGTGATCATGCCGGACATCGAGAAGCGCCTGGAGGCGTTCGTCCGGCTTGGCCACGGCATCATCGTGTTCCCCGGCGGCGTCGGCACGGCCGAGGAGATCCTGTACCTGCTCGGCATCCTGCTGCGCGAGGAGAACGCCGACCTGCCGTTCCCCTTCATCCTCACCGGCCCGACCGCGGCGGCGCCGTACTTCGAGCAGATCGACCAGTTCATCCGCCTGACCCTGGGCGATGCGGCGGCGCAGCGCTACGAGATCATCATCGCCGACCCCGAGAAGGTCGCCAGGCGCATGGGCGCTGGCATCCGCGACGTACGCGAGTACCGCATCGCGCAGAAGGACTCGTTCTATTTCAACTGGGGCCTGGACGTGCCGCTCGACTGCCAGCAGCCGTTCGTGCCCACGCACGAGGCCATGGCGGCGCTCGACCTGCGCCACGGCCGCCGTCCGCAGGACCTGGCCGCCGACCTGCGCCGCGCGTTCTCCGGCATCGTCGCCGGCAACGTCAAGGAAGACGGCATGCGCCGCGTCGAGCAGTACGGGCCGTTCCAGATCCACGGCGACCAGGACATCATGCAGGCCCTCGACGCGCTCCTGCGCGCCTTCGTCCAGCAGCGCCGCATGAAGATCTCAGGCGAGTACCGGCCCTGCTACCAGGTGGTGGCGTAGCGCCGAACATCCGCGGCGGGTTCAGCCCCGCCTCGGCAGGGTCAACCTCGCCACGTGTTCGCCATCGTTGGCGTGGATCTCCACGCCGCCGAGTCCGCCGGTGAACACCTGGATGCGAGATCGCACCGCGTTCAATCCGATCCCATGCCCGGCGGAAGAACGCGCCTGGCCCGTCGGCAGCGAGTTGCGCACGTCGATGGCGATCGAGGTCGACGTCTTGAGCAGCGAGATCGCCACGTGGCCGCCGCTGCGGCTCGGCTCGATTCCGTGCTTGATCGCGTTCTCGACCAGCGGCTGGATCGACAGCGGCGGAATCGCGATGTCGGCCAGTGCTTCGGGCGAGTCGGTGATGTCCCAGTGCACCTGCAGCCGCTCGCCAAAGCGCAGCCGCTCGATCTCGAGGTAGCGCTGCGTCAGCGCCAGTTCTTCGGCCAGCGGCACCTGCTCGCGCCCCGAGATTGCCGCGCGGAACAGGTCGGACAGGTCGAGCAGCAACTGCTCGGTCGCCTGCGGCCGCGCATGCACCAGCGCAATCCCCGTATTGAGCGCGTTGAACAGGAAGTGCGGACGGATGCGTGCCTGCAGGGCGTCGACCTCGGCCTGCTTGGCGCGTACCGCCAGCTGCCGTGCGCGCCACTGGGCCTGGAACGCGGCAAACGCCAGCGCGCCGACGGTCAGCGCCATCACGCTGATCTGCATGGCGAATACCGCCCATCCGTCCGCGGGAGCGAGGCCCAGCCCGGGCAGGAACAGGCGGGCCAGGCCCGACACTAACCAGGTGCTGAGCAGGAGCGCAGCCAGCCCACTCTGGGCGATCACAGGGGGCGACGCATGTCCAAGCCAGCGTCGGCCCACATAAAGCAGGCAGAGCGACATCACAAAAACCCACTGGATCGCGAACGAGGCCATGCCGAAATAGGCCAGCCGGCCGCTCGGGAGCCCGGGTGCCAGGGCGAGCACGACGGCCAGCGCCTCGCCGGCGACCACGATCCACAGCAGGGTGCGCGGCTGCCACAGCAGGTCAAGCGGGCCGTGGGAGCCTGACGGGGAGGGCATGTGCAAGGACTCGGTGGCGTGACGGACCTGAGGTCAGGAGATCGTTTCGTGTCGAGTTTAGCCACCTGGCCCCCTTCTTGCGCCGTTCGTCCCCAAGCACTGGAGGCGGGCGGTTGCGACCGGGTAGGGTGTGCACGCAACTGGGGAGTGGCATGCCAATGATCTGTCGAACGCGTCCTCCCGGACCTGGGAGAGGGCCCCGTCCATCTGGTTTTACCCTGATCGAGCTGATGGTCACCGTCGCCGTGATGGGCATCCTTGCTGTCGTGGGCGTGCCGGCGATGGCTGGCCTCATCCATGCGAACCGCCTGGCGGCAGCCAATGACAACCTGACCGCGGCACTGCAACTCGCGAGATCCGAGGCGATACGCCGCGGCGCGAGCGTCACGGTCTGTGCAAGCACCGATGGCACGACCTGCGCCAACCAGGCCGCCTGGACCCGCTGGATCGTCCGCGGCCGCGACAATGCGGCATCGGCGGCCGGACCGGAAGTGATCGACATCATGCGCGACGAGACCCCGACCGGAAGCATTGCCCTGCAGGGACCGGCCGCGGGCGTCCGCTTCCGCCCGTCCGGCATGGTCGATTCCGCGCAGGCGCTCACCGTCTGCATGCCCTCGAACTACCTGACCCAGAACCAGCGCGTCGTCACCGTGATGCTCAGTGGCGGGCTGCGTACCGCCAGGGCAGATGGCGGAGGAACCTGTCCATGACCAACAGTATTTCCCCCTCCGCGCGTCGTGCGGCACGGCACCGTATCGGTGCACGCAGCAGGATGCGTGGCCTGAGCCTGATCGAGATCCTGGTGTCCGTCGTCATCCTCGGCATTGGCCTGCTGGGCGTGGCGGCGATGCAGTCGCTTGCGCTGCGCGGCGGCCAAAGCTCGTTGGAGGCCAGCCAGGCCGTCATGCAGACCAATGCGATCATCGAGGCGATGCGCGCGAACCGTGCAAACGCTGCCGACTACAACACCGGTGGAATGGTGTGCGCTCCAGCGGCCGGAGCCACGCTTGCACAGAACGACCTTGAGAACTGGATCACGTCCCTGAAGGCTGACGTTACCAGGAACGACGCGGAAACCACTACCTGCGGCGAGATCGCCGGCTGCCCGGACGCATGTGTCGTGACCGTGCAGTGGGATGATTCCCGTGCAGGAGGGGGCAGTACCCGCGAGTTTGAGACCAGGACCCGGATATGAGCCGCCCTTCCAATCGCAACCGTGGTGCGGCCCGCGCGATGGCGGGCTTCGGCCTCGCAGAACTGATGATCGCAATGGTGCTGGGCATCATCGTCATCGGCGCCGCCTTCGCCATCTTCCAAAGCAGCCAGACGACGTTCCGGTCGAACGAAGGCCTGAGCCGCATCCAGGAAAGTGCACGCGCGGCATTCGAGCTGATGTCGCGCGATATTCGCGCGGCGGGCGGTTCGGCCTGCTCGAACTTCTCGGTGGTCGAGGGGGCCGGCGCGCAGGCAGAACTGTTCCGGAACGACGCGGTCAGCGGTTCGGCCGATTCGCTGCGGGTCGTCTCCGGTGACGACACCGCATATCGTGTTGAAGGTTCCAGCGCCACGTCGGTCACCCTGGATGCGGACGATGTCACGCTGGCAAGTGACGTGTTCCAGGTCAATGACTTCCTCATCCTGTGCAACGCACGCAAGACCCATGTCGTGCGGGCGACCGCCCTGGCGGGGCGCACGGTGACCTTTGCTGCGTTGCCCGGTGGCTACGTGCCAACCAGCGACGAGTACGCGCCACCAGCTGCAGTCGTGTTGGCGCGCTTCCGGGATGCGAACTGGTTCGTCGGCGACAACGGCCGAGGGGGGCGCTCGCTGTTCGTTTCGCGAAACGGCGGCGCGGGCGAAGAAGTCGCAGAAGGCGTGCAGGACATCGCCTTTGCCTATCTTCGCGAGGGTGCGACAGATTACGTAGGCGCGCCTGCCGACTGGCGCGACGTCATCGCCGTCCGCGTCACGATGACCCTCCAGGGCGCGGACGTGGATGGCAACGAACTGGAACGAACCGCATCCAACGTGGTCAGCATGAGGGGGCGCACGCTGTGAAGCAGCAAGGACTTCGACCCGTCGTTGCAGCAGCAAGGGCGCAACGCGGCATCTCCCTGGTTGTGGTACTGATCCTGCTTGTAGCGGTATCGGTGCTTGGCATCGCAGTACTGCGCAGCTCGGCGATGCAGGAGCGCATGAGCGCAAACCTGAGGGACCGCAACCTCGCGGTCCAGACCACCGAAGCCGCGCTCCGGTTCGCGCAGGACCAGGTGCTCGCTGGCGGCACATGGGACACCACAGTGCCCGACGCTACGAGTTGTTCCGGGCAGGGCATCTGTCCCACCGGCTCTGCGCCGGCGTGGCGTGACCTGCCCAACACGCAATACGACACCACGCTGATCCCCGCGCCGCCCCAGTACTGGATCGAGTACCTCGGCCAGGGTCCTGCGCGCAAGGGCAGTTGCGACCAGTTGCCGCCTACGCTCGACTGTTTCAGCCCCATGTACCGCGTCACCGCGCGCACCCGGAGCGAAGGCCGGGCCGACGTGGTCATGCAAGCCAACATTATCAGCCGCATCCCGGATCCGGGGACCTGAGCCATGAAGAGCACCATCACTACTCCGCGCCGTGCCATTGGCGAACGCTCCATGCGCCAACTCTGGCGGGCCGCTGCTGCAGCTTTCTGCGCGACCATGCTGGCCTGGCCGGCAGCGGCGAACTTCGACATACCGGACGAGCCGCTGACCGCCGGAAGCCGGATTCCGGCCAATCTGATGTTCATCCTCGACAACTCGGCGTCGATGACCACCTTCCCGGGTACGGAGATGTCGAACCCGGATCTGTCGATGGTGTGCCGTCGACAGGTCGACGGTGGAAGCTGTCAGAACAACCCCGGCGGTCTGGATATTTCCGACTTCACTTACACGTCCAACACCATCTACTTCGATCCGGCAACCCAGTACCTCCCGTGGCAAACCGCAGTGGCCGGCATCCGGCTTTCCAATGCGAGCTATACAGCCGCATTCAGTGACGCTGCGCTGGCCAGCGGGTCCACCAATCTTGGCAACTCCGTCCAGACCTACTACGTGCCCAAGGACCCGTCCATCACGACAGCTGCATACCTGGGCAACACCGCAAACTACTATCGGTATCAGATCCTCAACAACGCCAATAGCAACAAGGTAGTCCGGTCGGAACTGTTGAATGCTCCTCCTGCGGGAGTTCTGGTTCCTGAAACAGAGACGATCGACCTGACGTCATATGCGAGTTTCCGGACCAACGGCACGAACAGGTGGGCGCTCGCGGGGTCGAATGGCAGCAACACGAACGACGCCGTGCCCAACAATCACCGCTACACCTACAGCGTGACAGCCGCTAATGGCTGGACCATCACCGACTTCACGGTTCGTCTCACGGGTGCCGGCAACGCCAGCCTGTACGTCCAGCGTAACGCGTCTCCTGCGATCAACATGGGAGGCAACAACGCCACGCGGTGCAGCTCTACAAACGCAAACACCAGCAATGAGCTTTGTCAATTCACCAATCCTCAGGCCGGAATATGGTATGTCGGCGTCCGTGGCGTCAGTCAACTTGTGTCAAGCAACAACATCGCGCTGACGGCAAGTTATACGCAGACGCGAACGATCAATATCGACGGCAGTCTTGGTTGCGGCACCAGTAACGCCAACTGGGAGTGGCGAAACTGCACCGAGATCGCAACTGGTGCCGAGCAGGTGCGTGCTAATTACGCGAACTGGTATGCCTATCACCGGACCCGCATGAAGGCGGCCAAGGCGGCAGCCAGTGAAGCGTTCTCCCGACTGGAAGGAACCAATGTCCGCGTCGGGTTCCGCACCATCAACCCCCAGTTGACCCCCAACAGGAATTACGACATCCCCGTAAACAGTAACGGTGGCATTTTCGTCAACGCCACCGGGGGGCAGAATCGCACCAACTGGTACAACAGGCTTCATGGGGCGACGGCAGGCACCGGTGATGGCCAGTACACGCCGCTGCGCACGGCACTGGCCGATGCAGGCGAATACTTCCGCACGGATGATCCGTACCAGTCCAGCACGGTAACCCCGCTCTCGTGCAGGCAGAACTTCACGATCCTGACCACGGACGGCTACTGGAACCGGGCCTTCAGCCGTCCAACGGGGATGGCGGCGAACCCCGACGGCACAAGTGGCCCGAACGGGTATGTCGCGGAAGCGCCTTATTCCGATACGTATTCCAACACGCTGGCGGACGTCGCCATGCACTACTGGAAGACGGATCTGCAGCCTGGTTTGGCCAACAACGTGCCAACGACAGCGGCGAATCCCGCCAACTGGCAGCATATGGTCACTTTTGGCCTTTCGCTGGGTGCCCGTGGCACGGTCAACCCGCTTGGTCCCTATCCCGGGCAGACCGGCGGCCTTGCAAGTTGGCCCGATCCCATTGCGAACCATTCCGACAACACGACTTCGGAGATCCCCGCCCGCATCGATGATCTGCTCCACGCTGCGGTCAATTCCCGGGGCAGGTTCATCGCCGCATCGAATCCCTCGGAGTTCGCCGATGGCCTTGAGGCAGCCTTGGCAGCGATCGAGGAGCGTACCGGTTCGTTCTCGAACGTGGCGGCCAATTCGACCACGCTCGATGCCGGCGCACGGGTATTCCAAGCGAATTTCGTCTCGGGGGTGTGGACCGGTGAGTTGAGGTCGCAGCCGGTGACGCTGGCGGGTGGCGTGAGCGCCGTTGACTGCTCCGGAACCACGCAGCCAACTGTCGGCTGGTGTGCATCCAAGGGAATCCCGACGAGCGGCCGCAACGTATACACGTCCGATGGCCACTTCCACGACGATGGCGAGAACCCGGCCTCTTTCGAGCAGACGACCGCCGCCCAGCCGGCGCGGTCATTCCCGGCGGACGCGACGAACGATCAGCTCGCCAGCCTCGCGAGGACGGGGCTGTCGGGTGAGGACAATGCCGCCTACATCGCCGGAGACCGTTCGCGCGAGCTGTCGCGGCCGGATGGCACCCTGCGTAACCGCAACCACCTGCTGGGTGACATCGTCGGATCTTCGCCGGCGTACGTTCCTGGCGCGGACGGTGCCGCAGGGACGGTATACGTCGGTGCAAACGACGGCATGCTGCACGCCTTCGATGTAACGAACGGCAACGAGCTTTTCGCGTATATCCCCGGAATCATCAACTGGCATCACCTGAGTACCCTCAGCCAGCCCAACTACGGCCACCGGTTCTTCGTCGACGGTCCGGTCGTGGTGACATCCCGCCAGCAGACGCCTGGCCGGAACATCCTGGTGGGGGCGCTGGGCAAGGGTGGCAAAGGCCTGTTCGCGCTGGATGTCACCAACCCTGCGGCCTTCGGAACGGGCGACAACGTCAAGTGGGAACTTGCGGAGACACCTGAAGAAAACATGGGCCTGGTCCAGGGCAGGCCGCTGCTGGCGAAGGTACATAGCTCAGGGGGCAGCACTGACGCGGTGGTATTTGGCAATGGCCTTAACAGCATCAGTGGCAAAGCGGCCCTGATCGTCCTGGACCTGGACACTGGGGATGTGATCCGCGAGATCGCCGTCGGGCCCGAGAATGTGTCCAACGGACTGTCGGCGCCGACGGGCGTGCTTGGCGAGGATGGAGTGACGCTCAGCCATGTCTATGCGGGCGACATGCTGGGCAATGTGTGGAAGTTCGACCTGACCAGCGACGATCCCGATGCGTGGTCGGGCACCAGCCTGTTCACGGCGACCAACACGGCCGGGCAGGCACAGCCGATCAGTGGCGGCCTGACCCTCGCGATCCACCCGCGCACCAACGAGCGCTGGGTGTTCTTCGGAACCGGTCGCTATATGCTGCAGGAAGACATCGGCAGCGTTGCGGTACAGAGCATGTACGGTTTCGTTGACGACGGGACGGCGATCGCGCGCAGCGGTACCGGTGCCAACCTGACCCAGCGCACGATCGAGGTGACGGGCCAGGTCGTCAACGGTTATCCAGTTAGGGGCTTCCAGCAGAACACCCCGTTGCCAGACGGCTCGAAGGGGTGGTTCATCGATCTGCCGGCGGTTGGCGAGCGGATCGTACAGGACGCCCAGGTTGTGTCCACCTTCCTGATTACCGCCAGCGTCATTCCCAGCGGCGACTCCTGCGAGTCTGGCGGTAGCGGGTTCATCAATGCATTGGACGCGTTTACCGGCACGAGCGCGGGCGGCTCTTACTTCAATCTGGACGGCGACGGCAACACCAATGAAGATGTTGGCCAGCCGCCGAGGCCGGTGGGTTCGGTCAACGTCGGCGGGGGCATGCCCACCTTGCCGAATCTGCTGCGGGGCCGGTTCGTGGTCGGGGGCTCTGGTGGCTCCGATGTCCGCGGTACGCAGACGCTTGCGCCTCGCTGGGATCGGGCATCCTGGCGTGAAATCAGGGGGGAATGAGAAGTGGCGATGTCCAATCGAAGTGTTGCAGGAACTTCCGCCATGCGTGGCTTCAGCTTGATCGAGCTGATGGTGGTGGTCGCGATCGTCGGCATCCTGGCGTCCATCGCATTGCCCAGCTACAACGAGCATGTCCGCAAATCGCGTCGCGCCGGCGGCACGGCCTGCGCCGCGGCAGTGGCGCAGGCGATGGAGCGCTACTACACGACGGCGCTGACCTACGTAGGGGCACCTGCCGCAGCGACGCTTGATGATCGTTGCGACCCCGATGCGCTGCAGTTCTACACCATGGGAGTCGAAAACCTCGCCGGAAAAACCTATCGGGTGACGGCGACGCCCGCCGGGCGGCAGTCCGGGGATACTTGCGGGGTGCTGAGTATCGATCAGGCCGGGACGAAGTCCCCGGCCACGGCCGGATGCTGGTAGGCGGCGACTCGCGCTTTGCCTGAAATGAACAAGGCCCGCATCTCTGCGGGCCTTGTCGTTTGCAATCTGGCGCCCGAAGTTGGACTCGAACCAACGACCCCCTGATTAACAGTCAAGTGCTCTAACCGGCTGAGCTATTCGGGCGGGGGCGCACATTGTATTCGGCCGGACGGGGTCGGACAAGCCGGGAGGCGATTGCGGCAGTTCAGCCGGGGCACGTCGTCGGCCCGGTGGGGCGCGCCACCCGGGGGCGGCCGGCATTGTTCACGATCACGGCGCGCAGCAGGGCGCCGTCACTGCTGCAGACGGAGATGGTGAGGTTGCTGCCGGCGCTGCGGCCGTCCGGCATGTAGCGCACCCGCGGACGCCCCTGGCTGCCGGGGAGGCGCAGGGTCCGGCTGTTCCGGGTGGATTCGACCCGGACGACATCCTCGCCGGGATCGAGTTCGCGGTTGCCGTTCGGGTCCATGAACAGTATCCAGCCACCGCTCCAATCGGTGGAGGGGTCACAAGCGCTGCCGCTGCTGGACGGACACAGCACTGCAGGCTGGCGGTAGGTCACGGCAGCCATCCGGGCGAGCTGCAGCTGGGTGGTGAGCGCGGACGTCGCCGCTATCGCACGCTGATGCAGGAGCAGGTCGCCCATTGCAGGTGCGGCGATGGTCGTGCCAATCGCGAGTATGGCCATCGCGACCATGGCTTCGATCAGGGTAAAGCCCTGCGCACTGCGCTTCATGTCGGCCCTCCATGGCCTGGATCACACCAGCATGGCGGGGCCCTGTCGCCCGGGGGAATCGGCAGACCACCAGTTGCAGGGTAGGAAAATTCCGCACCGCCCCCATTTCCTCCAGACGCTGCGGCCTGCCCGTTCAGCTTTTCTGTCGTCAGCGCACCGCTTTGATCGCGGCGCAAGCCGCTCCTACACTGGATCCACATGAGCTCACCCCTCCACCCCGCCAGCTTCCAGCTCGTCGCCCCCTACCAGCCGGCGGGCGACCAGCCGCAGGCGATCGAAAAGCTGGTCGAGGGGTTCGAAAGCGGCCTGGCGCGGCAGACGCTGTTGGGCGTGACCGGTTCGGGCAAGACCTACACGATCGCCAACGTGATCCAGCAGGTGCAGAAGCCGACCCTGGTGATGGCGCCCAACAAGACGCTGGCTGCACAGCTGTACGGCGAGTTCAAGCAGTTCTTCCCGCACAACGCGGTCGAGTACTTCGTCAGCTACTACGACTACTACCAGCCCGAGGCCTACGTGCCGTCCACCGACACCTTCATCGAGAAGGACAGCTCGGTGAACGAGCACATCGAACAGATGCGGCTGTCGGCAACGAAGGCGCTGTTGGAGCGGCGCGACGCGATCATCGTCTGTACGGTATCGGCGATCTACGGCCTGGGCGACCCGAACGAATATTTCCGGATGGTGCTGCACATGGTGCGTGGCGAGCGCATCGACCAGCGCGAACTGATCCGGCGCCTCACCGAAATGCAGTACTCGCGCAACGACACCGAGCTGCGGCGCGGTACCTACCGTGTGCGCGGTGAAGTGGTGGACGTGCATCCGGCGGAGTCGGACGACGAGGCGCTGCGCATCGAGCTGTTCGACGGCGAGATCGAGAAGCTGACCCAGTTCGACCCGTTGACCGGCGAAACCAGGCGCACGCTGGCGCGCTACACGATCTACCCCAAGTCGCACTACGTGACCACGCGCCGCACCACGCTGGAGGCGATCGAGGCGATCAAGCTCGAGTTGCCGCAGCGGCTGGAGCAGTTCTACGCGCAGAACAAGCTGGTCGAGGCGCAGCGGCTGCAGCAGCGCACCCAGTTCGACCTGGAGATGATGGCCGAGGTCGGCTACTGCACCGGCGTGGAGAACTACTCGCGCCACCTGACCGGACGCATGCCCGGCGAGGCGCCGCCCTGCCTGTTCGACTACCTGCCGCCCGATGCGCTGCTGGTGCTGGACGAATCGCATGTGACGGTTCCCCAGGTCGGCGCGATGTACAAGGGCGACCGGTCGCGCAAGGAGACGCTTGTGGAGTTCGGCTTCCGGCTGCCCTCGGCGCTGGACAACCGGCCGCTGAAATTCGAGGAGTGGGAACTGCGTTCGCCGCGCACCATCTTCGTCTCGGCGACGCCGGGCAAGTACGAGATCGAGAAATCGGAAGGGCAGGTGGTCGAACTGCTCGTGCGGCCCACCGGCCTGATCGATCCCGAGGTCGAGATCCGCCCCGTGGCGACGCAGGTCGACGACGTGCTGGGCGAGATCAACCAGCGCGTGGCGATGGGTGACCGTGTGCTGATCACCACGCTGACCAAGCGCATGGCCGAGAACCTCACCGAATACCTCGGAGAGCACGACGTGCGCGTGCGTTACCTGCACTCCGACGTGGACACGGTCGAGCGCGTGGAGATCATCCGCGACCTGCGCCTGGGCAGGTTCGACGTGCTGGTGGGCATCAACCTGCTGCGCGAGGGCCTCGACATGCCGGAGGTGTCGCTGGTCGCGATCCTCGACGCGGACAAGGAAGGCTTCCTGCGTTCGACCGGTTCGTTGATCCAGACCATCGGCCGCGCGGCACGCAACCTGCGCGGCAAGGCGATCCTGTATGCCGATCGGGTGACCGATTCGATGCAGCGTGCGATCGAGGAGACCGACCGGCGCCGGCAGAAGCAGGTGGAGTACAACGCCGAGCACGGCATCACCCCCCAGTCGGTGGTGCGTGCGGTCATGGACATCATGGAAGGCGCACGGGACGAGCCGGCGGCGGCCCGCGCCGCCGCGGGCAAGGGCCGGCGGGTGGCCGACCGGGCCGAGGACTATGCCGCGCTCGATCCGGCCAAGCTCGCGGCGCGGCTCAAGGCCCTGGAGCAGCAGATGTACCAGCACGCCCGCGACCTGGAGTTCGAGGACGCGGCGCGGATGCGCGACGAGATCAGGAAGATCCGGGAAGCGACGCTGGCGGGGTGAGCCGGTTGCCCCGCAGGTGGGGGGAGGCCATTCACCGCCGGCGTGATGACGCCACCTCGAACCCTTCCCTGGCGCGCCGGGGGAGTCGAGATGGGGACACGATGCAGGAATCCGCCGCGCCCGATGGCAACCGGCGCCGGCTTCGGCTAGAATTCGCCTCCCGCCGTGATGGCGGGGTCCTCCAGCCCTTCCGCGGGCGGAGGGGCATCGGGCCTCGCCCGATCGCATTTTTCGGGCGGTTAGCTCAGCGGTAGAGCACTACCTTGACATGGTAGGGGTCACAGGTTCGAACCCTGTACCGCCCACCACGCGATGCGTGGATTGATTTCACCTTCCTCCGGCACGGATTTCTGCCCGCCGCATGCCATGCGGTGACGCGCCATGCTGCGCGGTCCACACCCTGCGCCCGGCTTCGGGCGAGCAGGTTGGCCTGTCATTCCAGCGGGAATCTCGGGGCATGGTCCCAGACCGGGATCGAGCGCCGTTCCGTGCGGGCAGGGCTGCGGGGCCGCACGCCCTGGGGCGCCGGATGGTGCCCTCGTCGTGCTCCGGCCGCCGAGAAGGTCTCACGACCGAGCGGACAGAAAAAACCCCTGCCGGGGAGGGCCGGCAGGGGTCGAAATTGCGCAAGGGAGCTGCGCCGGTCAGAACCTGTAGTTGACGCCCAGCAGGTAGGTGCGGCCCCACTCGACGTGCTCGAGCGGACGGTCGCGCGTCCCAGCGTAGGTCCGGTAAGCCTCATCGGTGATGTTGCTGGCCTGGAACAGGACGCTCAGGCCGCCGAGGCCGGTGTGGTCGCCGAAGGCATAGCTGACCTGGACGTCGGTGATGCTCTCGCCCACCACGTAGCGCAGCGTGCGGTCGCCGTCGAAGTTGCCGATCTCGCCGATGAAGTCCGATCGCTTGCGCTGGCTGATGCGTGCCTCGAAGCCGTTGCGCTCGTAGTAGGCGGTGAGGTTGTAGACGCGCTTGGACAGGCCGGGCAGCATCACCTCCTGGTTGCCGACGCTGCTCTGTGCATTGGGCGGCGGCGGGATGGTGATGTCGCTGTCGTTGAAGCTCGCGCTGGCCACCACGCCGAAGCCGCTGAGCGCGCTGGAGAACAGGTCCAGCGGCAGCGACGCCGTCAGCTCCAGGCCGCGGAGCGAGCCGCCCTCGCCGTTGTATGGCGCGGTGAATCGGCCCGTGGTCAGGGTCGGTGGCTCGTTCGGGCCTGGCACGTAGTCGACCAGAAGGTCGCTAAAATCGAAACCGTCGCGCGCCTCGGTGTAGATGTAGGTGCGCAGATCCTTGTAATAGAACGCCGCCGACACGTACGCGCGCTGGCCGAAGTACTTCTCGTAGGACAGGTCGAATGCGTAGGCCCGCCACGGATCGAGTTCGGGGTTGCCGCCGGCGCCGCCGGGCTCGCCGGTCGCGGTGTTGACGCCGAACTCGAGCGAGGCGCGCAACTCGTCCACGCGTGGACGTGCGACCTGTTCGGCCAGGGCCACGCGCAGTGTCTGGTCCTGCGTCAGCGAGAACGCCAGGTTCAAGCTCGGCAGGACATCGGTGTATTCCTTGCCGCGGGTGATCGGCTGCACATTCTGACCGTCAGGGCGAGTGCTGTCCCAGTAGCGCGAGGTCGAGGACTGGTCGACACGCTGCACCTGCACGCCGAAGTTGCCGCGCACCGGCACGCTGCCCCACTGCGTGTCGAGATTGGCGCGTGCGTACGCAGTGGTGATCTGCTCGTCCACCCGCCAAGCCTTCGGGATCAGATAGGACAGGTTGTCGACCGGAATGAAGCTCATGTAGCGCGCGACGGCCGCCGGGACGTTCCACGAGGGGATCAGGCCGACGCCGGCGAAGCCCAGGTCGACCGGGCCGTACTGCAGGTCGGGACCGATCGCGGTATCGCCTTGCGCGCCGAGGTTGATGTTGCCTTCCGGCTGCCATTTGCTCTTCTGGCGATCGGCGTAGTTCACGCCCAGGTCGAAGTCCGCCAGCCAAGCCGTCGCCGCCGGCGCCGGCAGCGACGCGTCCAGCCTGAACGCACGCAGCTCATCCTCCACGCGCGGCGTCTTGCCGTAGCCGGAGCCGTAGATCGTGTTGGTCAGGTAGAGCGAGGCCGGGTCGGAATAGTCGCGTCCCGGCACCAGCTGCGAGAAGCCGTCGCTGCGGAAATCCAGCGTCACCGAATCGAGCTGGGGCGCGGGCAGGAGCTGGGTGTTGTTCTCCAGGTTGATCTCGTCGCGCTCGGTCTTGGAGTAGCTGACGTCGGCCACGAGTTCCATGGCGCCCGCGGTGAACGCATTGTTCCAGCCGAAGGCGCTGATCTCGTCCTCGCGGTAGTTGTACATGCCGCGAACCAGCGGATAGACGTTGCCGGCCACGCCGCCGGTGAACGTGCCGTTGCCGTTGATCACCGGGTTGGAGACGTCGAGGCGCCCGTAGCCGCCGTTGTAATCGCCGATGTGCACCTCGAACTGGTTCGCCGTGCTGACCTGCTGGGCCTTGGAGTGGAACAGGTCGAGCGTGCTCGTCCAGGCGTTGGACGGGCGGAACTGCAGGGTCATCATCAGTCCGTCGCGCTCGGTGTTGCCGGTGCGGCGCAGCGCCTTGATGCCGTCCGAGTAGAACGTGCCTGCGGGCACGCCCGGGCGCCAACCGTCGCCGACCTGCTGCCAGGGCTCGTACAGGCCGACCTGGTTTTCCTGGATCGGGGTGTCGGAGTGCGAATAGCCGATCGCGAAGCCGAAGCGGCGATCGTCCGAGCGCGTGATGTAGCTGGCGTTGATCCGCTCTCCGTAACCGGACGCATCCGCAGCCGATCCCAGCGAGTTGTGCAGGCCACGCACGCTGATCACGCCGACGGGTTCGTCGAAGCTGAGCGGGCGCACCGTCTGCATGTTGAGCGTGCCGGTCAGGCCCTGGCCGACCAGGCCGGCATCCGGCGTCTTGTAGACCGTCACGCCATTGATCAGCTCGGACGGGTACTGGTCGAACTCGACGCTGCGGTTGTCGCCGGTGCTGACCATCTCGCGACCGTTGAGCAGCGTGGTCGAAAAGTCGGGCGACAGGCCGCGCACGCTGATGACCTGGGCACGGCCTGCGACGCGCTGCGCCGACAGGCCGGGCAGGCGCGCCAGCGACTCGGCGATGCTGACGTCGGGAAGCTTGCCGATGTCCTCGGCCGAGATCGCCTCGACGATCGAGGTCGAATCGCGCTTGACCGAGATGGCGCTCTCGATGCCCCGACGGATGCCGGTGACCACGATGGTGTCCAGCTCGGCGGTGTCGGACTGCGGCGCAGGCGCGGCATCGGGCTCCTCCGCGGTCTGCGCGTGCGCGGCGGTGGCGGTCACCATGATGGCGGTGGCGAGCGCAAGGCTCAGCAGGTTGCGTTCTTGATTCAACATATCCCCTCCCGAAGGATCAGTTGTCAGTCAGTGGAGGCGTTCGCGCGTCGCGCACGCCCGGTATCGCTGCTTTCTTGGCTGGATCAATCTTAGGCGCGACGCCGACTCGCGGCGCTGCGCTGCATACGTATTCATCGCAAGGCTTGGCGCGCCTGCGCGTCGCTTTGCAGTACGCCGTACCACGCGGCGTACGCGGGCAGCAGCAGCCTGTTGTCGGCCATCACCTCGGTGCCCGTGAAGCCGTGACCGTCAATCGCGGTCACTCCGGCCGCGCATGCCGGCAATGGCATCGTCCTGGCCGTCGCCGACAGGTTGAACACGATCAGCATCTGCTGCGCGCCGGCACCGCGGACGAAGGCGAGGAGCGGCTCGTCCACTTCGATGAAGTGGATGTCGCCGTGGCGAAGCGCCGCTTGCCCGTTGCGCCAATGCAGGAAGCGGCGTGTCGCATTGAGCGTGGACTGCGGATCGTGGTCCTGGTCCTGCACGTTCAGTCCGAGATGGGCCTGCGGAAGCGGCAGCCATGGCTGGCCGCTGGTGAAGCCGCCCAGCGCGTCGCCGGTCCACGGCAATGGAGTACGACATCCGTCGCGGCCCTTGAAGTTCGGCCAGAATGCGACGCCGTAAGGATCCTGCAGGGCCTCGAAAGGAACGTCCGCTTCCGGCAGACCCAGCTCCTCACCCTGGTACAGGCACACCGAGCCGCGCAGTGAACACACCAGCGCCACCAGCATCTTCGCGAATTCCGGGCCCGCGTCGGCGCCGCCCCAGCGCGTCACCGCGCGCTGCACGTCATGATTCGATACCGCCCAGCACGGCCAGCCTTCAGTCATCGCGGATTCCAGGCGCTCGACGGTGCCGCGGATGTAGGCTGCGCTGAAATCGTCGGTCAGCAACTCGAAGCTGTAGCCCATGTGCAGGCGCTGCGGATTGACGTACTCGGCGGTGGTGGCGAGCGAATCTTCCGAGGAAATCTCGCCCAGCGTGGTCGCGCCGGGATAGCGGTCGAGCAGGGCGCGCAGCGCTTCGAGAAACGGCAGGTTCTCCGGCTGCGTGTTGTTGTGCCAGTGGTACTGGTAGGCGTAGGGGTTGTCGGTGCTGAAGCCGCGCCCCGCGCGCAGGTGCGCGGGCTTGGGCGGGTTGTCGCGCAGTTGCCGGTCATGGAAGCAGAAGTTGATCGCATCCAGGCGCAGGCCGTCGACCCCGCGGTCGAGCCAGAACTTCACGTTGTCCAGCGTCGCCGCCTGCACGTCCGGGTTGTGGAAGTTCAGGTCGGGCTGCGCGGCCAGGAAGTTGTGCAGGTAGTACTGCTCGCGGCGCGGCTCCCAGCGCCAGGCCACGCCGCCGAACAGTGACATCCAGTTGTTGGGCGGGGTGCCGTCTTCGCTCGGATCGGCCCACACGTACCAGTCGGCCTTGGGGTTGTCGCGATCCATGCGGCTGTCGCGAAACCAGGCGTGCTGGTCGGAGGTGTGGCTGAGCACCTGGTCGATCACCACGCGGATGCCCAGATCGTGTGCCTTCGCCAGCAGCCGGTCGAAATCCTCGAGCGTGCCGAACAGCGGATCGACATCGCGATAGTCGGCGATGTCGTAGCCGAAATCGGCCATCGGCGACTTGAAGAACGGGGAGATCCAGATCGCGTCCACGCCCAGCGAGGCGATGTAATCCATTCGCTCGACGATGCCGGGCAGGTCGCCGACGCCGTCGCCATCGGTGTCCTTGAAGCTGCGCGGGTAGACCTGGTAGATCACCGCGCCGCACCACCACTCCGTTGCTGAAACGTCAGCTGCCACACCCGACTCCGACCTGCTCTGGACGGCCGGCACTATTTCACAACGCCCGTGCCGACAAGCGGGTACCGGGACGTCGGAGCGTATGAATACGTATGCATACGAATTGCGCATGCAAACCGATCATGCGCCTGGGATTTGTCGCGAAGGCCTGAAAACAAGGCATGAAATGCGTCCGGGCGAGTCTGGCGGGCCGCTCCGGCCTGTTGCGTCGCCGCAAGTGCAGCAGGATGCAAAGCGGTGACAATGCGCGAGGCATCGACGGGGAGAGGGTGTGCATGGCGAGCAAGCCGCAACTGTCGTTCTGGCAGATCTGGAACATGTGCTTCGGATTCCTCGGCATCCAGTTCGGGTTCGCGCTGCAGAACGCGAACGTCAGTCGCATCTTCCAGACGCTGGGCGCGGACATGGAGCAGGTGCCCGGCCTGTGGATCGCCGCGCCGCTGACGGGCCTGCTGGTGCAGCCGGTGATCGGCTACTTCTCCGACCGCACCTGGACACGGCTTGGTCGACGCAGGCCCTATTTCCTGTGGGGCGCGATCTTCTCCACGCTTGCCCTGTTCGTGATGCCCAACTCGCCGGAGCTGTGGATTGCCGCGGGCATGCTGTGGATCCTCGACGCCTCGCTCAACGTGTCGATGGAGCCGTTCCGCGCGTTCGTCGGTGACCAGCTGTCGCCACGCCAGCGGCCAACGGGCTATGCGATGCAGGGCTTCTTCATCGGCGTCGGCTCGGTCGTGGCCAGCCTGCTGCCGTGGCTGCTGGCGAAATGGGGCGTGCCCAACACGGCGGCGCCCGGCGAGGTGCCCGATACCGTGCGCTACGCGTTCTATGCTGGCGGCACGGTGCTGCAGCTGTCGATCCTGTGGACGATCCTGCGCACGCGCGAGTACCCGCCCGAGGTCCTGCGTTCATTCGATGACGCAGAGCCCGAGGGCAGCGGCGTTGCGGACACGGCGCGGGTGCCGCCTGCGCGCGGTGGCCTGCCTTGGCTACTGGTCGGCAGCGCAGGCGTGCTTGCCGTCTGGCTGCTGGCCTGGGATCGACTGCTGTACGTGCTCGCTGCGCTGCCGCTGGTGTACGGGCTGCTCCGGCTGCTCGCACCGCGGCTTCCTCGGGCGGCCATGCTGCCTACGCTGACCGCCGACCTGCATGCCATGCCGGACACGATGCGTCAGCTGGCGCTGGTGCAGTTTTTCTCCTGGTTCGGCCTGTTCTGCATGTGGATCTACACCACGGCCGCGGTCACCCGGCACCATTACGCCGCCACCGACACCGCATCCGCGGCCTGGAACGAAGGCGCCAACTGGGTGGGCGTGCTGTTCGCGGCCTACAACGGTTTTGCCGCGCTCGCGGCGATCGCGATTCCGTGGCTGGCGCGGCGCATCGGGCTGCGCGGCTGCCATCTGCTCAACCTCTGGCTGGGCGGGCTGGGCCTGCTGTCGATCGCGCTGGTGCGAGACCCGCAATGGCTGCTGCTGTCGATGGTGGGCGTGGGCTTCGCCTGGGCGTCGATCCTGTCGCTGCCCTACGCGATGCTGTCCGACAGCCTTCCAGCCGCGAAGATGGGCGTGTACATGGGCATCTTCAACTTCTTCATCGTGATCCCGCAGCTGGTCGCGGTCAGCACCCTGGGCGTGCTGATGTCCAGGCTGTTCGATGGTGACCCGCTGCGCGTGCTCATGCTCGGCGGCGCCTGCCTGTTCATTGCGGGGCTGTGCACGCTGCGCGTGCGCCTGCCGCTGTCGCATGTCGCACCGCGCGACACTACCGGAGTTGCCTGACCCATGCGCCTGATCCCGCTCATCCTCGCCTCTGCCTGCCTCGTGGCCTGCGGCGGCACGCATCCCGACACCACCGCCGATGCGCCGCCCGACACATCGGCGTCCACCGCGCAGGAGTTCCACGGCACACTCGAGCCGTTCGCCAGTCACGCGGTGTACTTCGTGCTCACCGACCGCTTCGTCAATGGCGATCCGGGCAACGACCATCGCGAGCAGGGTGGTGCGAACCGCACCTTCGACATTCCGCTGCCGGCCTGCAACGGCGTGGCCGGCAACATCGGTTACCTGGGCGGCGACTTCAAAGGCCTGGCCGACAACCTCGACTATATCCGCGACATGGGGTTTGGTGCGGTGTGGATCACGCCGATCGTCGACAACCCCGACGAAGCCTTCACCGGCGGCACGCAGCCCGGCTGCGACAGCATCCTCAGCGACCGCGGCAAGGCCGGCTACCACGGCTACTGGGCCGTGAACTTCCACCGCGTCGACGAGCACCTGCCCAGCCCCGGCATGGGCTTCCCCGAGTTGGCGCAGGCGATGCATGCGCGCGAGATGAAGCTGGTGCTGGACATCGTCGGCAACCACGGCTCGCCGGCGTGGACGATGCCGAAGGACCAGCCGATGTTCGGCCGCCTGTACGACCGCGACGGCAAGCTGGTCGCCGACCACGGTAACCTGCCGCCACAGCAGCTGGACCCGGCCGGCAATCCGCTGCACGCCTTCTACAGCGAGGTTGGCCCGGTCGACGCGAAGGACGGTTCGATCTACGACGGCAACCTGGCCCAGCTGTCCGATTTCGATGCGGCCAATCCGCAGGTGCTCGATCACCTGGTGGGTGCGTACGAGCAGTGGATCGAGCAGGGCGCCGATGCCTTCCGCATCGACACCATCGCCTGGATGCCGGGCAGCTTCTGGCAGCAGTTCAGCGAGCGCATCCGGCGCAAGCGCCCGGGATTCTTCATGTTCGGCGAGGCCTTCGACTACGAGGCGAAGAACATCGCCGTGCATACACGGAAAGGCCACGGCGAGGTCAGCGTGCTCGACTTCCCGATGAAACAGGCGATGGACCAGGTGTTTGGCCACGCAGGCGCGGGCTACGAGCGCCTGGCGCCGACGCTGCACCTGCAGGGCGGGCCCTACGCCAACCCCTACGATCTGGCCACCTTCTACGACAACCACGACATGCCGCGCATGGCCGCCGACGACGCGGGCTTCATCGACGCGCACAACTGGCTGTTCACTGCGCGCGGCATCCCGGTGCTGTACTACGGGTCGGAAACCGGATTCATGCGTGGCCGTGCAGAACACGCCGGCAATCGCAACTATTACGGCCAGGCGCGTATCGACGCGGCCGCGCAGAGCCCGATCTTCACGCCGCTGCAGCGCATCGCCACGCTGCGCCGCGAATCACCGGCGCTGCAGCGGGGGCTCCAGCTCAACCTGAAGCTGGAGGGCGACCAGGCGGCGTTCTACCGCGTCTACCAGCGCGGCGACATCGCGCAGACTGCGCTCGTGCTGCTCAACAAGGGCGATGCCGCGGCACGCATCGTGGTGGATGACCGGGTGCAGGCTGGCGTCTGGCGCGAAGGCTTCGATGGCAGCGCGGTGGCAATCGAAGACCACATCGACATCGATGTTCCGGCCCACGGCGTGCGCGTGCTGCTCTACGATGCCCCACTGCAGGACGCGGCCCTGTTGCGCGCGCTGGACCAGGCCATGAACGCGCACCGCTCCCCGCGCCGTCCCTGATCCACCCGCCGCCCGTGTAGGAGCGGCTTCAGCCGCGACCGGGTGCAGCAGACGCCACGCCCCGTCGTTCCCCATCGCGGCTGAAGCCGCTCCTACAGGATGGGCGGCACGCCGGGATCGGGTGAGGATTCGCAGCTCGAACGCCGCACCACCAGCGTTGCCGGCAGCCGCTCGCTTTCTGCCTGGGTGCCCTCGATCAGCGCGACCAGCCGCTCCACGAGCAACTCGCCTGCCAGCGTGGTGTTCTGGTTGATCGTGGTCAGCGCCGGGGTGGCGATGCGTGCGGCCGGGATATCGTCGAAGCCCACCACCACCACGTCTTCCGGGATGCGCAGTCCGTGGCCGGCCAGCGCGTGCATGGCCCCGATCGCGATCAGGTCGCTGGCCGCGAACACCGCATCGAACGGCAGCTTCCGCGCGAGCAGCGCCTGTGCCGCCGCATAGCCCGAATCCTCCGAGCTTTCGGCATCCACCTGCAGCGCCCGGTCCAGGCCGGGGCCCGCCTCGCGCAGCGCTGCATCGCAGCCTTCATAGCGCTCCAGGAATTCCGGATAGTGGCTGGAGGCGTCGCCCAGGAATGCGACGCGGCGGCGCCCGAGTGCGGCGAGGTGCGCGCCGGCCTGGTGTCCGCCACCGATGTTGTCGCAACCGATCGACAGCCCGGGCTGTCCAGGCAGCACCGCGCCCCAGCGCACGAACGGCGTGCCCTGCGACATCAGCGTGGCCAGCTTGCCCTGGTAGGCGAGGTAATCCCCGTAGCCCAGCAGGATCAGCCCATCGGCCTTGTGGCTGTCGCCGTAATCGGCGTGCCAGTCATTGGACAGCTGCTGGAAGGAGATCAGCAGGTCCTTGCCGCGACGCGCGCAGGCGCGCGTGATCGAGCCCAGCATCGGCAGGAAGAAGGGGTTGATGTGCGATTCGTCCGAGGTCGGGTCCTCGAACAGCAGCAGCGCCAGCGTGCCCGACTGCTGCGCGCGCAGGTTCGAGGCGTTCTTGTCGACCTTGTAGTTCAGCTGCTCGGCGATCGCCAGGATCCGCCGCCGGGTTTCCTCGTTGACCATCGGGCTGCCACGCAGGGCACGCGACACCGTTGGCTGGGACACGCCCGCCAGGTGTGCGATGTCGAGCGAGGTGGGCTTGCCGCGGATGCTCATGCGTGGAAACGAACCTGGGCAGCCTTGCATCATGCCACTGGCACGTATTTCCCGCGATCCGGTCCGACGGGCCTGCGCCCGCCCCGCCCCTCGACAATGCGACGGCCTGGCGCGGGCCCTTCCGACGTTCCTTGCGAAACTGTGGACAGCATGCCGCTTTTCTGCCCATCATCTTGCCGACCGACGGGTGCCCGGCAGGGGCGGCAGGTCGGCTGCCCGGTTCGGGGTGAATCCGGGAATCCACAAAGAGGGGGGATGGCGCGTCGTGCGCCATGAGTGCCGGAACGCGCGCGCTGCCGCGTTGTGGCGAACTAAGGAGTACATCGGACCCCCCGCCATGGTGGCTGGGGCCATGTTGTTCATGGAGGAGTGATCTATGCGTGGGAAATCCTTGTATGCCGTCGCCACGGCAGCCGTGCTCGCGTGCACGGCGGGCCATGCGATGGCCGGAAGTTCGGTCTCCAACCTGTCGGTGATGGTGGACGTGGTCACCGGCTGCAGCATCGAATACAGCAACAGTATCTTCACCAGCTTCGACCATGGTGCGGGAATCGAGGTGGCTGGCACGGCGCAGACCCAGCTGCGCTGCGCCAGCGGCACTGCCTACGCGATCAGCTATGACCAAGGCGAGAACCCCGACGCTTCATCGAGCTGCCTTTCGCCCCAGCGCCGTGCCGCGGAGTTCAGTGGCGTGTCCTACCTCAACTACGAGATCTACCAGGACGCCGGCTACAGCCAGGCCGTGGGCTGCGATCCCAGCAACGAGATCAACGGCGTGTCTGCCGGTGGCTACAGCAGCCACGACCTGTACTGGCGCATTCCGGCTGACCAGCCCGGCGTCACCCAGGGCGGTTATCACTCCGACAACGTCATCGTCACCGTGACGTTCTGACTGGCGGCGGGTCGATCCACGGGGATCGACCCGCTCCCGCACTCCGAGTCGATTCATCCATGCCGACCTTGTCGATGCGGGTCATGCTTTGCATTGCCTGCGCATTCGCTGCAATTCCAGCGGTGGCGGCTGACATCGGGATCAGTCCCACCCGGGTGGTCCTGACACCAGTGCAACGCGTAGGCACCGTTACCCTGCGCAACAACGACGCCGGGACGCTGGATTTCCAGGTCTCGCTCAAGCGCTGGTCGATGCAGGAGGGTGGCGAATGGCTGCTCGAGGATGCGTCCCAGGACGATGGGCTGACTGCCTATCCGCTTGCCTTCAGCGTAGCCGCCGGCAAAGCCCAGGTCGTGCGGGTCGGCATCCCGCGCGCGCTGCAGGTTGGCGAAGAGCGGGCGTTCCGCCTGCTCGTGCTCGAGCTCCCGCGCGAGCGCACCCCGGGCTCCGGAGCCGGGCCGCAACTGCTCAACCAGTTCAGTATTCCGGTGTTCGTCAACGACGGCGATGCGGTGCCGTTGCCGGAGCTGATGGAAGGGCGCATCGACGGGCGCGTGTGGCGGTTTGCGTTGCGCCTGGCCGGAGACGGCCATCTGGATCCGGGGCAGGCGTTGCTGCGTGTCTTCGATGCGGCGGGCGCCGAACTCGCGGGAATTCCGCTGAAGCTGCCTTACCTACTGCGCGGTGCGGCCGTCGAACTGGAAGTGTCGCTCGGCACGGCCTGCGCCGCGGCCGCCCGCTACGCCATCGAAGGAGGTCCGCTGGATGGGCGCCAAGGCCTCCTGCCGTCCGGGCAGCAGCGCCGATGCGGTGGCTGAAGGAATGCGTGCTCGCCTGCCTGCTATCCCTGTGTTCGCCCCTGGTCCATGCAGCGGGCGCCGACGTGGAGGCCTTTTACGAGGTCTGCGTCAACGGCGTTTGCAGCCTGCCGGTGCTGGTCCTGACCGAACCCTCGGGAAGGCGCTGGATCGACGCCACGGCGTTCGAACAACTTTCCGTTCCACACAGTGCCTGGGCCAGCCGGGATTATTCCGATTCGCGTCTTGTCGACCCGCTGTCCATCCATCCCGATGGCACCCTGCGGATCGATGAGGCGGCGCTGCGCGTGGACCTGCAACTTCCCGGGCAAGCCTGGACAGGAACCACCTATGCCTGGTCCAGGCGTACGACACGCCCGCAAGCGCGCCCGGGGCGGGACGTCAGCGGCTATCTCGACTACTCGGTCTACGGATTTTCCGGGGTGTCTCCAGCCGCCTACGGCGAACTCGGGGTCGTTCGTGGGGCCGGCCTGCTGCGCAGCAGCTTCAACCTGGACCGCCGGGGGCTTCGCCGGGGCTTCTCCGCCATCGAGGTGGACGACATCGATCGCCGTCGACGTTTTGTGGTGGGCGACCAGTACCTGGGGGGGCGCGATCCGTTTGGGGCCACGGCCCTCGTGGGCGGCGTGGGCGTGTCCAGCGCGTACGAGCTGGATCCCTACCTGGTCCGTTTTCCCGGCGCCGACCTGCGCGGGGTGATGTCGGCCCCCGGCACCGTCGACATCTACGCGAACGGCCAACTGGTCGCCAGGCAGCAGGTCGCTGCCGGCCCGTTCCTGATCGACGACGTGCTGCTGTCCCAGGGCAGCAACGACCTCCGCATCGTCGTCAACGACCCCTTCAGCGGCAGCTACGAGGTGTCTTCGAACTATTACGCGAGCGCATCCTCCCTGGCTCCTGGGCTGCATGAATACGCTTATCGTGCGGGACGCGTACGCGAGACCGGTCAGGCGCGCTACCGCGGCGGCCTGATCCTGTCGGCATTCCATCGCTATGGCTTCACCGATTGGCTGACCGCTGGCGTTCGCCATGAATCGAGGGCGGGACGGACCAATACCGGTCTCACGGCCGACCTGCGGACGCCGCTGGGCGCGCTGGCCCTGGCATGGGCGACGAGCCGCGACGGTTCGGCCGTCGGCACGGCGCGGCGCGCCGACTACGCGTACCAGGCTAACGGGTTCGCCCTGGGCCTGGGGTGGCAGGCGCAGTCCGACGGGTACACCGAACTGGTGGATGCATGGTCGATCGGGCCTGCAGGTCGCAGGGCCGGACTGGGTTACGTCTCCGCGTCGCTGGCGCTCCCCGCGCGGAGCAGCGTGGCGGTGCGGCATCAGCGCACCAGGTATCGCGGCCGGGAGGACGTGCTGGCGTCGAGCCTGCGCCTGTCCACCAGGATCGGCCGCGACGCCCAGTTCCAGCTCGAGGCTGGACGGCGTCAGTGGTTGTCCGGGAGCGCGGAGCGCTACTTCCAGGTCAACTTTGTCCAGCGCCTGGCGCGCGGCAGTGCTTCGCTCGGCGGGACCCGCTCCTCGCTCGGGGACGACAACTTGGTGGCGACCTACTACCAGCCCCGCCGGGAATTCGATCGGGGTACAGGCTTTCGCGGGGAGATCGGGCGACTGGACGGACGAACGCATGCCTATGCCGAGGTCGATCATGCCCGGACACAGGGACACGCTCAGGTCAGCCTCCGGCAACGTGGCGAGGACACGATTTACAGCGCCCGGTTCGCCGGTTCGCTGCTGTGGGCGGGAGGTGGGCTCCATCCAGTTCAGACCGGCTCCACCGGCTATGCGCTCGTACGGACGCCTGGAGTTCCGGGTGTGCCGGTCATGCGCGAGCACCAGCGGATCGGCGTGACGGACGCGCGCGGGCGGCTGCTGGTTCCAAACCTGTTGCCCTACCACGCCAACCTCATCGCGATCGACGAGCGCGCGCTGGAGATCGACCAGTCGGTTGCCGACCCTGCGCGCTTCGTATCGGTCCGCCGCCATGGAGTCGCCCTCCTCGAGTTCGACATCCGCACCCCCAGTGCCCTGCAGGCGCGGCTGACCGCACCCGCGGGCGACAGGGCTGAGCTGGGCCTGGGGCGCGCCTGGCCCGAGGGACGGGAATCGGAGGCGATCAGGATCGGCCCCCAGGGCGAGATCTACATCGAGGGCCTGCCGCCGGGTGAACTCCGTTTGCGCGCCGTGGGACCGGGTGGCAGGACGTATCGTTGCGTGATGTCCGTGCCGGGCGGGTCCGGCGTGACGCTTCTGGGAGACGTGGAATGCGATGCCGAACCGCAGGTCTGATCCTGGCGACGTGGATGGCCACCTCGGGGGTGGCAATTGCGATGGACGGGCCACTGGAGTGCCGAGTCTCCAGCTCCGGCCTGTCGTTCGGCCGGGTTGCCGCCCATGAGGACGCTCCCGTCGACGCCGTGGCCCTGGTGTCGATCGCGTGCGAAGGCGAGGGCACGGCGCGGGTCGAAATCGAGTTGACGTCCACTTCTGGCGACGGGCGTGTCGTGCTCGCGGATGGCCCAATGACACCCGCCGCCCTGCTGTTCCTCGATCCTGCCCGGACGATCCTGTGGGGAAGCCGCACGGGCGCCGGCGTGCCGCTGGTGCGCGAGATTGCTGCCGACGGCAAGCTGTTCCATGTGCCGGTCTATGGGGTTCTGGACGTCGGGGCAGGCGTGGCCGCCGGGCATTACGACGCGCAGCTCACGCTGGCCGTCAGGGTGGAGCGGCCCGACGCGCCGTAGGCGTGGGTCGGCTCCGCCGGTTGAGGCTGTCCCGGCTTTGGACTACCCTGCATGGCTGCCCGGCCCCTGCGCCCGAGACCCCGAAAGCTCAAGAGGTGGCCCGCGCGCAAGCGCCGGCCGAGAGTGCGACATGAGCACTACCACCGCCCATCGCTGAATCACGTCGAGGTCACCCGCAGGGCGCCCTTGTGGCGCTTTTTTTGTGGCCGTTTCGCGGCCACGGGATTGAGAGCCGGGGGTCGCAGACCCGGCTCCTGCTTCCCCACTTCCCGAATCCCGAATTCCCAATCCCGGCTTTCCAATGATCACCATCACCCTCCCAGACGGCAGCCGCCGCGAGTTCGAACATCCCGTCACCGTCATGGACGTGGCCCAGTCGATCGGTCCGGGCCTGGCCAAGGCCACCGTGGCCGGCAAGGTCGATGGTCGCCAGGTGGACGCGAGCGACCTCATCGACCGCGACGCGACGCTGCAGATCCTCACGCCGAAGGACCCGGAAGGGGTGGAGATCATCCGCCACTCGGCCGCGCACCTGGTCGGCCACGCGGTCAAGCAGCTGTATCCGGACGCGAAGATGGTGATCGGGCCGGTGATCGAGGAAGGCTTCTACTACGACATCCACTCCGAGCGTCCGTTCACGCCGGACGACCTGGCCGCGATCGAGGCGCGCATGCGCGAGCTGATCGCGCAGGACTACGACGTGGTCAAGAAGATGACGCCGCGTGCGGACGTCATCGAGGTGTTCAAGGCGCGCGGCGAGGACTACAAGTTGCGCCTGATCGAGGACATGGCGCCGGAAGTCACCGCCATGGGCCTGTACCACCACCAGGAATACGTGGACATGTGCCGCGGCCCGCACGTGCCCAACACGCGCTTCCTCAAGGCCTTCAAGCTCACCCGCATTTCCGGCGCCTACTGGCGCGGCGATTCGAAGAACGAGCAGCTGCAGCGCATCTACGGCACCGCCTGGGCCGACGAGAAGCAGCTCAAGGCCTATATCCAGCGGATCGAGGAAGCCGAAAAGCGCGACCACCGCCGCATCGGCAAGGCGCAGGACCTGTTCCACCTGCAGGAAGAGGCGCCAGGCCTGGTGTTCTGGCATCCCAAGGGCTGGGCGATCTGGCAGGTGGTCGAGCAGTACATGCGCCGCGTGTATCGCGAGACCGGCTATGGCGAGGTGCGCTGCCCGCAGATCCTGGACGTGGAACTGTGGAAGAAGTCCGGCCACTGGGACAACTACCAGGACAACATGTTCTTCACCGAATCGGAGAAGCGCACCTATGCGCTCAAGCCGATGAACTGCCCGGGCCACGTGCAGGTGTTCAACCAGGGCCTGCACAGCTACCGCGACCTGCCGATCCGCTATGGCGAGTTCGGTGCCTGCCACCGCAACGAGCCCTCTGGCGCGCTGCACGGCATCCTGCGCGTGCGCGGCTTCACCCAGGACGACGGCCATGTGTTCTGCACGGCCGCGCAGGTCGAGGACGAGGTGCGTGCCTTCCACGAGCAGGCGCTGCGGGTCTACGCCGACTTCGGCTTCGAGGACATCCAGATCAAGATCGCGCTGCGCCCCGAGCCGCGCCTGGGCGATGACGCCACCTGGGACACCGCCGAGGATGCGCTGCGCAACGCGCTGCGCGCCTCGGGCGTTGAGTGGCAGGAGCTGCCGGGCGAGGGCGCGTTCTACGGCCCCAAGATCGAGTACCACCTCAAGGACGCGATCGGCCGCACCTGGCAGCTGGGCACCATGCAGGTCGACTTCATGATGCCGGGCCGGCTGGGCGCGGAGTACGTGGATGAACAGAGCCAACGGCAGACCCCGGTGATGCTGCACCGGGCCATCGTCGGCTCGATGGAGCGCTTCATCGGCATCCTGATCGAGCACCATGCCGGCTCTTTCCCGGCGTGGCTGGCCCCGGTCCAGGCGGTGGTGATGAACATCACCGATGCCCAGGCGGACGCGGCTGCTGATGTTGTCAAGTCACTGAATTCAAAGGGATTCAGGGTGGAATCCGACCTGCGCAACGAGAAGGTTGGCTACAAGATCCGCGAACACACCCTGCAGCGCGTGCCCTACCTGCTGGTGGTCGGCGACCGCGAGAAAGAGGCCGGCGCCGTCGCGGTCCGGACCCGCGCGGGCGAGGACCTGGGCAGCATGCCGGTCGAGGACTTCGCGGCCCGCCTGTTGTCGGAAACCCAGGGCTGACGGTTGTATCGCGGCCCGAATGCGTTAAAAATCCGTACCTACAGCCCCGGCGGGCACACCGAACCGTCCGCCACCCCCATTCCGGAGACGCAGTATTAGCACCCAGGACAAGCAGAATCGCCGTAACAACGAGATCCGCGTACCGCGCGTGCGCGTGATCGGTTCCGACGGAGAGATGGTCGGCGTGTTGTCGCGCGACGAAGCGTTGCAGAAGGCCCAGGATGAGGGCCTCGATCTGGTGGAGATCCAGCCCAACGCGGATCCGCCGGTGTGCAAGATCATGGACTTCGGCAAGTTCAAGTTCGACCTGCAGAAGAAGGCCAACGAGGCCAAGAAGAAGTCCAAGCAGGTCGAGATCAAGGAAGTGAAGTTCCGCCCCGTCACTGACGATGGCGACTACCAGATCAAGCTGCGCAAGATGCGCGGCTTCATCGAGGAAGGCGACAAGATCAAGGTCAACATCCGCTTCCGTGGCCGCGAGATGAGCCACCAGGAGCTGGGCCGCGAGATGGCCGCGCGGATCGAGGCCGACCTCGGCGAGGACATCGTCATCGAATCGCGCCCGCGCCTGGAAGGTCGGCAGATGGTGATGATGATCGCCCCCAAGAAGAAATAATCGCTGCCGCAGGCAGCGATACCGACCGTTCCCCTCCGCCCGCTTGCGGGGGAGGACAAAGGGCGGGGGAGCGCGCCATCAGGCGCGCTTCGCTTTTTGGGGCGGCGTCGATCCGGCTTGCTCCCACTCCTCCTCCGCAAGCGAAGGAGGGGCAAATTCGCAGGAATTGCGCCGGAAACCCCCAGCGGGCATAATGGCCGGCCCGGTTCGTCCGGGTGCTGTACGCAATACCTTTGGACCTGCCCTGTTTCCTCTGGAATCAGCGGCTTACACACCGGCCAGGCAGGACGGAAAGAGCGTCCGCAATCGCGGACGCCGCCCGGGCCAGTACTCGAAACGACCCCAAGGACATCGCAATGCCCAAGATCAAGACGCATCGGGGCGCGGCCAAGCGCTTCCGGAAGACTGCTTCCGGCAAGTACAAGGCAGGCCACGCCAACCGCAGCCACATCCTCACCAAGAAAGCGACCAAGCGGAAGCGCAACCTCCGGCAGACGAACCACGTTCGTGCCGAGGACGCGGGCCGTCTGGACCGCATGCTTCCGTACCTTTGAGGAGGGCTGAATAATGGCAAGAGTCAAGCGTGGTGTGCAGGCGCGTCGTCGCCACAAGAAGGTCATCGGCCGTGCAAAGGGCTATTACAACGCCCGCCGCAAGGTCTTCCGCGTCGCCAAGCAGGCCGTCATCAAGGCCGGGCAGTACGCGTACATCGGCCGCAAGCAGAAGAAGCGCAATTTCCGTTCGCTGTGGATCACCCGCATCAATGCGGCGGCCCGCATCAACGGCATGAGCTACAGCCGCTTCATGAACGGCCTGCTCAAGGCGGGCATCACCCTGGATCGCAAGGTGCTGGCGGACATCGCCGTGCACGACGCGGCCGGGTTTGCCGCCCTGACCGAAAAGGCGAAGGGCGCGCTCGCGGCGTAATGCAGGTGTTCCGTCGCGGCGTCGGCGCATGACGCCGATGTCTGCCGGGAGACAAGCTGGTACACGCATGGGGAAGGGCGCAAGTCCTTCCCCATTCGTTTTTTTGGGGTCGGGCCAGCCAGTGGAGATCGACTCCATGGTGGTCGTCCCGGGCGCAGCGCGGTGTCCGCCGCGCGATCGTGGCGAGATCCCTCGCCTCGCTCGGATGACAGGGGCAGGCATCCCTCGATGAGCAGGGCCGGGGCGAGTCCCGGACCAGAGGACATGCGATGAGCGACATCGAATCACTGTCGAAGCAGGCCCTGGCCGATATCGACGCCGCGGCCAGCGCAGACGCGCTCGAATCGCTGCGCGTCTCGCTGCTGGGCAAGAGCGGCCGCATCACCGCCCAGCTCAAGTCGCTGGGCGCGCTGCCCGCCGACGAGCGCAAGGTCGCCGGCGAGGCGATCAACCGCGTGCGCGATGCGGTGGGCCAGGCGCTGTCGGCGCGCAAGTCGGCACTCGAGGAAGCCGAACTCGACGTGCGCCTCGCCGGCGAAACCATCGACGTGACCCTGCCGGGCCGCGACGGTGGCCGTGGCGGCATCCACCCGATCAGCCGCACCATGCAGCGCATGGCCGACATCTTCGGTCGCCTCGGCTATGACCTCGCCGATGGCCCGGAGATCGAGGACGACTGGCACAACTTCGAAGCGCTGAACTTCCCGCCGCACCACCCGGCGCGTGCGATGCACGACACGTTCTACTTCGGCGACGGCCGCCTGCTGCGCACGCATACCTCCGGGGTGCAGGTGCGCTACATGGGCCAGCACGCCCCGCCGCTGCGCATGATCGCGCTGGGCAAGGTCTACCGCTCCGATTCGGACCAGACCCACTCGCCGATGTTCCACCAGTGCGAGGGCCTGCTGGTCGACGAGCATTCCACCTTCGCCGATCTCAAGGGCACGCTGGCCGAGTTCGTGCGCGCGTTCTTCGAGCGCGATTTCGAGATGCGCTTCCGCCCCAGCTACTTCCCCTTCGTCGAACCCGGCGCCGAGGTCGACATCGCCTGGCAGCGGCCTGACGGCAGCACGCGCTGGCTGGAAGTGCTGGGCTGCGGCATGGTGCATCCGAACGTGTTGCGTGCGGTGGGCATCGATCCCGAGCGCTACACCGGCTTCGCCTTCGGCATGGGCGTGGAGCGGCTGGCGATGCTGCGCTATGGCGTGGACGACCTGCGCGCGTTCTTCGACAACGACCTGCGCTTCCTCAAACAGTTCGCGTGAGGGCGGTGCGGTCGCGTCGTGCGTCGGATGTCGTCCTGATCCCGGACCCGATCCGGGGACGGGATCTTCTTTCTCAGGTTGCCCTGGCGTTCGCGATCCTTCGCAGCGTCCGGAATGACAAGTGGTGATGCGATGAAGTTCTCCGAAAACTGGCTCCGCCAACACGTCCCCACCGACGCCCCGCGCGCGCGCCTGGTCGAGGTGCTTACCGCGATCGGCCTGGAGGTCGAGGACGTGACGGTGCTGGGCGAGGCGCTCGACGGCGTGGTGGTGGCGCGCATCGTCTCCGCGGACAAGCATCCCGAAGCGGACCGCCTGCAGGTCTGCCAGGTCGACGCCGGTACCGGCGAGCCGCTGCAGATCGTCTGCGGCGCGCCCAACGCGCGTGCCGGCCTGGTCGCGCCCCTGGCCACCATCGGCACCACCGTCGGCGAGCTCACCATCAAGGCCGCCAAGCTGCGCGGCGTCGCATCCAACGGCATGCTGTGCTCGGCCAAGGAGCTGGGCATCGACGCCGACGCCTCCGGCCTGCTGGAGCTGCCCGACGATGCGCCGGTCGGCACGCCGCTGGCCGAGTATCTCGGGCTCCCCGACGCCAGCATCGAGATCAAGCTCACCCCCAACCGTGCCGACTGCTTCAGCCTGCGCGGGATCGCCTTCGATGTCGCGGCAGCGCTGGGTGGCGAGGTTGCCCCTTTCGACGCCGCATCCGTGCCGGCCACCATCGAGGCCACCCTGCCGATCGAACTCGGTGCCCAAGCCGATGCGCCGCGCTATCTCGGCCGCGTGATCGAAGGCGTGGACGCGGCCGCGGCCACGCCGCTGTGGATGGCCGAGCGCCTGCGCCGCAGCGGCATCCGCCCGGTCAGCTTCCTGGTCGACGTCACCCAGTACGTGATGCTCGAACTCGGCCAGCCGATGCATGCCTTCGACCGCGATCTGCTCAAGGGCCCGGTGGGCGTGCGCCGTGCCCGCGCGGGCGAAACGCTCAAGCTGCTCGACGGCCGCGATGCAGTGCTGGACGACGAATTCCTCGCCATCACCGACGCCGACCGCGTGGTCGCCCTGGCCGGCGTCATGGGCGGTTTCGACACCCGCGTCACCGATGCCACGCGCAACGTCTTCCTGGAAGCCGCACACTTCGCGCCGGCCGCAATCATCGGCCGCAGCCGCCGCCTGGGCATGCACACCGACGCCGCGCACCGTTTCGAACGTGGCGTCGACCCGCAACTGCCGCGTACCGCGATCGAGCTGGCGACCCGGCTGATCCTCGACATCGCAGGCGGCCAGCCCGGCCCCGTCTCCGAGGCTGCGCTGGACGCGCACCTGTCGCAGCCGCAGGCGATCACCCTGCGCCGCACGCGCCTGGCCCGCGTGCTGGGCCTCGACGTGGACGACGCTGCGGTGGCGCGCATCCTGCGCGCGCTGGGCATGGACGTGACCACGACGGACGCCGGCTGGCAGGTTCTGCCGCCCAGCCGCCGCTTCGATATCGCCATCGAAGAAGACCTGATCGAGGAAGTGGCCCGCATCCACGGCTACGACGCGATCCCCACCACGCTGCCGGCAGGCGCCGCGCGCATCGCCGTGCCCAGCGAAACCCGCGCGGGCGAGGACGAGCTGCGCGCACAGATGGTGGCGCGCGGCTATTTCGAGGCGATCAATTTCGCCTTCGTCGACCAGGCGCTGCTGCAGACCTGGCAGGCACAGGCGGGCAGCGTGCCGCTGGCCAATCCGCTGAGCGCCGAGCTGGGGGTCATGCGCACGCGGCTGTTGCCCGGCCTGGTGGCCGCCGCCGCGCACAACCTGTCGCGCCAGCAGGCGCGCGTGCGCCTGTTCGAACTGGGCAAGGTGTTTACGGCATCAGCCGACGGCGAAGCGCCGCGTGAGACTCCGCGCATCGCCGCCGTGATCCAGGGCGGCGCCCAGGCCGAGCAGTGGGGTGCGGCCGCCCGTGGGGTGGATTTCCATGACCTGAAGGGCGACCTGGAGGCATTTGCCGCCTGCACGGGCGCGCGCCTGGATTACCGGCCCTCGGACGCGCCCCACGGGCACCCCGGGCGCAGCGCCGAGGTCGTGCGCGTGGATGGTGAAGAACCGCAGCACCTGGGCTGGATCGGCGAGCTGCATCCGCGGCTGCTGCGCGCGCTGGACCTGGAAGGCACGGTGCTGGCCTTCGAACTCGACCTGGAGCCGCTGCGCACGCGCGCCGTACCGCGCGCGTCGGCACTGTCCCGGTTCCCGTCCGTGCGACGGGATCTCGCGTTCGTCGCCCCGGAGGGCGTGCCCTGGTCGGCGCTGGAAGCGACCGTCCGCCAGGCCGCGGGCCCGCTGCTGGCCGAGGTTCGGCTGTTCGACCGTTACCTAGGAAAGGGGGTCGATCCAGGATTCAGAAGTCTCGCAACTGGCTTGATTCTCCAAGACAATTCGCGCACTCTCACTGAAGGTGACGTGGATGTCGCGGTTGCTGCGGTCATTGCAGCGCTGCAGCAGGAGCACGGCGCCAGGATCAGGAGCTGACGTGGCACTCGGGGGGATGGCGTGGCGTTGACGAAGGCGGAAATGGCCGAAAAGCTCTACGAGGAAGTCGGGCTCAACAAGCGTGAGGCGAAGGAATTCGTCGATGCGTTCTTCGGCGTGCTGCGCGAAGGCCTGGAGCAGGGCCGGCAGGTCAAGCTGTCCGGCTTCGGCAACTTCGACCTGCGGCGCAAGAACGAGCGCCCGGGCCGCAATCCCAAGACCGGCGAGGAGATTCCGATTTCCGCGCGTACCGTCGTCACGTTCCGTCCGGGCCAGAAGCTCAAGGAACGCGTGGAAACCTATACCGGGCCGCGCGATGCTTGACCCCGGCAGCAACCGCGAACTCCCGGCAATCCCGGCCAAGCGCTACTTCACCATCGGCGAAGTCAGCGAGCTGTGCGACGTCAAGCCGCACGTGCTGCGCTACTGGGAGACCGAATTCCCCAGCCTCAAGCCGGTCAAGCGCCGCGGCAACCGCCGCTACTACCAGCGCCACGACGTGCTGATGGTGCGCCAGATCCGTGGCCTGCTGTACGAGCAGGGCTACACCATCGGCGGCGCCCGCCTGCGCCTGGAGGGCGAGGGCGCCAAGCAGGAATCGGCGATGAGCAGCCAGATCGTGCGCCAGGTGCGCATGGAGCTCGAGGAAATCCTGGTCCTGCTGAAGCGCTAGCCGAACGGCGGCCGCCGCGCGGGGCGGATCAGGCCGCCAGCAGGCCCGCGGGGTCCTCGCGTCGCGTATAATCGCCACCCAATCCGGGGTATAGCGCAGCCTGGTAGCGCACTTGTCTGGGGGACAAGTGGTCGTCGGTTCAAATCCGGCTACCCCGACCAATCCACCGTCCGGCGATGTCCGGAGTGGTCAGAAAGCCTCTGATTTTCAGAGGCTTTTTTGTTTGCTGCGGTCCGGCCATATTCACTGGAATCAGATTGAATCCGGGTTTGGCTGACGCGCGCTTCGACTGTGATGGACTTCGGCCAAAGCCAGCTGCCCTCGCGATGGATGAAGCCGCTGTCCAACCGCGTAGCCGCAGAAAACCCTCCAGGATTTACCCCAAGGCCGTGCGCGTGATCGTGCCCCACGCTGTCCATGGGCGGAGCACGTCGGCAAGCACATCCCTCTCCTTGGCACCTGTTTGATCATCGGATTGGCCGAGACCCACGGTAGGCGCTATGTCGCCCAGCCTTGGCCTACAGCTCGCGCACCAGCCGGAAGCCGACATCGTCGTAGCCGCGGTCCGGGATCAGCGTGCGCGTTGCGCTGTCCGTGCGCCAGCTTGGGCCGGTGGCGGCGCGGCGGGCGCAGCTGTCGCCGCAGTCGGCGCGCCACTCGGATACCTGGCGATCGCCGGCCGCAGGCGCCAGGCGGGCGCCTTCGGCTGCAGTCGCAAGCCGGTAGCGATGGCCGTCGCGACGGCCACGCCATTGCGTATAGGCCTCGGCATCCTGCCAGGACACGCAGACCACGGGGTCGCGGTCGTCCTGCTCGAAGCCCGGCGTTTGCCAGTTGCGCGGATCGAGCATGCGCAGCAGCGAGATGCGCTCGCGGCACAGCGCGGGCTCGCGGCCGTTGACCTCGGCGAAGCGTGCGTACTCGGCGCGGCTGACCGGACGGACGAAGGCGGCAATCGGACGTGCGCCGCCGTCGAGCACCAGCATCCCTTCGAGATTGCCCGCATCGCGCCCGCCCAGGTCGGGAATGCGCCCCGCCTGCGCCTGCAGGCGCTGCACGGCCGCCGACGGCAGGCCGGCGACCCTGGCCAGTTCCACCACGCGGGTCGCGCGGTCGCGTTCGACCTTGCGTACCGCGACCACGCTGCGGGCGGCCAGGGCCTCGCCGACGCGGTCCTGCCAGCGCGACTGCGCCTCGCCCCCTTGCGTGCCGACGTTCTCGCGCACGCGCACGGCTGCGCGCAACAGCGCATCCGCCTCCTCGTCGCGGTCACGTGCGATCGCGTCCGCGGTCGCACGGCCCAGCGCGTCCATCAGTGCCGTCGTCGCCTCGTCCAGTTGCGGATGCCCGGGATCGGCCCGGCGCGCGCCGAGCAGGTTGACCGTGGCGCTGTCGTCAGCGGGCGTGGTCAGGCGGCCAGCCCCGATCTGTTCGTGCACGCGCTCGATCAGCCGGTCGGCCTGCGACAGCGGCGCGGCGCGGTGCATGGCAGTGGCGTCGGTCGGTGCGGGCGCGAGTACATCGGCCGGAAGCGCGTCGGCCGGAAGCGACGGCGTCGTGGCCGTCGGTGTGTCGTCCGCCGGCGGCGTGGCCGGTGCAGTCCCGTGCAGGCCCAGGCCGACGGCCGCGGCGCCCAGCAGAGCCAGCCCCACCCAGGCCAGCACCGGCAGGCGGCGCAGCTGCCCGCCGGCGCGGCTTGCCGCTGCGCCCAGCCAGGCGCCGCGCGCGCGCGCGGACAGCGGTACCTGCTCCAGCGCCGCCAGCATCTGGGCCGCATCGTGGAAGCGCCTGCGTGGCGACTTGGCCAGCGCCCGCTCCATGAAGCGCTGCCAGTGGCGCAGGCCCGCCGGAAGCTTCGGCACCGGCTTCTGTGCATGCTGGATGGCCATCGCCAGCGCGTCGTCGGCCTTGTAGGGCAGCTCGCCCGCCAGCATTTCCCAGGCCAGCACGCCCACGCCGTACAGGTCGGCGCGATGGTCGACCTGTTCGCCACGCGCCTGCTCGGGCGCCATGTAGGCGGTGCTGCCCACCGCCAGGCCGGTCATCGTCACCCGGGTGCCGTGGCCGCGGCGCAGGGCGATGCCGAAATCCGCCAGCAGCGGGCGGTCGGCTTCGTCGAAGAGCACGTTCTCGGCCTTGACGTCGCGATGCACCACGCCGCGTGCGTGGGCGAACGCCAGCGCCGACAGCAGCGCACGCAGGATGTCGCGCACGCGCTGTGGATCGCCGGTCAGGTCGCGCTGGCCGACATGGCCGCGCGGCAGGCAGGGCATCGAATACCAGGGCAGGCCTTCGGCGGTGCGCCCGACTTCGTGGATGCCGACGATATGCGGATGCTCGAGCCGCGCGATCGTGCGCGCCTCGTTCTCGAAGCGGCGCCTGCTCACTTCGTCGGCCAGCGCTTCGGGGCGCATCAGCTTGATCGCGACCTCGCGCCCCAGCGAGAGCTGGGTGCCCAGGTATACGGTCGACATCCCGCCCTCGCCGAGCACGCGCGTCAGCCGGTAGCCGGAGATTTCCGGAAACGGTGTCTGCGTGCTCGCGCTTGCCCCGATCATCATGCCGCCCCCTGATTACGAGGGGGAGCATATACAAGGCCTGCCGCCAAGGCAGTGAAGTCGTGCGCAGCCCGGCACGTGCGCCGTGCAACCTGGATCGCGGACAGGAATGCGCGATGCCGGGTGCAGGCCAGGCGCGGCCACGGCCGCGCGATGCTGCATGGTGGCGATGGCGCAGCGATGCGTGTCGCCACGCGGCTGCTATGCCGTGGATGTCGCGCGGTCGCGCTTGCGCCGTACGTAGAGCTGCTTGCGCACGCGCGCGACGACATCGCCCTGCCCATCGACGATGTCGGTCTCGAACCAGTGCAGGCAGCGCCCGCCATCCGAGGTTTCCGTGCGCATCCGGTCGAGTACGGCCTCTTCGAGCCGGAAATCGGCGACCACGGTGCCCTTGCCGGGCTTGAGGAAATCGATGGTGCCGGCCTTGTCCCAGACGATGTAATCGCTGCCCAGCGACTGCAGGGTCATGATCATCCAGAACGGGTCGGTCATCGAGAACAGGTTGCCGCCGTAGTGCGTGCGCACGTAGTTGCGGTTCCAGGGTCGCATGCGCAGCTCGACGCGCGCGTGGCGCCAGTCGCCCGACAGCCGGGTCACATGGATCCCTGCGGCGGCGAAGGGCGGCCACAGGTTGAAGATCCAGCGCAGCAGCTTGGGACTCATCGCGTGGGGCCGGGAGCGGGGGAGGGCGAGCCTACCATACGTATTAGTATGGAATGCTCCGCACCGCTGCGCCCAGGGCCCGGGCGCAGGGCAGGAGGCCACTAACCAGATGTCATCGAGCGTGGCGAGCAACGCTTCACAGCGGCAGAAGGTGGTCGAGCCGCGCCCTCGATTCTTCCGGGATCGACCGGCTTCGCCTTTGAGGGGCACTTTTCGCCGCAGGCCCCTAGACCAGCAGCAGCGAAGCCATGCGCCGGCGGTATCGGCCCACCAGCTCGGCGTCGTCGAGGATGCGGAAGGCATCGATCAGCGCGCGTCGCGGCAATCCGTCGTCGAAGCCGCGGTCGCGCTGCAGCATCTCCAGGAACTGCTCGAGGCCGCCGGCCGGATCGTCGCCCACGATCCTGTGCACGCCCAGCAGGTGGCGTGCACGCAGGTCGCCGGGATCGGCCGCGATCGCAGCCTCCAGCGCCGTGGCCGGGGGCGCGTCGACCAGCAGTGCGGCAAAGCCCAGGCGCGCGCGCGCCTTGACCGCGCGGTCGTCGGTGGACAGGTTGGCGGGCAGCGCATCGAGCAACCGCTCGGCTTCCTGCGCGCCGCCGGTCTGCAGCAGCGCCAGGGCCAGGTCCAGCTTGAGCTCTTCGGTGTCCGGTTCGGCCGCGATCGCCTCGCGCAGGCGGGCGACTTCGGCGTGCGGATCCAGCGGTGCGGCGCCCGGCGCAGCTTCGTCGACGGCCTCGGCCGGCTCGATGCCGTGGTGCTGCAGGAACTGGCGGACCTGGCCTTCGGCCAACGCACCCTGGAAGCCGTCGAGGATCTGTCCGTCCTTGACCAGGAACACGGTCGGGATCGAACGGATCTGGAAGGCGCCGGCAATCTGCGGTTCCTTCTCCGTATCGACCTTGGCCAGCAGGAAGGCGCCGTGGTACTCGCCGGCGAGCTTCTCAAGGATCGGGCCGAGGGTCTTGCACGGCCCGCACCATTCAGCCCAGAAATCGACCAGCACCGGCACCTGCAGCGACTTCTGCAGGACCTCGGTCTCGAAGCCGGCGGTGGTGGCGTCGAAGACGTGCTTGGCGGTGTCGGCGGACATGGACGGCTCCGGTACGGGGGAGGGGAAGGATGGCGACGCGGGTTCAGGATTCCAAGTCGATGTCAAAAATAGTTGACATCCATTCTTGGCAATGTAAGTTATCTGTTACATCAAGTCAGATAGAGCAGACATATGCAGACGCGTCCATGGCAGATCCTCGCGCTGGCGGCCATCGCATTGCCTGCCCTGTGGTTGCTGCTGGCCGGCCCCCAGCGACTGCTGGGGATCGAAAGCGACCACATCGGCATGGTCCTGCTGCTGACCGCGACATGGACCAGCCTGCTGGCGTTGTCGAGGCTGCCTGCGAGCGAGGGCGGGGAGACGATCGCCCCTGCAGAGTGGCGGGCCTGGATCGGCACCGGTTTCATGGGCATCGCGGTGGCGTACTTCATCGGACACGTGGAGGTGTTCGCAACCGGGCCAGATGACCGCGCGGCGCGTGCGGTGGCGGGCCACCTCGTATTGCTGCTGGTCGCATGGATGGTGCTGTCGCGGGTACTGGCCTCGCGCTGGAAGGGCACGGTGGACGAGGATGAGCGTGATCGCGGCATCGCGATGCAGGCGGCCGGCTGGTGGCGGGGCACCGCTGCGCTGGCCGTGCTCGTCCTCGCGATCACCCTGGGCTTCTCGCCGCCGGAGCGGCTGCTGTGGGCCACGCATTTCATGGTCGCCAACCTGCTGGTGCTGGGACTCATGTGCGCCTGGCTGGTGGAGTGCGCGGCGACGGCGCTGATGTACCTGCGCGACAGGCGGTCCTGACATGGAAGACGCGATGATGGCCGGCCCCCACGGCGCGCGGCGCGCTCCGGATGACGGCCCGTGCGGCGCCGGCGCGATGCAGGGCGCCGTGCGTTCGCGGACGCGCGGCGATGGCGCGGCGTGCCCGACCAGGCGGCAGCGGCGCGAACGTCCATGACGGGGACGCCGATCGCCAACGGAATCCGTCGCCTGCGCTTCGAGCACGGCGAAATGACCCAACAGGCGCTGGCCGATGCCTGCCGGGTGACGCGGCAGACGATCATCGCGCTGGAGGCAGGGCGTTACGCGCCGTCGCTGGAGCTGGCGTTCCGCATCGCGCGCGCGTTCGGGGTCGGGGTCGAGGACGTGTTCCGCTGGGAGGCCCCATGAACAATCCGGATCGCTGGCTTGTCCTTGTGGCCGCCTTGGTCGCCGCGTGCGCGCATGCCGGCTTGGGCGCGCTGCTGGATGGCTACTCGCAGTTGCTGCATCCGGTGGCGCTGCCCGGGGCGGATGGCGTGCCGCGTGCGCTGGCGTTCAACCTGCTGGTGTTCGTGCTGCCGGGTCTGCTGCTGGCGGCATTTGCATGGCGTTTGCGCGGGCGGCTGCCTGCGCGTGCCGGCGTGGGCGCACGGCTTGGCACCACGATGCTGCTGCTGTCCGCGCTGGCGTTTGCGCTGCAGGGCATGTGGCCGCTCGACCTCGACCAGCCCGATGGCGGCACCAGCCGCCTGCATGCGATGGCGTGGACGCTGTGGTGGATCGCGTTCCTGGCGGGTTCGGCCCTGCTGGCGGTATCTCTGCGCGCGCTGCGGCCTGCGACGTTCGGTGTCTGGCTGCTGGTGCTGGGTGCGGGCGTATTGCTGCCGCAACTGCTGGGGCCGGCAATCAGCCAGCGCCTGGCGTTCGCGGCGTGGTTTGCCTGGATGTGGTGGCTGGATGGCCGCCTGCGCGCGGAGTGAAAGGCGCTGTGGACGCGGGTGGCCTGCCCGCGGCAGCAGGCCTCGACTGCGTCCCCCCGCAGTTCAGCCGTGGCGCAGCTTCAGCCCCAGGATCACCGCCGCCAGCACGAAGGTGACTGCGTTGGCCAGGATCATCGGCCAGGAGCCGAGTACCAGGCCATAGCCGAACCAGCACACGATGCCGATAGTGAACACCACGTACATTCCCAGCGAAATGCCGCTGGTGTCGCGGCTGCGGATCGTCTTTATCGCCTGCGGCACGAAGGCCAGCGTGGTCAGCGTCGCGGCGACGTAGCCGACCCACTCGGGGTTCATTCGGCCTCCGGCCTGCGATGCACCCGGCCATCTTTCATCACGAAGTCGACCGCCATCACCGCGTTGATGTCCGCCACGGGATCTCCCGGCAGGGCGATGATGTCGGCGCGCTTGCCCGGCTCGATCACGCCCTGGTCGTCAACTCCCAGCACCTGCGCGGCGTGCAGCGTCGCCGACTGCAGCGCGTAGGCCGCCGGAATGCCCGCCTCGACCATGTAGATGAACTCGCGCGCGTTGTCGCCGTGCGGGCCGACGCCCTGGTCGGTGCCGAAGCCGATCTTCACTCCCGCCCGGTATGCGCGCGCTGCGGTGTCCTGGATCAGCGCGCCGATGCGGGCCGCCTTGGGGCGCACGATTTCGGGAAAGTAACCCGGCTCCTTCGCCTTGTCGGCGACGAAACGCCCGGCGTAGATGGTCGGCACGTACCAGGTGCCGTGCTGCTTCATCAGCCGCATCACCTCGTCGCTCATGTGGGTGCCGTGCTCGATGCTGGTCACGCCCGCCTGCACCGCGCGCCGCATGCCTTCCTCGCCGTGCGCGTGCGCAGCGACGGTGTAGCCGTAGTCCTTCGCGGTGTCGACCACCGCGCGGATCTCGTCCTCGGTGAACTGCGGCGCGTCGCCGGACTTGGCATAGCTCAGCACCCCGCCGGTGGCGGTGATCTTGATGACGTCGCTGCCGTCCTTGTAGCGCTGGCGCACGGCCTGGCGGGCGTCGTCGACGGAGTTGATCACGCCTTCGGTCGGCCCGGGCGGGCCGAGCAGGTGCGAGAGCATCGAGTTCCAGCCGTTGCTGGGGTCGGCGTGGCCGCCGGTGGTGGCGATCGACTTGCCTGCGGCGAAGATGCGGGGGCCGTCGACCAGGCCCTGGTTCACGGCATCGCGCAGGTGCGGACTGACTTCGCCGCCGAGGTCGCGCACGCTGGTGAAACCGGCGCGCAGCGTCTTGCCGGCATAGCCGACCGAGCGGAAGGCATAGTCGACCGGATCCATCCGGAAGCCTTCGGAGTAGCTCTGCGGGCCGGACTGGCTGCCCAGGTGGACGTGCAGGTCGGTCCAGCCGGGCAGGCAGGTGCGACCGGCCAGCACGATCGAATCGGTTCCTTCAGGCAGTTTGGCCCGGCCGGGCAGCAGGGAACGGATGCGGCCATCCTCGACCACGATCGTGTGCTCGCCCAGTACCCGCCCGCTGCGCGCATCGAAGAGCCGCTCGCAGTGCAGCGCCTGTACCGGATTTGATGTGGCGGCCCCCGGGTCGGCCGCGCTGGCCTGAGGCAACAGGCCGGCGGCCAGGACGAGGACGGGGAGCAGGCGTGGCGTCACGGGCATCGGTCTTGGTCGGAGGTGAGGATCGGCCGATTGAACCACAGCTGCCGCCGCCGGATGCAGCCTGTCGGCCCCGCCTCCGGTCGCGCATCGCGTCGGTCCCTGCACGCCAGGGATGCGCGTCGAGACGCTGCGCACGCGAGCAGAACGCCAGCCAATGACGGGACTGCCGCGCTGCGGTAGGCTTCCCGTCCCTGTTTTTGCAGTGCAGATGCCGTGTCCGCAGAGTCCGTCAGCCCCGAATCCGCCGCCTACCAGCCCGCTCCGGTCGAGGCCGCTGCGCAGCGCTTCTGGGACGACACCCGCGCCTTCGAGGTGACCGAACAGCCGGGCAAGCCGAAGTTCTTCTGCCTGTCGATGCTGCCGTATCCGTCCGGCGCACTGCACATGGGCCACGTGCGCAACTACACCATCGGCGACGTGATCAGCCGCTACCAGCGCATGACCGGCAGGAACGTGCTGCAGCCGATGGGCTGGGACGCGTTCGGCCTGCCGGCCGAGAACGCCGCGATCAAGAACGCCACCGCCCCGGCGAAGTGGACCTACGCCAACATCGACCACATGCGCGCCCAGCTCAGGTCGCTGGGCTATGCGATCGACTGGTCGCGAGAGTTCGCCACCTGTTCGCCCGACTACTACGTGCACGAGCAGCGCATGTTCGTGCGGCTGATGCAGAAGGGCCTGGCCTATCGCCGCAACTCGGTGGTGAATTGGGATCCGATCGACCAGACCGTGCTGGCCAACGAGCAGGTGATCGACGGCCGCGGCTGGCGCTCCGGCGCGCTGGTGGAGAAGCGCGAGATCCCGCAGTGGTTCCTGCGCATCACAGATTACGCCCAGGAACTGCTGGACGGGCTGGACACGCTCGATGGCTGGCCGGAGTCGGTCAAGACCATGCAGCGCAACTGGATTGGGCGCAGCGAAGGACTCGAACTGCAGTTCCGCGTCGATGGCGAGGACGCGCCGCTGTCGGTCTACACCACGCGCCCGGACACGCTGATGGGCGTGACCTTCATCTCCATCGCGGGCGAACACCCGCTGGCGCTCAAGGCCGCCGCTTCGAACCCGGAGCTGGCCGCGTTCCTCGCCGAACTGAAGCGCGGTGGCGTGTCCGAGGCCGACATCGAGGCCCAGGACAAGCGCGGCATGGCGACAGGCCAGTGGGCGATCCATCCGCTCACCGGCGAGGACGTGCCGATCTACGTCGCCAACTTCGTGCTGATGGGCTATGGCACCGGCGCGGTGATGGCGGTGCCGGCGCACGACCAGCGCGACTGGGAATTCGCCAAGGCCTACGGCCTGCCGGTGCGGCCGGTGATCGTTCCGCAGGGCGTGCGCGATGCGCTGGCCGAGGTGATCGGCGACGTGGCCCACGATGCCGATCCGTTCCAGGCCGCGCTGGCCGGCGGATCGGTGGATGCCTACGACACTTCGGCTGCGGTCGCGGTGGTGCGCGACTACCTGGACGGGGTGGAGCAGCGCGGTGCGTATACCGAGCGCGGCTTCCTGATCAACTCGGGCGAATTCAACGGGCTGGACTACGCCGGCGCGTTCGACGCGCTGGCACAGCGCTTCGAGGCCGAAGGCACGGGCCGGCGCAAGGTCAACTTCCGCCTGCGCGACTGGGGCGTGAGCCGCCAGCGCTACTGGGGTTGCCCGATCCCGGTGATCTACTGCGACGGCTGCGGCGCGGTGCCCGTGCCCGAGGACCAGCTGCCGGTGCTGCTGCCCGAGGACGTGGCCGACGCGTTCGCCAACCCGGGCGTGGTGCATTCGCCGATCAAGTCCGATCCGCAATGGCGCCAGACCACCTGCCCGAGCTGCGGCAAGCCGGCCGAGCGCGAGACCGACACCTTCGACACCTTCATGGAGTCGAGCTGGTACTACGCGCGCTACACCTCGCCGGGCGCGGCCGACATGGTCGATGGCCGCGCGAAGTACTGGACGCCGGTCGACCAGTACATCGGCGGCATCGAGCACGCGATCCTGCACCTGCTGTACTTCCGCTTCTTCCACAAGCTGATGCGCGACCAGGGCTTGGTCGACAGCGACGAGCCGGCCACGCGCCTGCTCACCCAGGGCATGGTGATCGCCGAAACTTATTACCGCGAGCACGTCAACGGCGCCAGGGAGTGGTTCAACCCGGCCGACGTGGACGTGGAGCGCGACGACAAGGGGCGGATCCGCGGCGCCACGCTCAAGGCCGACGGCAACCCGGTGATGATCGGCGGCATCGAGAAGATGTCGAAGTCCAAGAACAACGGCGTCGACCCGCAGGCGATGATCGCGCGCTATGGCGCCGACACCGTGCGCCTGTTCTCGATGTTCGCCTCGCCGCCGGAACTCTCCCTGGAGTGGAACGAGGCCGGCGTCGAGGGCATGGCGCGCTTCCTGCGCCGGCTGTGGATCCAGGTCCAGCGGCACGCCGAGGGCGGGCCCGCGCTGGCGCTGGATCCGTCCACGCTCACCGCCGTGCAGAAGACGCTGCGCCGCCAGCTGCACGAAACCATCCAGAAGGTCGGCGACGACTACGGCCGCCGCCACGCCTTCAACACCGCCATCGCCGCGGTGATGGAACTGCTCAATGCGGTCGCGAAGTTCGACGACGCCTCCGCAAACGGCCGTGCCCTTCGCCAGGAATGCCTGGAGGCGATGGTGCTGCTGCTCAACCCGATCACCCCGCACGCCAGCCACGCACTGTGGCAGTCGCTGGGCCATGCGGAGACGCTGCTGGAGGACGTGCCGTTCCCGCAGCCCGACCCGTCCGCCCGGGTGCGCGATGCGGTCACGCTCGCGGTGCAGGTCAACGGCAAGCTGCGCGGGACGATCGAGGCGCCGGTCGATGCGCCACGCGAGGCGATCGAAGCGGCCGCCCTGGCCGATCCCAACGTGCAGGCCTTCCTGGCCGGCCTGCAGGTGCGCAAGGTCATCGTGGTCCCGGGCAAGATCGTCAACGTGGTGGCGGGCTGAATGCGCGGTGCCGGCCTGCTTGCCCATGCCGCCGCCCTCGGCCAGACTTCGCCGATGATCCGGACCTGCCTGCTCGCCGTTCTGCTCGCCCTCGGCCTGGCGGGCTGCGGCTTCCACCTGCGCGACGCGCTGCAGCTGCCGACGGACCTGGGCCAGGTGCGGGTGACCGCCCGCGATCCCTACAGCGCGCTGTCGCTGTCGCTGCAGCGCTCGCTCGCCCATGCCGGCGTGGAAGTGGTCGAGGCCGGGACCCCTGGTCGCCTGGCCGTGCTGGCGATCCGCTCGGAGCGCTGGGCCTCGCTGCCGCTGAGCCTGGACCAGTTCGGTCGTGCGCAGGAGTACACGCTGCGCTACGCGGTGGTGTTCGCGCTGATCGATGCCAACGGAGACGAGATCGTGCCGCAGCAGGCGGTCGAGCTCGCGCGCGACTACATTTCAGTCCCGACCGATTCGACCGGGACCGACACCGAGGCCGAACTGCTCGGCCGCGAGCTGCAGCGCGAGATGACCGCCGCGATCCTGCGCCGCATCGACGCCGCGACGCGCGAGCGCCGCCAGGCCGCGCGATGAGCCGCGCCGCGGCATGGAGCTGAAGCCCGAACGGCTGGCCGCGCAACTGGGCGCCGAGCCGCCGCGCCCGGCCTACCTGGTGGCGGGGGCCGAAACCCTGCTGGTGCTGGAAGCGGCGGACCTGATCCGCGCCCGTGCGCGCGACTGCGGTTACGGCGAGCGCGAGGTGTTCGACGCCGACGGTCGCGATTTCGACTGGGATGCGCTGTCGGCCAGCTTCCGTGCGCCCAGCCTGTTCTCCGCGCAGCGGCTCATCGAACTACGACTGCCGACCGGCCGCCCCGGCAAGCAGGGCGCCGATGTCATTGCGGGATTCTGCGCCGATGCGCGGGAGGCTGCGCAGGGCGGTGGCGCGCCCGAGATCGTGCTGCTGGTCACCGCGGGCGAATGGAGCCGCCAGCACGGCGGACGCTGGAGCGAGGCGATCGGCAGCCTGGGCCACGTGGTGCTGGCGCCGGCGGTGCGCCCGCACGAGCTGGAAGGCTGGCTGGAGTCGCGCATGCGCCAGCGCGGGGTGCGCGCCGACCGCGCTGCGGTCCAGCGCCTGGCCGAACGCGTGCAGGGCAACCTGCTGGCTGCCGCGCAGGAGGTCGACAAGCTGGCGCTGCTGGCCGGCGAAGGCACGCTCGACGCCATACGCATGGAATCGCTGGTGGCCGATGCGGCCCGCTTCGACGTGTTCCGCCTGGTCGATGCGGCGCTGGGCGGCCAGGCCGCCCAGGCCAGCCGCATGCTGGCCGGGCTGCGCGCCGAGGGCGAGGCGGTGCCGGCGCTGATGGGCATGGTGGTGATGGAGCTCAACCGCGTCGCCGCGCTGGCGCGGGTGCAGGCGCGCGGCGGCAACCTGGCCTCCGAGTTCAAGGCGCAGCGGGTCTGGGATTCCAAGCAGGCCGTGTACAAGCGCGCACTGTCGCGGCATCCGGCCTCGCGCTGGGAACGCTTCGTGGTGATGGCCGGTGGCGTGGACCGTATCGCCAAGGGGCGCGTGCGTGTCGGCGAGGAGCCGGCCGATGCGTGGCTGGCGCTGGAGCGGCTGCTGGTCGCGGTGGCCGAGCCGAAGGCGGCAGCGCTGGCCGGCTGAGACCGGCCCACCGCAACCGCCCACCCGGCCTGCCGTCCCCGCGCCGCCGACCCTGGTCATCCCGTCGCCTGCCGCTCGCCGTCCTGCTGAATGTTCGTCATCCCGGCGAAGCCGGAAGCGCTTTGCAACAGCCCGCAGCGCGGGTCATCCATCTTGATCCTGGCGTCCAGACATCCATGCCAGCCTGCAGGCCGCCCGTAACCGGGCTTCCTGCGCAACCCGACCGGACAGCCATGGCGCCAGTCAGCAACAACCGGACGTCGCGCGTCACCGCGCCAGCCAGGGGTGACGGCTCGGCGCCCACCGCGCCGCTGCTGCTCCTGTACGGCGGCACGTTCGACCCCGTGCACCACGGCCATCTGGCGATCGCCCGCGACGCGTGCGCAGCGCTCGGCGTGCCGGTCCACTTCATGCCCGCCGCCGATCCGCCGCATCGTCCCGCGCCGGGCGCGGACGCCTCGCAGCGTGCGGCGATGCTGGCGCTGGCGATTGCCGACGAGCCCGGTTTCCAGATCGACCTGCGCGAACTGCGCCGCCAGGGCCCCAGCTACAGCGTTGAAACCCTGCGCGAGTTGCGCCGCGACATCGGCGCGACCGCGCCGGTCGCGCTGCTGGTCGGCGCCGACAGCCTGCTTGGACTGCCCACGTGGCGCGAGTGGCGGACGCTGCTGGAGCTGGCGCACTTGGTGGTGGCGGACCGGCCCGGGAGTCCCCTGGACCGGCCACTGCCGCTGGAACTGGCGGAGGCCCTCGACGGCCGCTGGAGCGATGACGCCGGCGCGCTGCGTGTACAGCCGGGCGGGCGCCTGCTGCGGCTGCGGCAGGCGCTGCACCCCGGTTCGGCGAGCCAGGTGCGTGCTGCCATCTCCGCCGGCAGCGGCTGGCGTGAACGGGTGCCGCCAGGCGTCGCCGACTACATCGTCCGCCACCGTCTCTACGGGGCGGATGCAGCAACCCCGGTATAATCGCGCAGCAACCTCCAGAGCCAGCGCCCTTGTCCAGTTCCGCGCACGTCATCAAGACCCGTCTTCCGAACCCACCGCCGTCCGCCGAGGCGCTGCTGCGCAGCATCCACGCCGCAGTCGAGGACCTCAAGGCCAAGGACGTCACCGAAATCGACGTGCGCGGCAGGACCAGCGTCTGCGACTACATGGTGATCGCCTCGGGCACGTCGACCCGTCACGTCAAGTCGATTGCCGACGAGGTGGTGCGCCAGGCCAAGCAGCTGGACTGCCAGCCGCTCGGCGTCGAGGGCGAGCGCGAGGCCGAGTGGGTGCTGGTCGACCTGGGCGATGTCGTGGTGCACGTGATGCTGCCGCGCGTGCGCGAGTTCTATGCGCTCGAGCGCCTGTGGACGGTCGGCGACCAGCCGCCCGCATCCGGGTCGCCGGACGTCGCAGACGAAGATCCGCAGTAATCGGCGGCGGGCATGTCCCGTGACCGCTCCCCTGCAAAGCCTGCGTGTTTTTTCCGGGGATGCCAGCCGGCGGTCGGTCCGCGGATGGATACTTGCGTGATGCCGGTCTGCATCTGCTTCCACCCTTTCACTGATCCCGCGCGATGAAGGCGCGCCTGATCGCCGTCGGCGAGCGTGCGCCTGCCTGGGTCGCGGATGGATTCGGTGAATACCGCAAGCGCCTGTCGCACTGGCTGCCGCTGGAACTGGTCGAGGTCGAACCCGGCCTGCGCGGCAAGGGCCGCGACCCGGTGCGGGCGATGCAGGAGGAAGGGGCGCGCGTGCTCGCGGCGGTGCCGCGCAACACGCAGGTCGTCGCGCTCGATGGGCGCGGCAGGGCCTGGTCGTCCGAGGAGCTGGCGCAACGCCTCGAGCACTGGCGCGGACTGGGCCGGGATCTGGCCTTCCTCGTCGGCGGCCCCGAAGGGCACGCCGCCACGGTGCTCAAGCGGGCCGACGAATCCTGGTCGCTGGGGCCGCTCACCCTGCCGCACATGCTGGTGCGGCTGGTGCTGGCCGAGCAGCTCTATCGCGCCGCCGCCCTGCTGGCGAACCATCCCTACCATCGCGCCTGAGCCTGGGCGGAGCCGTCTCCTGCCTGGCGGATGGCGTGATCCTGCGGAAGCTGCGCCGGCCCGTGGAGGCGCCGGCGCCGGACTAGCCGCGACCCAGCCGGAACTCGATCGGTACGATGCCCACCGCCTGCACCGGCTGTCCGTCGCGCAGCGCCGGACGGAAGGTCCGGTTCCGCTGCACGTGGCGCAAGGCCTCGCGGTCGAGCACGGAATGTCCGCTGCTCTGTTCGATCGCGACCTGCAGCGGACGGCCGTCGGTGTCGACCAGGACCCGCAGCAGCACCACACCCTCCAGGCCGCGCTGGATGGCCAGGCGCGGATAGGCCGGGGACGGGGCGCGGTCGTACTGCAACTGCATGCCCGTGACCGGGCCCGGAGAAACGAGCGATACGGCATCGCCGGGCTGGTGCAACGCGTCTGCGGCGGTGTCGACGAACACGCCCTGATCGACCAGCACGGGCACGTCCGCGGTCGGTGGCACGATCACGGTGTCGCGGATCGTGGGTTGCGGCTGCATGCGCGGGGGCGTCACCGGCACCACCTCGGGCGGCGGCAACGGGGTGCGGCGCTCGATCGGCACGATGGGCACCACCTGCAGCTCAGGCCTGGAATCCACGCGCACCACCGGTGCGGGCAGGGTCATCGGCGCCAACAGCATCGCCAGCGCGAGCACGTTCAGCGCGAGCGTGCTGCTGATGCCGAGGATGCGGCTGCCGTCCAGGCGCGCCACCTGTGCGCCATGAAGGGATGAGTGTGTCTGCTGCACGACCATGCGCCACCTCCGCGTGTGCCGGTGGCCGGGACGGCCGCCGTCTGGCCAGTGAACGCGCCAGTGGCGGAAACGGGGTTGCGATGGAGCCTGCGTCCCGCCTGCGTGCGCGACCCTGACTGCAGCCCGACGCTACGCCCGCGGCTGCGGGCGCGGCAATGCTTCGATGGTCGAAGGGCTCCCGCCGGCAGACGGGCGGTGCAAGGCCGCGGCCATCGGCCGCGGCAGGGCGCTCAGCCGCCGTCGTTCGTGCCGTCGCCTTCGGGCTCGCGGTCGAGTCCGCCGGCGTCGGGGTTGGGCTGCTTCTTCGCGCCGGACCTGCGCGCGTCCTCCTTGTCGCGCGGCTCGTCTTCGCGATAGCCCGAACGGTCGTCGGGCTTGCCGGGATCCTTGGGCATGGTCAGTTCCCCAGTTCGAACACGACGTCGAGGTTGGCGCCCAGCGTGGTCTCGCCCGGGGCGACCGGGGCCGACTCCATGCGCGCGTCCATCGCCATCGCCTTCATCATCGGCATAGGCGGCTGGAAACCACCGCCCTCGCTGATGCTCACGATGCGGCGCACGCGCAGGTCCAGCGACTGCGCATACATCGCCGCGCGCGCCTGCGCCTGCTTCAGAGCGGCCTGGCGGGCCTCGTCGTAGACCGCCTCGGGCTGGTCGATCTCGAAGTTCGGGCCGTTGACCTGGTTGGCGCCGCTGGCGACCAGGGCGTCGAGTACCTCGCCCAGCTTGCCGATGTCGCGGACCTTGATGTTGACCGTGTTGCTGGCCTGGTAGCCGGTGATGACCGGCGGCTGGTTCTCGGCGTAGCGGTACTGCGGCTGGATGCTGATGCCGCTGGTCTGCACGTCGCGCTCGGCGACGCCCGCGGCGCGGATGGTGGCGACCACCTTGGCCATCTGCGCCGAGTTGGCCTTGAGCGCGGCATTCGCATCTGCGGCCTGGGTGACCACGCCGGTGGACAGGCTGGCCACGTCAGGCACGCGGCTGGCTTCGGCGTGCGCGCTGACCGAGAGCAGGGTGCCGTCGCTGGTGGCCAGGGCGGGGCGGTCATGGGCATGGGTCATGGTGAAGGGCCCCAAGGCAAGGAGTCCGGCGAGCAGCAGGCACGCGGGAGTGGATCGGAACATGGTGGTCTCCTGGAACGGCTGGTGGAAGGGTCGTCAGGGTCCAGTGAACGGCCCGTGAGCCTGAACGGGGTTACGGACTCCTCAGCTGGGGGACCGCCCGCGGCAGGTATCCTTCCCGGATGCTGCATCTTGCCTCCCAATCACCGCGACGGCGCGAGCTCCTGGCGCGCCTCGGCGTCGAGTTCGGTGTCCTCGACGTGGACGTTCCTGAACAGCGCCAGCCGGGCGAGCCGCCGGAGGACTATGTACGCCGGGTTGCCCGCGCAAAGGCCGGTGCCGGCCTGCTGGAAGTGATGACCGTCCCCGGTGCGCTGGTGCTCGGCGCCGACACCGAGGTGGTGCTGGACGACGAGGTCTTCGGCAAGCCGCGCGACGCGGCCGACGCAGTGGCGATGCTGCGGCGCCTGTCGGGTCGCAGCCACGAGGTGATCTCGGCGGTGAGCCTGGTCTCGGCCGGGCGCGAAGCGCAGGTGGTGTGCATCTCGCGGGTGGGATTCGCGCCGCTCGATGACGACGACATCGCCGCCTATGTCGCCAGCGGCGAGCCGATGGGTCGCGCTGGCGCGTATGCCATCCAGGGCGGGGCAGAGCGTTTCGTCAGCCGCCTGGAGGGCAGCTATTCGGGCGTGATGGGCCTGCCGCTGCATGAGACCGCAGCGCTGCTGCGCGGGTTCGGCATCGCGACCGGCTTCGCGCTGCCTGCGTCCGCCGCCGGCCCGCAGGCCGCCATGACCACAACGGCACCCAGCCGGGAGTAGGGACGGATGTCGGAAGAGATCCTCGTCAACGTCACCCCGCGCGAGACCCGCGTGGCGGTGGTCGAGAACGGCATGCTGCAGGAACTGCACATCGAACGCGGCTGGCGGCGCGGCGTGGTGGGCAACATCTACAAGGGCCGCGTGCAGCGGGTGATGCCCGGCATGCAGGCGGCATTCGTCGACATCGGGCTGGAGCGCACGGCGTTCCTGCACGCCAACGACGTGGTGCGACCGGTCCAGCCCGAGGCCGTCGACGATGCGCTGCCGCCGGTGCCCCAGCCGGCGCGCCCGGTCACCGAACTGCTGCGCGACGGCCAGGAAGTGATCGTGCAGGTGGTCAAGGACCCGATCGGCAGCAAGGGTGCGCGCCTGACCACGCAGCTGAGCATTCCCTCGCGCTACCTGGTGCTGCTGCCGCAGTCGCGGGTGATCGGCGTGTCGGCGCGGATCGAGGACGAGGCCGAACGGGCCCGCCTCAAGGCCATGGTCGCCGAGGCGTCGACGCCGGAAGAGCCGCTGGGCTACATCGTGCGCACCAATGCCGAAGGCCAGCCGGCCGATGCGCTGGGCGAGGACCTGGCCTACCTGTCGCGGGTCTGGAACATCGTCGCCAAGCGCTCGCGCGAAGCGCAGGTGCAGACCTGCATCTACGAGGACCTGAGCCTGCCGCTGCGCGCGGTGCGCGACCTGATCCGCAAGGACGTAGAAAAGGTGAAGGTCGACTCGCGCGAGACCTTCGACCGGCTGCAGGCCTTCGTCGCCAAGTACATGCCGGTGCTGGCCGAGCGCATCGAGCTGTACACCGGCAACCGCCCGATCTTCGACCTGTACGGGGTCGAGGACGAGATCCAGCGTGCGCTCGACAAGCAGGTGCCGCTGAAATCAGGCGGTTACCTGGTCATCGACCAGACCGAGGCGATGACCACGGTCGACGTCAACACCGGCTCCTTCGTCGGCCAGCGCAACCTCGAGGAGACGGTGTACCGCACCAACCTCGAGGCCGCGCAGGCGGTGGCGCGGCAACTGCGGCTGCGCAACCTCGGCGGCATCATCATCATCGACTTCATCGACATGGTCGACGAGGAGCATCGCCGGCAGGTGCTGCGCACGCTGGAGAAGTCGCTGCTCAAGGACCACGCCAAGACCACGGTCTACGATTTCTCGCCGCTGGGCCTGGTGGAGATGACGCGCAAGCGTACGGTCGAAAGCCTGCAGCGCCAGCTCAGCGAGACCTGCCACGCCTGCGGCGGACGCGGCATGGTCAAGACGCCGGAAACGGTGACCTACGAGATCTTCCGCGAGATCGTGCGCGCCGTGCGCCAGTTCGAGGCCGAACGCCTGCTGGTGATCGCCTCGCCGAACATCGTTGCGCGCATCACCGAGGACGAGTCGGCGGCGGTGGCGGAGCTGGAGGAGTTCCTCGGCAAGAGCATCCGCTTCCAGTCCGACGAGCAGTACCTGCAGGAGCAGTTCGATGTGGTGCTGCTCTAAACCAGGCGGCCGCGATCCGCTGCCGTGGCACGGGCGGTGCGGGCGGCCGGCGAGGATGCCGGGCGTCGACGCCCCGTCGTGCGCCCCGGGACGGGCATGACCACGCCATTGCGACGTCGCCTGCGGCTCGCGCGCCGGGGCGCGCTGTATGCGCTGGCCGCCGTGCTGGTGCTGATGGCGCTGGTGAACGGCGTGGTCAGTCGCCTGCTGCCGCTGGCCGAGCGGCATCCCGATCGCGTCGCCGCCTGGCTCAGCGAGCGGGCAGGGCGCCCGGTCGCCTTCGACAGGCTGGAGGCCGCGTGGACGCGGCGTGGCCCGCTGCTGCGCTTCGACGGCCTGCGCATCGGCGCGGGCGAGGATGCCGTGCGCATCGGCGAGGCCGAGATGCTGGTCTCGCAGTACGCGGGGCTGCTGCCCGGGCGCGCCTTCTCCGAGCTGCGCCTGCGTGGCCTGCAGCTGACGCTGGAACACGCCGAAGACGGGCGCTGGCAGGTGCGCGGCCTGCCCGGCAGCGAGCGTGCCGACGCCGATCCGTTTGCCGTGCTCGAGCGTCTGGGCGAGCTGCAGGTGATTGGCGGGCAGCTGAGCGTGCATGCGCCCGCATTCGGGCTGGACACCACCCTGCCGCGCATCGACCTGCGCCTGCAGGTCGACGGCGCGCGCGTGCGCGCGGCGGCGCGCGCCTGGATCGATGAGGACGCGCAGCCGCTGGACCTGGCGCTCGACCTCGACCGTCACCACGGGACAGGCCAGGCCTACGCCGCTGCGTTGCGCGCCGATGTCGCGGCCTGGGCCCCGCTATTGCACTTCGCCGGCGCGGGCGTCGAGTCGGGACACGGGCGTGCGCAGCTGTGGCTGCAGCTGCAGGACAACCGGATCGCGCAGGTCACGCTGGATGCGGCACTGACCGACGTCGGCCTGCGCGGCGCGTCCATGCCGGGACAGGACCTGCCGCCGCGGCTGGCCTTCGCGCGGGTCGAGGCGCAGGCACGCTGGCGCAGTTCGGCCGCGGGCTGGCGCCTGGACGCTCCGCACCTGCGCCTGGGCAACGGCGATGCACCGCAGGTGCTGGACGGGCTGGTGGCCACCGGCGGCGCGGGCTTCAGCCTGCGTGCCGGACAGATCGACGGCGGTCCGCTGCTGGCGCTGCTCGCGCTCGGGGACCGCTTCGATCCGGGGTTGCGCCGCTGGCTGCTCGGCGCCGCGCCGGAGGCCGAGGTCCGCGACCTGTCGATCGTTCGCGACGAACGGGGTCGGGTACGCGCGCAGGCGCGCCTGCAGGCGCTGCGTTTCGCCAGCCTGGGCGACACGCCCGGGCTCTCGGGCCTGGCCGGAACGCTGTCGGGCGACGCGCAAGGCTTCGGCTTCGTCCCGGATCCGGATGCGGTGGTGCGTTTCGACTGGCCGTCCGGATTCGGCGCGCCGCACCAGGTGACGCTGCGCGGCGAGATCGTCGGCTGGCGCGAAGGCGATGGCCTGCGCGTGGGCACGCCTGCGCTGCGCGTGCAGGGCGAGGGCTATGCCGCCGACATGCGCGGTGGGGTCTGGTTCCAGAACGACGGCACGCGGCCGGCACTGGACCTGGCCACGGCGCTCGACGAGGCGGAGGTGCCGGTTGCCCGCCGCTTCTGGGTGCGGCACGTGATGCCCGATGCCGCCGAGCGCTGGCTCGATGACGCCCTGGTGGGCGGCCGGGTGCGCGAGGGCCGCGCGGTGCTGCGCGGCGATCTGGACGACTGGCCCTTCAGCGCCGCCGCGGGTGGCGAATATCGCGGCCTGTTCCACGCGCGGGCGCGGCTGCACCAGGCGACCGTGCGTTTCCAGCAGGACTGGCCGGCGCTGGAGGAGTTCGATGCCGTCGCCACCTTCGTCAACGACGGTTTCCGCGTGCAGGGCAACGGCACGATCGCAGGCGTTGAGGTGCGCGACATCGAGGGCAGCCTCGACCATTACTCGCGTGGGCTGCTGGAGGTGCGTGCGCGCCCTGCTGGCGATGCCGGCGAGGTGCTTGCGCTGTTGCAGCGCAGCCCGTTGCGCAACGGCATCGAAGACACGCTCGACAGCCTGTCCGCCGCGGGGCCGCTGGCGGCCACCTTCGCCCTGTCGCTGCCGCTCCACGGCGACGGGCGCGCGCAGCCGACCGTGGCGGGCGAGGTCGACCTGCGCGGCGTGACCCTGGGCGACGCGCGCTGGAAGATCGAGCTGCAGCAGGTGCGCGGCCTGGCGCGCTACGACCGCCACGGCTTCCGCGGCGACGGGCTGTCGGCCGTGCGCGAGGGCAGGACGTCGGCCGTGTCGCTGCGCGCCGGACGCGGCCACGTGCGCGATGCCGCCTCGGTGTTCGAGGCCGAACTCGAGGCGCCGCTCTCGGCCCAGGAGCTGCTGCAGCAGGCGCCGCGCCTGGCATGGCTCGCGCCGCACATCGATGGCCGCTCGCGCTGGCAGGTCGGCGTGGCAGTGGCGCAGGCCACGCGCCCGGGCGAGGCCGCGACGACACGCCTGCAGCTGCGCTCGGATCTGGTCGGCACCACGCTGGACCTGCCCGCGCCGCTGCGCAAGCCGGCTGCCGAGCCCTTGCCGACGACGATCTCCGCGACCCTGCCGCTGGAAGACGCGGAGGTCGGCGTCGCCATGGGCAGCCGACTCGCCCTGCGCGCACGCGCGACGCCGGCCGGCACGGGGGTCCGCGTGCAGCTGGGCGCCTCGTCGCTGACGGAGCCGCCGCCGGTGTCCGGCCTGGTGGTCGGCGGCCAGACGCCCGAGCTCGATGCGATGGGCTGGACTGCACTCGCCACGGCTGGCGGCGACGACGGCCAGGGCGACAGCGGTCTGCCGCTGCGCGGAATCGACGTGGATGTCGCCGAACTGCGCCTGCTCGGCACCGGCTTTCCCCGGACCCGCATGCACGTGTCCCAGGACGCGGTCGCGACCCAGGTGCGCTTCGAGGGCGAAGCGCTGGCCGGCGCGCTGCAGATTCCGCGCGGGCCGCACGGTGCGGTCAGCGGCCGGTTCGAGCGCCTGCACTGGCAGCCTGCGTCGCCACTGTCGGCGGTGCAGCCGGCTGTGGCGGGTAATGTCGCTGCCGACGCATCGGCGCCATCGACCGCCCAGGCGCCGATGGCAGCGGCCCGGGACGAGGTCGATCCGTCCAGCGTGCCGGCCCTGCAGCTGGACGTGGACGACTTCCGCTTCGGCGCGCTCGCGCTTGGCCGGCTTGAACTGCGCACCCGTTCGACCGCCGCCGGGCTGGAGATCGAGCGTCTGCAGACGCGCTCGCCCAGCCAGCGGCTCGACGCCTCTGGCACCTGGACCGGCCGCGGCGCGAGCGCACGCACGCAACTGCACGTGGATGCCGACAGCCGCGATTTCGGCGAGCTGATGGCGGGCCTGGGCTTCGGCGGCAGCATCGCCGGTGGCGACGGGCGCCTGGGTTTCGAGGCCGAATGGCCGCGCAGCCCGGCCGATTTCTCGCTTGGCGCGATCCGCGGCGAGCTGTCGCTGGCGATCAAGGACGGGCACCTGGTCGAGGTCGAGCCCGGCGCCGGCCGCGTGCTGGGCCTGCTGGGCGTGGCCCAGCTCCCGCGGCGGCTGATGCTCGACTTCCGCGACTTCTTCTCCAAGGGGTTCGCCTTCGACCGGATCGGCGGCAGCGTGCGCTTTGCCGCCGGCACCGCGCGCAGCGACGACATGGCCATCGACGGGCCCGCCGCCGAGATCCGCATGCGCGGCCGCAGCGACCTGCGCGCGCAGACCCACGACCAGACCATCGAGGTGCATCCCCGCACCGGCAACCTGCTGCCCGCGGTGGGCGCGATCGCCGGTGGTCCGGTTGGCGCCGCGGTGGGCGCGGTCGCCAACGCGATGCTCAAGCGCCCGTTGGGCGAGATGAACGCGCGCACCTACCGCGTCACTGGCCCATGGAAGGATCCAAAGGTGGAAGTGGTCGAGGTTCAATCCACGCCGCAGGCCGCCGCCGCGCCGCCTGCCAGGCCATCCGCACGCGCCCACTGAACGCATCGACCCGCGCCGGGCTTGCGATCGGCGCGCCAACCCCCAGACTGCGCGCATGGACAACACCGACTCCCCGCTCACCCTCGCCAGCTCGCGCCTGCTGTTGCCGGCCGGCCTCGACGCACCGCAGCTCGACCGCATGTTCGGCACCCTGCTCGGTCCGGGCATCGACTTCGGCGACCTGTATTTCCAGCATTCGCGGCGCGAGAGCTGGAGCGTGGAGGACGGCATCGTCAAGGACGGCGCGCATTCGATCGAGCAGGGCGTGGGCGTGCGCGCGATCAGCGGCGAGAAGACCGGCTTCGCCTATTCCGACGACATCAACGGCGAAGCGCTGCTGGAAGCTGCGCATTCGGCGCGCGCGATCGCGCGCGACGGCGCCACGCGCACGCCGCAGGGCCTGGCGGTGGCGCGGCGCGGTGGCGGCGGCCTGTATCCGGCGCGCGACCCGGTGGATGCGATGGACAACGCCGCCAAGGTCGAGGCGCTGCGCCACATCGATCGCGTGCTGCGCGCTGCCGATCCGCGCGTGAAGCAGGTGATGGTCGGCCTGACCGGCGGCGTCGACACCGTGCTGGTGGCGCGCAGCGACGGCGTGCTGGCCGGCGACGTGCGGCCGCTGGTGCGGCTCAACGTGCAGGTGATCGTCGAGCAGGGCGGGCGCCGCGAGAGCGGCTATGCCGGCTACGGCGGCCGTTACGGTTACGACGTGCTCCTTGCCGACGGGCGCCCCGAGGAATTCGCGCGCGAGGCGCTGCGCCAGGCCCTGGTCAACCTGGACGCCATCGACGCGCCCGCCGGCAACATGCCGGTGGTGCTGGGCAACGGCTGGCCGGGCGTGCTGCTGCACGAGGCCGTCGGCCACGGCCTGGAGGGCGATTTCAACCGCAAGGGCACCAGCACCTATGCCGGGCGCATGGGCCAGCGCGTGGCCGCGCCGGGCGTGACCATCGTCGACGACGGCACCCTCGACGGCCGCCGCGGTTCGCTCAACGTCGACGACGAGGGCACGCCCACGCGCTGCACCACGCTGATCGAGGACGGCGTGCTCACCGGCTACATGCAGGACACGCTCAATGCGCGCCTGATGGGCGTCGCGCCGACCGGCAACGGCCGCCGCGAATCCTTCGCCCACCTCGTCATGCCGCGCATGACCAACACCTACATGCTGGCCGGCAGCCACGAGCGCGAGGAGATGATCCGCTCGGTCAAGCGCGGCCTGTACGCGGTCAACTTCGGTGGCGGCCAGGTCGACATCACCAGCGGCAAGTACGTGTTCTCCGCCACCGAGGCCTATCTGATCGAGGACGGGAAAATCACCGCGCCGGTCAAGGGCGCGACCCTGATCGGCAACGGCCCCGAGACCATGCAACGCGTGACGATGGTCGGCAACGACCTCGCGCTCGACGAAGGCGTGGGCACCTGCGGCAAGGACGGCCAGAGCGTGCCCGTCGGCGTCGGCCAGCCTTCGCTGCTGGTCTCGCAGGTCACGGTGGGCGGGACGAAGGCGTAGCGCGTTGATCCTGGAATCGGGACCGGTGAGCGCGGAGAGCGTGGCTGCGCGTGTCGGCATCATGCGCGGTGGCCGTCGCCCGGGCGGTCGCGCCGACCGTCGTCCCGACTGTCATCCCGCGCGCAACGAGGGATCTCGCGCCATCGTCAATGCAGCTGCTGCAACTGCGGGCGGCCAGTGTGGCCGTCACTCCAGCGAAGGCTGGAGGCGCTTTTCGACAGGCCAAGGGTTGGGCATCCCGTCGAACCAGGCCTGCCCGGTCGCCCTTGGGCGAAAAGCAACAGGGATCCCAGCGTTCGCTGGAATGACGGCGGTATCAGGCGTCGTCGAACTCGTCGTCGCTGTCAGCGCCGTCCCCGGCAGCCGCGTCCGCGCCTGCCGGCAACAGTTGGCGGAGTTCGCGGAACAGCTCCCGGAACGCGCGCGGCGGCTTGTTGCGCGTGCGTTCGTCCAGCGCGTTGCGCACCAGCTGGCGCAGCTTCTGCCGGTCGGCCTGCGGGTGCTCGTCCAGCAGTTCGGCCAGCGCGGCATCGCCTTCGTCCAGCAGCCGATCGCGCCAGCGTTCGATGCGGTGCAGCAGCGCGGTTTCCTGCCTGGCGGCTTCACCGCCGGCGTCCAGCGCGTCGCGGATCGCATCCAGCACTTCGTCGTCCTCGCGCCGCATCTGCTTGGCCAGGAACGCCAGCTGGCGCTTGTGGGCGATATGCGAGCGGATCCGGCGCGTCTCGGCGATGTGCGGCAGCAGGTGCTCGGGGACCGGCAGCTTCGCCAGGCGCCCCGGCTCCAGTTCGGTGAGCGTGTCCGCCAGCGCCAGCACGTCCAGCGCCTCGCGGCGCTGCTGGCTGCGGCTGGGCGACAGGAACTCGCCGGTGTCTTCGTCCTTTCCTCTCATCGCATCAGGATAATCCATTGAACAGCGTTGCCGTGCCCGTGACCGAAGACGACAGCCCCGAGCGCCTGCAGCGGCTGGAGGTGCTGGCCGCGCGTCTGCTGGACGCCTGCCGCGCGCAGGGCGCCAGCCAGGCCGAGGTGTCGTGCTCCGAGGAGCGCGGGCTGAGCGTCGGCGTGCGCATGGGCGAGGTCGAGACCGTGGAGTCCACGCGCGACCGCGGCATCGGCGTGACCGTGTACTTCGGCCAGCGCAAGGGCAGCGCCAGCACCGCCGACCTGCGTGAATCCAGCCTGCAGGCGACGGTCGACCAGGCCTGCGCGATCGCCAGGTTCACCGAGGACGACACCGCCGCCGGGCTCGCGGATGCCGAGCGGATGGCCCGGCCCGGCCCGGACGGTTGGCCGGATTTCGACGACTGGCATCCCTGGGCGCTCGACGCCGACCATGCGGTCGACCTCGCGCTCGCCTGCGAGGCGGCGGGGCGCGAGGTCGACACGCGCATCGGCAATTCCGATGGCGCCTCGGTCAGCACCAGCGCGTCGCTGAGCGTGTATGCCAATTCGCATGGCTTCGTCGGCAGCGAGCGCGGCTCGCACCACAGCATCGGCTGTGCGCTGATCGCCGGCAGCGGCGAGGACATGCAGCGCGACGGCTGGTACAGCTTCGCCCTGTCCCAGGACGATCTGGAAGCGCCGGCCGCGATCGGCCGCAGGGCGGCGCAGCGCGCGCTGGCGCGGCTACAGCCCCGCAGCATCGCGACCGGCGAATATCCGGTGCTGTTGCCTGCGGAAGTGGCGCGTTCGCTGATCGGCCACCTGCTCGGCGCGATCTCCGGCGGCGCGCTGTACCGCCGCGCCAGCTTCCTGCTCGACAGCGCGGGCACGCAGCTGTTCCCGGACTGGTTCTCGATCCATGAAGATCCGTTCCTGCGCCGCGGGCTGCGCTCGGGCGCCTGGGACAGCGAGGGCGTGGCGACGCGCGCTTCGCCGCTGGTCGAGGGCGGCGTGCTGCAGCGCTACGTGCTGGGCAGCTATTCGGCGCGCAAGCTGGGCCTGCAGACCACGGGCAACGCAGGCGGCGTGCACAACCTGCAGGTCGGCGCCAACGCTCCCGATTTCGACGCGCTGCTGCGCGGCATGGGCCGTGGCCTGGTGGTGACCGAGCTGATGGGGCAGGGGGTGAACAACGTCACCGGCGACTATTCGCGTGGCGCGGCCGGCTTCCTGGTGGAGAACGGCGAGATCGTCCATCCGGTCGACGGGATCACCATGGCCGGCAACCTGCGCGAGATGTTCCAGGCGATCGAGGCGGTGGGCAACGACGCCGACCCGCGCTCGCACATCCGTACCGGTTCGATCCTGCTGGGCCGCATGACGGTCGCCGGCGGGGATTGACGTATGCTACGGCCGCTGGGGGCGGGGATCTCGTTGGCCTGACTTGATGTCGGGGGGGCTTCGTTCTGGCCCGGGACACCACCCGGCCCCGGTGTTTCCTTCCATCAGCCCAAGCCCAGGGGATACGACATGAGCGATACCAATCCGGTACACGGCGACGCCGCCAGCCAGGACGACCGCACCGTTGCGATGCTGACCCATCTGTCCGGCATCATCCTCGGCTTCATCGTGCCGCTGGTGGTCTGGCTGATCAACAAGGACAAGGCCGACAAGGGTTTCCTGGTCAGCCAGTCCAAGGAAGCGCTGAACTTCCAGATCACGCTGCTGTTCGGCTACATCATCGGCATGGTCCTGTCGATCATCCTGATCGGCGCGCTGCTGAACTTCCTGCTGTGGATCCTCTGCATCATCTTCAGCATCATCGCCGGCCTGGCCGCGAACAAGGGGGAGAACTACCGCTATCCCTTCGCCATCCGCCTGATCAACTGATCGGGCCGGGGTCGCGCACTCCCGGATGGCGCCGAGCGTTGCCGGGAGTGCCGCAGTCCTGTCCAGGCGGTCGGCACCGACCGTCGCTGCCGGTAGTCCATCAGTTGGGTTGAGTTCCACGCGCTGGATCGCATCATCGTTCCTGCGCCGGACGGTTTCCGGCGGGAGGTGGGACGATGACTGCCATGCTGCATCGTGAAGACGCGTCGCTGGCCGATCGCCAGTGGGCCATGTCCGCGCACGTGGCCGCGCTGGTGCTGGCGCTGCTCACCAGCTGGACCGCCGGCTTCGCCGGCATGCTGGCCGCCGGTGCGATCTGGCTGCTCAAGCGCGATGAATCGCCGTTTGTCGCGGCCCACGCGCGTGAAGCGTTCAATTTCAACCTGAGCATGTTCCTGTATGCCTGCGCGGTCTGCGTGATAGGCGTGCTGCTGCTGGGCGCGACCGTGCTGACCCTTGGCCTTGGCCTGATCCTGACCCTGCCCGCCGGGCTGGTGCTGCTGGTGGCCATCGCCTCGATCGCGGTGATGTGGCTGGTGTGCAGCGTGGTGGCCGCGGTCCGGGCCTGGAATGGCGAGGACTATCGCTATCCGCTGACGCTGCGGCTGCTGTGACCGAGGGCTGTCCGGGACGTTGAACCGCCTCGCGCGGAGTTCGCCACAGGCTCCGCGCAGGCAACAGCTCAGTGGTTGCGCTCGACCGTCCGGCGGGCGAGCGCGGCCAGGGCCGAGGTGTCGCCCGGCACCGCGGTGAGCGCCTGCTGCATCTGCCGCGCAAGCCCGTCCAGGCGCGCACGCGAGGGCTCCGCGCCGATCAGCGCAGGGAAGGTGGCCTTGTCCTGCGCGACGTCCTTGCCGGCGGTCTTGCCGAGGGTCGCGCTGTCGCCTTCGATATCGAGCAGGTCGTCCCGGATCTGGAAGGCCAGGCCAAGTGCCTGGGCGAACGCATCCAGCGCCTGGCGAGCGTCCGTGTCCGCATCCGCGGTGAGTGCGCCCAGGCGCACGGCGGCGCGCAGCAGCGCCCCGGTCTTCATCGCGTGCAGGCGCTCCAGCGCGTCGACCTGGATCGACGCGCCGGTCGCGGCGAGATCGAAGGCCTGGCCGCCGCACATGCCCGTCGCGCCCGCCGCGCCCGCAAGCTCCGCAAGCATGGCCACGCGCGTGGAGGCGCTGGCCGGTGCGTCCGCCAGCAGCGAGAACGCCAGCGCCTGCAGCGCGTCTCCGGCAAGGATCGCGGTGGCCTCATCGAAGGCCACGTGCACGGTGGGCTGGCCGCGGCGCAGCGCATCGTCGTCCATCGCGGGAAGATCGTCGTGCACCAGCGAATAGGCGTGCACGAGTTCGACCGCCGCCGCCGCCGCATCCAGTTGCTCCTCGCGTGCGCCACAGGCGTGGCCGGCCGCGTATGCCAGCAGCGGCCGCATGCGTTTGCCGCCGAGCAGTACAGCGTGTCGCATGGCTGCGAGCAGGCGGGGCTCGGT